>Ga0364866_10485_pt1 | contig 10157 bp, 11 predicted proteins | sample ExccelAu500001D3_3_FD_206913 | JGI IMG/M metagenome (GOLD analysis project Ga0364866, IMG submission 206913) | Enriched cells from Trout Bog Lake Hypolimnion, Wisconsin, USA - BchlTB.Aug13.5000.01.D3 | ecosystem: Environmental > Aquatic > Freshwater > Lake > Hypolimnion/Profundal zone | place... | reverse complement strand
CCCTCCTTTTTTCAAGGAGGGGACGTTTAAAGTCCGCCTCGGCGGACTTTAAACTGGGGTGGTAAAGGGTCGAGGTTGGCGAATCTGGTGGCACAGAACGCATAGGGTTTGTCAAGGAATAAGTTTTTCAATAGTGAAGCTTTCTTTTTATCGGCACGAAAAAATGCGACAAGGCAAGAAAATAAGGTTGCCCATTACAATTAGACGATAATAGTTCATTTATTTTGGCCACAAATGATGGAACTCCCCTCCTTTTTTCAAGGAGGGGACGTTTTAAGTCCGCCGAGGCGGACTTTAAACTGGGGTGGTAAGGGGTCGCGCTTGGCGAATCTGGTGGCACAAAACGCTTAGGGGTTGTCACAGTCAAGGTATAAGATTTTCATAGTGGTGCCTTATTTTTCTTTTTTCAATCTAAGGATTACGCACCTATGGAGGGCTAAGTAGAACGGATACCGAAAAAATTTACATGATGTGCTATTTACTCTACATCATAGCTCTAAATCTGTTTAGTCATAAAAACTGCTTTCCTCAAATCCATTTACTTAAAATAATTTTGGCCCTCATAATACACTAAATTAATTCTATCCGGAAGCCTATAGCCTGCTTGCTGTCAATTCGGAGGTTTATCAGCAGATAAAGATATACCCCAACCCAATGATTCCCCGCCTTTAGGCGCTCTTCCGGTACCCTCTGCCAAAACAGCTATCAGCTAAATTTTGGCATAAAAAAATAAACAGCTGAAAATCAATACGATAGCTGAATAAAATCTTCACAAAAAGGAAATTTTGTGAAGAAAAGTGAAGTTTTATGAAACAAAAGTGAAGCAAAAATGAAATTTCGTGAAGCAAAATTGAAGCTTTTTGGTTTCCGCTCAAAAACCAAGGGTAAAAGCATTTATAGATTTTGGGCATTCTGATAACGAACAAACCAGCCAGTTTAAAAATAGAATGGGTTCTCGCCATTTTGTGTGGGTAAGCCTTAATATTAACCAATTTAGTTTGCCCCATCGGGGCAAATAGCTTTGTAGCATAAAGACAATAATATCTGAACTGCTCCATCGGAGCAACGCACAATGATAGATAATTTAAATTCATTTTTAGTTTGCCCCATCGGGGCAAATGGCTTTGTAGTATAAAGACAATAATATCTGAACTGCTCCATCGGAGCAGCGCACAATGATGGATAATTTAAATTCATTTTTAGTTTGCCCCATCGGGGCATATGGCTTTGTAGCATAAAGACAATAATATCTGAACTGCTCCATCGGAGCAGCGCACAATGATGGATAATTTAAATTCTCTTGTAAACGCAATATGCATAGTAAGTAATTAATGCAGCTACACACACAAAATGGCGAAGAACCCATATGATAGTCAGCGTATTTTATACCAGTCGTTATCACCCTTTAGGGCCGGGGTCTCTGCGAAAACTGCACTCCGGATTTTTTTTCCCGGTTTTTGTGCCGATATGCTTTCTCCTTGTAATCCCCAATCCTTAATCCCCTTAATTCCCAACACATTACCATTTCCCTATAATAAATTCTAAGTACCTTTGCATTCATGTCTAAGAAAGCGCTCCTCATTATTATGGATGGCTGGGGACACGGCCGGGTTCCATCGGCCGATGCCATTGCTCATGCCAATGTTCCCTTTGTAAAGTCTTTATACGATAAGTACCCGCATACCGAACTCCTGGCCTGTGGCGAAGCCGTGGGCCTTCCTGACGGGCAAATGGGAAACTCGGAAGTGGGACACCTGAATATAGGCGCTGGCCGCATTGTGTACCAGGAATTGCAGCGCATCAATGTAGCAGTAAGGGATGGCGAACTGGAAAGAAGCCCGGTGCTGGCAGCGGCGTTTGAAGCGGCAAAAGGCGCAGGCAAAACCTTGCACCTCATGGGCCTGGTAAGCGATGGCGGTGTGCATTCCCACATCAGCCACCTGAAAGCCCTATGCAGTCTGGCCCGGAAAAATGGGGTACCTCACACAGCCGTACACGCTTTTACCGATGGCCGGGACTGTGACCCTAAAAGCGGGCTCGGTTTTATCAGCGATTTAGAAGCTCATCTGAAGCAAACCGGCTGTGAACTGGCAAGCGTTACTGGCAGGTTTTATGCCATGGACCGCGACAAGCGCTGGGAAAGGGTGAAAATAGCTTATGACGCACTGGTAAATGGTAGAGGGCTGCATACCACCGATGTGAACGGCGCTATTGAAGCTTCTTATAACGATAATGTAACCGATGAGTTTATACTTCCCATCATTGGTTGCGATAATGACGGAAACCCACTGGCTACCATCAAAAATGGCGATGTGGTGGTTTGCTTCAACTTCCGGACCGACAGGTGCAGGGAGATTACAACTGTGCTTACCCAAAAAGATTTTCCTGAACAGAATATGCATGCGCTCGACCTCCATTATGTAACTATGACGGAGTATGACAAGAGCTTTAAAAACGTAAATATCCTTTTTGGGAATAAAGACCTTACCAATACTATGGGCGAAGTGCTTGAAGCCAATGGCAAAACCCAGATTAGGATAGCTGAAACTGAAAAATACCCCCATGTCACCTTTTTCTTTTCAGGCGGACGGGAACAGCCCTTTATTGGCGAAAAGCGGATCATGATACCCTCCCCGCGCACAGTTAGCACTTATGACCAAAAACCTGAAATGAGCGCGGTGGAACTCACGGAAGCCATACTGCCTGAAATAAAAGCCCAAAGCGCCGATTTCATCTGCCTCAATTTTGCCAATGCCGACATGGTAGGCCATACCGGCAACTGGGATGCAGTGGTAAAAGCTGTGGAAACGGTGAATGACTGCGTAAGCCGTATTGTGCCTCTTGCCCTCGAAAACGGTTATGGAATTTTTCTTACAGCCGATCATGGCAATGCAGACCATATGATCAATGAGGATGGCACCCCAAATACTGCCCACTCCCTCAATCCTGTTCCCTTATTCCTGATATCGAATGATTTTAAGGGCCATCTGAAACCCGGCAAACTCGCTGACCTTGCACCCACTATACTTAACTATATGGGTCTTGCAGTGCCTGCTGATATGACGGGGAATATCCTTACTTACTGATACTTCTTTTATTTATGGCAACCAAACAAAATACCCCTGCCAAATGGCAGGGATTTTTGTTTGGATGCTGTTTTATAAAAAAGGGATTACTCAGTAATTGAATACAATATTCAGTTCCCGGCCGGTAAAATGGCGATAAGCGTTTTGCAGTTCATTTACGCCTTCTATGGCTACCTGCACATCTTCCTTATTTGCCTGCACATGGGCTATGCCATAACGCTTAAACTGCACAATCATCCCATCATTTACAAATACCTGGGGACTGGTTTGGGTAAAGGAACAGCTTTCAAGCAATTCCGGGGTAACGGGAATGAGAAAACAGGCGCTGATGGCTATGTCGCCCTTCAGATTGCCGGGTTCGGCATATTTTGAGCAATTTTGGAAGGTAATTGTTTCCTTATCTTCTGAGATAGCCACCACCTTGTAATAATGGGCCTCGCTGTAAAGTTTAGGCGTTACAAAATTGCCTATTCTCAGGTCTTCAATATCAATCATATGCTAAGGTAGGCTTTTAAAACCCCTTGTTGTGTTAATAAAGAGATTTAATTCTGTACCGGGGTTAAAACAGGATCACTTTAGGGCCTTTGTCACCCGCCGCGGCGGGCCGGGTCAACGCGAAAATAGGATGTATAATTTTTACCCTTTCTATTTGAGCGGATACTTTGTGGTCATCTTATTACCTGAAAATCAAAAAGATATACTCCGGTCAAACGCATTTTTAGCTTTAGTGGCTAAATGCCATTAAGGACTAATTTACACTCGTTCACTCTTCAGGTAAATTTAACGTTTCTACCTGCTTGTCCGGAAATTCAATAAGCGCCGGTTTTTCCTTATGAAACATTAAGCCCAGCATCATCATAAGGCTGGTATTTACAATTACAAAAAACAGGATACCCACATTGAAATTACTTAGTGTTTTACTGGCAGGAATACTATAAAAGAGCAATACCGTTACAAGGCCCCTGGGCATAAGAAAAACTTCAGGAAACAGGTTGGATTTAAGGAATAACCGCAAATAGACAAAGCGAAGGGCCAGAAGCAGGAGAATGATTAAGGTACCGGGAAGGATTACTTCGGGCAGGATGAAAACTTCCAATGAAATGGTATATCCAAACAGGATAAAAAAGAATGTCCTGATAAGGAAGGATGTTTCAGCGGTGATTGACTTCATCAATCCAAGAATATCATTCATATATTCAGCTGATGCAAGTTTTTTAAATTTTCCCCGAAGGAAAAATGAGCTATTATTCAGCACCAGCCCAAAGACAAGAATAATAAGTAGTGACGGTATTTTTATAATGTCGCCCAGGCAATAAACCAAGGCAAGAATAGCGAACATGAGGAAGAATTTAATTTTGACTGTGGTTTTGGTAAGAAAATAAAGTAGTAAAAGTGAAGCAACCACTGAAATAATAACGGCCAGAAAGAGGTTTCCGCCAAATGCTAAAAAGGAACGCGCACTCAGTACATTATCCATCAGCATATAGTTAAAGGCCAGGATACCTATAATATCTGAAAAGGAGGATTCGTAAACCAGGAATTCCTTTTTGTGCTCTCCAAGGTGGCTTGTACTGGGTATTAAAATGGCGCTGCTGATAATACTCATGGGAATGGCATATATCAGGGTTACTCTTAATGGCTGTTGCAGCCACCAGGTAAGTAACCAGCCTATACTTAGGCATGATAACAGGAAGGTAAACCCGGATAAGAGCAACGATTGCCTTATGAGGGTGACTTTACTCCGGGATATTGTAAGGTCAAGAGCAGCTTCTAAGATAATCATGATGAGGCCTACGGTACCCAAAATACGAACCAGTTTGGCCACATCCTGCTCCACATAGCCATAAAAACCTGATAGATACTTTATGCCTATTCCTGTACCAAGTAGCAACAATACAGAAGGTATCTTTGTAAAACGACTGATAATACTGAATAAATAACTCAATATAACTATGCTGCTCAATAATATGATGACAATATGGGCGGATACCTGCATTCGGCTAAGGTAAGCAATCGGGTGGTATAAGATTGAGGCTGTATTTGAAATCTGTATAAAGTAATCTTTACAGATTGTTAAGTATTGGGTTTTGCTTTTCCTTTAACACCGTTCAGGCACGGTTTTGGCTACCTTTAGGTTGAAATCAGGTTATTTTAAAACTTTCAAAACACAAATGTTATGAAAAAGTTAATGATGGCACTGTTAATTTCAGGTTTTGTTTCCTTCAGTGCGGAAGCTCAGGTACAGGAAAATAATCAATGTGGTATCATTTCCACAGGACGGGTTTGTAAATCTACCGGTAGCAGAGGGGCCTACTGCTATAAAACCAGGTATTCTGAAAATTATAAAGTATGTAAAGGCGGTGACAATGATCCGTTTAGCTATTTTATCTGTTGCCAGGTACCGGATAAAAATAATACCACCTTTGCCGAACCCATTAATTATGATGCAATGGGCAATAATGAAGATGAATCTGCCAACACCACCTACTACAAGTTTGAAAAACATGGCAATACCAGTGAGGGTAATTGCAATTGTTATGAAAACTGGACTAAAGCCAGTTTAAATGCAAGCAGGGTTGCCCCCCAATCACAGTCTTATCCGCCCGATTATGTGGTAAAAGCCGGCATCGCTTTTAGCTCATGCGATTTAACCAGCCTATAAATAGGATATGTTATGGGGAAAATATTTCCCGGTAAAACAAGCGACTATTAAAAAAGAATAAAAGCAACCAAAAATCAGATAAAATAAATTGGGCCTCCAGTGAATACCGGCGGCCCAATTTTTTGAAAATGGCTTCTCAACCCATATGATTTTTTTCAATAATCCGATTTATGGATTAACGGCTTGATTCCTTGCATACCTGTTTTCTTCCCAGGCGGGCCTGATTCGGATCATTTTTACCAGGAAAGCTATAATAAAGAAGAGTTGAATGACATTACCAAAATTATAAGAAACATAAAGGCCACCAAAACTTTTGTCAACCCAATTATTGGTTGCCATTGTATAAATCAAAAAGATTATTCCAACAATACCTTCGGCAATACCAAGTTTTACAGCCCAGTCTTTTTCGGCAAGCAGGCTTATGGCGGTGGTCCCCTTCAGTACTGTAATCAGTATGGAAATGATTCCGGACAATGACATTAAGGATGTGGCATCGAGACCATAAACCGAAAAACTGTTCGGCAAGTTGGTTAGCAGGGCCATTACCTCAATTAATACAGTAATTGAACATAGAACCGCAAAAATCCAGCAAAAAAACCTGATCCATCCGGGCAACATGTTTTTGCGCCTTACCGCAAAGGGATCATGAAGGTTGTAGAAAATGCTTATTTCGGTTTCCTGTTCCATAAATGCCTGTTTTTCAGCCTATAAATATAGCCTGAATTATAAAAGAAAAGAAAACGATCCCATTTATTCTATTTCCCATCCAGCAAAACAGGGGTACTGCCCTTGCCCATAATGATCATTTTGGCATTGGTAGAAGCGGCCAGTTCCTTCATGGCTTTTATTTGTTCATATTGCAATTGCTTGTCGGTAAGGCTTTCGCTGATGATGTGCTGGTAATCGGCTATACCCTGGGCTTCCACACGTTTACGGTCGGCTTCCTGGCGCTCTTTCTGCAGCACAAACTGCATTTTCTGCGCTTCCTGTTCCGCGTTTATTTTCGATTCTATGGCATTTTTCACCGAGGTAGGCAGGGTTATATTTCGCACCAGCAGGTTTTCAAGCAGCATTCCCCTGGTTTTGAAGTCATCTTCAATCGCTTTGTAAATACGTGCCTGGAATTCATCCCTCTTGGTAGAATAAAGCGAAACAGCATCGTAATAAACGGCATTGTCCCTGATCTTGGTGCGCGATATGGGGCGCACTATTTTATCCTTGTAGTCAAGGCCTATTTGTTTGTAAAGGCTTGGGGCGCTTTCAGGAATTATCCTGTAAAGCACAGTGAGGTCAATGGTCACTTCAAGGCCATCGGCGCTGAGCACCCTTATTGCATCATCCCCTACTTTATCTCCCTCATTGTGTACACCGCTCATGGTGTAATTCTGGGTGCGGGTTTCAATGGTTTCCACATCCATAAGCGGATTGATATAATGCAGGCCGCTGTAAAGCACATCGCTTTGCACCTGGCCAAAAAGCTTTTTGATACCCACCCTACCTGCATCAATCTGCACAATTGAGGCTACCAATATGCCGGCCAGGATGCATAAAGCCCCCAGGCCCATAAGCGGCTTACCGAAAAGTCTTAACTTATCATTGATTTTTGATAATATTCTGCCCGCTGCGAGCAGGATGACACCTAAAATAGCAAAGCCCATAAATATTTTGTCAGTTTAATTTCAGTGCAAAGTTAGACTGAATTGGTGGTAGAAAAATTATATTTATCGAAAAAAAACATAGCTTGACCATAGCTTGCCATTCCTCACATTTTCCCCCAGTTTTCCAGCATTGCAGCGCCCCATTCAGTCCCTACCGATTCAGGATGAAACTGCACACCCGTGCAAGGAAAATGCCTGTGGGCGAGACCCATAATGGTTCCATCTCCGGTTTGGGCTATCACATCCAGTCCGGTATTTTCAAAACCGGTAAGCGCTAATGAATGATACCGCATGGCAGTAAAAGGAGAAGGCACCCCACTGAATAAAGCATGGCCTGCATGGGTAATTTCACTGGTTTTGCCGTGCATGGGATAGTTGGCATGAATGAGCCTTGCCCCGAAATACTCCCCAATTGCCTGGTGCCCGAGGCAAACACCCAGAATAGGAATCCGGGAATGAAAATGATGTATTATATCCATGGTTATCCCCGCTTTTGCAGGGGTCTCGGGACCAGGAGAAAGTATGAGGCGTTCCGGATTAAGGGCTTCGAGTTGGGATAAGGTAATCTCATCATTGCGGAACACCATACATTCATGCCCGGTTTGCAGCAGGTAGTGGTAAAGAATGTAGGTGAAAGAATCGTAATTATCAATGAGCGCCCACATGTCCGGGAATTTTTTGGTTAACCTCATCGAAGAAATGGCCCAGCTTTTCGAATGTATCTTTTACAAAAGGCATTAGCTTGCCTGCCTGCACAAAAAACCAGGGCGCTACACCCTGAAACCAGGAATAGGTCTTGGATTGGGCTATGGCTGTTTGTGGAATTATACCCATCTTATTACAAATCCACAATAAAGAACTCCAGAAGAGCACCCCCACAAAAACATACAATAGCCCGCCTATGAGCCGGTCAACCGGGCCCAGCAATAAACTCTGGACTGCCTTTTGCAATAAGCGCGCTAAAAACCTGACCAGCAAAACCACCCCTATAAACAAAATCACATAACTGATCACCTGTACCCACCCTGATGAAACATAGCCCCTGGCCAGCAACCAGAAAGATAAGGTCTGGGAAAGCTTTAAAGCACAAAGAATACCAAGGATTATAGCCACTACCGAAAACACAGCAATTATTGCACCCCTGGAATAACCCCGGATGAAAAACAGGATGATGACAATAAGACCTATAATATCTAAAACCATAATGATCTAAAAATTCCTTTTCAGTTTGGCCTGAGTTATAAATATTCTAATCCTATAATGTTCAGGCCGGAACGAATAATATTCGTTTAGTATTCACCCCTACCCTATAAACATAAGACCCCAATCGGGGCCCTATGGAATGCGAATCATCTGGAGATTTGAAATAATTATTAAATGTCCGTTTTTAACAAAGTTAATACAATCCAAAACATTGAACCCCTCCGGGGTTCCATCACTAATTAACCATTTCACCCCGGGTTCACTGGTAGCTACGCAAATTAAAACCCTCCGGGCTTTCGCAATGGATCGGGTAAAGTTTAAGACATTTAACCAAGCCAACCGCCATGCCTTCTGAATAGTATGGAGAACGAGATCAGGAATTCAGCAATTGCTTCACCGCTTCCGATATTGCTTTGCCATCTGTCTTGCCGGCAAGCTGTTTGGTTGCGGCGCCCATAACCTTACCCATATCAGCCGGAGATTTGGCTCCCACTTCGGCAATTATTGCTTTAATCACTTCTTTGAGTTCTTCAGCGCTCATTTGCTTAGGCAGGAACCGTTCTATTATGGCCAGTTCTTCCCTTTCTTTCGATGCCAGGTCTTCACGGTTCTGTTTTTCAAAAATCTCAAGGGAGTCGCGGCGCTGTTTAGCCAGCTTTTGCAACATCTTTATTTCAGTAGCTTCGCTTATTTGCCCATTGGCCCCTTCATTGGTTTTTTCAATTATGATGGCCGCTTTTATGGCACGCAGGCTTCGCAATTCAGCTTCATTTTTAGCCTTCATCGCATTTTTCAATTCTGCCATTACCTTTTCTTCGAGTGACATTTCCTGGTAAATTTAAGATTTGATTAAAAAATTCAGATTTAATACCTTTCAAACAAAATGATTATTATATAATTCAAAGGTGCAAAATTGTTAGGGGTTCCTCAATTAACTTTTTGATTCACCCTTCTTTAATTTGACTTCCGATTTGCCATTAAAGAAACACAAGACCTAAAATAAATAAAATCAAAAGACTACAATTGCACTTTATTTTCATTAACAATTTGTGGACGTACAAAATACCCCCCTCAAAAATCGCCAAATAAATTTCATTAACAAACTGGCACAGATATTGTACTACAAATGTTCTAATACTAAGCCCATGCTGATACTATATATTTGTTTGTTCGGCTTCATAGGATACCATGTGGGGAAAAAGCGGACTTCCGGTGGATTTACCGGTCTTTTTTTAGGGGCAGTCCTTGGAATAATAGGCCTGCTCATCATCCTCAGTTTTCCCAAATATTAATCCCCTTATTTCCCGGCCTCAGATGCGGCAATGGCTTTCTTATGGAAATTCTTGGCAAATTCCTTGAGTTCATTGGCCAATTCCTGATTTTTGGTAGCCCTCACATAAGTATCAGCCATGCCATAAAAGGTCTGGTAAAAGAAGTCGTTCATTTCCTCAACCATCATTTTACTGGTCCAGAGGTCAATACGCAGGGCCGATTTTTCCTGTCCGTCCCAAAGCCCCAGCAAAACGGCTTTTGCATCCTGCCATTCAG
>Ga0364866_11131_pt1 | contig 10193 bp, 8 predicted proteins | sample ExccelAu500001D3_3_FD_206913 | JGI IMG/M metagenome (GOLD analysis project Ga0364866, IMG submission 206913) | Enriched cells from Trout Bog Lake Hypolimnion, Wisconsin, USA - BchlTB.Aug13.5000.01.D3 | ecosystem: Environmental > Aquatic > Freshwater > Lake > Hypolimnion/Profundal zone | place: USA... | reverse complement strand
ATTGCTGGCCGCCCCGCGAGTAATTAACCAGAAACTTTACGCGAATTGCTTAGGGACTGACAATCTTGTAGAAACCAGTGACTTGGTTGGTATGCGTGGTATCCGTGTAGGGGCTGGAAGTCAAACCGGAGGCAATGGACGAATACGGCCCGCCCACACTGGTTGACCAGAGCACACTGTAGGTCGGCCCCGCCACGGCGTTCCAACTGATGGCCGCGTTGCCACCGGAAATGCGAATCGGTCCGGCCACCGGGAGGGGCGCCACGGCGGTGATCACTTGGGAGCTGGTGTTGTTGGCCAAGCTGGGATCCTGGGTGGCGGAAGCCACCTTTGTGCTGTTGGTGATGAAGCCGCTGAGCGGAGCTTTCACCGTGACAGTCACATTGGAAGTGCCAGCGTTGGCGAGCGAGCCCATGGCCCAGTTGACCACGCCGCCGTTATTGACGCCGCCGCCCGTGGCGCTCACAAAACTGACCGTAGCGGGCAAACTGTCGGTCACCACCACGCTGCTGGCGGCCGACGGGCCGTTGTTGCCGACGCTGATGGTGTAGGAGAGGTTGCTGCCTGCAAACACATAGGCCGGGCCGGTCTCGGTTACGGACAAATCCGCCGCCGGTGAAATCACGGTAACGACGTTCGCGCTGGTGTTATCGGCCGGGTTGAATTCCGGCGTGCTGGAGCTTGCGGTGGCCGCATTGGTGAGTGTGCCGCTCGCAGGAACGGTAACGGTGATCGTGAACTTGGAGGATGAATTGACGGCCAGCGTGCCCAAGGACCAGGTGACCACGCCTCCGCTGTACAGACCGCCGCCTGTGGCGCTCACAAAAGTGGTGCCGGTGGGCAAGGTGTCGGTCACGACCGTGTTGGTGGCTGGGGTTGGGCCGATGTTGCTGACGGTATTGGTGTAGATAAGAGTGCCACCGGCCAGAACATTCGTCGGGCCGGTCTGCACCATGGAGAGATCTGCCACCGCCGAGTTGGTGTTGATATCCGCGAACCGTGTCACGACAATCGTATTGGTGACCACACCGCCGGACGAATACAGCACGCCACTGACCGTGTAGGCGTAGGCGGGCAGCGTTTGACCGGCGATATCCAGATCGAGGTACGGCAAGAACAGCCGGAAAACTTGGCCGGCGGAATTCGTGACGGTCGCGGTGGTGTTGGCGGTGATTGAGGCGGTGGTGCCCGAGTTGGTGCCAAAGTAAACATCTTCAATCTTCACAAGGGAACCGCCGAGGTTCGTATTTGCATAGGCCACGTTAGTGTTGAAATTGTAATTGATGGCTCTGGGCGTTGGGAAACCGGCGATGTTGTTGCTTAGAAAGGTATAGCTGGTGTAGGGATACACCGTACCGGCCGTGACATCGGCGTAAAGTTCGAGCCCGCTGGTATAGCTGGATAGGACGCCGACAAAGGTATAGACGTCGCCCTGTTGCGGACGGAAATTCGCGGTCGAGCCGCCGGTCACAAAAATATTGATGCCGCCGGTGCCATCCTGCAGATAGTAGGAGGAGGTGTCGCCCGTGGTGAGATTGGTATAGGTGGTCACAATGCCGGTGGCCTGATAAGCGATGCTCGGCGGCACGTTGGTGGCCTGCCAGGTGGTGGGATTCACCAGCGTGTGCAGATAGCCAATGGAGACTGATGCCGGAACTTTCACCGTCAAGACGGCATTGCTGCTCACCACCCCCGAGGCGAAGACGTCGTTGGTAATCGCCACTTTATAGGTGGTGTTGTTGTATCCAGCGGTGATATTGTCCATTTCCAAGCTGGAGGAATAACCTGAACTAGTCACACCACTCGAAACCACAATGTTGTTTGAATACCAGGTAAAGGATACATTGCCGGGACTGGCCACGGATGCCGTTAATACCGCGTTCTGGCCGGCATAAAGCCCCTCGCTGGCCGGCTGGCTGGTAATAATCGGCGGCTGGGGGGTGGTGTCTATGGCCACCGCGGCCACCGCACTGGTGACGGACAGCCCGAAAGCAGTGGTCACAATCACGTTGTAATAATTGGTCCCGGAATTGGCCGGCATGCTTGTGAAAGGCAGCGTGCTCGAATTGCCGTTGGGATTGACGAAGTAGTTGCTGTTCATCAGCCATTGATACGTCAAGCTGCCCAATCCCTGACCATTGGCGAGCACCGACAGATTAAAGGAAGAACCGGGGAAGTTGTGGACGCTGGACGGTTGGGAAAGAAGGACCGGCGCCAGCGCGTTGGTGGCCCAAACATTTGTGGCCGCTTCCGCAAACGTGGTGGCCAAAGCGAGATTGGTGACAATCCAGAAGCCGTTGCCGAAGCTGCTGGCCTGGCGAAACGCGAACGCATTAACCGACGCCGTGGTAGCGAAACCAAAGCCATCGCTGGAAGTGTAATGGGTTTCGGTGGGCGCACTTCCCGTCTGATTGACGTCCAGTGGATTGATCCAAATGGTGGCGGCATCCAAATTCACCGGATCCAATTCCACCACGACTTGATAAGCCGTGTTTAACGCGAGATCCACCGGATAGCCACCGTTCACCGGGGCGGTGGAGGCCGTGTTCCCCGCCACCGCCAGCCGCCAAGTGTTGGGCAGAACGGTGCCGTTGGTGAACGCCAAAATGCGTCCCACATAACCTCCGGGCGAACCGTTCCGGTAGAACGAAGCAAAATAGCTTCCGGCCCCATTCGGTAGATTGGTGCAGATCACCGTGAAACTGGCATATATCAACTGGACCGTATTGGTATAAACGCTGTTATTGGTTTGGGAAAGGAATCGGCAATCATCGTCCGCACGATTCGCACCGGTGACGGTATTCCCGGTGGTGGAAACTTCCAGATGCCCATTGTTGACGAGCAGGTCGTGGACGCCGTTGCCGCTAAAATTAAGCCAAATATTATTGGATACATTCGTGATGTTGCCATTGGGATAATTAAAGCCTTCGTAGTAGATTAAATCAGCCCGCGCCGCGAGCGGGGCAGTGACAGCCATTACGGCTAAAAACAGTCGCAATATCGTTTTTTTCATAGATGCATTGGATTCTTGGTTTTCGACAACTTAATGAACAGCAACCATAGCAGTTTTGCAGAGCGGCGGTGTTACGAATGCGAAACAATTCAAAGACAATTCAGCGCGCGCGCTTGCTGGTTGTCGCCACGCCGTCGCTAATCAAAGTGATACGGTCCTTAGCTCCCGACTTGAGCACCAGCACCTTTTGCGGCCCGCGAGAATTGCGGGGATCCCCGCAAGGCGGAAGGTTCCGCCCGATTGGGAAGCCCGGCTCTATGGCCGGGATGCCTGCCCCGCACGGCGTAGCGTCAGGCGTCCCTGCCTGACGTAGCGGGCCGCATTTCTGCCGCCCGGAACAAGCCCGACAAGCTTGTGGCCTGCGAAGAATTCGACGCGCTTCGGTTTAGGTGAGGTTTTTTCTGCCAGCCTGGGAAGCCCGGCTCTACGGCCGGCCGGGATGCCTGACGCCACGGGCCTTGAGATTTCGCGCGAATCAGGCTATTTTTCAGGCTAGGGAAGCGAATTTTCGTTTCCTCCAACAAAAAATATTTATATTTATGCAACGAAAAGCATCCGCCGTCTGGCACGGCGATCTGAAAACCGGCAAAGGCATTGTTTCCACCGCGAGCGGTGTGCTCAAGGAAACGCAATACTCCTTTGCCACCCGTTTCGAGAATGGCATTGGCACCAATCCCGAGGAACTCATCGCCGCCGCGCACGCCGGCTGTTTTGCCATGGCGTTTTCCGCGGAGCTGGGCAAGGCCGGGTTCACGCCCGCAGCCATCCACGCCGCGGCGACCGTCATCATGGAAAAAACCGAGGCCGGCTGGACCGTGACGGAGTCGGACTTGGAAATGTCGGCGAGAATCCCCGGCATTGACCAGGCCAAATTCGCGGCCATTGCCGGCGCCGCGAAAGCCGGCTGCCCCATCTCGCGCCTGCTCAACGCCAAAGTCACGCTGGACGCCAAATTGGAAGCTTAACCGGAAAGGACTTGGACCTCCAGCCATGACGCATAAACTGCATTCTCACGCTCACGCTCATCCGCACCCTCATCCCGCGGCGAAACGCCCGCAGTTTTTCAGCAAGATTTTCCGCTGGCAGCCGGAGACTCCTGGCGGGCCGCTGCCGGTGAAGGTGGAAATCGTCGGCTCCTTTACGGGCTGGCAAACAACGCCGATGAAATATGACCGGACCAACGGGATCTGGCAGCTTACCTTGGAAAACATTCCCGGAAACTGCACTCATAATTACATGTTGCTGGTGAACGGCCGCCCCGCCAAGGACAAGCATTCCGACGGTCTGGCCGTGCCGCACACGGATCAGGAGAAAAAATATCAATTGGAGACGCCGCGCGGCCCGCGCGTGTTCATGCTGTTCAGCCAGACGAAGTAGCCGGAGTTGGGATTATGCCCGCGTCGCTTCAGCGCACAGCGCCCGATAGCCAGTGCGGAAGTCCGGATAGAGGAAGGGATATCCCCACTCTTGCCGCAGCTTCGCGTTGCTCACGCGCTTGTTCGTGACGCTGCGCTTGCGCCAAACTTCCGCGGAAGCAACGACCGTGGGCGGCAAGGGCCGCTTTAGTTTCGCCGCCAACCAGCCAAAAAATGCGGATTGCGGCACCGGCTCGTTGTCCACGACGTTGTATATTCCGCCTGGTTGGCCGCGTTCCAGCGCTGTGATGATAACGCCGGTCAGATCATCGCGGTGAATCATGTTCAAATATCGGGAGCCGTCGCCTTCGAGGCGGGCCTCGCCGCGCAAAAACTGCTGGAAAGCGTGGCCGCGGCCCGGCCCGTAGATTCCCGCCACGCGCAAAATCACGCACGGAAACCGGTTCCGCGCGGCGGCCAGCAGCAATTCCTCCGCCGCCACTAAAACTCTGGCGGTCGGAGATTCCGGTTGCGCCGGGCTCTGTTCCGTCACCACGGAACCGTCGTTCTGGGCATAGACACTGGTGCTGCTGGTATAAACGAATTTCCGGGGCGGACGGTCCGCGAGCCACGACAGGAGATTCCGGTTGCCGTCCAAATAAAGTTGCCGGTAATCGTTCGCGCTGCCGCCTCCGGACGCGGCGCAATTCACCACCCAATCAAATTCCTTCGGCAAATCGGTCAGGGTTTCCGGCCGGGTAAGGTCCGCTCGCAGCGGTTTGAGACCCGCAGCCCGCAGCGCTTCCGCACCGCCCCGGCGGAGGCCGAACACTTCGTGGCCCTGGCGGACGAGTTCCGCGCCCAAGGGCAACCCCGCATAGCCGCAGCCTGCAATTAAAACGCGCATACGCGTTTACAGTAGGCGATTTCCGGTTGCCGCGCCGCTGAAATGTTAGCACGGACGGGATGAGAGGTTTGTGGCAGATCGTCGCCCGCTCTGCAACCCCCCGCTTGCCAACGCGTGGAGGTGACGTTAGTTTCTTCACATGAATGCAGAGCCCAGCCCTTTGAAGAGTTCCCTAATATATGCCGGGATTTTGTGGCTGTTGCTGGGCTGTGCAAATTCGTTTTCCCAATTCATCACCCAGGCCGCCCCAAGCATCGGCGATGTTCCGCCCCCACTCCAACTCAGCCAGATGGCGCAAGGGCCGGATCTGAAGCAAGTGACTTGGGACCAATTGAAAGGCAAGGTGGTGGTGCTGGAATTCTGGAACACCGCGTGCGGGCCGTGCATTCGGGCCATTCCCCATCTCAATGATCTGGTCGAGCAATTCCAAGGAAAACCGGTCGTCTTCCTTTCCATTTCCGACGACAACCCGGAACGCTTGCAACAGTTTTTGCGGAAACGGCCGATCAAGTCCTGGCTGGCCTTGGATGCCCCGTTCGGTCCCACCAGGGACGCTTTTGGCGTGACGGGCATACCTACCACGTTTCTCATTGACCCCACGGGAAGGATTGCCGCTATCACTCATCCAACAAAACTGGAAGCCGGCCATCTGGAAGAAATCCTGGTCGGAAAGCCTTGCAGTCTGCCCCAAGCGAAAGCAGATGATGCGGCGAAAGATCGTCAACCCGCCCAACCCGACGCCGGCGCCAACGACCAGCCCGCGCAAGTTGCGGTTTCGATCCAAGGGCCGTTTCCCCAACCACACGGGGCTTTTAATTCCCGAGGGTGGAGCCACGAGCACACGGTGTTTGAGGCGAAGAAGGCCTTTATCAAAGACGCTTTGGCGGCTTTTTTCGGGGTGAACGACAAATTGGTGATCCCGACCATAAATTTGCCCGACCGTTTGTATGACCTTTCCGCCGCGGGTCCAACGAATCAAATGCATGAATTGCAAAGCCGCTTCATCGAAATGCTCAGAACCAATTTGGGTATCGCCGTCCAACTGACCAATCGCCCGATGAATGTCTATGTGATGAGGCTGGTGTCAACCAATGTCCCGGGGTTGAGGTTAGCGACCAAACCAGGTGGTGGCGGGCAGGTGGCCGGCGGTTTTCAGTTGCGGTGCTCAGACATGGATTCCATCGCTTCCTTTTTTGAGATATATTCCGACAAACCGCTGGTGAACGAGACGAAAGCACTTGGTGATTGGGGTGTGGACATAAAATGGAAAATGTCTGCCGCAGAATTGCGGTCGGGGCAACCGGACTTCAGCCGGGTGATCAAAGCGGCCCGCGATCAAGTGGGTTTGGAAATCAAACCCGCCAAACGAACTGTGCAAGTGCTGGTAGTTCGTGCGGCAAAATGAAGAATTCAAGAGAGCCGTCGGCCAACAAACCGAAGCTCACGTCTCGCGGTTCTGCCCTGACGGCTGCCTTACGCCGGATATTTCAATCCTGGTTGCGCTGGATAAGCGACAACGTCGCGGCGTTGCACCGGCGAAGCCACGGTCGGTTTTATTTGTTTGGATCCTTCTTGCTGTTGTTGTTTTGGCCGTTATTGGCAGCGTTATTAGCACTCCCCGCGTTATGGGCTTGGCCTTGAAGCTGCGCGTTCCCTGATCCTGTCGACGGAGCAATCGTGTGTCCCTGACTTGCGTTACCGTTAGGCGTGAAGCCGCCCGGATGGCCGCCTGCGGATTCGTTGTTTCCGGCAGTGCCACCACCCGTAAAGCCGCCTGGACGACCGCCTGGGATACTGTTGTTTCCAGCAGTGCCGCCACCCGTAAAGCCACCTGGGCGACCGCCTGGGATACCGGAGTTTCCAGCAGTGCCGCCACCCGTGAAACCGCCCGGACGACCGCTTGGATCACTTCCCTGACTACCCGTGAAGCCGCCCGGATGACCGCTTAGACCACTTCCTTGACTACCCGTGAAGCCACCCGGATGGCCCTCTGCACCTATGCCGCCGGCCGTGCCGCCCGGATGGCCCTCTGCACCCATGCCGCCGGCCATGCCACCCGGATGGCCACCTGCGCCCATGCCACCGGCCGTGCCGCCCGGATGGCCCTCTGCACCCATGCCGCCGGCCATGCCACCCGGATGGCCGCCTGTGCCCATGCTACCGGCCGTGCCGCCCGGATGGCCACCTTGGCCCTCGCTTTGTCCGGTATGGCTATAGCCGGGGTCCACGCCGCCCGTGTGCCCCGCAGATCCTCCGTTGTGTCCAGCGTTGTTACCGAATCCAGCCGACCCCTGCGTATGTCCGTAACCCGCTCCACGCCAGCCTTGGCTGCCGGCATTGGCCAGCGAACCCACGTGCACGACTTCGATCGGATGATGGGTCGCGGCAGCGATGCGATCCGGGCCAAAACCGTGGTTAACGATGGTGTTGTTAACGACGCTGTAATGATTGATGATGGTGGTCTGGTGGTACACGTTGATGACGCGTTCGTGCGGCACGAAGAACGAACGCGGATGCCGGTCGCAGAAATGCTCGGGCGACATGAATACAAAACAGTCGGCACCCAAGCCAAAGTCAAAATCCACGGCCACGCTTGCACCGCGGTAGAAAAAGCCACCGGCGCGAAATTCCGCAAACGGTGGCAAAGGTGCCCAGCCACAATACTCACCGCCCGAGCGCCATGCCACCCACGATGGTGCCCATACGGTGTCTGGATACCAGCACCAGCCAAATCGCGGGTTGCGAAACCAGCGGCCGTAATGGAAGGTCACGCCCCAGGAATAATCCGAGTCCCAATACCAGCCGTACTCTGTGTAAACCCAGTGGCCGTTGTCGCAGTACGGGCTCCAGGCCGTGTTATAGTTGACTGCCGTTGGCCGCCAGCAACGGCCATAACCTTCGACCTCCACCCACGAACCATACGGGCTCAGCGCGCCATTAAAATAATCCGCCGTGATCTCCGCCGCTGGCGGCGCCATGGCTGCATCCGGAGGTGCCGGTGCCACAGCCACGTCCGGCGCGGGAACTGCAACGGTTGCCTGGGCTGTGGGCGGCGTCACGCTGGCGGCGTACAGCACCTTGTCGCGATCCATCAACGCGTTGATGAGGTCGCTCGTTACGCCCATGTCCCTCAGGAAAGCGATCTTGTCCGCGTCCAAATTGAACGAATTTTGACAATTGAAGATGTAGCTTTTGATGGTGTTGGCATCCACGCCCGCTCGGAGCATCTTGATCACCTCGGCCAGCGGACTGCCCGGCACAATATCGGACGGCATCACGGCCTCCGCCTGGGGCGAAGGGACCGGCTGTCCTTGCGCCTGGTTGACCGCAGTGCTGGCGGCCGCAACTGCCGCGGCCAAGGCAATGAGAGTTTTCGTACGGAAGATAGATTTCATAAAAGTTGTTGCGATTTAGTTTACGGAATAACCACTGATCTAACAATAGAAAGACCGCCAAGTTGCCTGCGGCGTTTACCAGTCTATCGTCTGCCCCCGATTATAAGGTCTTTCCTATTTTGCGGCCAGCAAATTCAGGTATTCGATGTCCTTGCGCCACAAACAATTGCAACTTCGGCTGGTGCTTTCAGGAGGGCGTATGTCTGCACCGACTTTTCGGGGTTGTTCAGAATTTTTTCGCCGCCCGGGGACAGGATGCGCCACCAAGCGGTGAGCACGCCCCGGCCCGTGGCGTCAATATCGAATGGCAGGACTATGACATAAACCCCGAACGTGACATCCTCGTTGCGCCAGGCCGAGAGGCGAAGTTGGTCGGTGTGTAGCCATCGCCGCAGGATCATCCCTGCGGATCCAATTAACCCCTTGATTCTAGTTGCCAGCGGCTGCGGTTGGGAGTAAGTAAGGGTAGTCAGTCTGATAAACGCAAATTATGAAACCATTCGTGAGCGGCGGTCGGTCGGTCTTCGTGCTGGGATTGGGGCTGCTCCTCTTCGCGGCCGGCTTTGGGCTGGCGCAGACATTCACCGGGTTGCAGAATCTCAACGGCACCAATGGGGCCGGGGCGGAGACTGGGCTCGCCAGGGCCGGCCAATGGCTCTATGGCACCACCCCGGCGGGCGGGGTTTCGAACAACGGTACGGTCTTCCGTCTGCAAACGAATGGCATGGCCTTCACCAATCTGCACTTGTTTACCGGCGGCCTGGATGGGGCGGTCCCTCAATCCGGCTTGGTGCTGTCCGGACCTTGGCTTTACGGAACGGCGGCAGCCGGCGGCAGCCAGGGTTATGGCACGGTGTTTGCCCTACAGACCAATGGCGGGAACTTCACCCTTTTATACAGCTTCACCAACGGTTCCGACGGAGCCCACCCACAAGGTGGGCTGGTCTGGTCGAGTAACGTGATTTATGGCACCACGGTGGGTGTCGGGGAGGGGTATGGTACCGTGTTTGCCCTTAATGCCAGTGGCGGGGCGCTCACCAATCTCCACACGTTCAGCGGCGGGTCCGATGGTGGCTATCCGCAAGGCCCCCTGGTTCTGTCGGGTGCCCGCCCCCAAACCGCCGGCACTGGCGGCGCCGTAGAGAGTGTTCCCGGACAAGACCACGCCGGCAATGGGTTCGCCGCCATCAACCCCGCCGGAGAAGTAATGCAAGGTCGTAAAGTTACCGCCGTCCGTTCCCAGGGCGAACACTGTGCCATGCCCGGCGCCGCCAGCGCTGGTGGTGCCGTAAAGCCGGGCGCCCGACAGAACCAGGGGGCCTTGCGGATAGCCACCATCGGACCCGCCGCTGAACGTGTGGAGATTGGTGAGGAATAAATGAAGGAACAAATGAGGGTTGCCGGAAGCGGGCAGGGCGGATTCAAGAAAGCGCGAATATAGAGGTGGGGACGGCTCGTCCCCAGGTTTTCAGCTTTGGGCGCCTGAGTCTGGGGACAAGCTGTCCCCACCCTTGGGAGCATTC
>Ga0364866_10760_pt2 | contig 10201 bp, 9 predicted proteins | sample ExccelAu500001D3_3_FD_206913 | JGI IMG/M metagenome (GOLD analysis project Ga0364866, IMG submission 206913) | Enriched cells from Trout Bog Lake Hypolimnion, Wisconsin, USA - BchlTB.Aug13.5000.01.D3 | ecosystem: Environmental > Aquatic > Freshwater > Lake > Hypolimnion/Profundal zone | place: USA... | reverse complement strand
GCCAGAGTCTCCATAAAGATTCGGTTGGAGCTGTGCCGTGCAAGCACGTCAAACCGAGCTTTCTCCTTGATCTGGATGCGCTGGCGATGTGGAACGTAAAGCGAAACGTCAGGCCAGTGGCTCTTCGGAATACTGTCCTTCCCGGTCGCTTCCAGGATGGTGGCGCTGTAAAGGTCGATCACCATGGCCCGTCCGCTGCGCTTCGCTGCTCGGAAAATGGTGACGATTCGGTCAATGTTCTGGGCCGACGCGTACACAAGGGCCAATCCTTCAGTCGCCCTAATCTCATCGCCCATCCGACCTTCTAGGTGTGACTCTGTTTCGAATGTGGTTTCCATGTCGAGCCTGCCAAGGGAACTCCCCTCCATGAGGAGTACATCGATGCCTCTCGGTGGGCAGGCGATCATCTTTTCGAATAGTGTCCCCTTGCGGCCGTGTGCGCGAAAATCGCCGCTGTAGAAAACCCTCTGCCCGTCTGCCTCGATCAATAAGGCGTAGGCATCGAAAGCGCTATGGTCCACCAGGAAAGGCGTGATGCGGAAAGGCCCCCAATCAAACTGCCGCCGATTCTCTAGAATCGGCCCCCCAGGAGGAATCAGCGAACCTGGAACCCATGGGGCGGCTGCCTCAATGATTCGCCTCGCTGCAGCGCCCATGGCCACGGATAGGTCAGGGCGAATGTGCGCGAGGAGGCCGTAATGATCCAAATGGGGATGAGTAATCAGGATTCCAAGCAGCGTTTCATCAGGCTCCGTTAGGCCCGACACGGTTGGAAGGTAGGATGAGGAGTTATCCTCGGCATCCAGCGGCAGCCCAAGGTCAAGAAGAAGACGCCTGCCTTGGGATTCAAGCTCGACGCAACTCCCACCGATTTGAGTTGCCCCTCGGTGTATGCATAGTTTCATTCTGTTGGCTCTGGCGCGGAAGGTCGAGGAGGGCGAGTTGTTGGTGGTTCCTCTTCCTCGAATGCCGTGAAGGATTCAATCAGCTGGTTCCGTGGGGAAGGAGTGAACCCGGCATGGCAAACCATGAGGTCGTCCATGGTGAGATCGCGATCAGAATCAGACTCATTTTGATCCATGGCGAAACTCTCAGCACTGAACCCAACTAGTGTGGGCTCCTCGAAAATGTCGCGGGACGGAATGCGGTTGGGGAATTCTATAAAATTGAGCATGGTCGTTTCTCTCCCTGGTCACCTAGGAAATAGGACTGAAGTCAGGACAAGCCGGTTGCGCTTCGTGCAATTCCCATTCTTCGCCTTCGGTGGATCGGGCGGCAGAGGTGGAAGGGGAGGCAGGGGCGGTTCCTTGGGATCTGGTGGCAACTTGGGTTTCGGTGGCTGTGGAGGCTTCGGAGGAGATGGGATCTCAACCGATGTTGGGTTTTCGTGCCTTTGACTTTCTGTCATGACGTGGTCCTCCAAAAAAAGAGAACCAACACCCACTCTCATGCTCCCTGAATTTTCAGATTTTGAACGGAGCCAAGTGAACCAATTCCGAGTGTCGGCGTCAGCCTTCTGACGGCCTCGGCCATTGCATTTGGAGCAAGATGACCATAGTGCTTCTCCGTAATGCGAGTATCCGAGTGCCCTAGTTGAGAGGCTACATAGGCCATGGGAAGCCCTGCATTCACAAGACCAGAAGCATAGGTGTGCCGGAGGTCGTGGAAGGAGATTCGATCCAGTTTCGCGGCTGCGCATGCGTCACTCATCAGACGGCTCTGGTCTCCATAGGCCCAACCTTCGGGATTGGTGAGGCCCTTCCTCGCTCGTCGTTGCACATCTTCCCGCACAAATAGCAATGACCCAGCAGATCGTCCTGCCGTGATGGCCGTGAAGAACTCCAATCCTTCCGCAGCCAAAATGATCCGGCGGGGCTTGCCACTTTTGGAGACAGCGATGAGAACCGTTCCACTTACCGAATCAAAATCAGAAACGCGAAGGCGGGTCAGCTCACCATAACGAGCCCCAGTGTGGAGTCCAGCACGCACAAGGTTGGCGAAATCTCTCGGACAAACATTCACCAATCGCTGTTGTTCCTCCACGGACAGGAACCGGATCCTGGCTGAAGTAACTTCGGCATAGGGTTTCACGGACTTCCATGCAGAACCATCTTTGACCCTTCTACGGTCAAGGGCATGATTCAATGCGGCCTTTAGAATCGTGAGGATTCGGTTGGCTGAATCCTTTCGAGCTCGCTTCTCATCCTCAGTCATAGGCGGGGCAGGCGGAACAGGTGCGGGTTTCGGTTTCCGAGGATTCTTGAATTTTCTGGGTTTCGGGACTGGAGAGTTGGGATCCTTAGATCTGACCCTCTTTGGTGATTCCGCAAGTTTGGACAGCCAGGATTCAATCCGAGTCCGACTCAACTTTGAGATTTCAATGCCTCCGAGGGCAGGAAGAATATGAGCCTTCACGGCGCACTCTGTGCGTCCTATCGACTTCATACCCCTACGCCGCCCGTCATCAAGGTAATCCTTCATCGCTTTCTCAACGGTGTAGGACCCCAATGCGCCTGTTGAGTACTCGCCCCTCTCAGATTGGTCCTTGAACCATTCCCGCGCCTTCGCCTGAGCTTGGGCAAAGTTGAGGATTGTTTCACCGTCTGCTTCGGTGAAATCGTCGGCTGGACCGAGTGCGTGTTGCTTCCAGGCTGACCGGTCACCTTTCGCGGGGTTCAGGAAGGCCACCCAGGAACCACATCCCTTCGCTGGTTTGTAGTAACCGAGGGACAGGCCCAGTTCCAGTCGGACCCGATGTGGGGACTTACGAGGTTTGAGCTTTATCCGGGCTGTTCGGGAATCGAGCCGATAGTCCCGTGTAGTGCGAGCCATGGTTCCTCTGCTTTGGACCACAACTGGGTCATCCCCAAAATATCCCCAAAAGAAGTCTCGAAGTCAACCGGATTTTGACGAATTCTTCATCCGTTTTTATAGTGTTTTCAAACACTTCCATCGTTCGTCTATATTCGTCTGAGTCTAGGTCATCGCTCTTTCACGGCGGTAACACGGGTTCAAATCCCGTTAGCCCTACCAGAACTAAGGCCTGAGAAATCAGGCCTTTTCGTTTGTTTAAGCCTCCACAAATTACCCCGAATCGGGCTAATTCGCTCCAAACTCACTCCAGAATTGGATCGGGCTATGGCGATGCTGTGCAAGGAATGGCGAGGCTCAGCGAGCATTTGGTCCATCACGGGCTCTCCTCTCGTATCAGGATCGTCCGATATCTGTTTAAATCCAGTCTCAACCTAGGTTTTGATGAAAATTCGATCGAGAACCAGCTTGCGGGTCACCGACCTATGTGGGGCGTGGTTCAAATCTCACCACCTTTGGCAAGTTGTGCCGGCTGACCTCAGTGGTGATTACCTCAGGTGGCATCAACCGCGAGTACTACAAGCAAGGGACGGTGATCACTGAATTGGCTCCAGTCATCGAAGGTGGGCGATTGGTCGGAATCCCTGAGTGTTCGTGAAAACAGCCCAGGGAAAGTGGCGCTGATTTGTCATGAAATGTCATCAGCAGCCGGTTCCAACTAAGCCGCTCTTCGGTTGCAACCCACATGGACGCAGCGGGATCTTTATGCCTCCGTGCTTCTACTTCGGAATAGCTGCCGAAACTCTCATGGCGTTCCGGATCTTCTTCGTTAAAGGGCGGTCTGTTGCTGCTTCAAATTGGGTATAACCCAGCAATAGAATGCGACTCAGCTTGTCGCTTGTACCGAAGCCGTATTTCCGGCACTCCTCGAATCGCCGGATGCCAAAGTCAAAAAGATCCCAACTCCCCATCTTGTGGGCATAGTTCCTGGGGAGTACCACTAGAGCGAAATCCGCACCGGCATGGAAATACATATGACACTTGAGGAGATCCCTCAGGATCTTCTCGCGATTGGCCTTTTCAATCTCCACAGCCACCTTGTGTCCCTTGTAGTTGAAGGCGAAGTCCAATTCCTGTGGGATCTCATGGGGAAGTTCAAAGTCCAAGTGTGTCGCACCAAGGTGGACCAGCCTACTTTCTAAAACGGCGTCGAAATCTGACGCCATTTGTCCTTGGTTGATGGCGGGATCTACCACTTGGAAGTGGAAGTCCACCCGATCAAGGCCCTCCAAAATCGGCGCTAGCTGGGTGTAAGCTCCCCCTTCCCTCGGGTGGAGTGCGAACTGGGACGCATACATCGGGAAGATCATCCCGAGATTGGCGTTTGGGAGGGCTTGGTTCATTTTGCCTTCTCCAGGCTTCAGGCATTCAGCTGTTGCTCTGCCTTAGCAAGCTGCTGGAGCAGTTCACTGAAGGTGGGCGGGGGCGTCAGGAACATGGGCAGCATGGATTCCAGGTCCCGCGCCAGCTCCCCGTGTCTGTGCTCGGGAGGCACCAGATGGAAGCTGCCAGGAATAGCGGTGTCATAGCTGGCCCAGGACGAAGCAAAGAACCGCGACTTGTGCCGGACTACATCCCGGAGAAGGTCCAGGCGGGCTAGGGCCTTCGAGTGGCTGGGATGCCGCCAGAGGGCGGCCATGTCCGAATAGTGGCGTGCCAAGCGATCCCGAAGGAGCTGGGTCGCAGGGCGGTGATATTCGGCATGGAGGATCGTAGCCTTCTCCCAGAAGGTTCGCTCCAATTCCAGAGCCACGACAGGGATCTTGAAGTCTGTGAAAGCTTCGCCAAGGACATCCGCCAGCATCGGCTGGATGACATGGTTCCCCGTGGGCTGCTGATCAGTCAGGGCGCCCAGCTCAAGCTTGACCTGCTTGGCGATGTAGCCACCCGCCTGCGGGAGCACCGACGGGTAGCGAAACCAGAGATTGGGGGTGCCAGCCATCGGATCCAGCTCGTATTTGATCCAGGAAGGCTCTGCGGAGGGAACCCCTAGAATTTCAGCGATGGCGGTTTCCAGGGCTGGCTGGAATCGCTCTGTGACACACACCTCGCACGCATCGGCCAGTGACTTCATGCGCTTGTTTCGCTGGGAGGCCGATGGCGCGTCGTCCAGATCTGCCTCCGAGAAGCCCAGGGACGCTGGGGTCACGGCTAGATCGGCATCTTCTGAAAAGCGCTCGATGACGCCGAAGACCTTCGACAGGGAAGTCCCACCCTTGAACACCACGCTGGAAGACATGGCAGGCGTGGCGTAGATCTGCCCCAGGATCCAGCAAACCCAGAAATCCTTCTCCACGATCACCGGCAGGATGCCTCGCCGAGCGGCCACCTGCTCGATGATCAGCCGGCGTTCGGCAACAGGCTCTACGGCAAAGGCCGTCATGGTTCTTCTCCCGCGATGTAGCGCAGGTAGGGATGCATCCAGGCAGGCGCCAAGGGCAGATCCTTCAAAAGTCGCTTCCGGTCCTTGAGGTTGAGGGTCTCCCGAAGGTGGGCCACACGCGCATTGGTAACATGGCCTTTCCCGAGGCTCCGCAGGGCCGCGAAGACCAAGCTGCTCGTCGAGGCCGCCTTGCCCACCTGGCGCAGGCTGCGCTGTTTGAGCTGCACCGTAAGTGGCCCCACCTTCACGGTGTGGCTGGGACCGTCCGTGAGAAACACAGCCTTGACCGGAACCTGCTCGGAAAGGCCCAGGAGATTCGCAGCCATGGCTTCCATGGGCTGGATCTTTGCTCCGTCCTTGCGAGCCAAGGCCTGGGCGATGGCCTCGGCAGTGGGCAGGAGCTCACCGAGTAAGGAGTGGCTCCGGGGAACATCGTAGAGTCCGCGGGCAAGGCGCCGAAGGCTGCCCCCCCGCACGAGCCGCAGGAAGGCCATGCCCACGCTATGGGGTGACCCGAGATCCAGGAAATCGAAAGGGGTGAAGACCCGACCGGCTTCAGTCCGCGTTTGCTGGGCAATCCGCTGAGCGAGCTTCTTGCTGAGGGTCGGTGAATTCAGATTCCGGTGATCGGAAGACATTGAAGTCCTCCCAGAAGGGGTACCAGCCAGGATCGGCATGTTGAGATATTGATTCAGTTTTGTTAACAAAACAATATCAAATTTTTAACATTTTTTGTTAACACAGTGTGCCTATTTATTTGTATTGATCATGTTGACTACATTGAATAGATTATTCGACTTTCTCCGAGCATGCAGGACCGTGAGGTAGCCACGAAGCGTGCTCTTCATCTGACAAACCCCTTCCCAATGGATGAGCTCGTCAGGACGCCCTGCCTGCCACAGGACAGTTTTCATGGTCGCAGAGGTTACCGCGACCATGACCTCATCCTGGAACCGGAGAGCACCTACTTCCTCCCCGAATATCTCGACGAAGTGGGAGCCAGGGAAGGAAGCCCCGCCTTCCGCAACACCAGACCGGAGCGGCCCTCCCTCCAGGTGATGCAAGGTTCGGGTACCCCCAGACGAGAGCCATTAACCATCCAATGCACTCGACTCAACAATCCGTTGGAACTCGGTCAGGAACTCCCGGAAATTCTGCGCCAGAAACCGAACCACCCGATTGTTGTCGAGCAATGGCCTGAGGTAGCCACGGGCGATGGTCAGGGCCATGACGTGCTCATTGTAGGTTTCGTCCAGCATCCGGAAATCCTTCTCCTGGACCCGCATCTCATGTTCAATGCGGGCGAGATCTTCTGGGTGGATGCCAGGAATCTTCTTTGGGCTCTCGGGATCTACAAGCTGCTCCCTCGACGTAGTCATCACGAGAGCACGGGCGTAAGTCACCGAGTAGTTTCCTGCCGCCACCATGATTTCAGCCATCTCGATTTGCCGGAGCGGCTTCACTTTTTTGAGGAGCGAGAGCGTCTTCAAGGCAACTTGCTTGTCCTGGAGCAACCCAACAGCTTCGGGGCAGATGGTATAGAGGAGGCTGCGATTCATGCGCACCGTGTCAACCGCGAGGTTGAGCGCCCGCGCAATCCGCTCTTCTGGAACTCCAGCGTCCAGTGCCTTCAGGATCATGCGATTGGCCTGGATCGGTGCGATACGATTCACCCGCTTGTTGAAGGTGTAGCCCTCATTGGCGAGGGATACGAGACAGGGGGCCTCTGAGATCCCCAGCTTTCGCAGCGCTTCGGCACGAGCATGCCCATCGAGCAGAAGGTATTTCCCACCCTTTTGCGGGAACACGCTCAAGGGCTCGATGATTCCCACCTCACGGATGGAGGCAGTCAGGGCACGAAACTTGGAAGACTCCTTCAAGTTCTCGCTGGTGGCTCGCGTCGGCAGAAGCCGGTCGAGCCGGACGGTGATCCCTTCCAACTCAAATGCTGGTTCAAGCCGTGGGGTGCTCATTTCTGAAGCATTTCATTTAAATACTTTGGTAGGGCATCGAGTTTCTCGGCCCGAAGGAGGGTCACGAAGTGATCGTTCTTCATCAAATCTTTCAGAGCCGTCAGGACGAACCGCAGTTGTTGCTCACAGTGCCGGGATTTCTTCACCAGCAGGTCCTGCTTCTGGGTTTCCTTGCGTAGGGCGCGGACCAGATCCTGTGGGGAGAGAGCCTTGGACCGTCGGGGGCTAGACTTTCCAAGATCCTTGCCACGAGAACGCCGTTCGTCGATGAGCCTCCGCATCTTCACGAGCGAGCGTCCACGAAGTTTTCCACTGTCATAGGCATCCTGGAGGCTACGCTGCATGCCCGCATCATCGAAGGTGGCGATTTCAATGGCTGAAGTAATGGGTATGTCGCCGCGCTCGACCGCCGCGACCAGACGATCCTCACCGTTCTCAATGAGGCGAATGAGTTGCACGACGTAGCTCTCGCTCACGCCCGTGAGAGCGGCAATGGCAGACAGGCTGTGGCCGCGTTCTTTCAATCCGACCAAGTCCCTTGCCAACTCAAGGCAGGATGGTGTGCGCCGGGTTAGGTTCTCAACCAGGCTGCAAAGGAGGCGATCCTCCAGCGGGATGTCTACAACCACCGCTGGGATATCGCGGGCTCCGTAGGCGACATAGGCTTCAAGTCGCCCCTGCCCACAGACCAGATCGAACCCGTCGTCTCCCTCGCGTCGACTGACCGTGATTGGCTTCTTAAGGCCTATTTTAGAAATGTTCTCCACGATCTCCCGGAACTTCGCCTTGCTTCGCCCCCGCGCATTGATCACGCGAATTTTATCGATGGGAACAAGCTGGACTGTAGTCATGCAGCCACCGCAGCCCGGACCGTTTGGGCGATCCCAAAGAAATACTCAAGGGACTCATAGCGGTAGCCATCGAGGAAAAGGCCGTTGTCCTCCTTAATGCGCAGGCGTGCCTCATTCACATCGATGACTGGGAGCACGTAGTAATCGAGTGGAGCCAGGTTCGCAGCATCCATCCGGACGACGATGGTGAGGTCTGGCGTCAACCCTGTATCCAAACGCACCCGCCAGCGCAAGGCATCAGCGCGGGACACCTGGCAGCGCGAGATGACAATCGAAACGGAATGCATCCCGTTAACCAGCAGTAGGTCGGTCCTAGGGTCCCGTGTGACGGTGCCCCCGTGCTCCTCAAGCGCCTGCACGACCTGAGCCACGATCTCAGGATGTAATAGCCGCAACCTTCGATTGACCTCCACGTAAGCGAAATCCCGATCTGGCAGGTAATCGACCAATTGGTAGGCCCTCGCCAGGCTGCCGAAACGCTGCCGATAGGCTGAACTCGATGGCATCCCTTCGGCTTCGTCGATGATCAGCCCGCTCAGGCGACCATTGCGTTGGGCAAGACCCCTCAGCAATTCCAGAAACTCGGCATCCGAGACTCGCTTGTGCCGCTCCAGAATGATTGCTTGGGCTGCGGTGTAATCCACCATGTCCACCACAGCATCGAAGGCATCGTTACGACGAACCCACATCTGCGGCGGGTTTCTGACCCGTTTCTTCTTCAGTTTGTAGGAGATTTTGTTGTACACGTTGTTCCCAACGTATTTCTCGTTGGTGAGCACCTGGTGGATCATCCCTCGGGTCCAATCCCGCCCCAGCTCTGCCAAGATCCCAGCCCGATTGAGTTCTGCCGCGATCTGCCGTTCAGTGTAGCCATCCGCCACGAACAGGCGGTAGATCCGCCGGACCACGGCCCGTTCCTCCGTCGGGCCAGGCACCAACACCACTCGATCCGTTTGCAGGCTTTTCTGTTCACCGGGTTGTAGCTCCGCCTTCGGCTTGCCAGCCTGATCGATGAGCAGGCGCCTCAGGCCGTAACCAGCGGCCCCACCCTGTCGAAAGCCCAATTCAATCAACCGGCATTGTCCCTTAAAGACCTTGGCCGACAATTCTCGGCTGTATTCACCAGCCATGGCCCGTTTGACGCCTTTCACGATGGTGCTGACTGGACTGCCATCATTCTCGAATTGCTCAGCACAGTACTGAACCGTGATCCCAGCCCGTTTGCAGATGTATTCGTAGTAGGCACTCTCATCGGCATCTTGGAACCGTCCCCAGCGACTCACGTCGTACACCAGGATCATGGTGAAGTCAGCCCGCCCGCACTGAACCGTCTCGATGAGATCCTTCAGCCCATCCCGACCGTCGATGCGCAGGCCGCTTTTACCGGCGTCGCTGAAGGTCTGGACGATTTGAATGCCGCGCCTGCTGGCGTATTCCCTCAGGGCATCGGCCTGGTTTTCCGTTGAATACTGCTGATGCTCCGTGGACATCCGCACGTATTGGGCTGCTCGAATTAGGTCGTCGCTCATGCATCACCTTGCCTCTCTAGGTGGCGGGCTTCGGCACCCATTCCTTGGCCCTGGCAGACGACCCTACCTGCCTCTTCGCTAGCCCACCATGACCTAATAGGTCAAGTTTTCGGCGAAAGCATGACCAGTTAGGTCAAGTCCATGGGGGAATCTGACCTGGCGTGTCGGCGTGGCCACCTCGACAGGGGCTCCCCGTATGAACACCCTTGCGGAACGACTTGGCCACCGAATCGCCAGACAACGACGGGCCGCTGGGCTGACTCAGGCGGAATTAGCCGAGCACGTCGGAGTCCAGCCGGAAACAATCAGCCGCCTCGAAACCGGGAAACGACGGGTTTCCCTGGAGATGCTGGCCCTCATTTCTGAATCACTCAGCCTTGAGCTACATGAACTGTTGCGCTTACCAGAAACGGACAGCCCAAAAGCCAAAGCCATGGATAGGCTCTTGTGGTTCGGCTCCCGGCTCACGGTGACCGAGATCGAACTCGTCCTCGATGTGGGTGCCGCAATGCTAGTTCACACCAGGCGGCCTACCTCCAGGGCTGGCTGGAGAAGCTTCAGAAGGACCAGAGTGCTTTCGTTACCGCTGCTGCC
>Ga0364866_11164_pt1 | contig 10216 bp, 7 predicted proteins | sample ExccelAu500001D3_3_FD_206913 | JGI IMG/M metagenome (GOLD analysis project Ga0364866, IMG submission 206913) | Enriched cells from Trout Bog Lake Hypolimnion, Wisconsin, USA - BchlTB.Aug13.5000.01.D3 | ecosystem: Environmental > Aquatic > Freshwater > Lake > Hypolimnion/Profundal zone | place: USA... | reverse complement strand
CATCTGATGCGCCTTAGAAAAGCCTGCTTGTGTTTGATCGCCCGATGGCAGAGAAATTCCTGGGGCTAAACCGACTACACGTAAGTCAGGAGCAAAGTCCATGGCCAAAACTTCGACCGAGGTCAGCAATGCCGCCTTAGATAAGGTGTATGACAAATAATCGGGATTGAGATTAATGAGTTTCTGATCGAGTAATTGGATGACGGAGGGCAGTGATTCATCATCGCTATTTTTTACATTATTTTTTTGCGTTTCGAACATTAATTGGGCCAATAGAATTGGCGTGACTACATTCACCTGCATATGTTCTTGCAAGCTTTTACTGGTCAGTTTGGAATCGGAGTTAGCGCGGTCATACTCAAAAATCGAAGCGTTATTCACTACACAATGCAGGCCAGAAAATTGACTCGCCACTGCAGCAAAGAGTACTTTGACTTCTGCTTCATTTGCCAAATTTGCCTGAAATGCTTGCGCCGTCCGCCCTAGCTTCTGAATCTGGGCTACTGTCTCCCGGGCTTCAGCCTCAGATCGCCCATAATGAATAGCAACATCCCACCCTTGACGGGCAAACTGCAAAGCAATTTCACGACCCAGGCGCTTAGCTGCACCGGTCACTAAAACCGCTTTATTTTGCTTGGATGGGGAAGTTGAACTAGGGTTCAATTAAATTCTCTTAGACTAGCGAGCTATGGATATTACCTTGACCAGCCTTGAAATGGAGCATAGCAAGCTCCTAGGCAGCAAAATTGCCACTGAAATTGCATCCCAAGGCGGCTGGATCGCCTTTTCTCGTTATATGGAAATGGCCTTATATGAGCCGGGAATGGGGTATTACAGTGCCGGGGCCCACAAACTTGGAGCAGGCGGAGATTTCACAACAGCCCCTGAGCTCAGCCCTCTGTTCGGGGCGGCAATTGTTTCCACCATCCTGCCAATCCTCGAGGGGCTCAAGGCTCAAGGCCTTCCCGCTAAGATTCTAGAGTTTGGCGCAGGCACCGGCAAATTGGCCGAGTCCATTCTGACTCGACTAAACGACCTTGGTTTCCAGCTAGATGGCTACGACATTATTGAGATCTCACCAGATCTAACCCAAAGACAGCAGGAACGACTTCATAAGCTTGCAGCAGAACTTGAGCTCTCCACAAAATGCTCTTGGTTGAGCTCCCTAACAGAGAACTTTAAAGGCGTCATTCTCGCCAATGAAGTGATTGATGCAATTCCCTGTGACGCCATCATTTACCAAAATGGCTTTTGGTATTGGTATGGAGTGAGCTTTGCCGAAGATAAATTCTTTTGGAAAACTGGTAAGCCCGTTGAACAGGCCTTGCTGCCAGAGAGTCTTCTGAGTGGAAATTTCTCAGAAGGCTATGTCACCGAATTACACCCACAAGCAAATGCTTGGATTCGCCAGATTGCCAAACAATTAGATGCTGGTTTATTTCTCACCTTCGATTATGGCTTTCCAGAGAGCGAGTACTACCACCCGCAAAGAATTGAAGGCACTCTGATGGCCCATCATCGTCATCATGCTATTCAAGATCCTTTTTATTTACCTGGCTTATGCGACTTAACAACCCACGTGGAGTGGGCGCAGATTGCCAGAAGCGCACTTGCAGAGAATGTTGATGACGTCTACCTCACTAATCAAGCAGCCTTTCTGCTGGATGCCGGTATCGGAGATATCGCCCTAGAAATTGGCGATCCAAGCAATCCAGAAACTTTCTTGCCAATCTCCAACTCGTTACAAAAGTTGCTTTCAGAAGCAGAGATGGGTGAACTATTTAAAGCGTTTGCTTTTTCAAAGAAGCTAGGTGCCCTGCTACCAGGATATGTTCTTGAGGACCTTCCAGGCCTTAGAGGCAGAAATAGACTTTAATGTAGCGCCACAGTAATTGCTGCAAGTCTTGCGGTTTCAACTGCACTGCGGATTCTTTCGCCATTAGAGCGGTCTTCAGCAGCCAACCCAGCAATAATGTCTGCTGGGTTCAAAGCCTGCGCTTGTTGCATAGCCTTAATCAATCCGGATACATTCAGACCAATTCTATTCATAAGATCTAACAGCGCTTGAGCGCGATCCGGCTTGCGCCACACATCAGCGCGATTGAACCAAGAGAGGACATCTACCACTTGGTAGACGCCATGTGGATTTTCACTGATTAACACATTCAATTCGCTAAAGATTTCGCTAAAGTCACGTACCTCGATGGGCATGCGCACGCACTCAGACCAAGAACGAATTTCACTAGCAGGTGTATTCATCAACACAACAGCGCAACGACTCTCTAAATTAGCAGGGGTTTCATGAAGATGTGCCATGAGGTTTTCGCGAGACGGCTCTTTCTGCAGCTCCGCCACTACTGATGAAGAAAGAATTATTTTAGCGGCACCAGTATCCAATAGCACCTGAAACATTCGCATAGGCCTGCTTGCAACCAACCCTCTTGCAAGCTCTTGCCAAATACGTTCTGGTGATAAAGCATTTAACTCGCCTGACTCCACAATCGCCTTTAATGCCGTCATGGTTTCATCGGCGACAATAAATTCAGGGAAGCGAGCAGCAAAGCGAGCGATCCGCAGTAAACGTAATGGGTCTTCAGCAAAAGCATCTGACACATGACGAAATACTTTTTCAGCAAGATCTCGTTGGCCGTTATAAGGATCAATAACAGGCCCAATAAGCTTGCCGTCAGCAGCGACTTCTTGCGCCATGGCATTGATTGTTAAATCGCGACGCTCTAAGTCCTGCTCGAGGGTAACAGCAGGATCTGCATGAAACAAAAATCCTTTATAGCCCTTGCCAGTTTTTCGCTCTGTCCGAGCCAGGGCATATTCAGCCTGAGTTTCAGGGTGAAGGAATACTGGAAAATCTTTCCCCACTGGACGAAATCCCTTGGCAAGCATTTCATCTACGCTAGAGCCAACGACTACATAGTCGATATCGTGCATGGGTAAACCCATGAGCGTATCGCGAATGGCGCCACCAACAGCGTAGATCTTCATTTGCTTACTTCATACCTTCTAAGCTACGTCGATTAATACTAAATACTTCGACTAATGCATCTTGTCTATTGACTGGCAGAATATTGGGTAACTGCATAGAAGCAATATTGTCACGTGACATCAATGTCGGTATGGGCAAAAACTCAAATGCTAAAGCCTGCAAACGACCTACAAATGCAGGCACTGGAACAATGGCGCAAGCAGTTTGTGCTTTGCGGGCTGCAAAAGAGACAATCTCTTTCATCGTATACACGGTAGGTCCGACTAAATCATATGATTGCTGAATTGTCTGGGGCATCTTGATGGAATTTACAAACGCATCAGCCACATCGTCTACGCTGACTGGTTGGAATTGAGCCTCACAATTGGCTAGAGGCAACACTGGCAGCCATTTTGTTAAGGTTGAAAACAAATTAATGAATTGGTCTTGCGCGCCAAAGATGACTGAAGGCCTAAAGATTGTCCACTCAAGACCGCTTCCTTTAACTTCATGCTCACCATCACCCTTACTGCGTTGGTACATTGAAGGGCCATTGGAATCTGCGCCTAATGCGCTCATATGTAAATAGCGTTTTAGACCATGCATTTGCATGGCGGTCATAATATTTTTAGGCAGGTCTACGTGGGCCGCCTTAAAGATCTTGCCATAAGGCTGAGCAGGCTTATCGTGCAATACGCCAACCAAATTAATAACGACTCCATTGGGCTTGATACGCGCGCATAAATTTTGCAACTCATCAAACTCATGCACGTCTGCATCTTCCAAATGTACTTTAGGCAAAATGCGTAAGTCACGGGCAGCGGGTAGATGACTCGTTGGCAGCAGCACAGAATACCCGGCTGCCTGCAGTTTTGCCGCAAGCACTCGCCCTACAAATCCATTGCCACCGATAAGAAAAATGTCATATTTCATAGTGTCCGATTTTTGTGATTAAGGCAATTCTGATTGAGTGGCCGCTTTGGGCGATATCACCCCCAAGCGCTGCTTTAAAGATTGTGCTTGGCCCTGCATGACTGATGAATAGTAATTAGCATTCGATAAAACGTTCTTCACATAAGTGCGCGTCTCATTAAATGGGATCGTCTCAGCAAAAATCGCCCCTTCAGTGGGACTGCTTAATTTTTCACGCCAGGCCTTAGAGCGAGATGGTCCTGCGTTATATGCCGCAGAAGCCAATACCCAAGAACCATCTAAATCTATCAAGACCATATTGAGATAGTTGCTTCCCAAAGTCAGGTTGGTATTGGTATCACTCAACTTGTCATTGGTGTAGTTAACCATACCAATTTTCTTGGCAACATACTTGGCTGTATTGGGCATCACCTGCATCAGGCCTGATGCGCCAACTGATGAAGAGGCATTCATAATGAAGCGGGACTCTTGACGAATAAGGCCATACGCCCAAGCTAAGTTCAAATCAATCTGGCGTGCAATCGGTGATAACTCATCACGGTAGGGCGTTGGGTAACGCAAACTAAAATCATGCTCTTGCTTTGTTCGATCGGCAGTGTTGACTACGCGATCATATAAGCCAATTCGTTTGGCATATTCAGCAGCAGCAAGCAATTGCTTATCCGTCATATTGCGCAATTCCCAGTTCCACTCGCGATTACCTTCAAAGCGCAGATTCAGGGCATAAAAACGATCACCCCTAATGAAGCCTTTGCGACTTTCCATCGCATCAATATCCTGCTCGGATACCTTGGTGCGTGTTGGGGCGTGATTGGATTTGCCAAGCTCTTCACGGGCTAGCTGCCCATAGAAGTTGTACTGATCAGCAATGAGTTCATAGCTCTCACGAGCTTTAGCATCCTGACCATCCGCCTTCAAAGCGCGGCCATACCAATAGGTCCAAGCGGGATCACGACTACGGACTGCAGGGTTCATGCCCTCAATGGCATTTTTCACTAGTGTCCAATCTTTAGCACGCAAACCGGCGCGCACCTTCCACTCCTGACTTTCAGTAGAAAGTAATTCGTTGTAGCCCAAGTCTTGTTGTAAGCGATAAGCATCGTCCGCATTTGAATCTAATTTCTTGGCCAAGAACTGCCCAATGACACCCCAAGCAACAGCTTGATTCTCTTTGCTGTAGCGCGAAGCATTCTGAGAGAAATCCTTAAATGTCCTCACAGGGTCTGCTTTTGCGCCCCTGACAATATCTGCGATGGGATCTTCCCCACCAAGTCGGCGCGACATCGTATCAAATCCCATTTCGCTGGCAGCGCGCCCCACAGCCTTGGCCTCACTGGGTGTCATGCCGCCTGCAGCCACCAATGCAGGAACTAATTCTTGGCAAGCGGAACCAAAATAGGATGGGTTAATAAGTACTGCGCGTGCGTCAATTGCCAATTTTGTCGGATTGTCACCCTGCGCTAACTTGGACTGTAGGGCGTAACATTTCACTTGAGTATCGTCATCCAATACGAACTTAGCGTATTCAGAATCAAAACTTGCCCAGTCCTTGCGCTTACCCAACACAAGCAACCAATCATTGCGCATCCGATCTGCTAAAGCCGTCCCCTCGTATTGCCTTAAAAACCCATTGACCTGAGCATCGGCACTGGTATCAGCCCTAGCACCGCCAGCACTGTCAAAGAGCTGAGGCTTAATCCTAAAATAAGCTACATAGTCGTCATAAGGATAGTTTGGCAAGCTAGAGGCTAATTGCTGTGCCCGAAATACATCATTCTTCTTAGCCGCTTCACGCAACTCAATAAAAGTTCTATCGCCATCAGTGATTTCAGCAGGAGCTGCCTTACTTGCATAAGACTTCGGAAGATTAGGTTTTTTAACTTTTTCAGCAAAGGCATTTGGCGCAAGGAAAATCAAGCCGGAAAACAACACTCCAGCCAGCTTGTGACGCCAAGTCATCCGAATATCAAACTTTTTTTTCACTATCTAGCCTTATACATAATTACTTTTTACTATATCTATTAATTTTCGCCTGATAATGCCTGGTATGCACGGTAATTCGCTAAAAACTTTACGCCAAGAACTGCTAACGCAAAGAACGCATTTTGCTGCTGGCGCAAGCTATCCAGAAAGTCTGAACAATCTGACTGCAGGGCTAAGTCAATTCCTGGGTCAACAAAACCCATCGTCTGTTGCGCTATACGTACCCATTCAAAATGAGCCGGATCTACGCCCTACACTCCTATCCTGGGCTTCTAGCAATAACGAGCGCCAATTAGCACTTCCTTTTGCGCGCCCTGATAAACATCTTGAGTTTTATACCTGGGAACCTGGCGATGTACTCATACCAAGCAAGCATCATGTTCCTGAGCCTGATCCCAAGAACGCTCAACGCCACCCAATCATTCCTGATTGCATTCTCATCCCCTGTGTGGGCTGGTCCCAATCTAAGGTGGGTAGCAAAAACCATTATTGGCGCCTTGGCTATGGGGGTGGCTACTTTGACCGCACGCTAGCCCAATTGCGCAAAGCTAAACCCGGCTTACTGTGTCTCGGCCTAGGGTTTGATTGGCAACAGTTAGATGATGCTCAATGGCAGGCTCAAACACACGATGAGCCCTTAGATTTTATGCTGACTGAGTCTGCCCTAAAAGGCTAAATTACTTCGCAAGATCTAAGTTATCTGCAATCGCTAAAACAGCATCAGCCTGATTGAGTGAGTAGAAATGTAAACCCGGGGCACCAGCAGATAACAATTGATCACACAGATCGGTCACCACATCTTCGCCAAATGCACGGATTGAAGCAATGTCATCACCATAAGATTGCAAACGCAAACGAATCCAACGCGGAATCTCAGCGCCACATGCATCAGAGAATCGCAACAGTTGACTGCTATTGGTAATCGGCATGATGCCGGCAATGATCGGCTGAGTTACACCTAAATCGTATGCCTCATCCGCAAAACGGAAATAGGCATCACTATTATAAAAATACTGAGTGACTGCAGAGTTGGCACCAGCCTTCATCTTCTGCACAAAGAAATCAATATCGCTTGCAGGGGACTTGGCTTGTGGATGCGTTTCTGGATAGGCTGCTACATCAATATGAAACCAATCGCCCGTCTCCGCACGAATAAACTCCACCAACTCATTTGCATGATGAAACTCGCCATACTGACCCATGCCAGATGGCAGGTCCCCACGCAATGCCACGATGCGCTTAATACCCAATGCTTGATACTGCTTGAGCATCTCCCGAACACTCTCGCGAGAACTGCCAACGCAAGATAAATGTGGGGCAACAGCTGCACCGGCAGCATGAATATCGCTCACTACTTTTAAAGTGCCAGACTGAGTAGAGCCACCAGCACCAAAAGTCACGGAATAGAACGCGGGCTTGAGTGATTCACTCAAGCGCTCGCGCACCAGCTGCAACTTATTCTCACCTTCAGGTGTTTTAGGAGGAAAGAATTCGACGCTTAATTCCATGATTTTGGGCCTATGGCTTGTATTGCTTTAATTAATAACGGTAGTGGTCGGCCTTGTAAGGACCTTCCTTGGTAACGCCGATATAGGATGCCTGCTGATCAGACAGCACAGTCAACTGCGCATTAAGAGTCTTCAACTGCAAGCGTGCAACCTTTTCATCTAAATGCTTAGGCAATGTATAAACACCGACTGGGTATTTATTGGTGCCGACTGCATTCCATAATTCAATTTGCGCAATCACTTGGTTAGCAAATGATGAACTCATCACATAAGATGGGTGGCCCGTACCGCAACCGAGATTTACCAAACGACCTTTAGCCAAAATAATGATGCGCTTCTCAGGCAACCCATTAGCTGCCGGGAAAATCACATGGTCAACTTGAGGTTTGATTTCTTCCCACTGATATTTTTCAATACCAGCAATATCAATCTCATTGTCAAAGTGGCCAATGTTACAAACAATGGCTTGGTTCTTCATCTTAGCCATATGGTCATGTGTAATCACGTGGTAGTTACCGGTTGCTGAAACAAAGATGTCCGCTTTGTCAGCAGCGTAGTCCATTGTGACAACACGGTAGCCTTCCATCGCCGCTTGCAATGCGCAGATTGGATCCACTTCAGTCACCCAAACTTGAGCAGATAACGCACGCAATGCTTGTGCGGAACCCTTACCTACGTCACCGTAACCACAAACGACTGCAACTTTACCGGCAACCATCACGTCTGTTGCGCGCTTAATCGCGTCAACTAAAGACTCGCGGCAACCATAGAGATTGTCGAACTTGCTCTTAGTCACTGAGTCATTGACGTTGATTGCTGGGAACTTTAAATCGCCCTTAGCAAACATTTGATACAAGCGATGTACGCCCGTCGTTGTTTCTTCAGTAACCCCTTTTACTTGCGCCAAACGCGTGGAGTACCAAGTTGGGTCCTGCGCCAGTTTGTTTTTGATAGCCGCAAACAAAATGGTTTCTTCTTCGCTAGTTGGGTGATTCAAGCAGGCTTGATCTTTTTCTGCACGAGCGCCGAGATGTAAGAGCAAAGTAGCATCGCCACCGTCATCCAAAATCATATTGGTGAAGCCGCCATCAGCCCACTCAAAGATGCGATGGGTGTAATCCCAATATTGCTCAAGAGTCTCGCCCTTAATCGCATATACAGGTGTGCCATTAGCTGCAATAGCAGCTGCAGCATGGTCTTGCGTAGAGAAAATATTGCATGATGCCCATTGCACTTCTGCACCGAGTGCCTCGAGGGTCTCGATTAAGACGGCAGTTTGGATGGTCATGTGCAATGAACCAGTAATGCGTGCGCCACGTAATGGCTGCCCTGCAGCGAACTCATCACGAATAGCGATAAGGCCTGGCATCTCGGTTTCAGCAATAGCGATTTCTTTACGGCCAAAATCAGCCAAAGAAATATCCGCAATTGCGCAACGAGTTGCTACAAAGTCTTGTAAGTTGAAATCAGAAACGGTACTCATGAATGCTCCAGCTAAATACGATCCAATGCTGGAGTAGAAACTCGCTAGCCATTGAATCATGGGTTAGCGAGCGCGGTTGCAATTAGCAAACTCCGTTTAGGCGTCCACTCCCTTCAAGCCTGGGGAAACGCTGGTTCTCAGCATTCCTTGCAACGCTCCTTGAAGGTATGGCGAAATTGTAATCAATTTCGCCATATTTCGCTTCAATACAACTACATACTGCTGATTTACCGCTTACAGCCCTGCTGCTGCACGTAATGCAGGCGCTTTATCGCACTGTTCCCAGGTAAATTCTGGCTCTTCGCGACCAAAGTGGCCATAAGCAGCAGTTTTACGATAGATTGGACGCAAAAGGTTCAACATCTTCACGATACCCTTTGGACGCAAGTCAAAGTGCTCCGACACCAATTGGGCAATCTTCTCATCTGAAATCTTGCCCGTGCCAAAGGTGCTCACCATGACAGACGTTGGCTTAGCAACACCAATTGCGTATGAGATCTGAATTAAACACTTGCTTGCCAAACCAGCAGCAACTACGTTCTTGGCAACGTAACGGCCAGCATATGCTGCAGAACGGTCAACCTTAGATGGATCCTTGCCTGAGAATGCGCCGCCGCCATGAGGAGCTGCGCCACCGTAGGTATCCACAATGATCTTACGACCAGTTAAGCCGCAATCGCCTTGTGGGCCGCCAATAACGAAACGGCCTGTAGGGTTTACTAAGAATTTAATTGCGCCTTTGATCAAGTGTTTAGGCAATACTGGTTTGATAATTTCTTCGATGACTGCTTCACGCAATTTTTCGAGTGAAACTTCTTCATCGTGCTGAGTAGACAACACAACAGTGTCAATAGAGTCAGGTTTGCCATCCACATAGCGCACGGTCACTTGGGACTTCGCGTCTGGACGCAACCAAGTCAAACGGCCATCACGACGCAATTGAGACTGACGCTCCACCAAACGATGCGACAAGTGAATTGGCAAAGGCATAAGCTCAGCAGTTTCATCGCAAGCGTAACCAAACATTAAGCCCTGGTCGCCAGCACCTTGATCTAGACCGTCGTCATGTGCCTTATCAACGCCCTGAGCAATATCTGGGCTTTGCTTGTCATAAGCAACCAATACGGCACAACCTTTATAGTCAATACCGTAGGCAGTATTGTCGTAGCCGATCTCACGCAAAGTATTGCGGGCCACTTGGATGTAGTCCACATTCGCGTTCGTAGTGATCTCACCAGCTAAAACGACCAAGCCGGTATTGCACAAAGTTTCCGCGGCAACACGTGCCGTTGGATCTTGGGCCAGAATAGCATCCAAGATAGCGTCAGA
>Ga0364866_11140_pt1 | contig 10282 bp, 6 predicted proteins | sample ExccelAu500001D3_3_FD_206913 | JGI IMG/M metagenome (GOLD analysis project Ga0364866, IMG submission 206913) | Enriched cells from Trout Bog Lake Hypolimnion, Wisconsin, USA - BchlTB.Aug13.5000.01.D3 | ecosystem: Environmental > Aquatic > Freshwater > Lake > Hypolimnion/Profundal zone | place: USA... | reverse complement strand
GATCTTTTGCCCATAGAAATGCCTGTTGGCGGAGCTCAATAGAGCTTGGAAAGAATCTGAACATCGCAATCAGAATAGGCATCTGAAGGAGCATAGGAATACAACCAGCCATCGGGTTCACCCCTGCACGTTTATATAGTTCCATTGTGGCCTGTTGCTTTTTCATGGCATCTTCCTTCTTCGAAAACTTCTTGGTAAGTTCATCAATGTCGGGCTTAAGTGCCCTCATTTTGGCTGAAGATTTGTATGTCTTATATGCAATCGGGAAAAGAACAATTTTTAGCAGAATTGTCAGGATGAGAATAATAATCCCATAATTCCAACCAAAATTTCCAAAAAAGGTAAAAACAGGTATTACCGCCCATATATTGATCCAAGCCATGGGAGCGAAACTCCATCCCATTGGTATCTGATGTTCCAAACCAAGATCATAAGATTTCAATCCAAAAAACTTGTTCGGACCGAAATACATTGAAATTGGGATGGATTTCGTTTCTGCAGGAGAAATAGGTATTCCAGCCTCGGCTGACATCGTTCGCAGATACCTGTTGTTCCTAGGCAGGGTCGTTGTCCTTATCTTTGGATCGGTAAAGAAATTTCCAGCGATTAGGGTTGATGAAAAGAATTGTTGTTTGAATGAGATCCATTTAACCCGCTCGTTCTTAAGATCTTTCATCTGGTCCTTTGTCTCAGTAAGATAGTCTATCTTATCTTCAAAAAACTTATAGTAAATCGTAGAATTCATCCGCTCCATCTTAAGACTCTTTTCCTGGCGATTCAGGTTATCTTCCCAGTTCAGTACAAGGAATTGGGTTCCCGGATCAAAAACATCCTTCATTCCTGAAAGATTCAAATGGAACCCCAGCATGTAATTATCACCTTTAAGGGTATAAACGAATTCCAGGTATTTTGAAGGATCGATTGAGGTATCTGATGCATCAACATAAAGTCTCATTGCAAATTGCAAAGAATCTTTTCCTTTAACAATAAAAGAAGACGAACCATTTTTTTCTAAGGATACAGGTTTGAAATATAATTTATCAGTATAAATATCCCTGTTGTTTACAAAAAAATGAAATCCAAAATGCAGAGAGTCATCGTCAAGAAGTATAAGGGGTTTGCCATCCCATGACTTATATTTTTTCAGTTCGGCATATTCGATCTTCCCACCTTTTGAGGAGATCCTTAATTTCAAGACATCATTTTCAATTGTAAAAGAATCCTTCGTCCCAGTTGAAGATCCAGCAAATACTCCCAACTGTTCTTTCAGGACTTCACGAACTGCTTTTACGCTATCGGATGGATTCCCCGAATTGGCTTTTAGTTTCTTCGCTGCCTGTTCAAAGGCCAATTGACGTGCCTGGGCGGAAATTATGGCATCCCGTTTCAGGTTCTGTACATAAGCGATGGAATCGTATTTTCTCTTTTGGGTTTCCATCTCTTTTTTGGAGGGTGTCATTAACCAACTGTATCCAATAAAAATTCCGAAAATTAAAAGGAGGCCAATGATTGTGTTTTTGTTATTCATGAATAGGATATGCTTTTATAAATAAGTGAAAATGCCATGTTGCCCATTAGAGTTTGGGTCGCAAAGATACTTGAAAAGTTGATATGAAAAGTCATTTGCTAACCACAAAGCCTTATTCCGATAATTTTTTATGCTTTTTCTGCCTTGCGGCATAATCAATGGCAGCTTTTACAAAAGCGGTAAAAACCGGATGTGGGTTAGCAACAGTACTTTTGAACTCAGGATGGAACTGAACCCCAATAAACCAGGGATGGCCTTTCAACTCCATGATCTCAACGAGATTGTCCTTCTCATTAAGTCCAACAGGAATCAAGCCTGCTTTCTGGTATTGTTCGAGGTATGCATTGTTGAATTCATAACGGTGGCGATGACGCTCAAAAATATTCTCCATTTTATAGATCTCCTGGATTTTTGAGGCTCGCTTTAATTTACACGGAAAAGCTCCGAGTCGCATTGTCCCTCCTAACCCGGAGATTTTCTTCTGAACTTCCATCATATCGATTACAGGATATGGAGGTTTTTTATCAAATTCTGTTGAATTGGCACCTTCCAGACCAAGAACATTTCTGCCAAATTCGATCACTGCGCATTGCATCCCGAGACAGATCCCAAGAAACGGAATATCATTCTCCCTCACATAACGAATGGCAGTAATTTTTCCTTCTATCCCACGATGACCGAAACCGGGAGCTACCAATACACCCTGTAAGCCAGCCAACTTCTCGGCAACATTTGTTTCGTTGATCAATTCTGAGTGAATTGTCCGGACATTGACCCTGCATTGATTTGCAGCCCCCGCATGAATAAAAGATTCACTAATTGATTTATAGGCATCTTTTAATTCAACATATTTTCCAACCAGTCCAATGGTAACTTCTTTATTAGGGTTCTTTAGTTTAAAGAGAAATTTTTCCCAGTCAACAAGATCTGGTTCGGTTGTGCACTTTACCCGTACCTTTTTCAGGATCTCTGTATCGAGATTTTCTTTATGCATTAATAATGGTACATCGTAAATTGATTCTGCATCGATACACTCAATGACTGATGTCGGGGCTACATTGCAAAATAGGGCAATTTTCTTTTTCAGGTTGTCAGTAAGATTTTTCTCTGCACGGCAAATGATAATATCAGGCTGAACTCCCGACTCAAGCAATGTTTTAACAGAATGTTGGGTTGGTTTAGTTTTCAATTCACCGGCAGCAGCAAGGTAAGGAACCAGAGTAAGATGAACCACAACACAGTCTTTCCCTAATTCCCATCGCATCTGTCTTACCGCTTCAATATAGGGTAAGGATTCAATATCACCCACCGTCCCACCAATTTCCGTGATCACAAAATCATAATTGCCTTTATTTGCCAAAAGCATGATCCTGTATTTGATCTCATCAGTGATGTGAGGAATAACCTGTACTGTTTCACCAAGGTATTCACCCTGTCTTTCTTTTGTGATAACCGATTGGTAAATAATACCCGTGGTAATATTGTTTGCCTGAGAAGTAGGGACATTTGAGAATCGCTCATAATGGCCAAGGTCGAGATCGGTTTCTGCCCCATCCTCGGTTACAAAACATTCCCCGTGTTCATAAGGGTTCAATGTCCCCGGATCAATATTAATATAAGGGTCGAGTTTTTGTGTTGTGACAGTAAATCCTCTTGCCTTCAGCAATTTTGCAATTGAGGCAGAAATAATACCTTTTCCAAGGGATGAAGTAACACCTCCTGTTACAAAAATATATTTAGTTTTAGACATTAGAAAATAAGGTTATTACCATAAAATGGCAAAATTAAGCCTTTAATTTATGATAATAAAGGAATTGAAGATGATTTCTATTCACATTTTTTATGTGTGTATTCAGGAGGATTGATCCTACGCTTAATAGCAAGAATCTCTGAGGAAATCTCCTCGATCGGTTTGTTCGTCACATTGATGACAGGCCATTCGTGTTTCAGAAAAATATTCTGTGCATAATTTAATTCTCTTTTTACATTTTCAAGGGAAGAATAATCTCCAGTATTTCCTCCAAGATATTCCTGCCTAACCGTTCTGAGTCTTGACAAATCACCCGGTTGAGTCGTCAACCCAAATACGTTTCCGGGAGGAAGTTTTCTGAGGATATCCGGAGGGTCTACGCCAAGTACAATTGGGTAATTGGCTACAAACCATCCTTTGAAAGCAAGAAAAATGCTTAACGGCGTTTTGAATGTTCTAGAAACCCCAACCAGCACAATTTCTGCCTTCTCATATTCATAATATCGCTGACCGTCGTCATGAGTAAAAGCAAACTGCATAGAATCGATTCGTTTAAAATATTCCTTGTTCAGATGAAAAAATAATCCCGGTTCTTCCTTTGGTAAATTTTCCAAGTGTTGAGAAAGACGCGACAAAAGCGGTCCCATGATGTCAATGGCATCGATATTGTGCTCCCTGCTCATTTTGATAATGATTGAACGCAAAGATTCAGAAACCAATGTATGGACAATGATGGCTTTCGCTTCAACAATCTCAGGAATGAGATCTTCAATCTGTTGTTCGGAACGGATCTCAGGTTTGACGATGATCTCTAACCTTGCATTTGGGAACTGTGTTAGTGCGGCCATCAATGCCTGCTCAGCAGTCCGGCCACTTCCATCGGAGATAACAAATATCTTATCCATGTTAAATTTTAAATGCTACGTGACTCTTACAAAGATAATGAGATTTTCAGATTGCTAAGCTTAAGAAATAAAAGAGCAGGTTTGAATTTTATCGAATATGAAGTTTTAACGAAATTTTTCATCATTCTTTTTCGTTAACCTTATATTCTGTAATTTTGCAAAGGTTTTTGATAAGATCAATTTTAAATCTAAATAATAATAAACTATGGGAACGATTAAAGTTGGAATTAATGGGTTTGGCCGTATCGGCCGCCTTACTTTCAGAGCGCTGTTAAATAAAAAAAATGTTGAAGTTATTGCTTTTAACGACCTAACCGATGCTAAAACGCTGGCACACTTATTTAAGTATGATTCGGTTCATGGTAAATTCAATGGTGATGTTTCTGTAGATGGTGATTCTCTTGTTATCAATGGAAAAAAAATCCGTGTTTATGCAGAAAAAGATCCTGCCAACCTACCATGGAAAGAACTTGGAGTAGAAATCGTTGCAGAGTGTACGGGCATTTTCCGTACCCGCGAAAAGATGATGAAACACATCACTGCAGGGGCGAAGAAGGTCGTGTTATCGGTTCCTTCCGATAACAAGGAAGATGTAGATCTGACCATAGTGCTTGGTGTCAATGACAATAAGCTCACCAAAGAGATGCAACTTATTTCCAATGCTTCCTGCACCACCAATTGCCTGGCGCCTGTAGCAAAAGTACTGAATGACAAATTCGTTATAAAAAAAGGATTAATGAACACCATTCACTCTTACACCAACGATCAGATCATTCTGGACGCTCCGCATAAGGACCTTCGCAGGGCCAGGGCTGCCGCTGTTTCCATGATCCCTACAAAAACAGGAGCCGCAAAAGCGATCGGCCTGGTAATTCCTGAGCTTGATGGCAAAATGGATGGTTTTGCAGTTCGTGTTCCTACTCCAGATGGATCGCTTGTAGATCTGACTTGCGAACTTTCCCGCAGTGTCACCAAAGATGAGGTCAATGCTGCTATGAAAGAAGCTGCTGACGGTCCAATGAAAGGGATCCTCGAATACCTTGATGAACCACTGGTAAGTTGTGACATCATAGGTAATCCTCATTCCTCAATCTATGATTCATTGATGACAAAAGTCATTGATGGGAATCTCATAAAGATTATTGCCTGGTATGATAATGAAGTGGGATATTCAAGCCGTCTGGCAGATCTGATCGAGAGGATTGCAGGATAATCTTCCTGGAACCCGAATCAAGGTTCAATTCATAACAAAGATGCAGGGGTACATATGACCCCTGTTTTTTTATTATTGATTTTGTTGGAAACAGGAGAATTCTCTATCTTTGATGATAGAAACAAAAAAATGGCTCTTTTTCATTTTGAGTGGGTAACATAATAGGGATTAATTTTATTAAAGTCGAGTTTGCCAGTGAGAAGATAAATTATTGCTTTGATGGTATCAGTTCTTTTATAACCTCTTGCTTTAGCTTTAGCAGCTTGAAAAATAGAATTAAATCCCTCCAAAATTCCGTTGCTGATTTTGTAGAAGATCCAATTAACAACACCATGCCAGTGCCTTTGAATCGTGTATGCAGCTTCTTTTATAGGTTCTATGCGGCTGTGAGTTGCCCAGAAGTACCACTTTCGGAGAAGTTTATCAAAGATTTCAACGGAGGGAGCTTCGTAGATTTGTTGAAAGGCCTCTCTGATATTCAAGGCTTTTATAGTTTTCAGGTTAAGTTTGCTAAGCTTAATTTCTTCAAGACGTTGTTTCTGCCATTCGCTAAGATTATCGCTGTTTTTAAGGAAAATGTATTTGGAGTTTTTCAAGATTGGATTTTTTGCCACTTCCTCTTTGCGTACTTTATCAACGGCATCGTTGATCACTTTGGTAACATGAAATCTGTCAAACACGATGTCCGCGTTCGGCAAATTTTCTTCGACACCAAGTATAAATGCAGGGGACATATCACAAGATACCTGACTGATTTGATCCGCATCCCCATCGTGGGCCAGGAGATCGTCTACAAAATCAGCCACGACTTCATTGTCCCTACCCTGGGCAACAAATATGGTTCTTTTCTCCTCCAGATCAACAAATAATGAAACGTAATCATGGCCTTTACGAGCAGATGTCTCATCTACCCCAACCACCTTGACGGAAGAGAAGTCTTCCCCGGCACGCGCAATCTCTATATATTCCTTGATCATCTTCCACAGTTTTTTATCACCAGCCCCTAACAGTTTACATACCTTGTGAACTGGCAGGACTTTTGACAACTCGAGTATAAATGCTTCAAAAAGGAGTGTAAATCCCAAGGCATGACCTTCCCAGGGAGTTCCAACCTGCCTAACTTTACCATTCCCAATGTCAACCCTTGGTATCCATGCATGGAGATAGCATTGGTACTGAAAAAAATTAAGATGCCTCCAAGTCTTTTGATTCGTGTCATAAGCTTTAAAATGGCCTTTGATCCCTAACTCTTCATCCTCGTAATAAAATGTCGATCCTCGCTCGAAATCAATCCATATTTCAAGTTTACCAGCCTCCTGGTCAAAATGTACCTCGTGAACGAACCATGGTTTCTCTACCATAAGTGCCTTGGCGAATAAATCTTTCTGTGTTAACATGTCTTTTTATTTTTTTCTTGACTTACTTTTCAAAATATCTTGTAAATTTACCCATTCATTTTTACAAAGAACCAAAAAAATCCTCAATGAAATCTATATTATTCAGAACAGCGGTTGCGCTGATCCTTATCACATTTGCCAGCTGTAAGCATAATGAGTCTTCTGAAGAACAATCCATTATCGGTTATGGATTTCTGAACAGGATTTCTGGAATGTGGAATGGACCTGTCACTTCTTCTACAACTGCGGGTAGTTTCCCGATTTGGTATTGTGATTTCCGACCAGTTGGGGCATCACAGGTTTCTCAGTTTTCTCAGATGGATAGTATTACAACAACCAACCTTAGTTTTTTCATTGTTAAATACAAAGACCAGCTCAGGCTGACGCAAAGGACTGAGGGATGTCACAACGATACTTGTTGCGTAACCTATGAAGTACTTGATTCAGCTTCTGAAACAAATGGATACTACCACTTCAGCGATTTTGTTAAAGGATCAAAAAGAGCGGTCAGTATTTATAAATTTACAGGCAAGCAGCTTGAAATGAAAGTTTATACCAATAAATTTAACAAATATGATTCTTTGGTGTGGCATTCCACCTGGGAAGCAACCTTGGCAACTACGGATTTTACAAAACAGGCGATCTCCTATTTTAATTTTCCACAACCCGTTATGACCCGCGATTTTACTAATGCATTTAATAATATGACAGAAAGTATCTTTTTCAACTTTGATAATGATCCGTACAATTCCCTTCTTCAACCCTACGTCGGCAATGTAACTGTCAACATATCGATATCGCCAGATCTCCAGGTCAATCAGACCGACCAGGTTTTTCTTGTTTTTACCACTGAACCATTGTTCACTGGTACTACTTTTCTGCCTGCAAGCCTGAAATATACTTCAAGATATATTCTCTTACCGGCTTCAACAACTACTTATACCATTCGGAATGTACATCCTGGAAGTTATTATCTCTATTCGGTCATCGATAAAAACCATGATGGGACTTATGGTCCAGGAGATTATATTAGTTCTGACATCAATCACACCTTTACCGTAATTGATAGCCAACCTTTGACCATCACTACCAGCATTGATATGGTGATACCCTGAATGGTTCGGATCAATATTAAGGTTCAATCCATAACACCGAGTTACCGGTTCCATATTCATTATTTTCCCAGAGTTCATTTGCGGGATCGAGGATCCATTTCCCGTCAACCCTAAACTTGTAGGTGTACTTTCCGGGTTTCAAGTAAATGGGGAAAGTCCAAATTCCTTTCTTTTTTACCATGATGAAATTATCAGGATTCCAATCGTTAAAACTACCTGCAACGGTAACTACTTTCGCATCAGCGAATTTATCGAGTATGAACACATAGTTTGGTTTCAACGAGAGGAAAGAGTTCTGTGTATCTCCAGAGCCTGTGGTAATATTATTGACAGGGTCGATCATCCATTTTCCATCGACAATAAATTTATATTCATAATTACCGGGGCCAAGCACATAATAAAGTTTCCATCCATCATGTGTCTTATCCATAAAAAGTTCGCCAGTATTCCAACCATTAAAACTTCCAGCGAGAACCACATTTTTTGCATTCTGAAATCCTTTTAACTTAAAAAGAATGCTGTCCCCAATGGCAACAACAGAGTTAAAATTACCACTTCCATCCGGACGTTTAAGTTTATTAAGCGGATCAGTAATCCAAACATTATCCACAATAAACTTATAAGCATGGGTACCTTCTTTGAGAAAAACAGGTAACAACCAACTACCTTTGTACGGAATCATTCTTAATTCCTTTTCGTTCCAGTTGTTGAAACTCCCCGTCAAAATTACCTGTTTTGCAGAGGAGTAACCACGAAGCCGGAAAATCATGTTATAACAATACAATATTGAATTGTCGCCATTATAAGTATCGTTTTCTTTGAGTTTATTAAACGAGTCAGGTGCCCACCTTCCATCAATAATATATTTATAAGAATACTTTCCTGGTCTGAGTTTCACAGTAACTACCCAACCTGAGTCACAAGGTTGCATCGGTGTACGTTCAGTGCTCCATGAATTAAACGAACCAGATAAAAACACCCTTTTGGCATCTTTGTGACCTGGCAGAAAAAACCGGGCAACTCCCTCCCTGTATTGAAAAACAGAAACATCTGTAAACCGATTTACCCCAAAATCCACAGATTCTCTTTCAACTTCACCTGGTGCTTTGATCCATTGGTCATCGACCATAAAAACATCATGCGCGATAGAAGGTCGGACCTGAAGTGTTTTAATTACTTTAGACAATTCAACGAGATGGTCATTCAATTTTACGATTTCCCATTGGGCATTCTTTTCAGTTATTTCTTTTTTACCAGCATAAACACCTTCCAGCAATACACTATCAAGATCAAACAACCGTGATACTTCTTTTTTTTGGGTATTGGTCCATCTCAAATCAATTCTGAAGTACATCCTCCCATTCTCCACCCTGCAAATGCTATTCGTATTGAATTGAGCCCTTCCAATGAAACCATTCAAAATAATGGCCAAAAGCAGAAAATATGTTACCTTATCCTTCAAGATTTTCAAGTTTTGGCTAGTTTGATCTTTAATTCATTTTTCACTAAATTAATACTAATTTCTCCTTTTACAAAAAAATCATATCCCAGCATGCCGTCCAATGGATATCCATATGCAGCGGACAAGGCATCAAGGCTTGCGATGATTGTTTGCATGTCTGTAATTGAAGATTCACCTATGACAAAATCATTCAATTTCCCCAATAAAACTTCCGTTTCTCCGGAACCAGCCCCCATCAGATCAGACCTTCTAAGAATTGTCACGCTACTCAGTACTTTTTTAGGTGCATAACTGTTCAGAACATTTGATTCAGCTCCAGTATCCAGGCAATAATCCAGTACTTTCCCTCCAATTTTGACTTTCACAAAAAGAATATTATGATATAATTCGATTTTTGTTGTAATGTCGGCTCTGAACTCATTACTATGCGTCGAAATTCTTGTTCCGATTTTATCAAGACGATATAATTTTAGTTCATTATGGTTAATATCAATAACCATTTCCAGCCCTTTTAACATACTCACCCCAAACAATCCAAATATCTTGACACCTCTCCTATTTTCAATGTGACCCAAATCGGTCACATCTGCCATAATTCCTTTGTAGGATAACCCGGCAACATCTATAGTGCTAATCCGGGTATGTTGAGTTGAACCCGTAGTACCGGTTATACCTCCACCTTCACCATCACTGGTCATCATGTATTTTCTAAAATAAGTACTATTTAGAACCAGTTGGGCAGCACCTGTATCAAAAAGAAAGTTACCCACAATGTTATCAATCTTCGCTTCAATAAAGAATAACCTGCCAACACGTTTTAACGGTATGACAACTGATTCCAGTGCGCCTAAAGGACCAGTATCTGTAATTGTTCCAATGATTGTGATGGTGGAATTTATTGAAGATGCAATT
>Ga0364866_11160_pt1 | contig 10306 bp, 7 predicted proteins | sample ExccelAu500001D3_3_FD_206913 | JGI IMG/M metagenome (GOLD analysis project Ga0364866, IMG submission 206913) | Enriched cells from Trout Bog Lake Hypolimnion, Wisconsin, USA - BchlTB.Aug13.5000.01.D3 | ecosystem: Environmental > Aquatic > Freshwater > Lake > Hypolimnion/Profundal zone | place: USA... | reverse complement strand
GTTGCCGGGATTGGTGTTGATGTCGCTCTGGGGTGCAGGGGGCGGAGCGGTCTTGTACCTAGCGGCGCTTCAGGACGTCCCTTCGGAGCTGTTCGAGGCAGCTGAGTTGGACGGGGCGAGCCCGATCCAGCGATTCCGTAACGTAACCATCCCAATGATTTCTCCGGTCCTCCTGTTTACCGGCGTTATGGGCTTGATCGGTGGGTTTCAGGAGTTTGCGAGGGCGTTTGTCATGACTAAAGGCGGCCCCTGGGATAGCACCCTCTTCTACTGTCTCCACCTTTTCAATAGCGCGTTTACCGAGTTTCGACTCGGCTATGCCTCCGCGATGGCATGGGTGCTATTCGGCATGATTCTCCTCGCTACGGTGATCGTCATGAGATCCTCGATGAAACACGTGCAGTACGAACAATGAGGCATCGTCCAACTCGAATTGTCGGTTTCATCGTGCTGGTCGTGTTGGCGGCGCTCTTTTCGTTGCCGTTCCTCTGGCAGGTCAGTACTTCGCTCAAGACCGAAGACCAAGTCGGTAAGGCAGAGTTCGACCTCGTCCCACGTGCTCAAACCCTCGAGATGGACGGAGCTACCGTTGAAGTAAAGCCGGTCGAGCGGAAAGGAAACCTGCAGGTCGTGGAGATTCTGGACGGTTCGAGGAAAGGGACGAAGCTGGCGGTCGCCTCAAGCCGGCTATCTCTACGTCCACATCTGGAATGGAGCAACTACTCGGAAGGGTTCAAGGCATTTCCGTTCTTTCGGATGCTCCAGAACACACTGGTGATTTGCGTGCTTGTCGTTGTCGGCACCGCTCTGAGCTGTTCGTTGGCTGCCTACGGCTTAGCCTGCGTTCAGTGGAAGGGGAGGGAAGTCCTCTTCTGGGCGATGCTTGCCACGATGATGTTGCCTGCCCAAGTCACGATGATCCCGCTTTTCCAAACCTTCAAAGGGTTAGGTTGGATCAACACGATCCTTCCTTTGGTTGTCCCTGCGTTCTGTGGAAACGCCTTCTTCATCTTCATGCTCCGCCAATTCTATCGAACGATTCCGGCGTCGCTGATGGAAGCGGCACGGCTCGACGGCGCGAACGATCTGAGGATCTGGGCGACGATCGTATTGCCGCTCTCGAAGGCTGCGCTTGCCGTCGTCGCCGTCTTCAGCTTCATCGCCGCCTGGAACGACTTCCTCGGACCGCTCTTGTACTTGATGGATGACGACAAATACACCCTGGCGATAGGTCTCGCACGGCTCCAAGGTCAATACTCATCCGACTGGGGCCGGATGATGGCGATGTCTGTCGTGATGACCCTCCCACTCGTCGCCCTCTTCTTCCTGGCGCAGCGCACCTTCGTAGAGGGCATCAAGCTGGGAGGGGTAAAGGGCTAACGAGTTGGGCTTGCCGCAAACCCGTTTTAGACGACAATGACCATCGAGCCATACGCTTCGAGACTTCGATTACTAGTAACCAGTTTCAGCGGTTCTGAGTCGGTTTGGGCTACGAGCATACGATCGAACGGATCACGGTGGTGATGAGGAAGCGATATCAGTCTGTTAAGGTGTTCATCGGTGATTTGAAGCCGTTGGTAGCCGCTATCTCTTAAGCCGTTTCCGACGATTTCGGGCGAAATAGAAAGCCGTCCCAGGCTGATTTGTTACCTATCTCCCACAGGCTCGCAACGCTGAAATAGACGTCCTTTGCAGGAGCCTGAAGGAGTTTCCGTGCGAATTCTGACAGCCGTGGATCGTCGGTCAGTACCCAAAGGATGACATTCGTGTCGAGAAGCAGCCTCACTCATGCCTCCCTTCAAACCGATTCAATATGTCGTCCGGAAGGGGATCATCGCAATTAACTTACCTTTGAGAAACCCAATTGTGCCGGGTTAGCTGTTACCAATCGGCACAAGCCGAACCACAGGCTTACCACCCCGGGCAATGACAATATCCTCGCCCGCCTCCGCTTCGTCGAGAAGCCGAGATAGGTGTGTTTTAGCCTCGTGGACGTTGATCTGTCGCATGACTTCGTTTAGCTTAGTCATTTTGAAAGGCCAAGAAGACGCGGAGGGATTAGGGCGAAGGATTGAGTCGGCTCGTGGCAAAAGAAAACCCGCTGCTCAGTCCGACACTAAGCCAGGATTCCTTTCACTACGTCCCCGAAGACGTCGGTTAGGCGAAAGTCGCGGCCTTGGTAGCGGTAGGTCAGGCGGGTGTGGTCGATGCCCATCAGGTACAGCATGGTGGCGTGGAGGTCGTGGACGCTGACCGGGTTCTCGGTGATGTTGTAGGAGTAGTCGTCGGTTTTGCCGTAGGTCAGACCGCGCTTGATACCGCCTCCGGCCATCCAAACGGTGAAGCACCTTGGGTGGTGATCGCGGCCGTAGTTGGTTGCGGTCAGGTCGCCCTGCGAGTAGACGGTGCGGCCGAATTCGCCGCCCCAGACGACCATCGTCTCATCGAGGAGGCCGCGTTGTTTCAGGTCTTTGACGAGTGCGGCGCTGGCTTGATCGGTGTCCCGGCACTGGCTCTTGATGTCGCGAGGAAGACTCCCGTGCTGATCCCATCCCATATGGAAGAGTTGGACGAACCGCACGCCGCGCTCCGAGAGCCGGCGGGCCAGTAGGCAGTTGTAGGCGTAGGTGCCCGGATGTTTCACATCGGGACCGTACATCTCCAAAACACTTGAGGGTTCTTTCGAAATGTCGGTGAGTTCGGGCACCGAAGTCTGCATCCGAAAGGCGAGTTCATATTGCGAGATCCGGGTGCTGATCTCGGGATCTCCGGCAGAACTCAGCTCAATCTTGTTCAGCGCGGCAAGGTCGTTGAGCATCGACCGGCGGCTGGTTCGGTCGACGCCGTCAGGATCGGAAAGGTAGACGACGGGATCGCCAGAGTTTCTAAGTTTGACACCCTGATGCTGAGTCGGCACGAACCCGGATCCCCAGAGTCGGTCGTAAAGCGGTTGATCCGACCGGCCCGCCCCGACCGAGGTCAGAACCGTATACGCGGGCAAGTCGCGATTCTCGGTTCCAAGACCGTAGGAGAGCCAGGACCCGATGCTAGGGCGTCCCGCAATTTGAGATCCGGTCTGGAAGAACGTCACGGCCGGGTCGTGGTTGATCGCCTCGGTGAACATCGAGTGAACGAAGCAGCACTCGTCGGCGACTTCGCCGAGATGTGGCAAAAGTTCGCTAAGCCAGATTCCGGCTTGGCCGTGCTGAGCGTATTTGAAGATGTTCGGAGCGACAGGGAATTTGGCTTGCCCGGACGTCATTCCGGTTAGGCGTTGACCATTTCGGATGGAGTCGGGCAACTCCTCCGCGCGGTGCTTCTCAAGGTCCGGTTTCGGATCGAAAAGCTCCATCTGCGACGGGCCGCCACTTTGGAATAGGTAGATCACCCGCTTTGTCTTTACCGGCAGGGAAGGGAAGGCCTTGAGACCACCGTATCGCCGGCCATCCAATCGTGGAGTCTCTCCGATCGCATCGACACCCAATAGGGAGAAGAGTGCGGCAAGTCCGAGACCGCTTCCTCGCTTGAGGAAAACGCGGCGGTTGATTCGATCCTGCAGGGCTTGGATTTGGTCCATCGGATTACCTCTTCGTTACGGTCTCGTCCATGTTCAGCAGCGTGCTCGCGGCCAGCGTATAGGCGGCAAGAACCGCCGGGTTATCTCGCTTTTGGACCGGCAAGTCGCCCTGCTTGAGCAGGGAGGCAGCCGCCTTTGGGTTCGCCTGATATCGGGCCGTTTCTCGGTTGATGGCGGCGACGAAGATGGCGCTTTCGGCTGAAACCGGTCTTCGTGAAAGTACCAAACGGAAAGCCAGATCGATCCGCGACTGAGCCGTCGATCCGCCTTCGGTAAGGATTCGCTGGGCGAGACCGCGTGCCGCTTCGACGTACGTCACATTGTTCAGAAGTGTCAATGCTTGGAGTGGAGTATCGGTGCGCGGCCTGCGAACGCTGCAGATCTCCCGGGATGGAACGTCGAACAGAACCATGTCGGGTGGTGGGGCGGTCCGCTTCCAAATCGTGTAGAGACTTCGGCGATGCAACCCGGCTCCCGTGTCGTTTTTGTAGTTCCGGAGGTTGCCGTTCAGGCCAGCGGTTTCGTCCCAAACACCTTTCGGTTGATACGGGTGAACGCTCGGTCCGCCGATCTTCTCGGCGAGGAACCCTCCTGCCGCCATCGCCTGATCGCGGATAACTTCGGCAGGAAGCCGGAACCGAGGCCCTCGGGCCATCAACCGATTTGCGGGATCGCGGGCAAGCAGGTTAGGGGTTACCGCGCTCGATTGGCGATAGGTGGCACTCATGACCATCTCCTTCCACAATGCCTTCAAATCCCACTTCTTCGCGACCAGATCCGTCGCGAGCCAATCGAGCAGTTCCGGGTGGCTTGGGAAGGATGACCGGGTTCCGAAGTCCTCGCTCGTCTCGACGATGCCGGTTCCGAACAGCCGTTCCCACATCCGGTTGACTGTGACTCGCGCAGTGAGTGGATTGCTCGGTGAAACGAGCCATTTCGCCAGGGCCAAGCGATTACTCGGGGCCGGAATCGGTGGAAGAAACGCCGGCGTTGTTGCTTGTACTTTGTCGCCGTGATGATCGTAAATGCCACGGATCAGGACGAACTGATCCCGTGGCTCTGGCATCTCCTTCATCACCATGACCGTTGGAATTGCGGCGTCCAATTGAGCCTTTCGCTTTTCAAGCGTGGCTAACGTGTCGGACGCATTCTTGAATACAGGATCGTTCGCGCGCAGCCAATCCTCAGTGATCGCTTTCCGTTGCTCCGGCGTTCGTTTGGCTGCCGGGATCTGCCGAAACACCTTGGAAGGAGGCACGTTGGCAAAATGCCCGACCTCTTCATGAGTAATGGCTCGATTGAAAAAGACTGGATCATCTACGTCGCCCGTAAATACGGCGCCCATGCCGCTCCGCCTTCCGATATGAGTGTCGATTGAAGTCGCGATCGAACCGGTAAGGTGATCGACTTCGATATCGAATGGAACTGGAACCCCGTCGACATATAGCTTGAGGCCGTTTGCGTTCCCCATGCCCTTGTAGGTGACAAAGACGTGAACCCACTGCCCTTTCGGAATCGGATTTTTGGCGATCACTTTGATCGCATCCTGGGGCCATAGGTGAATGAGGTGAACGGTCGGTTTGCCCGCAATCAGGTGCAGGTCCCAACCTCGATATCCGTTCGATTCATCCATCCGAGCGATCGGCGAACCACCCTCACTCTCCCGCCGGATCCAACAGCCGTATGAGAAATCTTCGTCTCACTCGAAATCGCCGACGGGGCCTAAGTTGATGTAGCTCTTGTCGTCGGTGCGGAACGAACCGGTCGATCTCCCAAGGCCAGCCTTGATGGGGCCGACTATCTGGATCGGCGGGACGCTCATGCCGAGAGCGGATGGGACCTCACCAAGGATGTATCGGGCAGTGCAGTCAAGTTCGGGCATCGCTGGAAGCGACGAAGTTGGCGGGCCCACCTGGGCTTGAGTCTCCATATTCTTGATCTCAAGCTCGTTTTGCTTCTGAATCGTTAATATTTGACTCGTTAACTTGGACAATTCCGATGCCTGATCCGGGTAGGGCGCCTTGATTAGGGGAGGGTAGTTTGTGGGTCTCTCTTCGCCGATGTCGGTCTCAGGAACGTTGTTGAAGTACGAGCAGAGGCTGTAGAATTCCTTCTGGCTGATCGGGTCGTATTTGTGATCGTGGCACCGGGCACAACCGGTGGTGAGTCCGAGCCACACCGCAGACATCGTTTGCACGCGATCGATTACGTACTCGACGTGATACTCCTCCGGAATGGCGCCACCTTCGGTATTCAGACGGTTGTTACGGCAGAAGCCGGTGGCGATAATTTGGTCGAGCGTCGGATGGGGGAGGAGGTCGCCAGCGAGCTGCTCGATCGTGAACTCGTCGTACGGCATGTTCTTGTTGAACGCATCGATCACCCAATCGCGCCATCGGTATTGGTACCGCTCGTAGTCGTTTTGATAACCGTTGCTGTCGGCGTAGCGCGCCTGGTCGACCCAGTCCATCGCCATGCGTTCGCCGTAGCGAGGGGAGGCAAGCAGTCGGTCGACCACTTTCTCAAACGCCTTTGGTGACTTGTCAGAGAGAAACGAACTGAGTTCGGTCGGTGTCGGAGGAAGTCCCGTTAAGTCGAGACTGACCCGTCGCAGCAGCGTCGCTCGATCGGCTTGGGGCGACGGCTTGAGGCCTTCGGATTCCAGTTTTTCAAGTACGAAACTGTCGATCGGCTTAACTGGCCAAGCCTTCAGGTGTACGGCAGGAACGGCGGGACGAATCGGTTTGCCGAAAGCCCAATGCTGCTTGTACTCGGCGCCCTGCTGAATCCAGAGTTTCAGAATTGCCTTGTCGTCGGCCGACAGAAAGCGATTGCTGGAAGGCGGCGGCATCAGCATCGAAGCGTGGGTCTCGTTGATGCGTGCGATCAGTTCGCTCTTTTCCGGGTGTCCGGGAACGATCGCCTGAATTCCATCGGCAAGCAGTTTGGTCGCGCCATCCCGATTGTCGAGCCTTAGTCCCGCGCGTATCGCTTTCGGATCGTGGCCGTGGCATGACAAGCATTTGTCTAGGATTGGGCGGACATCCCTATTGAAATCAAGTTTCTTCGGTGTGGTAGCGAGAGACCGAGGTGCGGCGAAGATCCCAAAGACAAGGGCGCCCACGCCAAACAGGCACAGCCCGAAACGCAAGCCGGGGTGGTTCTTCGACCCAGTGGCAGCCGAGTCAGGATTCGAGGCTGAGCTGTGAGGTGCCATGCTCTCTTCGATTCGCCAATTCTACCGTGATGTGCGCTGCCTCACCGAAGTTTTCGGTACCGAACGAGAGCCGAGCCAGGCTTGTACGGTATCTCGATCGCGATTCCAGACTCCATCAACTGCTGCCCACTCAGCTTGTCCGATCGGCCCGAATCGAGATTCGTTAGTTGGTATTCAGCTTTGGGGTCGAGACCAGCGAGCGTTACCGTGAGCGAATTGGATGGGGCGCCGTCGCGGCGAAAGGCTTGGATCATTCCGACGCCCGACTCCGGGACATCCCACTGCCATCCGATCCATGCGGTCTTCTCCAAGCTGTAAGGGGTGAGCGGATAGAAATCGCCGAGCATGCAACTGCTGAGTTCGCGCCACTCTCCGACCAATCTCCGCATCGACTTCCAGTCGACCGGTTTTCTCACATCGGCCCCGATTCCAAAGATCGCAGCCATGCAACTTCGAACCACGTAGTCGTTGTTCATTGTTACACCGGTGCCGTTAATGGGTACCCAGGGGGAGATTCCGTAGGTGTGGCACTGCTCGTCGAGCGGTGTCATCTGGTCGTCGCTTCGCAGGATCGGAACCGAACGGCGGAGCGTTTCGAGGTTGTTTCGACGACCGCCCGATGCGCACGTATCGATGATGAGGTTCGGGTGCCGACGTCGCAGCTCGTCCCAGAGTGCCTTGTATGCTTCGATGTGCCGGATTTCGGTGATTCCTTGTCGATCGGGAGCATCGTTGCTCCGCCACGAGGTCAACGGTTCGATATTGAAATCTTGGCGGTAGACGTCGACACCTTGGGTAGTGATGACGTTGTCGATCCTTTCCAAGATCCACTTGAAGCAATCGGGATTTCCGAGTTTGATTACTCCGCCAGCCGAACCACCGTAAATCCACTCGGGGTGGTTCTTGGCGAGCCAAGTCCCCGAGTAAACGCGCTCGGGTTCGAACCAAAGGATGAGGTTGACTCCCTTCTCATGCATGTGGTCGCTGAGCGCCTTAATCCCGCCCGGAAAGCGTTTCGTGTCCGGTTCCCAAGTTCCAACTTCCCACCACTGCTTGGTTTGGTCGCTCGGATACCAACCGGCATCGAGATCCCAGAACCGCTCGCCGACCTTTTCGGCTGCAAACTTATCGACAAATTGCTCCTCGTCGGCCAAAGTGTCGCGGAGCCCGTCGAAGTAACCGTTGGAGTTCGATTCGAAAAGCGGCAGCGGTAGTTTTCCCTTAATTCGAGGAGAGTTGTCGGCAAGCATCCAGCGTCGCCAGATGTTCTGGGAGCGAATCCAATCGCCTTGATAGAACTGGAGGACGGCGAGAGGGGAACTCACTTCCTCTCCAGGGTGGAGGGTGAAATGCGTGAGCTCTTGGCCAGCCTGAATTCGAAGCGACCTTCCTCTGTCTCGTCGGAATTCAGCTGACCATTGGCCGCCCCAGCTTAGAACTGCGATAGCTCCGCCTCCGGGCATTTCAACGTTCCAGTACGGATACCCGCCGGTAGTTGGTCTTCCTCCGGCGGAGGAGGTTCGCTTCACGTCTCCTGGGCCAAGGGTATCGATGTGTGGGGCATAGCTATCGGCTGAGTTGTTGTCCCCCGTATTGGAGTGAAGAATGAACTCGCCCGAATCCCCACGCTCGAATCCCACGTTCAAGGGCCGAATGTCGGATAGGATCGGAGCATTCGCGCTCCCAGAATTTTTGAACGTGAGCGACCACTCGACGACCGGAAAATCGCGCCATTCAGTCGCGCGGCAGGTGACGACCAGGCCGTTCGTTGGGTCTGAGTAGGCGTTGACGCGCTCAATCCTCTTTCCATCCAGCCGCCTGGATCGAATGGAGAGTTTCCATTTCTTCAAAACTTCGCTCGAAGGACGGTCGCCGATCATAAACGAGAACGGCATCTCGGCGGCAGGGGCGAGTTTGCCGTCGCCAAAATGCGATATCGCCCAGCGATGATTTAACTCCATCTCCGACTGCGTCGGCGTCACTGCCGTTGAGCTCGCTGCGAGAGCCAATAGAGAAAGCCAGCCGATGGTTTTCATGATCACCCCGTGCATACCCCAACTTCGTGCGGTTCAAGCGATCGGCATACAATAGGCGGAGATGAACGTTCGCCAAATCGTGCATATCGATATGGATGCGTTCTACGCTTCCGTCGAGCAGCGCGATAATCCGGAGCTGCGAGGAAAGCCGGTTGTCGTCGCTTGGCTCGGCAGTCGATCGGTGGTCTGCGCAGCGTCGTACGAGGCGCGGAAGTTCGGAGTTCGATCCGCGATGCCGGCGGTCACCGCAGAACGGCTTTGTCCGTCGGCAATATTCGTGCCTCCCGATTTCTCGCGTTATCGTGCCGTTTCTCATGCGGTTCGAGATATCTTTGCCTTGCACACCGATCTGATTGAGCCCCTGTCGCTCGATGAGGCATATCTCGACGTCACTCAAACGAAGAGTGGGCTGATTTCCGGCTTCGAAGTAGCGACCTCCATCCGTTCTCAGATACGAGAAGTGCTCAACCTTACTGCATCCGCCGGGATTGCCCCGAACAAGTTCCTTGCCAAAATCGCCTCCGATTGGCGCAAACCGGACGGACTTTTCGAGATTCGTGCCGACGATATCGAATCGTTTCTGGCGCCCTTGCCGGTGGGCAAACTCCCGGGTGTTGGCAAGGTCACCGAAGAGCGGCTGTTGCATCTGGGCCACAAGACGGTAGGAGACATCCGCGCGATCGGTTTGTCCGTCTTGGAGGCAAACTTTGGGAGCCACGGGCGACGTTTATTCGAGCTTGCCCGCGGAATCGATGAGAGTCCGGTCGTCCCCGATCGCCCCACTCAGTCAATTTCGGCTGAAGACACTTTTTCGAGCGACATGCCGCTAGTGGAGACGGAAGCCACCGTTACGCGTCTTGCGGAGCGAGTGTGGAATTCGGCAACCCAAGAGTCTCGAATCGGCAGAACTGTCGTCCTCAAACTGAAAACAAGCGACTTCAACATCGCTACCCGTAGCCATACGCCGGTGTCGCCACCTTCGTCGTACGAGGAGTTCTTCGAGATAGTGATGTGGCTTTTTCGGCGAGTCGACCTGGATCCAAGCACTCGATATCGCCTGGTTGGCGTCGGGCTAAGCAACTTTTCGGATCCCGAGGCATTCCCGATTCAGCCGAACCTCTTTCAATAGGTGGATCGGCCGTATCGGAAGTTCTGCTTTGCCTAGGGCGCTATGCTGATATTCTCCATTTGGACCTTCCAACGGCCGTCATTGGGGAACCCGGGGGCACTCGTATTTGGCGCTCCATCCCACCCAGCCGCCATCATCGCAACCGCATAGAGAAGGCCCCCGTTGGAGGGGAAATACGGGATCGGCCCACCTGTAGCAAAACCGTGAACGTCGAACTTGAATCCGCCGTACGGGTTCAGCAGGAAGTCCATCGCACGGTCGGGTTCTCCCAACCTCGCGGCGCACATAGCAAGCATTGGGAAATCCCAACCCCACGTGTGGTTGAAATTCCACGTCGCGGAGACTTT
>Ga0364866_11157_pt1 | contig 10323 bp, 8 predicted proteins | sample ExccelAu500001D3_3_FD_206913 | JGI IMG/M metagenome (GOLD analysis project Ga0364866, IMG submission 206913) | Enriched cells from Trout Bog Lake Hypolimnion, Wisconsin, USA - BchlTB.Aug13.5000.01.D3 | ecosystem: Environmental > Aquatic > Freshwater > Lake > Hypolimnion/Profundal zone | place: USA... | reverse complement strand
GGCTCTGGCCGGACGGCCGGGCGCGGGACCGGCTTTGGCGCTTTCGCTGGTGCTGGTGGCCATCGTGTGCGTCTTCACCGGGCTGTGTTACGCCGAACTGGCGTCCATGATTCCCATTGCCGGCTCGGCTTACACCTACACCTACGCCACGCTCGGCGAGCTGATCGCCTGGATCATCGGCTGGGACCTGATTCTTGAATACGCCTTCAGCAACATGAGCGTCAGCGTGGGGCTCTCTGCCCACCTGGTGGATCTCTTTGACTGGTTTGGCGTTGAATTCCCGGCAAAGTGGATCTCTCCGGCTTATCTGCCCACCGGCCTGCAGGATTTTGCAGGCAACAATATTTACGCGTCCGGCTGGCACTTCGGCTTCAACATTCCCGCCTTTGTGGTGGTTATGCTCCTCACGGTTCTCCTGGTGCGCGGCATCCAGGAGTCGGCCCGCGCCAACAACATTATGGTGCTGATCAAGATCGCCGCCATCCTCGTCTTCATCTTTGCCGCCGCCAGCTTCGTGAAGCCCCACTACTGGCATCCCTTCATGCCCAACGGATGGACCGGCGTGCTCACCGGCGGCTCCATCATCTTCTTCACCTACATCGGCTTCGACTCCGTCTCGACGGCGGCCGAGGAGTGCAATAACCCGCAGCGCGACCTGCCCTTCGGCATCCTGATGACCCTGGTGGCCTGTACGTTGCTGTATGGCGGGGTCGCCATCGTGCTGAGCGGCATCGTGCCCTGGCAGTCGGTCATGGGCGACGCCGCCCCGGTGGTCAACGCCATCAAGAAACTCTCTCTGTTGCCCGGCGGCGGATCCCTGGTGTGGGTGCGGCTCTTTGTCCTTATCGGCGCCATGCTGGGCATGGTCTCCTCCATTCTGGTCTTCCAGCTTGGCCAGGCGCGGGTGTGGTTCGCCATGTCCCGCGACGGCCTGCTGCCCACCGTCTTCAGCCGCATCCACCCGCGGTTTCGCACCCCCGCCGTGGCCACCTGGGTGGCTGGATTTGTGGTCGGCATTCCCGCCGGCCTGCTGGACATCGGCACCGTCTCCAATCTGTCCAACATCGGCACCCTCTTTGCCTTCGTCCTGGTCTCGATTGCCGTGCTCATCCTGCGCTATCGAGAGCCGGAGCGGCACCGCAGCTTCCGGGCTCCGCTGGGCCCAATCTTCCCGGTTCTCAGCATCATCTTTTGCATCGTGCTGATGATGGGCCTGGAAGTGATGACCTGGATGGCCTTCTTTGCATGGCTGCTGGCCGGACTGCTCATTTATTTCTTCTACAGCCGCCACCGGTCAGAGTTTGCCGGGCTTCGGTAACATGCCGCATAGGGGGGAATAGGTGAAAACCTGGCAGAAAGTTCTCCTCTCATTCCTGGTCACCCTGTCCATTGGCGGCGTTTACCTGTTTTCGGTATGGAAGCACCGCCAGGATCCGGGTATTCTCGGCCGCGACGACACCAAAGACCAGAAACTGAGCTCGGACGACCTGGCCGTGGTGCGGATGTTTTTTCCTGCGCACTTTGAAGACACACTCAAGTTGCAGGGCACCAGCGTATGGATGAAGAACGGCTATACCATGGCCTACTATCCTTACGCAGGCCGGCAGGTGATATTTGCGAAACTCGCCGGAGTCATCCCCTCGGCCCAGCGGCTTGACGTCAAGACCATCGTCAAGTCTGCCGTACCCGCCAGCGTGGACGATGGAATGAGCCATGGCAGCCGGCAGGTCTTTGCCGTCTTCGCGCTGCCCGGAAGCGCGGGCCTGTACGCCACGCCCATCGGCGCCATCCAGGACAGCGAAGAGTCCTACTACTGCGACCTGCTTTTCTATTACGATGACCCGCACACCATCTACGACAACTGGAGCAAAGACGCGTGGGCCGCCATCGATGCGCACCAGGTCAAGCCCGGCATGAGCGAACTGCAAACGCGCATGGCCATCGGCCAAAATATTCACGCGGACGGGTCCTCACAGGGCAACCGCACGGTCACTTATAACCAGGCGGGCAAGCACTGGACAATCACCTACGACAACAATCGGGCTACGGCAATCAGAAGCGAGTAGCAGGATGGAAAATGGCTAAGAAACCAATGGCATCTGATGTGCGCGCACTGACCGATTTCATCCGCCGCCTGCCCAAGGCCGAGCTGCATCTTCACCTGGAAGGCGCCATTCTGCCTGCCACGCTGGTGGAGCTGAGCGCCCGCCACGACGCGCGGCCCATCACGCTGCCCGAGGCCGAGGCGCTTTATCGCTTCACGGATTTCACCGGATTCCTGCTTGCTTTCAAGGCCGTCTGCCAGCAGCTCATCGGCCCCGAGGACTACGAGTTGGCCGCCTGGCGCATGATGCAGCATCTGGCCGAGCAAGGCGTGGTCCATGCCGAGGTTTATGTTTCGGTAGGCGTGGTTTATCACTGGACCACGAGCAGCGAGCAGGAGCCCTTTGAGCCCATCTTTGCCGGACTGGAACGGGCCCGGGAGCGCGCCGTACGCGAGCTGGGCCTCTCGCTCTACTGGATCTTCGACGCCGTGCGCCACTTCACAGTTGAAGAGGCGGCGCGCGTCTTCCGCAAGGCCGCCGAGATGCAGCCCCGCTACCCCTCCATCATCGGCATCGGCCTGGGCGGCGACGAGCGCCGCGCCGGTTCCGAGCCATTCCGCGCCCTCTTTGCCGAGGCCGCGCGCGCCGGTCTGCGCCTCACCAACCACGCCGGAGAAACCACCGGCCCCGAGGCCATCCGCGAGGCGCTCTCCATCGGCTCCGAGCGCATTGGACACGCCCTCTCCGCGGTGAAGGATTTTTACCTGATGGAGGAATTGAAGGAGCGCGGCATACCGCTGGAGCTGAACCCCACTTCAAACGTCCGCACCGGCGCCTGCCACTCGTTTGCCCAGCACCCGCTGCGGCACTGCTTCGATGCCGGCCTGCTGGTTACGCTCAACTCCGACGACCCGGCCTTCTTTGGCTCCGACCTGGCCAGCGAGTACCTGCTGTCCCACACCGAGCAAGGATTTACGCGCGAGGAGCTGCGGCAGTTGGCGGCCAACTCCATTCAAGCCAGCTTTCTTCCCACTTTGGACAAGGCCGAGTGGCTTTTCCGAATCGACTCTACCAAGTAAACAAAATGCGGCGACTCCCAGCCGTTGCAGTCGCCCGGACCAGCCAAAACTGCGTTATCATGGTTTTGCAGGAGGCTGCAAGCCATGTCCGTTGAACCCGAATCCGTCGCGCCCGCGGAAGAGACAAATGAATCCCACACGCTGCGGGTAATCGGCTGGTTTTCGGTTGGCATGGCCGTGGCCGCGCTCGGCATCTACGTGGGCGCCGAGTTGCGCAACCGCTACAAGTTCAAGCGGCGCACCCCCTACGACTTCTACGCGAACGCCGGCGAGCGGCAGCCCAGCGAATTCGGCATGGGCATCTAACAAAAATATTAGGGTTTAATTCCCGTCTCCAGCAGCATGCTCTGGCTCCGCGGCGGCATGCCCTTTTGCCCCAGCCCCAGCGCTTACCGCCCGCAGCGGAATCGGCTGCGCCTGCGGCGGATGGTGCATGGTTACGATGATCGCTCCGGCCGGCTTCTTGCCCGCGCACTGGTAGGAGTGCGGCGTACTGGCATCGAAATACACCGTGTCGCCCGCCTCCAGCGTGCAAGCCTGTTCGCCGTGGCGCACCTCAAGTTCCCCCTCCAGCACAAACAGAAACTCGAACCCGGCATGCATGTGCGCCTTCGGAACCTGGTTCTTTTCCAGCGGTACAAACTCGGCAAAGTAAGGGTCCATATGCCGGTCCGGCACCTTGTAGCCCAGGCTCTCAAAGAAATAACCTGGCGGTTCTACGCCGGTCTGCGGCATCCGCACCCGCTCCGACCGCCGGTGAATCCGGAACAACGCGTTTGGCTCGGTCTCAAAGAAAAACGACAGGTCCTTTGAGAACACCATGGCGACCCGCGCCAGGTTGCGCAAGGTCGGCACCACCCGTCCCGTTTCCAGTTGCGACAGAAAACTCGCCGACAGGCCCGTGTGCCTGCCCAGTTCCACCAGTCCCATCGACTTCTTCAGCCGCAGCCGCCTGATCCGCTCACCGATGTGCTTTTCCTCGATGAACCGCTCGGCGGTCTCCGGATCGACCTGGGTCTTCTGCGTCTCGTCATTTTTCAGCATCGCCAACTCGCCCATGAACTCCTCCGGCCTGCACACAAATAGGATGCGCCCACAGGTGAAATATTGTCCAGATCAAAAAATATTCTCGTCCTGTTAAACCAATATGGCGAAATTGCCTGCATTGTATTAGCCAAGGGAAAAATAAAATCCATCCTGTCAACATGGGCTCTATATTGCCCAAAATCTTCCTCACCACCACGTCTAAGAGGTTCGCCGCCCCTCCCTCGCAGTCTTGAAATAGCCCCGCGGCAACCCTCCCGCACCGCGTTATCCTAGAGAGTCCGGCCGGACAAGCATTCTTCCGGCCACCAAGGAAACCCATGCCCGAAGAAACCGCTCCAGCCGTTACGCCAGAAGCCGCTTCAGCCACACCTCCCGTTGCCACCATCGCCACCCTCGGCCAGCATGAAGGCCAGTCCGTCACGCTCCGCGGATGGCTCTATAACCTCCGCGAGAGCGGCAAGCTGCTCTTCCCCATCTTTCGCGACGGCACCGGCACCATCCAGGGCGTAGCCCACGTCAAAAGCGTCCCTCCAGAGGTATTTGAAGCCCTCAAGGGCCTCACCCAGGAGTCCAGCGTCATCGTCACCGGCAAAGTCCGCGCCGACAAGCGGGCACCGGGAGGATTTGAGCTCGACGTCGAAGGCCTGGAAGTCGTCCAGCGCGTTCCCGAGTCCGATCCCTACCCCATCACCCTCAAGGAACACGGCGTTGACTTCCTGATGGAGCACCGTCATCTCTGGGTACGCTCGCCGCGCCAGTCTGCCATCCTCCGCATCCGGGCTGAAATCATGCGCGCGGCGGCGGAGTATTTTGATACCAACGGCTTCATCCGCACCGACCCGCCCATCCTGACGCCGGCGGCGTGCGAAGGCACCTCGACGCTGTTTCCCGTCGACTACTTCGGCGACCCAGCCTACCTCACGCAGAGCGGCCAGCTTTACATCGAATCCACGGCCCTGGCTCTCGGCAAGGTCTACAGCTTTGGCCCCACCTTCCGCGCCGAAAAGTCCAAAACCCGCCGCCACCTCACCGAGTTCTGGATGATCGAGCCTGAAGTCGCCTTCATGGATCTCGACGGCCTGCTCGGACTGGCCGAAAACTTCCTGAGTCATATCGTTCAGTCCGTTCTGAAGAACCGCGCCCCGGAGTTGGAAGTCATCGGCCGCGACCGCGCCAAGCTGGAAGCCATCTGCCCGCCCTTCCCGCGCCTGCGCTACGACGAAGCCGCCGCCATGCTCAACCAGGCCTACAAAGACGGCCAGCTTGAAGCTCCCTTCGAGTATGGCAACGACTTTGGCTCTCCGGACGAAACCTGGCTCAGCTCGCAGTTCGATCGCCCGGTGATGGTCAACCGCTACCCCGCCGACGTAAAGGCCTTTTACATGGAGCCCGACCCCGCCGACGCCCGCTTTGCCCTCTGCGTCGACGTCCTGGCACCGGAGGGTTACGGAGAAATCATCGGCGGCTCGCAGCGCGTGTCGAGTTATGAGTTATTGAGCAGCCGCATTGACGCCCACAAACTGCCCAGGGCGGCCTTCGAGTGGTATCTCGACCTTCGCCGCTACGGCAGCGTGCCTCACAGCGGTTTCGGCATGGGCATCGAGCGCGCCGTCGCCTGGATTTGCGGCCTCGACCATGTGCGCGAAACTATCCCCTTCGCCCGCACCCTGCACCGCATCTACCCGTAGCCTTAGTTCTGTGGCTCCGATGAATCCTCGGGCGCCTGCCGATTATGGCGATGGTGGAATAGTTTGCCAATACCCCGGCCAGTGCCCCTGGCGATCTTGCCGGTGCCCTTGGCGGCGCCAACGCCCACGTCCTTGCCGGCGACGGCAGCACCCTTGCCGACATTACCGGCGGCGTTGAGCGGGTGCAGGGTGACGAGATCGGCCGCACCTTTCCCGACGCCTTTGGCCGCCGCTCCAGTGCCCTTGGCGGCTCCTTTGCCAATGTCTCCCGCGCCGCTGCCGACGTCGCCGCCGGGGCTGCGTTGCTGAGGCTGCTGCTGGGTGGAAGGCTGAGCTGTCGGGGTGGAAGGATGAGGTGTCTGTGCAGCAGGCTGAGGTGTGTCGCTCGGTTGCGGCGGGGGTTGCTGGCTGTTCTGGCCGGCAGCATTCTGGGCGCTGAGGCCAAAAGCCAGTGCGAGGAGCGCGATGGAAGGTATGGGAAGTGCAGTTCGCATGGGTTATACCTCACCCTGATTAGATGCGCCAGCGGAGGTTTCGCTCTCGAAGACGAAAAATTGGTCAAAGCCAAATGCGTTTTTCGCAGCCTGTTTAGCCCCCGAAGGAATGCTCCTTGCAGATAATTACCTTCCGATGCCGCATACTGGAGAGGCAATGGAGTGTGTTCAAGGCGTCGGAAAAGGGTGAAAAACAGTGTACCCCCACCCCCCTCCCTCCATTATCACCCACTTTCTCACTCCGGCATTCCATGCAACTATAATGCAATGAACTACTTATAATTTATACCTATTAGCTAACTAGTAACACCAAACCCTCGATTTTGGCCCTTTTCTAGCCTCAAAATGCCCGTTTTAGCCTCGAAGAGGCAGTTTTTCGATCAAAAAACGCTCCTTTTCCGCGTGTCGCGCCAACCGCATTTTCCCGGCCTTGCCACAAGCCAGGACCTCGCAAATCCGGCCGCGCCGTTCCTCCGATTGCCCAGGGCGTAAAATCGACCTTTCATGCATGAACTTTCCATCGTCGCCAGCATCGTTGACACGGTAACCGAGTCGGTCGCCGCTTATCCCGGCGCGCGCGTAGTCGAAGTGCGCTTGCGTGTCGGCGCGCTCGCCTCCGTCATTGAAGACAGCCTGCAGTTCTGCTACGGCATTGCCACGGACGGAACGCCGCTCGCAGGCTCCAAGCTGGTGGTGGAGATTCTGCCCGTGGTGATGCACTGCGAGCCCTGCGCGGCGGATGTGGAGTTGGAAGGCCTGCAGAGCTTCCGCTGTCCGCGCTGCGGCGAGCCATGCAGTGACCTGCGGCAAGGCCGCGAACTGGAGATCGAAGCAATCGAGATCGACGAGGTTGAGGAGGCGGTATGACCACCAGGATTGTGGAACTGCGGCGCGGAATTCTCAAGAAGAACGATGAGCTGGCGGCCGGTCTGCGGGCCAGCTACTCTGCGGCCGGCGTGCTGGTGCTCAACCTGGTTTCCAGCCCCGGAACCGGCAAGACCGCCTTTCTTGAAATCACGCTGCGCGAACTGAAAGCCCGCGGCGCGCGCGTGGCCGCGCTGGTCGGCGATCTGGAAACTGACAACGATGCGCGCCGTCTTGCCGCCAGCGGCGCTCCGGTCCGTCAGATCAATACCCACGGCATCTGCCACCTTGACGCGGAGATGATCGGCAAGCATCTCGATGGCTGGGAAGGCGTAACGCTCGGCGGACTGGACTACCTGTTTATAGAGAATGTGGGCAACCTGGTTTGCCCCTCGAGCTACGACCTGGGCGAGGGAATCCGCGTGGCGCTGCTGAGCGTGACCGAGGGCGAAGACAAGCCCCTGAAATATCCCACTCTGTTCAACTCCGCCGATGCCGCCGTCATCACCAAGATCGACCTGGCCGGCCCCTGCGGCTTCGACCGCGAACTCGCCCTCCACAACATCAACGAGATCCGCCCCGGTATCCGCATTTTCGAAACCTCCGCCAAGTCCGGCGCCGGGATGGAAGAGTGGCTCGCCTATCTGGCCCGGGAACGCGCGAACCGAAACGCCTGACGCTGCGGAGGATCGCTACAGGTATCTTGCCGCCCATAGTGGCTCGCCTGCCCAGCCCTGTAAAAAATCCTGTATTCACATTTCAACTAATGCTAGTGTGCTGTCCCCAAACTAATTACCATGAGTGCGGGCGGCATCGGCAATCGATCAGGTGGGGGGCCACTCTGATGCGGAAGGGTCGTCCAGGCCCGCTGTTGTGGCTTGCCGTCGAAGTTGCGTGAGCCGCTGGCCGCGCGCAGCCGCTGGCCTGAGAGAGTGACCGCCTGAATCGCTTTTTTGAAACACGCTCCAGGAAGTGCGTGAAGCCAGGCTTGCTCGCGCGTCCGCCGCAAACTGATTTGCCAGGGAGAGATGCATGCAGCGCAGAAGCTTTCTGAAAAAAAGTACGACAGCCGTGCTGGCTGCGTCAGGTTTGCAGCCCAACTGGCTGCATGCTTTTACCGCGGAAGACTGGATTGACCTGGGCCGCGTGTCGATTGTGTTGTCCGGCGCGGCTGCAGCGCGGGAAGCGACCGCGGTGCGCGTGCTTGCGGAAGAGTCGCGCAAGCGCTGCGGACTTGACTGGTCCATCGGCAGCAAGGCCCAAAGCGGAGCTGTAAACATCTATGCCGGCACGCGTGCCTCCTCCGGCAAGCTCGGCCAGCCCGTCGCCGGATTGGCCGCCGCAAACCACGCTCTGCCCGCCGAGGGCTATGCCCTGCAGACCGGAAGCGACGCCAGCGGCCGCTGGATTGCCGTCTTCGGCGCGGACGAGCGCGGACTCCTTTTCGGCATCGGCAAGCTGCTCCGCTCCATCGTCTTCTCGCGGCAGGCTGCCAGGGTTGACGCGAATCTGCTCAAGGGTTCCAGCAGTCCCCACTATCCCGTCCGCGGCCACCAGCTTGGATATCGCCCCAAGACCAACTCCTATGACGGATGGTCCGTCGACATGTGGGACCAGTACATTCGCGACTTGGCGGTTTTCGGCACCAATGTCATCGAGCTTATGCCGCCGCGCACCGACGATCTGCCTGACAGCCCACACTTTCCTCTGCCGCCCGCGCGCATGATGATCGAAATGTCCCGCATCGCCGACAGCTACGGGCTCGATGTCTCGGTCTGGTATCCGGCCATGGACAAGGACTACAGCGACCCCCACACCGTCGCTGCAGCTATTCAGGAATGGGGCGATGTGCTCAAGACTTTGCCCCGCGTCGACGCTATCTTTGTCCCCGGAGGCGATCCCGGAGACACTGAGCCAAAGCTGCTGATGGCGCTGCTGGAAAAGCAGAAGCAGAACATCAACCGCTTCCATCCCAGGGCGCAGATGTGGGTGTCGCCGCAGGGCTTCAATGAAGCCTGGATGAATGTGTTCCTCGACATTCTCAAGGATCCCCACACTGAGACCTGGCTCGATGGCGTTGCCTTCGGCCCGCAATCGCGGCTATCTCCCGAGGAGTTCCGCCGCGCCGTCCCCAAGCACTATCCCATCCGTCTCTATCCCGATATAACCCACAGCATTAGTTGCCAGTATCCTGTTCCCGACTGGGACATCGCCTATGCGCTGACTGAAGGCCGCGAGATTATCAATCCCCGCCCTGAGAGCGAGGCCGACATCATCCATGTCGCCCTGCCGCAAACCTCGGGTTTCGTCAGTTATTCAGAAGGCTGCAACGACGATGTCAACAAGTTCGTCTGGAGCGGCCTCGGCTGGAATCCCGATCAGGCGCCCGTCTCGGTCCTGCGCGAGTTCAGCCGCTACTTCATCGGCGCGCGTTACGAGGACGGCTTTGCCGAGGGGTTGATGAACCTCGAGCGCAACTGGCGCGGCTCGCTGGCCACCAACTCGCACGTCGACATAACGCTCTCCGGCTTTCAGGATATGGAGGGCTATGCCACTCCCGCGGTCCTTCAAAATTGGCGCTGGCAGCAGGCCTATTACCGCGCGAACTACGATGCCTATGTCCGCGCACGCCTCCTCGCTGAAACCGGCCAGCTCGCGCGCGCCCGCGATCTGCTCCGCCGCGTCTGGCAGGTCGGCTGGAGCCCGCTCCCCTACGACATCGGCGATCTGCCCGTCAGCCATCCCTCAAACGCCCTTGACCCGAAGGACCTGCTCGACGCCGCCGACGCTGTGCTGCGCGAGTCCGCCATTCGGCCCGCGGCGCAGGACCTGCGCGCCCGCGTCACCGAGCTCGGCTACGCGCTTTTCCAGAGCATCCACATGCAGCTCTCCGTCGAAAACTATCAGGGCGAGGCCGTCGAGCGCGGCGCAAATCTCGACACCCTCGATACACCGCTCACCGATGGGCCCTGGCTGCGCGCCCAGATTGCCGCCATCCGCGCTTTGCCCACGCCCGGCAAGCAGGTCCGCGCCATCCGCGAACTGCTAGCCCGCACCGATCCCGGCCCTGGCGGCTTTTACGACGAGCTCGGCAACATCGCAAACC
>Ga0364866_11154_pt1 | contig 10351 bp, 10 predicted proteins | sample ExccelAu500001D3_3_FD_206913 | JGI IMG/M metagenome (GOLD analysis project Ga0364866, IMG submission 206913) | Enriched cells from Trout Bog Lake Hypolimnion, Wisconsin, USA - BchlTB.Aug13.5000.01.D3 | ecosystem: Environmental > Aquatic > Freshwater > Lake > Hypolimnion/Profundal zone | place... | reverse complement strand
GGATCGGCCTCCGCGCTGCAGGGGCGCACTACAGATCGGTATGGCTTTTATAGCTTTCAGTCGTATATTGTGCCGCCGACAATTTATAGGCTCGACACCACGACAGGCAAGCGCGAAGCCTTTGCGCAGCCAAAGATCCCCTTCGACAGCAGCCAGTATGAGTTGAAGCAGGTGTTCTTTACGTCGAAGGATGGAACCAAAGTTCCCATGTTCATTGCCGGCAAGAAGGGCCTCAAGATGGACGGCACCGAACGCATGTTGATGACCGGCTACGGCGGCTTTGATATCAGCGAGGACCCGGAGTGGCGCGCCGCGTGGGCGTGGTGGCTCCAGCAGGGCGGCTGGTTTGCGTTGCCCAATCTGCGCGGCGGCAAACCAGTCGTCAAAGACGGTCTGCTTTTTTTCAAACATGCCGGCCTGATGCCACGCCTCGCCATACTCGCCGCCGCCGCGCAGTATCTTATCGACAACAAGTACACCGGCGCGCAGCACTTCGCCATTACCGGCCGATCCAACGGCGGACTGCTGATGGGCGCATCCATTACGCAGCGCCCGGAGTTGTTTGCGGCCGTGGTCTGCGGTTACCCGCTGCTCGACATGCTCCGTTACCAGAAGTTTCTCCAGGGCTCCCACTGGATTACGGAGTACGGTTCGGCGGATGAGAAAGATCAGTTTCCTTACCTGCTGAAGTATTCGCCTTATCAGAACGTGAAGCGGAGCTCGGCTTATCCGGCAGTGCTGTTCTTTACTGGCTCCAGCGATACCCGCGTCGATCCGCTGCATGCGCGCAAGATGACGGCGCTGCTGCAGGCGAACTCGACGAGCGGGCGGCCGGTGCTGTTGCACTACAGCCTCACGGGTGGCCACTCCAACGGCGTCAGCGTCCAGCAGGATATTGAGGATAATGCCGATCAATTCTCGTTCCTGTGGACCGAAACGGGCCAGCCGGCTACACGCAGGTAATCGGAACGCGGGACCCAGGAGGGCCAGCGCGCATGGCTTTGGGTAACCTCATGCCTGCAGGCCGTTTCTCCGATAAGGCAAACAAGGAACCTTTGCATCTGCCATGATGCCCGGAAGACTGGTGCGGTTGGCGGACGGTGGTTCTGTGCCGGTATCGATCTCTGTGCCGGTGCTATAACGGGGCCCGGAAACTATGCATATCGTCGAAATGAGATCCGACTCAATCGAACGGCAGAACGAAGACGCACGTCTGCAGGCGTTGGCCGCGGCAGAGATTCTGGATACCGAGCCGGAGTCCTGCTTTGATGCAATTACGCGGCTCGCTGCGGAGTACTTCCAGGCTGACACGGTGCTGCTGAGCTTTGCCGATGAGAGTCGCGTGTGGGTCAAGTCCTCGTGGGGCGAGTCCATACGCGAGATGCCACGGCACGGGTCGGTCTTTGAGATGGTAATCCGTGACGGCGCGCCGGTGATTGTGCCGGATGTATCCGTCGAGCCTCGCCTGACCGGAAAGCGGATGACGTTGCGCCGGCTTGAAGTGGCATCCTTTGCCGGGGTTCCCGTTCGTGCGCCTGGTGGAGAGATTCTCGGTACGCTCAGTATCTTTGGCGGGTTGCCGCGGCGGCGCATGGCGGTGGACGAGTTGCACATGCTCGAGAGCCTCGCCGACATGGTCTCAAGCCAGTTGGAGTTGCGCAGGATGCGCAAGGTTTTTACCAGCAAGGGCCCCATCGCCCCACAGGTGGATATTAGCGCCGTCGGAGCCTGGCCCACTCGGTCGGACCTGCGCCACGCCCTCGATCAGCGGCAGTTTCTTCTCTACTACCAGCCGGAGGTTGAACTGGCGACACGTAAAATTATCGGTCTGGAGGCGCTGATTCGTTGGGTGCATCCCGAGCGCGGCCTGGTGCCCCCGATGGACTTTATTCCCATGGCCGAAGAGTGCGGACTGATCTTGCCCATTGGCGACTGGGGATTGGAAGAGGCCTGCGGCCAAATTCAACAATGGTGCGCGGATGACCTCGGCTACCGGTCACTGCGGGTCTGCGTAAATCTTTCCGCGCGGCAGTTTGCCCGCGAGGGATTAGCCGATCATGTCGAGGCTCTGCTGCGCCGGTTTGGAATCTCAAGCAGGCAACTCGGCCTCGAGATGACCGAGTCGAGCTTGATTACCGATACAAACACCGCCATGGAGGTGCTGGGAAGCCTGCGCCGGCTTGGCGTGTCGCTGTTGATGGATGACTTTGGAACCGGATACAGCTCACTGCATCATCTGCATAGATACCCATTCGATGTCCTGAAGATCGATCGCTCGTTTGTGAGCCGGATGACGGACGGCGAACAGCCCCTCCAGATTGTGAAAACGATTATTGAACTGGCGCGCGCGCTGGGAATGGACGTGGTGGCGGAAGGAATTGAAACGCGCGAGCAGTACACGCTGCTCCAGGAGCTTGGCTGCCGATACGGGCAAGGCTATCTGTTTGCCCGGCCAATGTCGGCAGAGGCTGTTGGGGAACTGCTGCGATTGCCAGGGCGCTTGCTTCCTGAGCCTGCGGAGGCCGGGCAACCTTGCTGAGCTGAAATACCGGCTCGGTGCCCCGGATCAATTCGGGAAGGCTCCGTCCTCGTTCCAGGTTGGGATTTGCGCAGGTGGAACTGACCAGAAAACGCTCATGTTCCATCAAGCAACAGAGTTATGCTCCATTCCATGCAGCAGCCAGCGGACAGTTTGCCCTCCTCCAATAGCCCCAGCTTTGCGGGTCTGCTGGCTGCGCTTACGCAGGCCAGATCCCACGCGGCCCTCGATGCCACCCCAGCGCCACAAGGCTCAGCGCGGCGACCAGGCTGGCGGGAAGATGAACTGGAAGACGACGTGGCGACCCTTAGCTACGAGCGGGCATTGCAGAAAAATGCCCGCTACAAGCCCATAAACTCCGATGTATGGGAAGACTCAAAGCGTTTTGAATTCGCCGCTGTTCAAGGCCCTCTCGCGGCTGAACTTCCGCTTGTCGCGCAAGAGAAGCTAATTCAAGAAAAGCGCGTTCAAGAGAAGCGCTTTGAAGACCAGTGCATTGCGGAGCAGGAGCCGGAAGCTGCGCCCAGACGGGTTGCGGCGATCGATGAGAAGCGCAAGCGAGCCAGCGTCACGGTCCGCTTGAGCGAGGCGGAGTATGAGCAGTTGCATGCACGCGCCGCGGAGGCGGGCCTGACGGTGTCTGCCTATCTGCGTTCCTGCACCTTCGAGGCAGACGCTCTGCGGGCGCAAGTCAAAGAGGCGTTGGCCACATTGCGGGCGGGGCAAATGAGCGAGAAGCCGGCAGCGCGGGAGTCGGCGCCCAGCCGCTGGAAGGACTGGCTATCCCGGCTGTTTCCGCGCTTGCAGTCTGGCCCGCGGATGGCGCGCGCCTGACGCGTGAGTCGGCCGGTGTGTGCCTTACTCCACTTCCAGTACCAGGCACTTCAGGTATTCCGTCTCCGGCAGGTTCAGAATCACCGGATGGTCGAGTGCCGCCCCGCGACGCTCCAGCACGCGCACGCGCCGAGAAGCATCGGCAGCGGCTGAGCCAACCGAGGCTTCAAAGTCTGCCCAACTTACGTGGTGCGAGCAGGTACAGGTAACCAGCAGGCCGCCGGGGCTCATCATGCGCAGAGCGCGCAGGTTGAGTTCCTTGTAACCGCGCAATGCGCCCTCCACCGCCCGTATGCTCTTTGCAAAGGCGGGCGGGTCCAGCACAATGGCGTCAAACTTCTCCCCGGCGCTCGACCAGTCGCGCAAAATTTCGAAGGCGTCCGCCTCAATCCACTCCACATCCCCGTTCACCTGGGCGCGATTGGCTTTGAGGTTCGCTTCCGCCACTTCCAGCGAGGAGTGCGATGCGTCAATGCCGATCACTTCGCGGCACACCTGCGCCAGGTGCAGCGCAAAGCCGCCCTGATACGTACACACATCGAGCGCGCGGCCGCCGGCGGCAAGGCTTGGAACTCCAAGGCGCACAGCCCACTCTCGCGCGGCCAGGTAGTTGGCGCGCTGATCGAGAAACGCGCCGGTCTTCTGGCCCGAGTTGGCATCGAATTGAAATTTGAGGCCGTTGATATGGAACTGCGCACTCGCCGCGCTCTTTGCGGATTTAGACCACAGCGGCTCATTCGCAGCCGGGGGCATGCCTTCCATCTCGCGCATGCGCGGGTCGGGTCGCTCGATGATCGCGCTGGGCGATAGCTCCTCGCGCAGCACGCGGATACACGTCTCCCGGACCCCGGGCGCGAGCAGGCCTTTGGTCAGGAACTGAACGATCACCAGCCCTGCGTATTTATCCACCACCAGGCCGGGCAACTCGTCCGCCTCGCTAAAGCACAGGCGGCATGAGTCATTCTCCGCCGTAAGCAGGGGCTCGCGCCTGGCAATCGCGCGGCGCAGGCGAATGTCGATTTGCTCAAGCCACGCAGCTTCGTCCAGTTCCTGTCGCGAAACCATGCGCAGTGCAATCTGCGAGGAAGGGCTGAAGAGCGCCGTCCCCAGCAGCAATCCGCGGTTATCCGCCACCGGCAGCAGAGCGGGTGGAACCTCAGGGTTCGGCAGGATCACGGACTCCACATCGGTGGCGTAGACCCACACGTGGCCGGCGCGCAATCGGTCCGAGGCGCGGCGGCTGATCAAGGCTCCAACCTTCTGTGCCGCGGCTCCGGCGCTTGGTCCCGGCGCGCTGAATCTGCGCTTTGTAGAAGCTGGCGCTGGCGCCCCCGGCCTTGAAACTGCGGGCCTCCGCACTTCAGGCCTTCGCACTTCGGGCCTGTTACTGCCGAACTCTGGCGCTGAGGTCGCAGCGTGCGGCTTTGTGGCAGCCGGCACCTTGGCCATTCCATACGGGTTCCGGACCTCTGCAATGGGCTTCTTCGTACCGGCAGGGATATCGCTTTTGCGCCTTACGGCAGAAGACGCAGACGGCTTTGCAGCCGTCCGCGTCCCAGATGTTTTCTTCGGCAATGTCTTTCGCGTCTTTTCCATGGGCTTCCTAAGGGTATTACGCCCAGGCGAGGAAGCCAATGGAATCGCGTTGTCCTATTTCACCTGAAGCGTGCGAATATAGGTCTCCAGATTCCTGGTCCGCAGAGCCTGGATGTCCTGTCTGTGCCCGGACCTGTCCATTCCTCGCAGGATCGGGCCCCAGATCGGCATGTCCTTGGTGCCATGTGCGGCAGGCACATCCGGCCCAAACTCGATGATGGCGACTACGTGAGCTGACGGAAACTTTCCGCCGTTATTTTTCTCAAGCACGGTCAGGTCCACCGGCTTTTGAATAAGCTGCGATGTGACCGGGCCAACGCCCTTGCCATCCACACCGTGGCATGGTGCGCAATAGCCGTTAAACATCTCTTTGCCATCATTCGGCGAGGTTTTACCCACCGGCAGGTTGACCGTGGGCTGCTGTGCAAGACAGGTGGCCAATGCGACCACACCAACAAAAGTGATAAGTGCGAAACGATTCAACATAGTGTTCTCCAATCTGTATACCGCTGATCGACTGAACCATTACGCTCCCGCAACTGCACGACTGGATGTGATGCAAGGCAGCAGAACTTGTGATGAGAAGCACACCTAAGATATCCGGCGGACTCGAAAGCCCGCCCTGATCGAAGTCCAATGGGAGCCTGCTTTTTATGCACGCAAACGGCCGCCTGAAAGGTTCCGCCCTAGCCCGGAATGTTCGCTTATAGGGTTGCGATTCCGCGCCAATATTCGCTCATCTGGTAATAAAAATTTGAGGCAATAACCTTTCAGACCACCCGAAAATTGCGAATTGGCACCAGGAATAGTTCCGCATCAGGGCATGGGGTTGTAGATAATTGACCCCAATCTTGGCGAAATACGCTCAAAACAGGCTTAAACAGCAGATTCTAAACTACATTTGCTATTTTATTTTCGTTCTTGCTCACTGTAGGGTCGCGACTCGAAGCAAAGCCTGCGAACCAAAATGGAGGGAGCAGTGGCCTTCAGGTCACTGAAAACCAACCTGCACAAAGAGCGGCTTTAGCCGCGGGCTCCTCGCACAATCCCGCCCCCTGGCAGATTTGTCATCTGATGCCATAGCTTACACTCAAACCAAATGCTCAACCGGGGCTATGCCTACACCACAATCATCAGCAGCAAACACCATGGACAAGCCCTGCTCTCCCACCTGGCAAGCCTTTACCCCCACTCAACGCCACGGGCCTGGCAACAAAATCTGAACAACGGCGAAGTCACCCTCAACGGCGTCACCGCCGACGGAAGCGAATCGGTGATTTCAGGACAGCTACTTGTCTGGAACCGTCCACCCTGGATCGAACCAGACACCCCTCAGCACTTCGAAGTCCTGTTTGATGACCCCCATCTGCTGGCCGTCAACAAACCCAGCGGGCTGCCCACCCTGCCCGGCGGCGGATTCCTGGAAAACACCCTCCTGCGTCTGGTGCAAAAGCAATTCCCGAACGCAAACCCTGTCCACCGGTTGGGCCGAGGCACCAGCGGCATCGTCCTCTTTGCCAAAACGTCGCAGGCGGCCTCTACTCTAGGGGCCAACTGGAACACACCCAGAGTTCAAAAGATTTACCGGGCGCTGGCTCAAAACGTTGCCGAGCGCGACACCTACGAAATCCTCACACCCATCGGCCTCGTACCGCACCCGCGCCTCGGGCAAGTGTGGGCCGCCAAGTCTGGTGGCAAACCGTCAAAGTCACTGGCACGGGTGATCTCACGCAGCGCAAGCACCACAACATTTGAGGTAAGCCTGCATTCGGGCCGCCCTCATCAAATCAGAATCCATCTGTCATCCATTGGGCATCCGCTGGTAGGCGATCCTCTGTACGGCTCAGGCGGTCAGCCTCTTGAAAATCTCCCCGGCCTCCCCGGCGATGGAGGGTATTTCCTGCACGCCCAATTTCTAAAATTCCACCACCCCATCACTGGAGAGCAAATCCATCTTGAGGCACCTTTGCCGCCCGGATTCTCCCGGGTTCCCAACACCTAGTGCCCTCACTTTTGAGGACCGGGGATTCCGGCGGTGCTGCTATTCACGGACAAGCCACTCGTAACCCCGGAAGCCCCTCAAAATCCTTCAGGTTAGCGGTTAACAGGGCATAGTCATTCTCCAGTGCCTGTGCAGCTATCCAGATATCGTTGACCCGTGTTCTCGGCGAATGGCCCGATTGTTTCATGAAGGCTGCCAGGATGCCGAAGGCGGAGGCCGTAAGCAAAGAAACATCGAGAACGGGTCGCTGTTGCAAGCTGTGCAAGTAGCGGATGCGCAGCATCCGTGCTGCTGGATCGCTGCACGATTCGACACCAAAGCTCAGCTCTCCGAGCGAAATGGCTGAAATGTAGACCGGCTCGTCTCCGGCAGCCTTCAGAACGGCATCACTGGGCATTTGTCCGCTGGCCAACCCTACCCAGATAGAAGTGTCGAAGATCATTCCCACGGATTCCGAACCTCTTCTACAAACTCCCCACGGCTGTCCTTGAGCCAGGATTCGCCCTGGGCGGGAGTTAATCTTCCTTCCAGGCCGGCGATGGCTTGCGCAGCAGTCATGGTTCGTTTTGCCGGAACAATATGGGCTATTTCAGTGCGATTCCGCATCACGCTGACCGTTTCGCCGGTGAGAATGCGTTCCAGGACGGCGCTCGTGTTGCGAGCCAGATCGGAGGCGCTAATGACCTGCATCTTCATACTTCACCCAAAAAATATGCAATGATGCATACAAATACATATTACCTGTATTTTTAACAAAAAGAAAGTGCTGGCCGATCCCTTACGCGTGAGTGGCCCGTTCCTTCTGTTCTTTCCAAACTAGAACGAGGGTGCCTCCCGGTCCCTCGCTTTTGGAGGCCGGGGATGCTATTGAACCACCTTCGGCCCCATCACCAGGCACGCATCAAAAAGCATCCCAAAAACGCCTAAAAACGCCCCCAAAACACCCGTTTTCAAACGAAAAAGTCGGCATAGATGCCGACCTTTTCCAGTAAATCGTCTACCCGAATCGCCGACGTTCTAGCCCACAAAACTTACTGGCCAAAATTCGTCGGCCTTTACCCCATCAAACAAAGCGAAAACGTCCGCTAATAACACCACTCATTTTCACGTTCGCGCACTTTCCACAGGGGCTAAAGCCCGTTGATTGGGGCGGCGAAGTTGGAGGGCTTTCGATACCATACTCAATGCTGGTGTACGATATGGTAAAGGAGAAATCGATGCCAGCCGTCAGAAAAGTTACAGTAGAGCTTCCCGCGGAGTTGCTCATGAAAGCGCAGAAAGCAAGCGGCGACGGAATAACCCAAACAATTCGTGCTGGGCTCGAACTGATTGCGGCAGCAAGAGCGTATGACAGGCTGTTGCAGCTTCAAGGGAAGGTTCGCTTTTCACAAACGCTTGCCGAATTGAAGGCAGACAGATGATTGCAGCCGATACGAGCACTTGGATCTCCTTTTTTCAGGGCGACCAGGGAGACGATGTTCGATTACTCACCGGCGCGCTTCGCGACCGGCAGGTTGTAATGCCTCCGCCTGTGCTTACCGAATTATTGAGCGATCCTGGACTCTCCTCTTCAGTGGCTCAGACACTGTCGGAAGTTCCTTTAATCCAACTAAGAGAGGGGTATTGGCGTCGCGCCGGATTACTGCGTGCGAAGGTTCTCGCTCGGAAGAGGAAGGCTCGGTTGGGAGACGCATTGATCGCCCAATGCTGTATCGATGCCGAAATCAGCCTCATCACACGAGATGGAGATTCCGAAGCATTTGCGGAGATTCTGAATTTGCACCAATAGATGCATAGGGAGCAGTGATCAGATGTTCAGTGATCTGAAGGCCACTGCCCCCTCCGAGCCGGAGCTAAAAGCTAAGAGCTAGCCGCTTCGCGGCCTACGGGTAGATTCTATGCAGCGTCCGCGCAAACGGAATCGTCTCCCGCACATGATCCAGCCCGCAAACCCACGCCACCACGCGCTCAATCCCCATGCCAAATCCCGAGTGCGGAACCGAGCCATAACGCCGCAGATCGAGATACCACTCAAACGCTTCCCGCGGCAGTTTGTGCTCGTCAATGCGCGAACTCAGCAACTCATAGCTCGACACGCGCTGCGAGCCGCCAATGATTTCCCCGTACCCTTCCGGCGCAAGCACGTCCACGCACAGCGCGTACTTCGGGTCCAGCGGGTCGGGCTCCATGTAAAACGCCTTCACGTTGGCCGGGTAGCGATGCACCATCACCGGGCGGTCAAACTGCGAGCTGAGCCACGTCTCATCGGGAGAGCCAAAGTCGTTCCCATACTCAAATGGAGATTCGAGCTTGCCATCTTTGTACGCCTGGTTCAGCATGTCGGCCGCATCGTCATAGCGCAGCCGCGGAAACGGCGCTTGAATCGGCTCCAGCTTGGTAATGTCGCGGCCAATCACCTGTAGCTCCGGCCCGCGATTCTTCAGAACGCTCTGGACTATATGGGAGAGGCAATTCTCTGAAAGCTCAAGCAGCCCGTCGAGGTCCATAAACGCGACCTCCGGCTCCACCATCCAGAACTCCGTCAAATGCCGCCGCGTCTTCGACTTCTCCGCGCGGAACGTGGGCCCAAAGCTATAGACCTTGCCCAAGGCCAAGGCCGTCGCCTCCGCATAGAGTTGGCCGGATTGAGTCAGGTACGCCGTGTCGCCAAAGTACTCCACCGGGAAGAGCGTGGAAGTGCCCTCGCAGGCAGCCGGAGTCAGAATCGGCGGATCGGTGCGGATAAATCCATTGGTATCGAAAAACTCCGCCGTCGCCCGCATAATCTCCGCGCGAACTCGTAGAATGGCGGCCTGGCGTGGCGTACGTATCCACAGGTGCCGGTGCTCCATCAAAAAGTCCACACCGTGTTCCTTCAGTGTGATCGGGTAGGGAGCAGACTCCGGCACGCGCTGCACCACTTCGAGACCCTCAACATCCAGCTCGTAGCCGCCGGGAGCGCGCTTGTCCGCCCGCACCCGGCCAGTGACAATCACGCTCGATTCTTGAGTAAGGCCTTTGAGCGCCTCAAACACCTCGGGAGTAACGCTCTTTACATGCGCCACTCCCTGGATGGATCCCGTGCCGTCGCGAAAGATGGGGAACAGCAGCTTGCCGCTCTCGCGCAGGTTATAAAGCCATCCCCGCAGCGTGACGGACTGGCCCTCATGTTGGCCAAGAGTGGCAATGGTAGCGATGGGTGGCTTGGGCGATTCAGCAGGGACAGCGGTTTCATCAGCCATGATTTGGTTCCTTCCCCAGACGTATCAGGATAACGCGGTCGGTCGGTTGGCAGGCGTGACGCAGGTCAATTGCGTGCCACAGGAATTTTGTTTGATCTGGACAATAATGCCCGAACGCCTCATCCTAGATATATCTCG
>Ga0364866_10254_pt1 | contig 10353 bp, 8 predicted proteins | sample ExccelAu500001D3_3_FD_206913 | JGI IMG/M metagenome (GOLD analysis project Ga0364866, IMG submission 206913) | Enriched cells from Trout Bog Lake Hypolimnion, Wisconsin, USA - BchlTB.Aug13.5000.01.D3 | ecosystem: Environmental > Aquatic > Freshwater > Lake > Hypolimnion/Profundal zone | place: USA... | reverse complement strand
AAAAGCATTAAAACCAGTACCTAGTGGGATTTCTAACAGGCGAACATTTTGCTTTGCCGCAAAGATCGCTAAGGCTTCTTTGCTAAAGCTGGGCGCAATCAGAACTTCCACAAATTGTTTAGAGATGGCTTCGGCCGCAGCGCCATCACAAGGTACATTCAAGGCGATGATTCCACCAAATGCGGAACTTGGATCAGTCTTAAACGCTTTTTGATAGGCCTCCAGAGCCGAGCTGGCAACTGCAACACCGCAAGGATTGGCGTGTTTGATGATGACGCAGGCGGGAGTGTTATTACCATTACTGGTAGAGAAGCTTTTCACGCACTCCCAGGCAGCGTCTGCATCTGCAATATTGTTATAGGAGAGTTCTTTGCCCTGCAATTGACGGTAGTTTGCTAAGGCACCATCTACGGGTTGAAGATCTTTATAGAACGCAGCAGATTGATGAGGATTTTCACCATAGCGCATCTCCTGGACCTTCTCGAATGCCAGGTGCAGAGTCTCTGGGTATGAAGAGCGTTGCTGATGGTTCAAGTCATCACCCAAAGAAGATAGGTAATTTGCAATAGCACCATCGTATTGAGCTGTATGGGCAAAGACTTTTTTTGCTAAACCCAAATTGGTTTGATAAGACACATTATTTTGATTCGCTTTCATTTCTGCGAGTACGGGTGCGTAGTCGTTTGGCGAGATCAATACCGTAACATCTTGATGATTCTTGGCAGCAGCTCGCAACATTGCTGGGCCGCCTATATCAATATTCTCAACTGCATCCTCAAAGCTGCATTCTGTTTTTGCTACTGTTTGATTAAAGGGGTAGAGGTTAATGACCAGCATATCAATCGTGCCAATACCATGCTCTTTCAGGGCGGCCATGTGCTCTTTTGAATCTCTGCGGGCTAAAAGACCACCATGCACCATCGGGTGAAGGGTCTTTACGCGACCATCCAGCATTTCCGGAAAGTGAGTTAATGCGGAGACCTCAACTACAGGTAAGTTATTTTCAGCAAGTAGCTTAGCCGTGCCCCCTGTAGAGATGAGCTGGATGCCCAGAGCATGAAGCTCTTTAGCAAAATCGACAATGCCGTGTTTATCGGAAACAGAGAGGAGTGCAGTACGAATCATAGGTTTTATTTAAAGAAAAGAGATTATTTAATGAGCTTGTGCTCGATTAATTTTTTATGCAAAGTATTACGGTTAATACCCAGATATTGGGCGGCGAGAGACTGATTATCTTTTGCGTGACGCATGACAATCTCTAGCATGGGTTTTTCTACTACAGCTAGCACCATTTGGTAAATATCTGACGGAGGCGTGTCTTTTAGGTCATCAAGATAGTGTTGTAAATGTTTTTCAACGCACTCAGTAATAGGTTGTCTATAAGTCATTCATCAAATACCAATTTAAGCAGCTTCTAAAAAGAGGAGACGATCAGAATGGGATTTCATTTCATCAAAAAAATCATTGACCATTTGCAGTTGGGTCTTGCAATCATCGGCGGTATTCATCTTCTGTCTAAAGTGATGAGAATTACGCAAACCCTTGCAATACCAGCCAATATGCTTTCGCGCAGTACGTAGACCAGTGTATTCACCATAAAAAGCGTAATGATCGAGCAAGTGTTCGTTCATGATGTCTTGAATCTCAGCAATCTCAGGCGTTGGCAAGGTTTCACCAGTAGCAAGATAGTGCGCGATTTCTCGAAAGATCCAAGGGCGCCCCTGCGCAGCACGACCAATCATGATGGCATCAGCGCCAGTCAGTTTTAAAACTTGAGCGGCTTTTTCTGGGGTGGTGATGTCGCCATTTGCAACTACCGGAATCTTAATGCTGCTTTTTACAGCTTGAATCGTTTCGTATTCTGCTGCTCCGTGATACAAATCCGCGCGAGTACGACCATGAATAGTCAACATAGAGATGCCAGATTGCTCTGCCAGTTTTGCTACAGCTAGTGCATTTTTGTGCTCACGATCCCAGCCAGTCCGAATTTTCAGAGTAACTGGAACTGCATCAGGACCAACTCCAACAGCCTGGACTACCGCTTCAATGATTTGTTGCACCAACGGCTCATCCCGCAATAAGGCAGAGCCAGCAGCAACATTACAGACTTTTTTCGCTGGGCAACCCATATTAATGTCAATGATTTGAGCGCCATGATCTACGTTGAGTTTGGCAGCAGCAGCCATCATGGCTGGATCAGCGCCAGCAATCTGCACCGCAATCGGCTTGAATTCGCCCTGGTGGTTTGCGCGGCGCTGAGTCTTCTCACTGTTCCACAAGAGCGCATTAGAGGCGATCATTTCGGATACCGCATAACCAGCGCCGAGTTTTTTACAGAGCTGACGAAAAGGTCGATCTGTCACTCCTGCCATCGGGGCAACGAAGAGCTGATTGGCGAGCTGATGAGGACCGATTTTCATGTGTTTAGACGAGACTAAAAAGGCAGTTTGAGCTGATGGGAAAGGGTGTTACTTTAGCACAGGCGTCCCTAGATTTGCCTAAATTTTAGGCAAATTAATGCTTGTATTTGAACAACCATAGAACTGCTTTAAAGGCTGCTAGCGCCTTCCAAACATCATTTGACGGGCAAGTGCGGTCTTCACGGGTGGAAGCCATTGAAGAGCCGATAAAGCGAGGCCCCTGGCAAGTACGACGGGGATTAGGTTTGAAGTAAAGACTTTGGCCATCATATCCGTGAGACCAATCGTTGCTTTTCGATCTACTTGGCGGCTTTGGGCATATTCAGACAGTGCATGCTCGATTGCTTGCGCGCTTGCTCCTTGTGCAGAGCTGGCAAATATGCCGCTGAGTTTTTCTGAGAGGAGATAGGCGTCTCGCAGACCCAAGTTCAAACCCTGTCCTGCAACGGGGTGCAGAGTTTGAGCTGCATTGCCGATCCAAACAGCATTACTTTGATGAATCTGTTTACGGTAATTAAGACCTAAATCGTAAAAGCGACGATCTTGTATTTTAAGAAAGCGCCCAATCCGTGTGCCAAATTCACTCTCCAGAGCAGAGAGAAATTCTGCATCCTTTAAGGCAAGCCGTTTTTTGGTGGAGTCAGGTGAGCCGCACCAGACAAGATTCAAAATATTACTGCCATAGTGACTGGGAAGAAGTGCTAGGGGGCCCTCAGAGGTGAACCGCTCCCATGCCATATGCGCGGTTGCTGTTTCCACTTCAACTAGGCCAACTAAAGCAGCTTGGCCATAGTCTCGACCAGATTCAACCCAATCTTGGGTTTTAAATAATCCCCCTTCGGCATGCACGATGCAATTGGCTTCGATTGTTGGTGCTACCCCAGCTGCATCAATATGTTCCCAAGAAAAATTTTGACTATTCTGTTGCAAAGTGCGTAGCGCATTGCGTAATGCCAGATGAATATCTCGGTAGCGAACAATATGGCCAAGCGCATCTTGCTTGAGCTCTTCTCTAGTCATCAAGGCGCGACCAAAACGGCCGGCTTGAGACACATGCACTTGATGAATGGGTGCGCTCTCGGTAGGCCAGGCACCAATCGTATCGAGCAAAAGCTTGCTACCATGAGAGAGGGCGATACCTCTAGTATCGGCAGAGCCTAGATCCTGATCGTTTCTTGAATTACGATCGAGGAGAGTAAGTCGAGCTTCCGGATACTTTTGCAAAGTCCATGCGGCGCAAGCCAGACCAACGGGACCACCACCTAAAATCAGAATATCGCAAGCAGCGTTTTTCATCGGATTGCGATTACTGGCGCATGAGGGATTCGATTTCTTCGGCCTTAACGGGCACTCCACGAGAAATCAATTCACAACCTGAAGTAGTGACAACGGCATCATCTTCAATCCGGATGCCAATATTCCAAAAGGCTTCGGATATATCTTCTGCTGGCCTGATGTAAAGGCCAGGCTCAATTGTGAGAGCCATATTCGGCTGGAGAATACGCCAAGGCTTTTCTGTTTGGGTACTGGCCTCTCTGTAGGAGCCCACATCATGAACGTCCATTCCCAACCAATGTGAAGTGCGGTGCATATAAAAGCGACGATAGGCACCGGTTTCGATGGCATTTTCTAGGGAGCCCAATTCAGTAAGTTTGAGAAGCTTTTCATCCAGCAGTCCTTGAGTTAATACTTTGACAGCAGCTTCATGCGGCTGAATAAAAGTATTGCCCGGACGTGTTTCTGCAATCGCTGCTTCTTGTGCTTGCAAAGTGATCTCATATAAAGCCCGCTGTGGACCGGTAAATTTTCCATTCACAGGAAAAGTGCGAGTAATGTCAGAGGCATAACTATCGAGTTCGCAGCCTGCATCAATCAGACATAAATCGCCGCTCTGCAATTGTGCATTGCCAGCTCGGTAATGGAGAATGCAAGCGTTCTCGCCAGTAGCTACGATGCTGTTATAGGCTACGCTTTGCGAGCCGTGAAAACGAAATTCGTGAAGCAGTTCAGCTTCGAGTTGGTATTCACGCATGCCGGGTTTGCAGGTTTGCATCGCCCGAATGTGGGCGCGTGCTGAAATAGCTGCTGCCTGTTTCATGGTGTCGATTTCATGAGCATCTTTGAATAAGCGCATTTCATGAATCAGCGCATCAACATCATGCAATTGCGTTGGTGGATTCAGGCCTGAGCGACTTTGTTTGCGTACTTGTTCCATCCAATGTCTTAGGCGACGATCTGATTCCGCATTCTCGGCCAAGCGAAGGTAAATTGCTTCATGCCTACTCAATAATTCACTGAGTTTGGTATCTAACTCTTGGTTGCTGTAGGCAAACTCCAGTCCCAGCGATTCAGGTGCCGCATCTGGCCCCAGTCGGATTCCATCCCAAATTTCTCTCTCAAGATCTTTTGGGCGACAAAATAGGTGTGACTCAACCGACTGATCCTGCACGATGATGACTAATGTTGCTCCTGGTTCATCAAAGCCAGTGAGGTAAAAGAAATCACTGTCATGGCGATAAGGAAATTCGCTATCCCGATTACGCGCTAATTCTGGCGCAGTTGAAATAATCGCAATACCGCTACCAGTTTTAGACTGGATCTGCTTTGCGAGTTTTAATCTGCGAGATTGGTAAATTTCAGCTTGATGCATATGCCGCATTGAGTTCTTTTAAGCGTTGAGGTGTACCGACATCGTGCCACGGACCGAGATATTTTTCACCGAGAACCTGATTTTTGCCCATGGCCTCTCTCAAAAGGGGGGCTAATTTAGCCGTTGCCCCACTTTGGATATGTGTGAATAGGCTGTAGTGATATATCCCGATGCCTGAGAAGGTAAGTTTTTCTGCATTGGGTGAGGGGTTATCTTGCATGAACCCATCTTTTAGATAAAAGTCACCATTGGGATGCTGGGCCGGATTGGGCACCATCACGAGATAGGCCAAAGGTTTTGCAGGATTGGCTCTTAAGATGGAAATTTGCTCTAAAAGAGCCTCAATGGGAAAGTTGGGGCAGAAAACATCTCCGTTGATGACTAGCAAATAATCCTTTGGTTTGAGCAGTTTCAAGGCTTGATGAATGCCACCCGCAGTTTCCAGTGCGGTGCCTTCCGGAGAATATTCAATATGTAAGCCAAATTGAGCCCCGTCACCCAGTGCATCTTCAATTTTTTCTCCAAGCCAAGCGTGATTAATCACCACTTCCTTGATTCCTGCTTTGCTGAGTAAGTTGAGGTGTCTTTCTAATAAAGATTGATTACCAATCTTGAGTAATGGCTTAGGTAATGCATCTGTAAGAGGGCGCATACGTTCACCTCTACCCGCAGCAAGCAAAAGACACGGAAGTGCAGAAAATTGACTCATCTACGAGTAGATTCCAAAAGACGAGCGAGAGGTCTTAACTCGATATAGCGATTGGCTGTTGCAATCGCGTATTCCAAGACGAGGGGAATATCTTTTAGATAAGCATCTTTGCCATCGCGATGAAATAGCCTTGCAAAGATGCCTAAGATTTTGAGATGACGTTGCAGTCCCATCCATTCGAAATCGCGATAAAACTCACCAAAATCTTCTGGCATTGCAAGTCCAGCCTTTCTTCCGGCTTCCCAAAAACGAATAACCCAGTCTATGACGTTCTCTTCAGGCCATGCAATATAGGCATCACGCCAAAGCGATGCAGCATCGTAAGTAATTGGGCCATACACCGCATCTTGAAAGTCAATCACGCCCGGATTGTTTTGTTCTGTAACCATCAAATTACGTGAATGGTAGTCGCGATGAACATAGACTTTGGCTTGCGCTAGATTATTTTGAATGATGTGATCAAAAGCCTCTTGGATGAGCTGTTCTTGTTTTAAATCCAATTGAATACCAAGATGCTTATTTAAATACCACTCTGGAAAGAGTTGGAGCTCGCGCAGTAAAAGAGTGGCATCATAGTTTGGAAGTACATCTGGTTTACTGGCTAATTGCATTTTGATCAATGCCTGAGTTGCATCTTCATAAAGCCAGTTTGCTGCGTCAGGATTGAGTTCTGCGAGATAGGTTTTTCTACCCAAATCGATGAGCAAAAGAAAGCCCTCAGCGATATTCTTTTCCAGGATTTTGGGGACATTAAGACCCGCATTTTCAAGTAATAGGTCAACCTGAATAAAGTCGTCTAAGGGTTCATGTTCAGGCGGGGCATCCATGACGATCAAAGTCTCAAAATGAGGGGTTTTGGACGCAATTCGGAAATACCTCCGAAAACTGGCATCAGCAGAAGCCGGTGCCAAACTGGCAAGGTCTAATTGCCAGCTAGGCTCTAGGCCTTTTAGCCATTTGCGCAGGGTGTCTAAGCGTATGTCGGTCATGTCGATTCGTATAATAAGGCGGGTCAAGATCCATGAGTCATTATCGCCGTCGCGCCGGCCTTTGCGCCCCTCTTTTTAGTAAGCTAATCCTGCGCGTTTTGATGGGGTTAGGTTTGCTTGGGCTGGCTACTCATTCGATTGCCCAGGCCCCCGCTCCATTACCCCTCAATTCTCAATCATCCGTAGGCGCTATTTTAATTCCTGATCGAGGCGATGTAACGGTTTTGAAATTGGATGATCAATTGCGTGTAGGCAAGCCTATTCCAGATGGCAAGGCTTTAACTTTTACATCAAGCGATGCGATTGATGGGTTAGTTGATCGAGATATGCATTTGATTGGTCGCGCACAAATCCGTCGTAATGGCGCCGTCATGAAAGCCGATGAAATTTCTTACGACCCGGATAGTGATGTGGCGACGCTAATTGGCAATGCCGAATTAATTAAAGGAAACACTGCCTTTAAGGGGCCTACTGCACGCTTTAATGTCGATGCCCGTGAGGGTGAGATGGAAACGCCGAATTATGAGTTGCGTGATTCCCATGCAAATGGAAATGCAAAAAAACTAACAGTCCAAAGCGCCGATGTATTTGTGTTTGATAACGCAACCTATACAACCTGTAATCCAGAAAATCTCGATTGGTATTTCACGGCCAGCAAAATTGAAATCGATAATGAACAGAAAGAAATGACTGGTACTAACGGGGTGATGCGATTCTTTGATGTACCAATTGCCTATGTGCCGTATTTCTCTGTTCCCACTTCTGGCCAGCGGCGTTCTGGTTTATTGGCTCCAGTCGCTGGGTATAACTCTAATAATGGTATTGATGTCACACAGCCGTATTACGTCAATATTGCGCCGAATCGAGATCTTTTATTACTGCCGCGGGTGATGGCGCAGCGCGGAACCCAATTAGGCGCTCAATATCGTTTTTTGGATACAAGTGAAGCTGGCACATTGGGGGGTGACTATTTACCTTACGATCGGAAAACAGGAACTAACCGTTGGCGCTATGACTGGCAGCAAAGAGAAAACTTTAATGGCGCTCTAAGTCAAAACGGCATCCCCATTCCTGGAGCTTGGACCGGCTATGCAAATATGGCACGTGTTTCAGACAATTTATATCCAACTGACTTCTCACAAAGTATTGCTGGTGCAGTGACTAGCCAGTTTCGTCAAGAAGTTGGGACTAATAAACAGCTCACTGATAGCTTGAGTAATTGGAACGTCTCTGCACGCGCTTTAACATTTCAAACTTTACAGCCAGATCCAACGGTAACTGTCCAATCACCGTACAACATCATGCCGAACATCACTGCTGTCTACAATAATCGGCTCACGCCAACTGCTGCTGATGTCAGTGGTAAATATGTGACCTTACCTAGCGGCCCTGCCACAACCTTTTCTACGGATTACACGCGCTTTGCATACAACATTGGGGGTAATTTGGCTGCTACTGCTCCAGGTGTTTATAGCCAAGCGGATCGAACAGTTATCAAAGGTGCAATGGCGTTACCCCAGGTTACTCCTGGTTACTACATCACGCCGAAAGTCAGCTTTCAATCTAATACCTATAACGCGACTGCTTTTAACAACAGCACTGTGGCGCCCGCTCAAGGTTTTGTGCTGCCTACCTTTAGTTTGGACTCGGGTGTGGCTTACGAACGGGATGCGGCAGAGCTGAAAAGTTTTTTTGGCAGAGATATGCTCCTCACTATGGAGCCCCGCGCATTCTACGTATACACACCATATCAGGATCAAACTAATACACCGCTATTCGATACTGCAGATGGTGGCTTCGGCCTGATTCAGGTTTTTAGTGAAAATAATTTTATTGGTAACGACCGTATTGCTGACAATAATAAATTGACTGGGGGCGTTACGAGCCGCATGATTGAAGCAAATACAGGCGCCGAAAGAGCCTCAGTAACGCTCGCCCAACGTCAGCAATTCACTGCGCAGCGGGTAGGCTTGAATGGCACAATTGCTAACCCGACAACATACCAAGATACTTTAGGCTCTGCATCCGTTAGATTGCTTGGCAATCTCAGTGTTGATGCATTTGGAGACTACAACGCGCAGCTAAATCAGTTTGTTCAAACTACTGCTGGGACAAGTTGGCGTCCTACGCCAGGTAGAAGTTTAAATATCGGCTACCGAAACGTTTATACCCCACCTGTTATAGCTTCTACTCAGAATAATCAAGCAGCAGCGCCAGGGGCAACAACAACCAACCAGTACAACATTTCCGGACAGTGGCCGCTCACACGGGAGCTTTCCGTCTTAGGGCGCTGGGGGTACGATGCCTTAGCAGGTAAAACCTTGAATTCCATGGCGGCCCTAGAGTGGACACGTGATTGCTGGACCTTTCGAGGCGCGTACTCTCAGGTAGTGAATACTTCGCAACTCATGACTACCCAGGTGCTTTTCCAGGTGGAGTTTAGAGGTTTTGCTAGCGCTGGAAGTAATCCAGTTGATATCATGAAGCTTAATGTACCTGGATATATGCCAACTTCGAAGCCCATACCCCCTTCAATTTATGAGAATTATCAATGATGCGTTTCAGAATTCGTTTTAGACAGACTCTTTTTGCTGCGATATTTTTGGGGCTTGCTTGCTTGTCGACTTTTTCATTTGCTCAAACAGCAGCAGTGCCAAAAAAGGCTGGCGCAAATAGCGAGAGTACTAGTGCTAACGCTAGTTCTGAAAGCAAGGTTCGAGATATTGACGGTGTTGCAGCAGTTGTTAATACAGGGTTTATTACTCGAAAAGAAATAGACGATCGTATTGCTAGCTTACAAAAGCAAGGCATAAAGCTTCCCTCGGACACAGTTACTTTACGTAAGGCAATTTTAGATCGCCTCATTATTGAAAAGGTGCAATTACAAGAGGCCGAACAAAATGGGCTGATAGTAAGTGATAAAGAGCTTAATAAAATCGTTGACGATATTGTTGTTCGAAACAAAACAACTCTCTCTGAATTTAAGGCTAAGGTTATAGCAAGTGGTATGAGCTTTGAGCGTTATCTGAAGATGCTTCGGGACGATATCGTTATGAATAGGTATCGTGAGAGTGAATTAGGTTCTAAGATCAAGATATCAGATGCTGAGATTGATAACTTTATCGCTGAGCAGTCAATCGCTAAAGGAGGCTCTTCAAGACCTGCATCAAGCTCACCTGGAGCCTCTGGTGGTGCAGAAGAGATCGATATTGCCCAAATTTTTGTTCCAGTGGATCCCTCTGCTGGAGCTGGAGCTCAAGCAGAGGGTAAGAAAAAAGCTGAAATGCTATTACGAGATGCTCGAGGCGATGTTGATTTTCTTCAGTTAGGTGAAATGGCGTCTAAAGAAAATCCGAAGATTAAATTTCAAGAACTCGGCTATCGGACTCCAGATCGCTTACCTCAATTATTTTATGAAGCCGTCAGAAATATTGGTGGTGGTCAGCTTGCGAATAATGTAGTCAAGAGCCCTGCAGGCTACCATGTTTTAAAAGTATTGGATCGTCGATCTGCATCAGCTTCACAGCCACAGCAAGCTCCACCTCAGCCGCCAGAGCAAGAGGCGGTAAGCTCTAGTGCGCCACA
>Ga0364866_11072_pt2 | contig 10355 bp, 12 predicted proteins | sample ExccelAu500001D3_3_FD_206913 | JGI IMG/M metagenome (GOLD analysis project Ga0364866, IMG submission 206913) | Enriched cells from Trout Bog Lake Hypolimnion, Wisconsin, USA - BchlTB.Aug13.5000.01.D3 | ecosystem: Environmental > Aquatic > Freshwater > Lake > Hypolimnion/Profundal zone | place... | reverse complement strand
CTGCTGCGCACGAATAGTGTTTTAGCCGCATTACGAGGTAAACTTTGAGGTAGTGAAGCAACTCGTCCGTAACGATCCCCACAAATCCTGTGAACCAAAATTTCTGAGGCCCGGAAGCGTGTGCAAAACGCCATGTGTTTTCGTGCGGCCTGTATTCTTGACCGTCCCACGTTACAGAAATAGCGGGTAACGGGGGAAGGTCCGCCTGTGTTTGTAACTGTGCGTTCATGATTTTTCGCCGTCGCGCCCGACACTGTCGCCCTTTGTATGGGTGGCGTTGGAGGTCTGCACAAGATACGCCCCGGTTTCAGGATTCGCTGTGACGTGCGACTGCGGCGGCTCTTCGGTTGATTCTGTGTCTGGCTCAAGTCCGGCGCTTACGAGAACACGGCGCTGATGCTTCAAGCTCAATTTTTCCGCCTCGGCGCGCACGTGACGCCGTGTGTACACCGCCGCTGTTTCGCTCGTGGGCGACCAACCCATGAGGTAGTTCCGAATCGCCTTTTCCTTCTCGTCGGTGGTCTTTGCCTTGGTGCAGAGTTCGCTGAATTTGTCGTTCCATGTGTGACGGAGAACATGGCTGGTCAAATCCGAGGGCAAACCAGTCACTTTTTTACGAATCCCCTGATAGAGCGCGTTTACGCTCACCAGTGCCAGCGGTCGGCCTTCGTTGCGCCCTGGTTTGTGACCGACGAACAAATACGGGTGTCGCTTCGCGTTCGGCGTCAAGCGCCGCACCTCAAGAATGTAATAGCGCAGAATCTCTGCCACCGCCGGTTCAAGCAGCAGCATGCGGTCGTTGGTTTTCGCCGTTGGCTGATCGATGCGCGGATCCTCAGCATCATCCGCCCGCCTTGCAACCAGTAACCTGTATGCGCCAAAGTCCACATCGTTCACGCGGAGGCCGAGAAGTTCGCCACGCCGTAAGCCAAGCGTCAGGGTCAAGATTACCAGGGCCTGATTACGAATTTTGATAGACCGAGTGGACCATGGATTCTCGGGACAGTCGGGCGACACCACCGTAACCAAACGGTCCAGCACCGCTGTCGAGAGTCCCTCGCGAGCATGTAATGTTTTGCGCCTACGAGGAATTTGTTGGCGGGAGGTGAACGCCTCCTTCATGTGCATCCGGGCCTCCGCGCAGTCCGCATAGGATATGCCCGCGCTCGACAGATTGCCCATGCCAATACCCGCAATCCAATCCACGTATTCCCGAATACGAGTCATGCGCATGCTATACGTGTGGTTTATCACCGTACGGATCGAAATGACATTGCCGCCGTGCCGCCGATCACAGCGGTCGCTGATGGCGGTCACCTCCGTGTCGGTCAAGTAGCGTCCAGCCAGCAGGCGCTCCTCCAACGAGAAGCCTTCCTCCTCCGACCATTCCAAAACCAGCATCACGCTTCGCAAATCCAATGCCAGCGTCCGCGATGCGACTCTGCACTTTCGTCGCTTGACACTCACCCACAGCGTAGGCCAATACTGCGGTAGCCCGTTATGCAAGAGCACTGGCAACCGCTCGCCCGACGAGAGTTTGTAGGTATGCACTGAATATCCGCTTTGGAAAGTTGTCACTTTTCGTATTGTTCGGTCACAAAAAAGCGCGTTATATTTCTCAAGGCAAGTGCAAACTTTAAAATCAACTGAAAATCAGAGAAATGCCGGTCTAATTTTTACTGAAGCGTATCTATTATAACTAATCAATGGTAGAACGGCAGCTTCCCAAGCTGCATACGAGGGTTCGATTCCCTTCACCCGCTCCAACTTGTTCATCTCGAGCGAGTTACACATTCCGAAAGCTGGTAAAACACGCCGGGTAAGACAAGAAAGTTAGACAAATTCGCCGAATTTCCGGGGTTGTTTGTGGCGTTGCAAGGTTGTTCGCAATCCGGCTTTCGCTTGCGCGCCCGCGCGCAGGATAATATTGAGATGAACAGACGCAAACCAGTAAAACCGATGCCGATGGAGGAATTGAAGCGCCGGGTTCAGGGGCTGAAGAACGCCCCAAAGGAGGTTCACGCGATGATGTCGCACCACGTAGCGAACCCGCTGGAGATGATCGAAACGGCAAAGGCCCGTGGGCTCTGGCTCGGACCCAAGAAATAATCCAACGGTTCGCCCGCCAATCAAATTAGGACACTCCTCCCTTTAGCACCTCTTGACGTTTGTCGGGAATCGGGAGCACCATTGCCCTCTCGCATGACAATCAAAGCCGCACGCATCAATGGGTTGGAAGTCTCCGTCTGCGGGGTTGGCGAGTTGCCCGATTTCTCGGGCCAGGGGGTCACGCACGTCGTCTCCCTGTGGGACGGCTATGAGGCTGAAGATCCCAAACCGCGCAACCGAATTGATGCGATTTTCCCAGGAGTCAGGAAGCATTTTGGCTTCTTCAACGATGTGTTCTATGAGTTTGGCAGCAACTACGCTCCCACCAGGGATGCCATTCGGGGCATTCTGGAATTCACGAGCGGGCTGAGCACGGGTGATTACCTTCTGCTTCACTGCGCCGTCGGTATCTCGCGTTCAACTGCCTTCGCATTTGCGACACTCTGCCAGCAAGCCGGATTGGGATATGAGCAGGACTGCTTCCGCGCGTTGAAACGGATTCGCCCATCAGCGAGCCCTAATCCTTTGATCGTGCAATGGGCCGATGACCTGTTGGGACGTGACGGTGCTATGGTCGAAGCCACAAAATCCAGAATCGATTGCGAGAGTTATAGGGGAACTGGTGAGCCTGAATGCTGATTCCAGAGCCCTTTACCCATTGCTTCTGCGTTATTTGATCTCGGCTTTAGAAAGTCTTTTGCGAACGGCAGGCGGAAGAAGCTCTTCCAGAGGGACTTGAAGCGCTTCAGCCAATAGGACCAACTCGCTATCGGTTACAAGCCGGATTCGGGATTCAATTCTTGCAATGATGTCCCGGCCAATATCCCACCCGAGCCGTTGGCATCGCGCCGCAAGCTCAGGCTGAGACAAGCCCCGTCGAGAGCGAAGTTGCCTTACAGAAGGTCCGACAATGTTACCGGAAGGTCTAATATCCCGAGCCATTCGCGGCAGAATAATGGCTTTTCACTACCCGGAACGTGTGCTACACCACACGACACAATGGAAAATATGATCTTCGTTCTTTCAGCGATTGCTTTCATGTATTTCGGGCGCAAGCTCGGCTGGGCGGTATCCAAAAACATTCTCTACGTTTCGCCCGTTAGCATCGTGTTCGCGGTATGTCTGTTCTGGGGCGCAGGTGTCGCATGTGGCGTTCATGCCCTTATCGCTTTGATGGCTCCCAATATCGTGCTGAAGATCATTTTGGGCTTTCTACTCGGAGCATACATTGCAATTCCAAACTTTGGTCTGATTGCCGAATCCACGATTCCGCCCGAGAACATGCTAAAGCACCACCTGATTTCGATGCTTCCACTCTGGATTTATATATTTGCATCCATCGCTCTTGCTTGGCTACTCTAAAACTTGGATCACGCGACCGCGCATAAAGGATTTTCACGCCAACTCCCAGCTTATGTTCCAACTTTTTTACGGCGGCCAGCAACACGGACCCTATGTTCTCGATCAAATCAAGAGCATGTGGGCATCGGGGATTATCACGGCGGACGCGCTTTACTGGAACGAGACGGATGCGGCTTGGAAGCCGTTGATAGAATTGCTCTCTGAAACACAGGCACCAGGAACGACAAAAATGTTGCCTCCCGCTGATAAGGGAGAACGAGTCCCTGCCAATGAGAAAGAGTTTCGCGCACAGCCAGTCCCGTTGCCAACCGATCCAGAATCGGCCCACGTAGGCCCGGACGGTAGTATCACCCAGAAAAAGTCAAAGGCTATCGACCGATATATTAAAATAGCGTGGATACTCGCGGTGTGGGCCGCGTTATCGACTTTAGTTCTGGTCATCCTTGGGCTTTGTGGAATCAAGGATATTGTCGGCGTTCCGACTTTAACAGGATTCAATATTATTGATGCGCTAATTGTTTCCGGACTTGCTTATGGAGTTTACAAACGGAGCCGTATATGTGCCATCATTCTATTCTTACAGATGCTGATTGAAGGAATTTCAACGATTAGGCTGAATACTAACATAACGTCCGCAAATAGCGCCAAAATCGTAATATGCCTATATTACTGGTTTCGTGGCATTTTGGCGACATTCGATCATCATAAACTCGTCACGACAGAACACCCAGCGCATCCCACACAACCCGCTTCTCAAGAAAAGTCTGAGCCGGATGCAAAGGGTATTCCTGCACAAAGCGATTCTCCGGCGAGTTTACCGACGACACCAGCACAGGCGGAGCCTTGGGATTCAACCGCCCCGCGCCCTTGGCGTAGGCTTTGGGCGAGATGCCTCGATAATATGCTGATTTCCATATTGCTGGCACCGATCACTTTTTTAATTTGGAGCCATACGGAGTCTTATTTGAATGCCAGCCTCATAATGACTCTGGTAGGCCTAATAGCGTGGCCCTTAATAGAGTCCATCTTGCTGTCTCAGAAGGGAACCACAGCCGGAAAATATCTGCTTGGCATTCGCGTCCTAAGACAGGATTCCGAATTTATTTCATTCAGTCAGGCAATGGCGCGCTGCTTCTCGATTATTTGGCGAGGATTTCTGATTATTCCGAATTTTATCGCATACTCCGATCTGAAAAACCATGGATCGACGAAATGGGACAAGAAGGGAGGATTTATTGTATCGTCCGCGTCGATTGCCCGCTGGAGATGGTTCGCCTATTTTTTCATATTAGTAGCCGCACAAACTATCTCACAACACACCGCTGCCAACCGCCTCATCGCCGAACGGGCTACGAAGATGGTCTCAGAGTTATTCTCCCTCCCCACCAACAGTCCGGCATCAAGAGCACAACAGCAAACCGAGGAAACAGTTTTCGTCGATCCCGACTACAAGGCTGCCAGGGTTGCGGAAGAGGCTCAGGATAACCCCGCCATGTTGCAACGCGCCAAGATTTTGGTTGAACGCTACCCCAATAGCGCACTCGCCCTCAGATGTCTGAGCGATGCATGGTACTACAATGCATCGCTTGAAAAAGCTCTTTCAGCTATACTGCAAGCTCTTGAAATCGCCCCCAATGACGTGATCGGGTGGCATGATCTTGGAAATATTCGCGATGCGATGAAGCAGCTTCCTGAAGCGGAGCGCGCCTACAAAAAGGGATTAACGATCGATTCCTCGGAACCGCTTCTTTTGGCCGACCTTGGTGCACTTCAGATCCAAATGGGGAAGAAAGCCGATGGGCTGAAATCCACGTCGCAGGCAGAGGCGGGACTAACGGAAAGGCCCTTTAATAACCACTACGGAGAAACCAGCTTAGAATCGGTTTGGACTACAATTGGCTGCAATTATTCGGAACTCGAATTGGATGAACGCGCCGTTGACGCATTTGAAAAGGCGACAACCCCTGATTGCAAGAACGCCGAAACATGGAACAGCCTCGGCAATGTTTATCGCAAACTAAAACGAACAGAGAAAGCTCGTACCGCTTTTGAACGTGCTACGAAAATTGATCCAACGTCTGTCTTTGCGTGGAAGATGCTTGGGTGGTCACTTTGTGAACTCGATCGGCCAGCTGATGCGGTAATTGCGTTTAAGGATGCCACGAAACTTGATCAACAGAGCGACGATTGCTGGCATGGTCTAGGCCGCGCTTATCTTCATCTGGGGCGAAATGATGATGCAGCGAGCGCATTAGAGCGAGCCACAACCCTTTACCGGGATAATGCTTACTCATGGGATGATCTCGGCAGGGCTTATTATGGACTTAAACGCTATGAAGATGCCGTAAAAGCATTCGAAAACGCAACCAAACTTGCCGCTGACGATGCCTTCGTATGCTTGGAGTTGGGTCGCGCATATCTTGAAGTTAATAAAAGCGAGGATGCCCGTAACACTTTGGAGCGCGCGACAACGCTCGAACCGAAAAATTCCAATGCTTGGTATGAGGTGGGTCGGGCTTACTATGGGCTCGGCCGTCTCGATGATGCCCGAACCGCCCTTGAACGCGCGACATCCCTTGATCCGAAAAATCTCAGTGCATGGAACGGCCTAGGATATGTGTATCGTAATCTCAATCGCCCGGCAGATGCCAAAGCTGCCTCCGATCATGCAAGTGCGCTTGGGCAACGATCTCCGTAGCTACTAGCTCCGGCACTCTCCCTTGACGCCCGACTAAAGGAGGCGCAGAGTAAATTACGTGAACAAATCCAAGGTCAGCCCAAAAATCGCGGCACTGAACGCCAGAATGGCTCGGGTGAAGCAAAGCCCGGAAGTGATGGATTGGATGAAGCATCACAGCGTCAACGATCCCAAGACGACGCTACAATTAAGGACGCTTTCGCAGCCCATCAAGAAACGCTAAACCGGCTTGTGGTGGACAATGATGGCCACCTTGAGTGTTTGAAAATCACCAAACCATGGGTTCCGCAAATGAATCTCCGGTTGGGAGATTCAAATTAGAACACTACCTGAATTGCAGCCAGGGCATAAAAAGAGGCATAGTGCAGAGCATGAGTGCGCAAAAGCCAGTAAAGCGAATGAGCGACGAGGAATTAAAGAGGCGCGTCCAGGGTCTAAAGAATGCCCCGCAGGACGTGAAGGACTACCTGAAGCGCGGCCCCCAGAATCCAATCGACCTAATCGAAGCGCTCAAGAGACGAAACGGACAATCCTAAACGCGATTGTCTCGCCTGGGGCAAATTAAGAAACTCCCCGTTTTTTCTCTCTCGTGGAGTGTCAACCAACTATAATGATGCCACGCCTTGTGCATCGGCATACTCAGTCAGGGCTGCCATTCGCCGCTCCTGAATCTCGCGCAACTGCTCCACGGTGATTACTGTGGAGGATATATTGCAAGTGACATCCTGCTTCTCCGTGAACTCCCCGGCTAGTTTTGCGTCGATTTCAAGCGCCCGGAGCTTGTCACAAAGTCGAATCTCTCGCCCGCCCTCGGTCTGCTTGAACGATTGAACGACGGGGCTTTTCTCGTCCAGTTCGCCCGGAACCGCCCGCACAACCGCTGCCAGAAACTCCCGCTTCTCCCGAAGAGTCATAAGGCAATCCGCCAAGGCTTCTGCATCCAAGCTACGCCGAATTTCCGCAACACGGGCCGCAATCTGAGTTTTTCTGAGTAGTTGCGGCCCGTTCGTCTCGCATGTTGAATCCTTCGCTTTGTAAACATTGCGATAGGACTCCCCCGCGCTCATTCCGGTCGCCGCAAGCTGCGCGATTCTCTCATGTTTTGGGTTTTTCAATGTTGGCATAGTATGTTCCTTTCGGGTTCGCGAAGCGCGTTTGGCAACGGCGCTAATCATCATCCACGTCAATCACGCCCAGCGGGGTTCCGCTGGCATCGAAGATAATGGCCGTATGTCCAGGGCGCTCGAAAAGCTCCTGCCAGGCACCCTCTTTCACGCTATCGAAGTGGCCTTGCTGGGTTTCCGGCACCAAGTGCCTCCCGGTGTGGTCTATTTGCCAAACGAATGGCTGATAAGCGCACGTAAAGGTTTCAATCGATTCGTGGGCGGGGTTCAGAATTTCAACGATGTAAGTCATTTTCGGGAACGGGGTGGCTGTTTATGTGTGAGGCCTCTTTGGTCAGAAAAGCCCGTAGGCGCTTTGAGGATTCGGGCGGGATGTAGTGGCAGGAGACGACAAAGGTCTCATGGTTCGGAAACGCGGCTTGCTGGACTTGCGCAAAGACGGTTCCGCCCGTCGCGTAAGCCCGCCTCGTGAGCGGTTCCAGTTGCGCCGCTTGGGCGGCGGTGAGGGTGATTCGTTCCATGAGATTTACGCATCGTTTCTCGTTTCGCACCTATAGCGGGGAAACAGGAAACGAATGGAAACGGAATGGGAAACGAAGGCAGTGTTTTCGTTTCCTCCAGAGTAAAAGAGGAAACGGCTCGAAAATGGGATTTCCGAAAACTGGAAACGAGATACCCCGTTTGGTTTCCATCTGATTTCCTTGGAAGTGGTGGGTTTCATCGCTCGTTAACCGAGTATTTGCGCCCGGTGATAGTCAGCCACCCGTCACGCTCGGCCCTCTTTGCCATCTTTGAAATCGTGCCTTTGGTGACGCCCATTTCCTCTGCCAATTCTGAACAGGTATTTAGCCCGTCCTCTACCCATTGGCGGAAAATCGCCATTGAATCCGCCTCGCGGTAGGTGATTAGAGTTTTGCTCCCATCCGGTTTGAAACTCCAATCCAGCGGCGGCGGGTCTTGGCTCGCGTTGCGATTCTTCGCAAACTGAGTGATAAATCGCGCCCCGTGCCCGCCGTCCGGTTCCCCGGCATCGTCGAGACGCAGAATCCAGAAAGCCGCATCCTCGCGCTTGCTGGTTCCCCGAATCGCCCCATTACGCCCGGCATGTTGCACCAAGACAACAGCAATCCCCCGCCGCCGCAAATCGAGTAGCCATCCCTCGATCATATCCCTGAATGCATCCGCATCGTTTTCCGCAACATTTCGGAAAAGGCATGCACCATTGTCGAGAAAGAGCACCTCCACGCGCTCCCGTTCGCAAAGGCGGGTAAGTTCGTCTTGCTGCGTTCGGTTACTCAGACAAATCGCCTTTTGCGTTCGGTTAAATACTAGCTGGTGTGAGAGCGTGATAAACGCCCCCTCTCCATCGCTAAGGGTTCGAACGCGCTCTCGATAATCGTCGAGAGACATTTCCCCATCCACGTAGAGCACGCGCCGGGGAGTGGCGCACGCCCACGGCCCGAAAGCCCGGCCCTCTGCCAATGCCCGCGCAATTCCCATACCCAGCCCTGATTTACCAAGGCCGCGTTTGCCAAAAATAAGTCCGTAATCACCAGCTTTGAACCAGTCCCCCAGGAGGCTTTCACGCTTTGGGATTTCCAGTCCGGCAAGCTCGGCATCGCTAACAAGTGCTTTTCCCAAGATGGAATTGGAGCCATCGCCAACCGCAAAACACGGTAGCTCCCGGCTGAGATTAGCAAGCGCTTCCTCGTGGTTCCCCCCGTCGATTTTATCCAATGCATCGGCAACACTTTTCCGAAGTTCGCGCTGTTTGAATTTTGCGGCCACAGATTCGCACGCGCTGATTAGCAGCCCGTCGAAGTGTGAGACGGTTATCAACTCCGAGAGATATGCCGCACCCCCAACCCGATCCAGATTGCCCGACTTGTGAAGCTCTGTTGTTACGGTGATTGAATTCACGGACTCGCCCCGGTCGCTTAATGCTCGTGCCGCGTTGAAAATGATTCCGTGCGGTTCACTGAATGACAAACCGCTTCCTGGTTGTGAATCCGGCAGCTTGCCGAATCCATCCGTAAGAATCCGCGCCAGAATGGTTTTCTCGGACTCAGTGTCGTAATACTCGATCATCGCCGAACCGCCTTCCCAAAAACACGAGCACGGCAGGCCGGGCACTTGACGGGGTGATCGTGCCGCGGTAGTCTCCGCTTGTCTTGATCTTCAATACAGCCCGGTGCGCCTCCAAGTGTGCCGGACTCTTTTTTTCGCTTTGGCGGACGCGCCTGGAGCGCCGGGCTACCGGGGAGTATAAGGTGTGCGATCATGGCTGCACCCTTCCTACCTTGCGGCGCGGTGCGATTTTTGGGCGTAATGTGCCCGCCAACCGTTTTTGTAACCAGCGCACGACGCTTTCCGTTACAAACACGCGCCGCCCCCGACCCAAGCCAAGACTTGCGGTTTCGATCTCCCCGCTTGTCGCCAACTCGTAACTCATCGAGCGGCTCATGGGGCAGAGATTCTTGTTAATCCCGTTGAGGTCAATTAGAGCCGGAAGGCTTGCCAGGTTGACGTTGAGTTCGGGAACGATGCTATGGTCATGGATGCTTTCCATGCCCACAAAAATATGGCTCGCGGTGTATTATACAACGAATCGATGTGCTACACCTATGTGATGTTACGCAAAGTTGTCCTAATGGGCCACACTCGATTGAGCTTTACAGAGAACGCGGTTGGCTGATGTTACGCAAAGTTGTCCTATGCAGTGGTGTCCGAATTGCTGCGGTTTTGCTTTCTAGCCCGAATTTTGCTCATTCTTTTGCGACTTTCCGCACTGCGTTTGATCCTTTTTTTAGCAGTTTCTTCCAACTCTCTATCCCTTTGGTCTTTATCGAACAAACCCGGTTCGTACAGGTTTTTAAAGAAGCCTGAGTGCATCGGGTGGTTTGCGGAAATCCACAGATGAAAGTCATAGGCTCCTCTATGATGACGCGCACACCATGCCATATCTTCTAAGCGAAACTCCCGGTAGTGGAGATACGGCAACACGTTTTCGGGAACCCCCATTTTTAGCAATTCGGGCTCTAAGCATTCCAGCGGAAGTTTAC
>Ga0364866_11152_pt1 | contig 10387 bp, 8 predicted proteins | sample ExccelAu500001D3_3_FD_206913 | JGI IMG/M metagenome (GOLD analysis project Ga0364866, IMG submission 206913) | Enriched cells from Trout Bog Lake Hypolimnion, Wisconsin, USA - BchlTB.Aug13.5000.01.D3 | ecosystem: Environmental > Aquatic > Freshwater > Lake > Hypolimnion/Profundal zone | place: USA... | reverse complement strand
TGTACATCCGGCATAATGATTCGTAAACCTGATTCCGGAAGCTGCCAGCCGGTCAATATTCGGCGTTTTGAATTTTGTTTGACCGTAGCAGCTAAGATCTCCATAACCAAGATCATCGGCTAAAATAAATACGATGTTTGGGTGTTGCTTCGTGTTTTTATTCTTCGGGTTGGCAGCATGAAGGTCGCCACCCAGTAGTAAAACAGAACTGATTCCCAGTTGAATTAAAGCAGAATTTAAATTACTCATTGACTGATGGTTCAAATAAAACTATTAAACTTTATCTTCCAGTTTTACCCGGCCAAAATAAGGTGGCTGATGGAAATCGGGATTTAATGTCGCAATTGGGGACCAACTAAGGTAGTGCTGAACAGAGGTTTCATCGCCGCATTTATAAAAATTTGCCCCAAATTCACTCCCTGCTTTGAGACCTATTAAATGCAAAGGTATTGCAACGGTGAGCGACCAGCTGACTGGTGTACCTTTTTCTGGCAGAGTTTCAGAAGTTAATGACGGGAATCTTAAAATCTGGTCCAAACTATCCTTATCAAGACTTTTCCTCGAATGGCGGTCTGATCCGGAAGCGGATAAGCAGACTCCAAGACAATTGAATTCGAAGTTGCGATAAAAATCTTCCTGTTCAATAAAGAATTCCACACATGAATCCTGCCATACCGGCTCCTGATCCGCGCGACATACAGCCCGGATGAATTCACTCGCTACCAGGTAATTTAGCCAAAGATACTGATCATCATAACCTGCATAAACCTTAACATCAACAAGATGCGAGAATTCATTCCAGTTAATCCTATCAATTTTAATCATCGCACCCGAAGCGATCAATTGAGAAGCGGTAAATGTTGGGTCATCCGATGACAACTCACTCAGGTAAGGAATTTTTAATCCGGACATACGATTACTTTTTTTTGCAAAATAGCAGAATTTAGTCAAAATAAAGCAACAGAAACTTTATTTATCATCCACAAGTCTAAGGAAGCCTTCCATCAGTCAAAAACAAAGCAGACGACATTTAAATTCCAACTCATAGTTGTACCTTTGACCCTAAAATGTGAAGGTATTACTATGTCTCAATCGCTTGCAAAAGAGAAGATTTTATTTCTGATAAATCCTAATTCCGGGACCAAATACAAGGGGCGCCTCCCTGAGCTCATTAATAAGCTGACCGATCCGGCAATTTTTGAAGTTGAAATTCATTTCACCAGGTTTAAGGGAGAAGCTACCGAGATTGTAAGTCAGAAATTACGGGATGGGTATCGCTATTTCGTTGCTGTTGGGGGTGACGGGACTGTCAATGAAATTGGTAAAGTGCTGATTAATACCCAGGCGATTTTAGGTATTATCCCGGTTGGATCCGGTAACGGACTGGCACGTCATCTTAAAATACCTTTGGATCCCAAAAAAGCCATTCAGATTATTAATCAATTAAATGTTAATCAGATAGATTATGGGATAATAAATAATATGCCCTTTTTCTGTACCTGTGGTATTGGTTTTGACGCACTGATCGGTGAGAAATTCGATCAAAACAAGCGAAGAGGACTCGTAAGCTATGTTAAAACGGTATTATCCGAATATTTCGATTTTCAACCCGAGACCTACCAAATTACGATCAATGATCAGCAAAAAAAAGAATACAAGGCATTTTTAATCACTTTTGCTAATGCCTCCCAATATGGGAATAATGCTTTAATTGCTCCAAACGCTGATATTTGTGATGGAAAACTTGACATTTGTGTCCTCTCCCCTTTCCGTTTTTACAAAGCACTTTCCATTGGAATCCGCTTATTTTCAGGCAATATTGATAAAAGTAGATATTTAACACGTTTTAGGGCCAATAAAATTTATGTGGAAAGGAGATCTGGAGCGATTATTCATATTGATGGAGAAACCCGTCATCCGGACAAAAATCTGGATATTGAATTGATTTCCAGAGGACTGAATATTTTAGTCCCCTATTGAAAATGAGTTAATAACTGATAAAATTCCGACATCTTGTAATCTAAGCCCATTCGGCTTATCCCTTTAAGAATCGATCATAAAGGATGCGGATCAAAAGGGTTTTATTTGAATTCGCTTATTATTATATAAAAAAATCCCGGGGAACAACCCGGGATTTTAATTCTGAATTTGGCCTGACGGCGATTAAAATTTAAACCCTGCAATGTAGCTTTTCGCATTGATTACATCAGATTCTTTTTCTACCTGAAGATTATCCGAACTCTGATCGACGTTAAAAACGTTCTCCTTATTATGGGAATTTTGTTGATTATTTTCAAGAGAATCATCGGAACTCCAGTATGTACCATTTGACATCCAATGTATTATCACCTCTGTTATGTGCTCTTTAGCATTCGGGTCATTATTTTTAAAAACCCACGGAGAGTTATTTCTGTTTGTAACCATTTCTTCTTTAACTTCATTTTTTATCCCTTTTGAACCAGGATTCAGTGCAGAGGATAAGTTGTTGTTTGCATTGACCTCTGTGGCACCAATTAAAGCACATAAAACGGTTACGGTTAAACCACTTTTTACAGACCAGGTACTGACAGATTTAATTTGCTTTTTCATTTTCTTACTCTTTAATTTAATTTTTTATTAACTGATATTGAATTATCACAAACTGTGCCAAACACGTTATTCTACTATTATATAGGTCATTAGTAACATTTAGTTGACAAAAAATTAACAATGAAAAATGATCTAACAAACTGATAATCTTTTTATTAATCACATTTGATTTGCGTTTACTAAAGATCCAAATAGAAGTCCTTGACAATTCAGGTAGGGAGCCCGTATATTCCGGAATATCTGTCAAAGTATTGCTATAATATATATATAATCCTCTATATAAGTCATTTAATCAGGTGACAGGTTTACAGGGATACTGAAGCAACAATGTCAGATTCGTTAAAATAATGTTAATTTAGAATCAAAACAAATACGATAATCACTCAAATCGCAAGGAATCACTCGGATCAGAATTAATTGTATGCCATAATTGACGATAGATCGTAAATACAGCAACGAGGAATACGGCAATGAAAACGATTAAATAGTTCGAAAAGCTCAGGGAAACGTGATAGGCAAACCGGTCAAGCCAGTAATAAGAGAGGAGAAAAGCGATGGGTAAAGCAACTAATCCTGCAATAGTAATCAGTTTAAAGATTTCTATTGACAAAAGTAATAACAACTCCTTAGTTCCTGCACCAAGGACTTTTCGTATACCAATCTCCTTTGTCCTGAAGACAGTCGTTAATGCCAACAGTGAATAGAGGCCCATGCACGCAATAAAAATGGCAAAAAATGAGAATGCAACTGCCACCTCACCTGTAGATTGTTCCTCCCTGTAAAATTCACCAAGACCCTCATTCATTGAAAATTGGAAAAATGGGATATTGGGATACTCAGCTCCAAGGTATTTTTTAACACTTTTAATATCAACCTCTTTAACAGGGTTTTTAAACCGAATAGTTGCAAACTTTACCAGGTCCAATCCACCTGGAATTATAATGAGTGGCTGAATTCGGGTATGCAACGACTCAAAATTAAAATTCTCAACAACTCCCCTTATAATCAGATAATTAGTAGATCCATCGGGGTTCTTCCGGTTGATTCCTGAGCCAATCGGGTTTTTTAGGCCAAGATATTTGACAGCTTCTTCATTAATAATAACATCGGCGGTATCTTTGGATAAATAATGTGAACCCGGAATACCTCCCTCCGCAAATTTCATCCCATAGGTTCTGAAAAACATGGAATCTGTTTGCATGATATACATCATCAGATTATTGGTGCGATCACTGCCGTTCTGAATGCTTTGCATCACAAGAACTTTTCCGGGAACGGCATTTGAAAAGGTAACACATTCAACCTCTTTCAATCCCATTAAGGTCTTCCGGAATTCTTCCGTATCCCCCTTCAACCCCTTCAGCCCGACTACATTCTGGATCACCACCAGCCGTTCCCGCTGATAACCAACTCCAATTTGCTGTACAAATCGTAACTGACGGTAGATCGTTGAGGTGGAATAGATGATTACTAAAGAGAAGACAAACTGAATGATTACCAATATTCCGCGAAAACCCTTGCCTCCGGTGCCAAACTGCTTTTGATGACTCAAAATTGTTGCCGGAGTGAATCTAAAGATATAAAACGCAGGATAAATTCCGGCAATGAATCCTGTGAGTAAAGTGACACAAAAAATTGCAGGTGACAGCTTAAACAGATGCAAATGAATATCCTGGGCAGGACTTTGCTGAGTCAGTATCGTATTGGGATAGACCAGTTCGACGATTACCAGGGCAAAAAAGAGCGAAATAAAACTGATGGTAAACGATTCAGCGAGTAATTGCTTTGCCAATTCCGTTCTTTGTGATCCCAGTATTTTGCGGATCCCTATTTCACGTACCCGTCCGGCCAGCCTGGCAATTGAGAGGTTTGCATAGTTTATACAGGCAATCAGAATAATCAGTATCGAAATACCGGCGATAATTAGTAAAGTCTGAATATTGACATTCTGGGAATTCTCGTATTTAAGATGTGAGAAGAGATGGATATCTGAAACCCTTTGGAGCCGGAGTACAAAGAACTCATCTTTTTCCCGCATCTCTGTACTGGTTAATCCGATTGATTTCTCCAGATCGTCGCCGGCTTCCTTTAAAAATCCCCTGAGCATTTTATCTTCGATGAATGACAATCCCAAAAAACCTGAATCGGCTGATTTATGCATATCGGTTCCCTCCTTAAACCGAAAGTAGGTGTAGAGGTAAAGTGAAGTCCAGCCGGGGTCCGGTAAAACTACTGACGAGATAGAAACAAGTGATTTATAATTCAGATGGGAATTGGTCGGACAATCCTCCACAATACCAGTTACAGTCCACTTTTTATCATTTTCGACCGTAAGTACTTTTCCCATAGCCCCATCAGGGAACAGCTGATTGGCCTCGGATCTTGAAAGAACAATTGATCTTGGCTTACTCAAACATTTATTTGGATCACCTTCGAGCAGTTTAAAACCAAACATATCGAAGAAAGTTGAATCAACATACAGCAGTGTGCGACGATCAAGCAAGGTCGTGACAGGGACTGCAACCGGGATATCCCGATCGTTTTTGAAAATCCTGCAGGATTGTTCTATTTCGGAAACAAAAGGTTTTAAACCATCTGCGAACATTGGGGAAGTCACGGCTACCTTTGATTCCAGTCCACCCAGTTTTGAATCGATGTAGACCCGGTATAAACGACCGGATGCAGGATGGAAAGAATCAAATTTTGACTGCTCCCGGATGTAAACCATCACCATAATTGCGCAGGCCATACCGACTGCGAGACCAAAAATATTAATAAAGAAATATTCTTTGTCTCGCAGCAGGTTACGAACGGCAACTATCAGATAATTTTTCATGACAGGTTAAAGATTGGCAGCTACCTTTGAATAACTCTCTGTAACAACATGTCCATCAAAAAGATGGACTATCCTGTGTGAACGTTGAGCCTGCATCATCGAATGGGTTACCATAATGATGGTCATTCCGGTTTCATTTAGTTGTATCAATTGCTGGATGAGATCTTCGCCATGCGTGGAATCAAGGTTTCCGGTTGGTTCATCAGCAAGAATGACCCGGGGTTTTGCAACTACGGCACGTGCAACAGCTACAAGTTGTTGTTGCCCGCCGGATAGTTCATTGGGAAAATAAATGGCCCGATGTTTCAGGTTGAACCTTTCCAGCACCTGGTTGACATTAAATTTACGCTCAGCCTGGGGCATCTTTTGATAAACAAGTGGTAATTCAATATTTTCCCAGACGGTAAGGTCATCTATGAGATTAAAGCTCTGAAAAATAAAGGCGAAATTATCCTTTCTCAGTTCAGTCCTGTTCCTTTCGGAAAGATCCGATACCAGTCTTCCATCGAGAAAATATTTACCGGAACTGGGAGAATCAATTAGCCCGATGATATTCAGTAACGTTGTTTTACCACAACCTGAGGGTCCCATGATACTGACAAATTCACCATCCGAAACCGACAAATTTATGTTACTTAATGCTTTTGTTTCAATGTCCTTATTCCTGAAGATCTTTCCTATATCTAAAAGTTCAATCATGGTTAAACGCTTTATATACTTACAAATTTTTTAAAACACTTCAAACAGTTTCTGAAGATCTCAGATCCAAATTAAAAAAATTCAATCTTAGTTAATTGTAAATCAAATCATAAATCATACCACTAATGTCATACATTTAATTTTCAGGTATTTATAAAAAACCCACAAAAAATATTCGTCCGATTTCGTACATTGAGTGGTCGATTTCGTACATTTACATATTAAAAACCCGGATATTTAACATGTTAAATGTTCATTAACTTAAATTAATGTCCTGGAATTCAATCACCTGATGATAATGAAGATAGTTGATTCACCATTATCAGGATAATGGCCTGGTGTTTGTAATTCAGGCTCTTAAATTAAAAATTTCATCATGGACAAAATTGGAAAAATTCTGGCAGTCGATGACAATGAGGATATTCTTTTCTCACTCAGACTTTTGTTGAAATCTCAGGTTGAAAAAATTGTAACTTCAAATTCGGCAAGCTCAATTCCGGAGATACTTCTGAATGAAGATTTTGACGTAATTCTTTTGGACATGAATTTTACAAAAGATGCGATAAGCGGTAACGAAGGATTTTTCTGGCTCAAAAAAATTCTGGAAATTGATCCCGAAGCTGTGGTTTTGTTTATTACCGCGTACGGAGATATTGAGAAAAGTGTCAGGGCGATAAAGGAGGGGGCTTCAGACTTCATCCTTAAACCATGGCAAAATGAAAAGCTACTGGCGACTTTAAATTCTGCACTTAAGTTACGTAAATCAAAGAAAGAGATTGAACAACTGAAAAGCCGGGCCAAAGCAATAAATAACATTAATAACCGGACCTTTAAAGATTTTATCGGAGATTCTGCCGAAATGCAGAAAGTCTATACTTCGATCTCGAAAGTTGCTGCCACTGATGCCAGTGTTTTGATACTCGGAGAAAATGGTACCGGGAAAGAATTAGTAGCCAGAGCATTGCATAACAATTCAAATCGGCTGGACGAGGCATTCATAAGTGTAGATCTGACTTCAATCAGTGAAACACTCTTTGAAAGCGAGCTTTTTGGTCACATAAAGGGTTCATTTACAGATGCCAAAGTTGACAGACCCGGTCGGTTTGAGATAGCTTCCGGTGGAACACTATTTCTGGATGAAATCGGAAACCTGCCTATGCCGTTACAGGCCAAGATTCTTACGGTCCTTGAACGGCGTGAAGTGACCCGGGTAGGGTCGAATAAGGCTATTCCCATTGACATCCGACTGATTTGTGCAACAAATATGCCTCTGCACCAGATGATAGAAGAGGGAAAATTCAGGCAGGATTTGCTCTACCGGATTAACACAGTTGAAATTGATCTCCCTCCTCTTCGGGAGCGTTATGGTGATATTCCGTTGTTGGCTGCCCATTTCTTTCAGATTTACACCAAAAAATATAAAAAACCATTGCGCGGATTTACCAAAGAGGCGCTAAAACGGCTTAGCGAAGGAGAATGGCCCGGGAATGTCAGGGAACTACAACACGTCATTGAACGTGCCGTGATTATGACAGAAACCGAATGGATCAATCCGGATGATTTGCAGATGAGGATCTTAAATAAACCAACGGAAGCCTTTGAATTGGAAAATTATGATCTCGATAAAGTTGAAAAAACAATTATTGTTAAGGTCATGAAAATGCATCAGGGAAATATTTCCAAAGCAGCCAGTGAACTGGGGCTTACACGCACTTCATTATACCGAAGAATGGAAAAATATGGACTTTAAAAATTTCAGGATTTCAGTTATTCTCCGGGTACTGGCCATCGTGGCCAACGTTTTTCTGATTTTGTGGCTGATATTTACAACCAGCTATTACTTTACGACCTTACTGGCAGTAGGCATTGCCATTTATCAGGTAATCATCCTCATTCAATTTGTTGAAACCACCAATACCCTGCTGACTAATTTTCTCGAATCGCTGCGATATGCCGACTTCTCCAGAACCTTTGAAATTAAAGGTTTGGGATATTCTTTCGACCGGCTGACCGAATCGTTTAGTATTGTGATCGATGACTTCAGAAAAGTCAGGGAAGAACGGGAACAGAATTATTTTTATCTTGAAACAGTGGTTGAGCATATCGGATTTGGGCTAATCAGTTACCGTGAAGATGGGGTTGTGGAACTAATCAATAACTCAACAAAAAAACTATTTAAAATCTCAAGTCTCAAAAATTTGAGTGAACTTGAAAGTTTCTCACCTGATCTTGTCGCTAAATTAATGGCAATTTCAAACGGAGAAAGTATTATGATAAAAATCCAGAAACAAGATACGATCCTACAGCTGGCAATTTTCGCGACAGAATTTAAGGTGGCTGACCGGCTAATCCGAATGGCAACCATCAAAGATATTCAGAATGAGTTGGAAGAGAATGAGATGGAGAGCTGGCAAAAGCTGATCAGGGTACTGACTCACGAAATCATGAATTCTATTACCCCTATTGCTTCCATAACCCAAACACTAAACAGCATGATTAAAGATGTTAGGTCGACTTACTCCAATGCAATTCCTGGAAATGGAGAGATTGAAACCATCGACGAGATAGAGCTGGCTATTGAAACCATTCATAAACGAAGTACCGGTTTACTGCATTTCGTGGAATCTTACCGGGATCTGACACGAATTCCTCCTCCAAAGTTTAGCATCTTTCCGGTAAAAACGCTCTTTGAAAACGTAAAAGGGCTGATGAAAAATGAGATGCAAAATCATACCATTAAATGTGTTATGTCAAATGATCCGGAAAATCTTGAACTTTCAGCCGATGAGCAGTTAATTGAACAAGTGTTGATTAATCTCCTTAAAAATGCCATTCAGGCCCTTGAAAAAACAGAAAACAGACGAATCGAACTGAAAGCTTTTATCGATTTGAATGGTAAAATAAATATTCAGGTTATCGATAACGGTCAGGGGATTCTTCCTGAAGTTCTTGATAAAATATTTGTACCGTTCTTTACAACCAAACCCAAAGGCTCAGGAATTGGTCTTAGCTTATCACGACAAATTCTGAGGCTTCACGGCGGAACATTGACCGCCCACTCAAATCCGGACGTAGAGACTGTATTTACCTTAAAGTTTTGATTAAAAACAGATCATTTTGAAGAACATAAGAACATATTTAGTCGCACTTTTAATTGTCTGCCTTATTTCTTTAAGTTTGATTATCTATCTGGATTTATCAGTATCCAGAATAGGGAACAGGTATTGTTATGATAATTTAGATTCAATTCCACATAACCATTGTGCCCTGGTTTTAGGAACCAGCAAATATCTGGCAAACGGTCACAGGAATCGCTATTATACTGACAGAATCAAGGGCTCAGTCAAACTTTATAATCACAATAAAATTGATTATATCATCGTTAGCGGCGATAACAGGAACAGAAATTACAATGAACCAATTACCATGTACAATGACCTGGTTGCTGCCGGAATACCGGGAAGGAAAATAATACTCGATTATGCAGGATTCAGGACACTTGATTCCGTAGTCAGGGGCAAGGAAGTTTTTGGGCAGGACAAATTCACGATTGTATCGCAATCATTTCATAATCAAAGAGCTATTTACATCGCACGTAAAAAGGGAATTGACGCAATTGCCTTTAATTCAGAGGATCCTTCAGAACAAATTGATTTTAAAGTCCGGATACGTGAGGTCGCAGCAAGAATGCTCATGCTGTTGGATATGTTTACTGCCAGGCAACCCCATTTCCTTGGAGAGAAGGTAAGTATTCCAAATTAAAAGTATCTTCACCTGTTTGCCTATCTTTAATTAGTTAATACCCTAAATAGCAGTATCTTAATAATGTGTTCATTTCAGGCCTGACCGTTCAGGGAGCCTTTCCGGAAACCACCAGGAAGACCTTCAAAAAGTAACTCCAGAAATGAATTTCATACTTTCCAGCAAATAACCATCTTAGATTACTAACGACAATATCGCAATGTATTAAAGTTAAAGATACTCTAATTGATGGAATTCAATTGATTGACAACCCAGGAATTAAAGAATTGCGTTTATGGGTCTGGTTCGGGTCAGTGAGACAATCCTTTTTATTTTGATTAAAAAATTTACCATTTTTATTTAGACTAATTTAAAATAATTTGTATATTTGCCTTAATTCCCGTAAGAGTTGATTAAAAAACTGGGTTAATTATTTACTATTATTCACAATTAATTGAGGAGGTAATTTCATGAAAAACAGACTGGTTTTAACAATTGCCCTTTTTCTGGGGCTAGGGCTTT
>Ga0364866_10955_pt2 | contig 10396 bp, 11 predicted proteins | sample ExccelAu500001D3_3_FD_206913 | JGI IMG/M metagenome (GOLD analysis project Ga0364866, IMG submission 206913) | Enriched cells from Trout Bog Lake Hypolimnion, Wisconsin, USA - BchlTB.Aug13.5000.01.D3 | ecosystem: Environmental > Aquatic > Freshwater > Lake > Hypolimnion/Profundal zone | place... | reverse complement strand
CTGACCGGGGTCAAGGCCGGGATACGGCAGGGTGCTTGGATCAATGCCCACAATGGGCAGGGGAACACGGCCCTGCATATCGCCGCCATGAACGGGTTTAAGAATTTGGCTAAATTTTTAATCGATAGCGGTGCGGATGTAAATGTTCGTGATGATTTCGGACAAACGCCGTTGCACATCGTGCGGGAAAAAAGTATTGCCGCGATGTTAATTGCGCACGAGGCGGATGTGAATGCCGTGGAAAAAGATTTTCACATGACACCGATTTTTTCCCAGGATGTATCAATTGCCCAACTGCTCGTTGGTGCCGGAGCTAATGTTAATGCACGGGATAAAAAGAATGACACTCCTCTTATTTGGTATGCTTATAACGGCAATCTTGAAGGGGTTAAATTGCTGATCGCGCATGGGGCGGATGTGAATGCAGTTAATAGTGAAGGAAGCACGGCTTGGGATATTGCCACCAGATTTTATCATCCCCAGCTGGCAGAATATTTAAAGTCTATCGGCGCAAAAAGCGCAGGGAAGCAAATCTAATGAAATTTTATTCAGGCATGAAAGGGGACTCTAAATGGGAAAGATTCTTAAATTTTGTTTTTTTGTAATTGGTTTTTGTTTAATGGCGTTATTGCCCGCTTATGCAGGAAACAATTCAGATTTGAGCCTCATCACGGTTACCGGCGATGCTCAAGTACGGGTAGTTCCGGATGAGGTGGCACTTACTTTAGGAATTGAGACTTGGAATCAAGATCTTTCCGTTGCTAAAAGTGAGAACGACCAAAAGGTGCAGAAAATTATTGCAATAGTGAAAAAGCTAAAGATTGATGAAAAAAATATTCAAACAGATTACATTAGTATTGACCCCCGATATAAAGAGCAATGGGAGCATAGAGAATTTGTCGGGTTTTTTGTTAGAAATACTATAGCTATAACACTGAAGGATATATCGAAGTTTGAGGAATTGCTGACTAGTGTGCTTGGGGCAGGGGCTAATTATGTTCATGGAATAGAATTTCGGACGACTCAACTTCGAAAATACAGGGATCAGGCTCGCGCGCTTGCGATTAAAGCCGCTCAGGAAAAAGCAACTGCATTAGCTAAGGAATTGGGGTTAACTGTAGGCAGGGCTCATACAATTCAAGAAGGAAGGCTGGGGTGGTGGTCCGGATATAATTCTTGGTGGGGCTCCAGATTGCCGCTCCAAATAAGCCAAAACGTGGTTCAAAATAGCAACTCTCCATCACAAGGCGGAAGCAGTGTTGTTCTTGGTCAGATTGAAATTAACGCCGAGGTTACTGTGAGTTTTGAACTTCAATAGGACTATGGCATTGTCACATCGTCTTATTGATTGTGTCTAGTCTTGCTTATAGGACGCGCCCGGATATTTGTAGCAGGAAACTTATGAAAAGCCTCGATTTTGACCTCCCTGATTCTTATAATAAAATATTGGAGCATGCTGTTTTTTTTAAACTTCTCGTAAGGAAGGAGAGCCGCTTGTTAAAGTTTAGAAAAGTGAGTATTGTTTTCGTATCTTTCTTTCTTTTGGGAGTTGCTTTTGCAAATGGCTCTGCTGCTCAGACCCACAAGATGCGAATCCTTTTTGTAGGAAACAGTCTGACATCAGCGAATGATCTCCCGGGGATGGTGGCCCAATTGGCTCGGTCCCGTCATGTCGATATAGAATGTGACATGAGTGCTCCGGCCGGGTATACCTTTGCCCAGCATGTTGCCGACCCGGCGCTTTTACAAAAGATCTCGCAGGGGGCATGGGATGTTGTTGTCTTGCAGGAGCAAAGCCAAATGCCTGCGCTGTCGCAGACATTTGTGGCACAATATGTGTATCCGTATGCTCAACAATTGAGTGAGTTGGTCCGAAAAGCGAATCCGCAAGCGCGTATCGTTTTTTATATGACCATGGCCAAGAAAAACGGGGACCGTCAGGAGATTTCAGGCCGTGCTGAATTGGTAACATACGACAAGATGCAGCGAAGAATCAATGGGAGTTACGCATTCATGGCGCAACATAATAGCGCGCTCCTGGCGCCTGTCGGGGTTGCCTGGCGGAATGTTCGTTCAGAAAGTCGGATGGAATTATATGCGGATGAGAAGCACCCCAATCTTCTTGGGACATACCTCGCTGCGTGTGTAATTTATAAGGTTATTTTTAAAGATGCTCTTGTTGGGATATTCCATCCGTCTTCGATCGATGATGGCAGTGCTGTTTATCTGCAGCGCATGGCAGAGAAATCCGTTTTGCAGACACCGTAATGCCTTTCTCGGGAATGATCACTTCTGAAAGAGTGGGCATAGGAATGAGAGAAAGTTTGAGTATTGCTATAGGTGGGCCTTTTAAATTTATTTGATTCTTTCTTGTTGTTGCATTATGATATTGTCTATCAAATAAGTTTCTCCGATTCCCCCAATCGGATCGATTGTCAATAAATTCCCCCCAATTGTTTTTAATTCTATTAATCATTCTTTAATTGGGGGTGCTCCATGAAAAAACAGATTGTCAAAGAGTCAACAAGCCTTGTGCCTGTAGAAATCATCCAAAGCAAGATTTATTTAATTCGAGGGCATAAGGTCATGCTCGATAAAGAATTGGCAGAGCTTTATGGGGTTTCAACTAAGCGGTTAAAAGAACAAGTGCGTAGGAACCTTAAGAGGTTTCCTGGCGATTTCATGCTTGAATTAACATGGGAAGAGGCAGAATCTTTAAGGTCGCAAATTGCGACCTTAAAGAGAGGTGAGCATATAAAATATTTGCCGTATGCTTTTACAGAGCAGGGCGTGGCCATGTTATCCAGTGTTTTAAACAGCGATAGGGCCATTGAAATTAATATTCAAATTATGCGTGTTTTTACGAAATTACGGGAAATGATGATTAGCCATAAAGACCTGGCCCATAAAATAGAAGACCTGGAGCGCAATTTTCAAGAGAAATTCCAAGAGCACGACAAGAAGATCATTCTTATATTTAACGCCATTAAGGAGTTGTTGGTAGATAAAGAAGAAGTGGCCAAGAAGAGGGGGCCGCTGGGGTTTATTCCACCTAAATTGTCAGAAACCGGTAATAAATCTAAGAAGAAATGAATAAATTCAATGTCGGTTCCCCCATCTTTTATTTAACCTACTATAACGAAAGGAAAAACTATGAATTTAAACAATGTCAACATAATGGGCAATTTGACAAGGGACCCACAGATGAAATGCCTTCCATCGGGGAAAGAAGTCTGCAACTTGTCTATAGCCAACAATCGTGTATTTATGAAAAACGGCGAGAAAGTCAGTGAGGTTTCCTATTTTGATGTGGATGTGTGGGGGATTACCGCAGAAAACTGTTCCAAATATTTGACTAAGGGCAACGGCATTATTGTAGAAGGACGCCTGCGGCAGGACCGTTGGGAGAAGGACGGCAAGACTCAAAGCCGCGTAAGGATCACGGCGAATGCCGTTCATTTCTTACCCAAGAAACAAAACAATTCTTCTGGTGAAAAGCTGGTAGAACCCCAGTCAGACGCGGTTGGTCAATCGGAAGATGTCTCTTGGGAGGAATAAATATATCAGGATGATTAAGATATAAAATGTCCTTGCTTAACATATTTTGTGCATATATCATATTTTGAACATAAATAAATAGTCGATGTTTTTGTTTTGCGGTCAAAATCATGCATCAAATAAAAAAAAGGAGTCGTTAAAATGGAGAGAAGATTATTAGTAATAGTCCTCGGTTTAATGTTCCTGTCTGGATGCGTCTCTACTATGGTTGTCGAGAAAGGTACAGCGATGGCTACAACGGCAAAACAGGATAAATTTAGTTTTGATATATCAACACCGGGAGCGGATGCTGGCAAATTGATAGTTCACTGCAGGCCTCCCACCAATCAGATGTTTGTTGACAGGTATGCTATCGCCATAGATTCCTACCCTCCTTTGGTTGTCACTAAAGAAAGTGATACAGGTATAAAACTTAACGCGGGGGAGCATTCTATAAAATTCTATGCTACGTTTCCTGATCCTAAAGAAAGCGAGAAGGTTGCTTTCGGCCACCTCACCAAAAAAGTGATTGTAATTACGAAAGATAAAGAACAAAGTTTAAAATATACTGGGCCATATCGACTATTTGGCGAAGGGAAGGTTGAAATAAACAAGTAAAAGTTTATTTTTTGTCTCCTGATGAAGTTTTTTGAAGACTCAAAGAGAATCAGTATAAAACCGGTTGCAAAACCCGTCCACTAGGGGGAGCCATTTAGATCAAGCCCGCCAGAGAAATCTGGTGGGCTTTTTTATTTATACAGATTCATGGATTCTTCAAATTCGCCCACTGAGAATTTTAACAAGCTAATGGGGGCATAAACACAATGTTGCGTTAACAAATGATTTTTGGGCGATTAAGCAATTTGGTTTGATAATTTTATTGAGTTATGGGATATTAAAAGAATAAAAATTTTTGGTAATATGAAAGTCTTAAAGTATTAAGGAGAATAATAATATCTTAGAATGAAAATATTAACCTTGTCGGTGGATGTAACCTGAGGATAAATCCCCGCTAACAAAGACAGATCGTTTGAACATGTCAGTTAAGCGCTGCTTATTACGTTATTTATTGAATAGAAAAAATTATGCTTTTTAATTCCTTAGCTTTTTTTATTTATTTTCCTTTAGTCACAACAATATATTTTTTTATTCCGCATAAATATCGATGGGGATTGCTTTTATCTGCGAGTTGTGTCTTTTATATGTGGTTCATTCCCCAGTATATCCTTATATTATTTGTTTTAATTTTAATAGATTTTTGGTGTGGCATATTGATCGAAAATGTTAAGGGGGAAGAAAGTAAGAAATATCTGGTTATCAGCATTCTTGCGACATGTTTGATGCTCTTTGTCTTTAAATATTTTAATTTTTTCAGTTCCAGTTTTTCTCAGATCGCTGATTTTTTTGGGCTCCATTATCCAGCTAAAGTGCTAGGGTTAATTCTTCCTATCGGTCTTTCATTCCATACTTTTCAAAGCCTCTCTTATGTGATTGAGGTGTATAAGGGGCGTCAGAAAGCGGAACGACATTTAGGGATTTATGCTCTTTACGTAATGTTCTACCCTCAGTTGATAGCTGGCCCGATTGAACGGCCTAAAAATTTACTTCATCAATTTCGTGAACGGCACTATTTTGATTATCAAAGAGTGACAGATGGATTGAAGTTGATGGCCTGGGGCATGTTCAAGAAAGTTATCATTGCTGACTGTTTGGCTCGTAGTGTGAATCAGATTTATGGTAATCCGGCTAATTACCAAGGGCCTGCATTTATGTTAGCTACATTTTTTTTCGCTTTTCAAATTTATTGTGATTTTTCAGGGTACTCTGATATTGCAATCGGTTCAGCGCAAGTGATGGGATTCAGATTGATGGATAATTTTAATCGGCCCTATTTTTCGAAATCGACCGCTGAATTCTGGAAACGTTGGCATATTTCCCTTTCAAGTTGGTTCAGGGACTATCTTTATATACCCCTTGGAGGCAACCGCTGTGGTAGGTGGCGCTGGCAGTTTAATATTTTTATAACTTTTTTGATTAGCGGGCTTTGGCATGGAGCAAATTTGACGTTTATTGTTTGGGGGGCATTAAATGGATTTTATCTTATTATTAGTATTTGGACGAATGATATTAGGGATAAAATACGTCATATAATTGGTTGGGATAGGGACAAAAGATTTTATAAGTGTTGGCAGGTAGCGATTACTTTCTTGTTAGTTTGTTTTGCCTGGATTTTTTTCAGAGCGGAGAACATAGGCCAAGCTTTTTACATAATTGCTCAATTGCCCAAGGGATGGGCAGATATTCCCGCTAAACTACATCAGATGGGTATTTTACAAATGGCACATGTCAAATTTGGCGTTGGAATTAAGGACATTTCTTTATCGGCCGTGCTTTTGTTGTTTCTGAATTTAGTTCATCTTTTTCAGAGGCACAAAAATATTAGACACATGCTTGTTAATAGGCCAGTATGGTTGAGGTGGGGGCTTTATTATGCGATTATTATAATAATGATATTTTTTGGAGATTATGGAAAAAATCGATTCATCTATTTCCAGTTTTGAGCTTGTAGGGATGAAAAAACTTGCTATTAAGGCAGTATTCCTTTTTTTGCCTTTTTTTGTTTTTATTGGGGCAATGAATTTCTTTGTTGATCCGGCGCATTTGTATAGAAGCGAAAAATTTGAGGAGGGGATTGCCAAGATATGGGCCTCTGGTCAGAACGTTGGGAATGTTGATAATTATGATCAGGCCTTGGTGCAGAAATTTTATATTGCGAGACAAAAAGGATTGCCAGATATTGCTATCATTGGTTCGAGTCGATTGATGCAAATCGGCAATAATATATTCCCTAATAAATATGTAACAAATAATTCAGTGTCAAATGCTTCACTACTCGATTATCTGGGGGTTTTATTTAATTATGATAAGAAAAATGAATTCCCTAGAGTTATTATTCTTGGTATTGATCCATGGCTTTTAGATCCAAAATCTATAGAGGATAGTTGGTGGGGATCCTTTAACGAGGACACATTTGCGTTTTTGAAGAAGTTGGATATTCCTCTGCGAACTTACAGTTACGGACAGCCTTTGATCCCACCTCGAATAACTAACCTTTTTTCTTTGTCATATTTTCATGAAAGCATAAAAAGCATAAGGAAAAAGATTAAAAATAAACCTATAAGTGACGCGTATTTTTCAACAAATCAAGAAATAGCTGATTACTATATCCTTCTTAAAGATGGTAGGCGTTCTTATCCAAAGTCTCTTCGTACTATGCCAGTTGAAAAAATTGATGGGTTAAGAACATGGGCAATCCATACTCACTATGAATTTCGAAGACCAGATCCTGAATGGGCGAACGCTCTAGAGAAGACGGTGTCTTATTTACAAAGTAAACATGCTAATATTGTATTTTTTTTGTCACCATTTGACCCGATTCTTTATAACAGTTTTGTTGCATCTGCTCAAAAAAAGTTTATTGTCGAGGTTGAGAATTATTATAGGGATTTTGCAAAAAAGCACCATTTGAAAATAGTTGGTTCATACGATCCCTCGAAATTTGCTCTTACGGAGGAAGATTTTTATGATGCGATACACCCCTCCAAGGAGGCTGTGGAACAAATATTTAGACAGGGCTGGCAGGAAGAATTTTGGGGGCAATGGCTGGGCTCCAAATAGGCTTCTTCATACGAAGAAAAAGGCAGAATAATAAAATCATGCTGGTTTTTAACGCCATCAAAGATTTGTTGGCAGATAAAGAAGAGGCTTCCTAGAAAAGGGGGCCGCGACAAGAGATATTTAAGCGATAAAAACATATACGCTTTTGATGGCAAGGAGAGGGCAGATATGAATAGGATAATTTTTGCACTACCAATAACCGCCGCGTTCCTTGTATTTACGGGAGTGACGGCTCAAATGATTTTTGCAGGGGAGGAATCCAACATGTCAGCGCTTTCAGGAAACAAAAAGGTTCTGGTGGCTTATTTTTCCCATACCGGCAATACCCGTGAAATCGCCAATCAAATTCACAGGAAGATGGGCGGCGATATTTTTGAGATTCAGACTGTAGCTCCTTATACAAATGACTACGATGCGCTTCTTGAACAAGCGAAAAAGGAACTTGATTCCGCCTATAAACCAACATTGAAAACCAGGATTGAAAACATTAGCTCATATGATGTAGTTTTTATTGGCTATCCTATTTGGTATAGCACGTTCCCTGCTCCGGTTAGAACCTTCCTATCGGAATATGATTTTTCGGGGAAAACCATAGTGCCATTTTGTACGCACGAAGGAAGCGGCTTGGGAAACAGCGTTGCCGACATTTCAAAACTATGCCCTAAAGCGACCTTACTGGATGGGATAGCAATTCATGGCAGGGATGTAAAAACCGCCCAAGATAGAGTCTTTGAGTGGTTACGAAAAATTAACATTACGAAATGAGAGGGCTAACATGAAAAAACGTAAATTAGGAAAGATCGGCCTTGAAGTCTCGGCCATCGGGCTTGGTTGTATGGGGATGAGCTTTTCTTACGGTCCGCCCAAAGACAAGCAGGAGATGACCTCACTTATACGCACAGCCGTTGAACGCGGCGTCACATTCTTTGATACCGCTGAAGTCTATGGCCCGTTCACCAACGAGGAACTAGTTGGCGAAGCCCTCGCTGGGTTCCGCAAGCAGGTGGTGATTGCCACCAAGTTCGGGTTCGACCTTGGTGGTAGCGATACGCGGCCCGGTGCGGCAGGCCTGAACAGCCGGCCTGAGCACATTAAGCAGGCAGTCGAGGGTTCGCTCAAGCGTCTCAAGGTCGATACAATAGACCTGCTTTATCAGCACCGGGTCGACTTGAACGTGCCCATCGAAGACGTGGCAGGAGCTGTTAAGGACCTGATTGGTCAGGGGAAGGTTAAGTATTTCGGCCTTTCTGAAGCGGGAGTGAAGACGATCCGTCGTGCGCACGCGGTCCAGCCAGTCACGGTCCTTCAGAGTGAATACTCGTTGTGGACGAGAACCCCTGAGAAGGAAGTGATACCGACCATTGAGGAACTCGGGATTGGTCTTGTGCCGTATAGTCCTTTGGGCAAAGGGTTCCTTACTGGAAAGATGGATGAAAACACAAAGTTTGACAGCTCCGACTTTCGCAGCACTTTGCCTCGCTTCACTCCGGATGCTCTCAAGGCGAATCAATCCCTGATTAAACTGCTCAACAGCATCGCAGAACGCAAGAAGGCCACCCCTGCTCAGATCGCGCTCGCTTGGTTGCTGGCTCAGAAGCCATGGATAGTTCCAATTCCGGGCACCACGAAACTGCATCGACTGGAGGAGAACATTGGAGCCGCTTCAGTTGAGCTCACACCGGATGACCTTCGTGAGATTGATAGCGCTTCTTCAAAGATCAAGGTGGAAGGAGCCCGGTACCCAGAAAAGCTGGAGCAAATGACCGGTCGCTAATTTGTATAACGGAAGATGCCATAAAAGCCCGAAGTCAGACGACTGACCGGGGAGTTTAAATTTGTTTGATTATTATTTATCAAATAAGTTCCTCCGGTTCCCCTAAGCGGATCGTTTATCAAAAATTCCTCCAAATTTTTTCACTTTTAAATTTTCATCAACATATTATTCTTCGGGTATATAATTAAAGAAAAAGCGGCAGAGTTTTTAAAAAGGAGATCTCCTGTGCGTTATGTCATCACACTGTTGATGGTTATCTGCATCGGTGTATCATGGATGGCCAAGGCAAAGGGGGAGGGTATGGAAGATTTTAAGCCAGGGAAGGTTCGTGTTTATGAGGCAGCATCGGGAAAATATCTCCTTGTCGATAGAATCATCAAATCAGATGATGAATGGAAGAAAATTTTGACTCCCGAACAATATCGTATTATGCGTGAGCATGGGACAGAGCGCTCTTTTTGCGGATTACCGGTGAAGAAAGGCCACAAGAAAGGGGTTTATAAATGCGCAGCCTGCGGTACGGATTTGTTTAGAGTTGAAAATAAGTTTGAATCCGGGACTGGATGGCCTTCCTTCTGGCAGCCGGTTGATTCGGCGAATGTGGGTCAAAGAGAGGATGGCAGTTTTGGTATGAAACGCATGGAGGTGTATTGCGCCAGATGCGGCGCACATTTAGGACATGTCTTTGATGACGGTCCACCACCGACTGGCAAGCGATATTGTATTAATTCAGTGGCATTAAAGTTTGTGGCGGATAAAGAATAGGTGAGGAAGAAATTCTGTACGGTGAGGTTTATTTATATAAGGTTCAAATGAAATGATAGTTACAAAAACTCCTGATACAACCGAAAAGCTTGCCATTTTATCGCGGGATTCACAATATGACCTTGCCTGTGCCTGCGCGACGGGAAAAGACGAACACCGCCAGCGTTCTAAAGATGATAAATGGATCTATCCGGTTATTCTTCCTAATGGGGGCACGACGTATCTTTTTAAGACTTTGCTATCGAACGTCTGCAAAAACGACTGTGCTTATTGTCCGCTGAGGGCTCAGACCCATGCACACCGCTGTTCTCTCACCCCTGAGGAATTAGCCAGGACTTTTTTCGCTTATTATCGTTCCCGCCGGGTAAGCGGCCTTTTTTTAAGCAGCGGGGTTACGGTTGATCCTGATACCACGATGGAACGCATCAACCGCACGGCGTTTCTTTTACGGAAAATGCAATTTAGAGGTTATATTCATTTAAAAATTATTCCTGGCGCTTCTGACGCAGCGATCGAGCACAGCCTAACGCTTGCCAGCGCGGTTTCTTTAAACATTGAGACTCCCGGAGAATAATATGTTGATGAAAATTTAAAAGTGAAAAAATTTGGAGGAATTTTTGATAAACGATCCGCTTAGGGGAA
>Ga0364866_11151_pt1 | contig 10400 bp, 7 predicted proteins | sample ExccelAu500001D3_3_FD_206913 | JGI IMG/M metagenome (GOLD analysis project Ga0364866, IMG submission 206913) | Enriched cells from Trout Bog Lake Hypolimnion, Wisconsin, USA - BchlTB.Aug13.5000.01.D3 | ecosystem: Environmental > Aquatic > Freshwater > Lake > Hypolimnion/Profundal zone | place: USA... | reverse complement strand
CCAGGCGGCTGTTTGCAGGGCAGTCCAATGCAACCCCGTCGTCAAGACGAGCACAACCACCACAAACATCTTTCCACAGCGGGCCAGCACGCTGGCAGAATAAAGTTGGGAGGGGTGGCGGCAAGGAGAAAATGATACGGAGGAACTGGTTCTGGATCAAAAAACCGGCCTGCTGATGTGGTCTGGCGACGTGGGGGAAGATGATGCCGACGCCGTGATTCGCAACCGGGCGCACGACGAATGAAAGTCTTTTTTGACACCAGTGTGCTTGTGCCGCTGCTCAATCAGGAGTCGCCGCATCATGCGGCGGCCTTGTCCCATTGGACGACGGCCAACGAGCGCGCCACTAGTTCCCATGGGATGGCGGTCGAGTCACTAACATAAGCCGGAACGATGCTGGCAAAAAATCTTGACCACAGACCTGCTGCGCCAGCGCCAGCACGGCGAGTGGACATAGATGAACACAGATAAGCAAAGACCACGGACCACGAAACCACAAGTCCCGTTGTCCCGTGGTCAGTAGTCCCATTGTCTCCTTTCCGCATCTGTGTCCATCTGTGTCCATCTGTGGTTGAACTGAATCGTTCCCGGATTTTCACCGCAATTTTGGTTGCGTTCCGGTTGGCGCGGCGCAAAATGGGTTCGTTAACCTGAATCGCAATCTCGACTTGACCAAATTCTGAAGACATCATGAAAATAAAGGCGCCTCGACGTTTTTTGTGGGTAACTCGCCAAAGCACGCGCTGAAAGCCTGGAACAGGACAGCCCAAGGCAACGCCCTGGAAAAGAACGTCCATATCGCGTGTTTTCAAGAACCATTCCCGCTGTCGGAGCGCCCGTCCTCCGTAACCGTACTGCGGAGGGTGGACGGATCGGTGAGCCGCAGCCACGCCAAAACTATCCATGAACCGGAGCGCCGGCCTCCCGGCACGGCTCGTGGAAAATGGCCGCCGTCGAACCGTACCGGAGGCTGGCGCTCCGATTGGCGAAACGGCTGCGGGTCGCAAACGCCCATTTCGGAGCGCGGCCGTCCCCGGCCGCAGCAACGTCCAAACTCCAAGGCGCTTTCGGTTTATCGAAAAACGCGTCCTGACTGGCGGAGTTGCTGCGGGTCACAGACCCGCGCTCCGTTTCGGATTTTGAAACCACGCCCAGACATTTCATATCCTGAATGGGCAACACAAGACCCCGCGCGCCCTTTTGTGTCGCCCTTGCAGGGCTTGAGAAACGGTTGCGGACTCAAACCCAGGGCGTTGCCCTGGGCTTTCATGTTACAGCACTTTCAGCGCTGGAATGACCCGGCAGAAAGCTCTTTGAAAACCAATTTTACCTGTCGGGGCTGGCGGGAGGGAACTACGTTGTGCAAGCCGCCACCAACCTGGCTCCTGGTGTTTGGGTGAATCTCGCGACCAATGCCGCACCCTTCAGTTTTGTGGATTCGAACGCGGGCAACGTTGCCCAGCGGTTTTATCGGGTCTTGTCCCAGCCGTGAAGTCGGTCTGTTTACCCAAGGTAGAATGCCGAGGCGTCCACCACGCGCAGACCGGTGACGCGCTGAAATTCGCGGACGTTGAGCGTGCCGAGATCGTGCCCAAAAGCGAGGGCGGCGGCGGCGATCTGCAAGTCGTGCGCGCCAATCATCTGACCGCGCAGTTCCAAGTCCGCCCAAAGGCGGGCATGGCAACGGGCGTTGGCCAAATCAAACGGCTGCACGAACATGGAAAAAAAAACTGCTCGACATGTAGTTGACGCCGAGCGCGGCGGGCCGGGTCATGCGCCCGCTCGACGCCGTGCAGGAGTTCGGAAGCGGTGACGGCGGAAATCAGCGGTTACGGGGACGGGAACTGGTGCAGAAAACCCGGCAGATCGAACTTGCCCCGCTCATTGGCAATCAAAATCGAGGAGTCAAGCATCAATCCCATGCGGATTTGAGCGGTGGCAGGTTGCGGCGGGCGGCTTCAATGTCGTCGGCAAAGGCATTGGCTTCCTCCGGCGGAAGCTTGGTCCATCGGGCGCAACGATCGGCCAGTTCCGCGCTGGTTAGCGCCGGGCCGGGCACAGGGTTAAGCGTCGCCACGGCTTTGCCTTCCCGCACGAGCACGGCGGACTCGCCTTTGCGCTCGACCAAGTCGAGCAGCTTCAGAAAATCCTTGGCGGCCTCGGCCACTGGAATGGCGATTTCATTCATGGATTGATTCTCCGCTGAACTTGCCGCAGTGTCAAGCGGCGCAATCCCATTGTCGGATGCAGGATTCAGATGCGGCGCTCTGCCTATGGGTGAATCTCGCGACCAACGCTGCACCCTTCAGTTTTGTGGATTCGAACGCGGGCAGCGTTGCCCAGCGGTTTTATCGGGTCTTGTTCCGGCCGTGAAGCGGGCGGTCTGAACCATGGGGAAACATTCAACATTCAACATTCAACGCCCAACATTCAAGAAATGCGCCTTTGGGAGACCCTTGAGTGTTCGAGGTTGAAGGTTGAATGTTGAGTGTTTCTTCTCCGTGTCTCTGTGTCTCTGTGGTTCATGCTCAAGGCTTTCACCCTTACACCTCCAACCGGTCGTCCGGACGGGCGACGAGGGTATAGAGCGCGGGCATGAGGAAGACGCTGATCAACAACCGCGTGAACAGGCCGCTGACGATGACGAGGGCGAAGGGGCGCTGGGTGTCGGTGCCCACGCCGGTGGCCAGCGCCGCCGGCAACAAGCCGAGCGCCGCCACCAGCGCAGTCATCATGATCGGACGCAACCGCAGGATCGCGCCTTCGCGGATGGCCTCGGCCAGGCCGGTGCCGGTGCCGCGCAGTTCATTGACATAAGAGATATAGACGACGGCCGTCTGCACCGAGACGCCAAACAAAGCCAGAAAACCGATGCCGGAAGAAACGGAGAAAGGTGTGCCGGTGACCCAGAGGGCCACGAGGCCGCCCATCGGCGCGGACAGCACCACGCCCAGCACGGTGATGAACGGAAATTTCAAGTTGCTGTAGAGCGCGAAGAGCAGGAGAAAAATCAGGCACAGGGTCACCGGCAGAATGACCTTGAGCTGCTGGCGCGAAGCCGTGTATTCCGTGTATTCGCCGCCCCAATTCACCCGATAGCCTTCCGGCAGGGACACCTTCTGTTTGACCTGCTGCATGGCATCTTCCACCGCCCCGGCCAGGTCGCGGCCGGCCACCGAGAACTGGACGCCGATGTAGCGCGAATTGTCCTGGCGATAAATGAAAGAGGCGCCGTTCACCACCTGAATGTCCGCGAATTCCTTGAGCGGAATTTGTTGCCCGCCGGGCGTGGGCACGAGCAGGTTGCCAATTTCCTGCGGGTTATCCCGGTATTCGCGTTCGAGGCGCACCACCAGATCAAACTGTTTCTCCTGTTGCACCACCTGCGTGGCCACGTCTCCGCCGATGGCGGTGGTGATCAGCCCATTGATGTCGGCGACGTTCACGCCGTAACGGGCAATCATGGCCCGGTTGATCTTGATGTCCAAGCTGGGCTGCCCAAGCTCTTTCACGAGCGTCACCTCACGAATGCCCCGCACCCCTTCCACGATTTGCTTGATGGCTTTGCCCTTCTGTTCGAGGATGTCCAAATTGGGACCAAACACTTTCACCGCCAGGGCGCTTTTCAAGCCCGATTCCGCCTCATCCACCGCATCTTCCGCCGGCTGGGTGTAGTTGAAAATGATGCCGGGAAAAGACTGGAGTTTCTCGTTGATAGCCTCGGTCAGCGCGGCTTTAGTGCGATAAGCGCCGGTCCAGGTCGAGTAGGGTTTAAGCCCGACGTAAAACTCAACGTTGAAAAAGCCGGTCGGGTCCGTGCCGTCGTCAGGCCGGCCCAATTCCGAGGCGACGGTGGTCACTTCGGGGAAGGATTTCAATATGTCCCGGATTTGCGGGGTGATTTTGGCCGATTCATCGAACGAAATGGTGTAGGGCATGGTGGCGCGCACCCAGAGCGCGCCTTCGTCCAGTTGCGGCATGAACTCCGCGCCGATGCGCGGGATGAGCAGCAGCGACCCGGCCAACAACAGAGCCGAAACAAACGTCGTGACCCAGGGATGGGCAAGACAAACATCCAGCCCCCGCGCATAAACCGACTTGATGGCTTCAAACACGACATTGCGCCGTTCCCGCACGCCCTTCCGCATGAACCAGGAACACAGGACCGGCAGCAAAGTCAGCGTGACAATCAGGGAACCAATCAGCGCAAACACCATCGTGTCCGCCATCGGTTTGAAGAGCGTGCCGGAAGGCCCGGCCAGGGCGTAGATCGGCAGGAAACCGGCCACGATCACCGCGACCGCGTAGAACAGCGGGCGATCCACCTCCGCCGCCGCCTCCTTGATGATGGTCATGACGTTGACCGGCGTGCCCTTGCGCAGGGCGAGCTGGCGGAAGATGTTTTCCACCATGACCACCGCGCCATCCACCAGGATGCCGAAATCCACCGCGCCGATGGAGAGCAGGTTGGCCGAGGCGTGCTGAAGATCAAGACAGATGAAGGCGAACAGCAACGCCAGCGGAATGGTGGTGGCGACAATCAAACCGGCCCGGAAATCGTAGAGGAAGAAAATGAGAATCACGATGACGAGCAACATGCCGCGCAACAGATTCTTCTCCACCACCTGGGTCGTCAGCGCGATCAAATCGCTGCGATCGTAAAACGGCAGGACTTTGACATCCTTGGGCAGGATTTGATCGTTGAGTTCCTTGGTCTTGGCCTCCACCCGTTTCAGCACGTCCTGGGTTTTATCGCCCGTGCGAAGCAAAATGACGCCTTCCACACAGTCATCCTGTTTCTCATAGCCGAACTCGCCCAAGCGCGGGGCGATGCCGATGACCACGCGCCCGACGTCCTTGAGCAGCACCGGCGTGCCATCATGCACTGCCAGCACCACGTTGCCGATGTCCTCCAGCGTCTCCAACCGCCCGAGGCCGCGCACGTAATAGAACTGGCCGCCCTGCGAATAGAACCCGCCGCCGGCGTTGCCATTATTGGCCGTCAGGGCGCTTTCCACCTGGAGCACGGACAAGCCGACCCCGGCGATCTTGGCCGGATCGAGCAGCACCTGATATTGCATGGTGCCCCCGCCAAAGCCCGAATCATCGGCCACCCCCGCCAGAGATTTGTAAGCAGGTTCGATGATCCAGTCCTCGAAAGTCTTGAGTTCCATCGGCGGCCGGTCGGAACTTTGCAGCACATAACGGTAGATCAGACCCGAAGGCGAAGACAGCGGCGCCACCGACGGCGTCACGCCGGTCGGCAGCGTGAGGCCGGAAATCCGGTTAAAAACCTCCTGCCGGGCGAAATTGTTGTCCGTGCCATCGTGATAAGTGAGGATGACATCGGACAATCCATAAAGCGAAATGGAGCGCTGCGTGGTCATCTTCGGAATGCCGTTCATCCCGACCTCGATGGGCACCGTGATGAGCCGTTCCACCTCCTCGGCGGCGTGGCCGGGCCATTGGGTGATGATCTCGACGATCGGCGGGGAAAGATCGGGGTAGGCATCCACCGGCAGGCGTTCCAGCGACCGCGACCCCGCGCCAATCAACACGAGGGTCAGCAGCACGACGAGAAGTCGCTGCCGCAAGGAAGAGGCGACGACCCGGTTCATCATCGAGGCCGTTCGCGGCGCGGATTCAATTGGAGGCAATGGGTCGCTCATTGATTTTGGAGAAATTGAACGAAGAGGCCGCCATCCATCACCACTTGGTCACCCTCTTGGAGACCATCGGGAATGTCGTACTGATCCCCGGTGCGATAGCCCAGCGTCACGTGCCGCCGCGCGAAGCTGCCGTCGGGCTGGACGGCATAAACGAATGCCAAGTTCTCATCGTCCCGCAAAATCGCCGACACAGGAATTAACCGGCCGGTGCTCTCCTGACGGGCCTCAATTCGCACCCGGACGTACATCTGTTTCTTCAGAAAGTCGCCCGGATTGGCGACCACCACCCGGACCAACACCGCGCGGGTATCGGGATTCACCAGCGCGGAAATATTGTCCACGGTTCCGGAAAAGTGATTGGTGGCAATGCCGCTCTCCACGTCGGCCGGATCGCCGACGCTGATCGCGGCCAGATCGGAACCGAAAATCTGGGTCATAACCCAGACCCGGGAAAGATCGGCCACGGTGAAACACGGCGTGGCGCCCGCCGTCAGCAGTTCGCCGGGAGTGATGAGTTTTTCCACCACCGTTCCCGCAATCGGCGAACGGATTGTGCCACCGGGTCGCGACACGGGCCGTCCGGCCTGAAGATCTTTGATGACCTGCGGATCGAGGTTCAGCGACACGAGCGTTTGCAGAGCGGCGTCGCGATCGGCCTCGGCGTTGGCGGCGTCGGTTTGGGCCTGCTCCGCTTCGCGCTGGGCCACGCCGTTATGTTGGACCAAATCCTTGTCCATGTCGGCCACCCGGCGGAGAGTCAGGGCGGTGGCCAGGGCCTTGCGATAAGCGCTGATGGCCGTCGCAAAATCAGGCGAATCCACTTCCGCCAACGGGGTTCCCGCCTTGACCTGGTCGCCAAGGGAAACGAGCAGCCGCGACACCGGACCGCCAAAAGGCGCCAGCACGCTCGTGGCCTGATCGTTGTCGAAGTCAACCGTCCCGGTGGTCTCCGTGAGTTTGTGATACTTTGACGGCGCAACGGTATAGAGTTGAACCTTCTTTCGCTGGGCGGCCGTCAAGGTCACATTGCTGACCGTCACGGAGGGGGTTGGGGTCTGGCTGTCAACTTTGGCTGAACAGCCCGTGAACGACAGAACCATCGCCGCGAGGATGAAGGTAAAGAATGGAGAAACGAAGCACCTCTCAAGGAACCCCTCATCCCGGCGGCTTGCGGTTTCCCGTCCCGCAGGGACGCATTGACAATAGCCCGCAGTTTCAACTGCGGGTGGTGTGCGGCCAACGATACCAGTCCCGCAGGGACGGCTGAACCAGTGCGATTTGAGACGAGTAAGGGCACGGATAACAGCGAATTTCAATCGTCCCGTTGGGACGAGTTGTGCGTCCGGGTTCCGAACCCGCAGTTGAAACTGCGGGCTATTGTCAAAAGCGCCGCTGGCGCTCGACACCGTCGGCGTTTCTTCCTGCGGCAGCCCCAAGCAGGGGTTCGTGCGCTCAACGAACCACCGTAGCACAGGTTTCCAAACCTGCTGATCGCAGGCCGAGCTTCGGCTCGCCGATTTCCAAATCGGCGTGGTGTGAAAATAGGTGACGCGTTTGAACGTCAGGGAGCTCGCAAGTCTTGAAAGCTGCGATAATTCATCATTCATGTTAATCCTTATCCTTCGTAAAATCCGCACGATGCCACCAGCCGCCGCCCAGCGCCTGAAACAGCGCCGCCGTATCGGCATAACGGCTGGCTTGGGCCTGCACCAAGGCGATACGGGCTTGCTGCCAGGCCTGTTCCGCGCTTAACAACGTCAGAAAGCTGATGTAGCCGTCCTGCCATTGGCGTTTGGATAAATCCAGTGTTACTTGGGCGTCTTCGGCGGCGGTGGCCGCCGCCTGCAAGCCCGCGGCGTCCTGTTCCAGCGCGGCCAAAGTGTCCGCGACATTCTGAAAAGCGGTCAGGACCGTGCTGCGATATTGTTCCGCCGCCTGAACACAAGCCGCCCGCGCGGCGCGCTCCTGATGCAACAGGGTGCCGCCTTGAAACAGGGGTGCGGTCGCCGCCGCGCCCAAACCCCAAAAACCCGTGCCGGAGGTGAATAGCTTGTCAATGGCCAGGGCCGAGCTGCCGGCATTGGCGGTGAGCGTGATGTTCGGCAGCCGGTTCGCCACGGCGATGCCAATCTGCGCGCTGGCGGCGTGCCAGTTGGCTTCGGCCTGCAAGACATCCGGACGTTGCTCCACCAGTTCTGAAGGCAGGCTCACCGGCAAGGTTTCCGGCAATTGCATTCCCGCCAACTCAAATTTTTCCGCCGGCGCCTGGTTCGGGAACCGGCCGGCCAGCACCGCCAGCAGATCGCGCAACTGGGTGGCTTGCTTGAGCAGCGGGGGCAGCAGGGCGGTGACTTGCGCAAGCTGCGATTCCTGCGCCACCACATCCAGCCGGCTGGCGTAACCCTTGGCAAACTGATAGCGCAAGATTTGGAGCATGTTGGAGTTGAGGTCCACCAGCTCGCGGGTGGCGTCAATCTGCGTCCGCACCGCCGCCTCCTGAATGGCGGTGACGACCACATTGGCGGTCAGCGTGGTATAGGTCGCGATCATTTGGTAGCGCACTCCCTGTTCCTGGGCCTGCAAGGACTCCAAGCTGCGACGATTCGCGCCGAACACATCCGGCGAATACGCGACGCTGACCTCCGGCGTGAACAGGTTGTATTGAAATTCGTTGGGCACCGCCGGGTAGTTGGGCACCGGCGCGAGCGCCGTGGACTGCTTTTGACGCGTGGCGGAAAAACCGGCCGCGACACTGGGATAAAATGCGCCCCGTTGCGCCAGGACATTTTCCCGGGCCACCCTCAAGGCCGCCTGCGCCGCCTTGAGGTCGGGATTGTTCGTAAGCGATTGTTCAATCAGTTCATTCAGGGGCCGGGAGTGAAACAAGGCCCACCAATCTTCAGGAAGATTGATCCCGTTGGCAAAGCGTTGCGCCGCGCCGCCGGCAACGTTCGTGGTGGCGACGGTGGTTTCGAGCGGACTGGCGGTATAGTCGCTGACCGCCGGAGCCGCCGGTTTCTTGAAATCAGGACCCACCGCGCAACCGCCCAGCAGCAACAGGGCAAGGGGCGCCGCAACCCATAGCATCCAAAACGCGAACCCTGAATTTGCCGATGGTACAGCCGGTGCAAGGCCATGTAGCGCAGACATTCCTGTCTGCGGGTTCTGGCGACTTTCCAGTCGCCAGTTCCCGAATGGAAACACGGGACTGGAAAGTCCCGTGAACCCGCAGGCTGGAAAGCCTGCGCTATCGCCGCATTGCCGCTTAACTTTGGAATTCAGGACAAAATTTTTCACTTTTTCAATCCGCCAATTGGCGCGCCGTCACGCGACGGGACACCAAGAAATACAGGTTTAACCAACGAACCAGTTCCAGCCGGCTATGGCTGGACCATTTTCAGGAAGGGGTGGAAAGAATGGGCGGAGCGCGGCCAGCAGGAAGTTGCTCGATGACCGGATGAAAAACGGAGATTTCAACCGACGGAACTGAGGGAATTAAAGCCAGCGCGGCGACCACCGGGACCGCCACTGAAGCCGAGTCCATCTGCCCATGCGCAAACAGGGTAACGGCGCATTGATGTTCGGCTTTGCCGGCGTCCGCATGAAACCATTCGTGCAGCGTCGGCGAAGCGGACATGGCGTTCAGCAACAGGACCAAACCGGTCAACAGCGAGGCGATGGCCGCCTGGCTGGCTGGTTTGCAATGGCGCGTCATGAATCGCACAACAACGGGAAATTAGCATACATCATGCCGGACGCAAGGGGTTTCTTGCAAGGGAGCGCCGGGCACCGCCCCGGCTCGATGGTAAGAGAAAAAGACAGTCAAACTGGACTCTAACACAGATGGACACAGAAAGGGAGCCGGGCGGGATTTTATTCGCTGGGCGGGTTCCAAACCGCTTACGACAGAAAAATTTAGAGACAGAAAAATGCATTTGATGAAGCTTTGGAAATTCCCTGCCTTATGATCTTATCTTTCTGTCTCCAAATCTTTCTGTCTCAAGCTGCATTCTGGCATTTTTCGGTCAAATCTGAATAAACCCAAATCGGATTAACATAGAGGCACGGAGAACGGAAAGTCGCGGAGGCAGGTAAAGCTCTTTGCGTTCCTCTGCGTCCTCCGCGCCTCCGCGTTTGTTTGGATTTTCGTCCGCCCGCTCTTTATCTGTGTCCATCGGTGTCCATCGGTGGTTGAATTGAATCCTTCCTACAGCAAAATCTGATAGGCAAAAGTAAATTCTTTTGTAAAATGCAGAAAACATGAAGATAAAAATCAACCTCCCCACCCTGATCTGCGGCTTTTTGATGCTGGCCATGCCGTTGGCCATGTTCGCGGGACCAAGCCGCGACGCGAAATGCGACGCATTAAAAAACGCGGTCATCCTGGTCATCCGGCACGCGGAAAAGCCCGCGAGCGGCATGAGTTTGTCCCCGGAGGGTGAGGCGCGCGCCGCGGCTTATGTGAATTATTTCAAGCAATACACCGTGGGCGCGCAACCGCTCCGTCTGGAGGCCATTTTTGCCACCGCCGATTCCAAGGGCAGCCAGCGCCCGCGCCTGACCGTGGAACCCACCGCCAAGGCGCTGGGCCTGACCGTTGACAACCGGTTTGCAGACAAGGCTCCCCAGGCGCTGGCGGATGAAATCCGCTCCCGACCGCATGGAAAGGCGATTCTGATCGCCTGGCATCACGGCCAGATTCCAGCCTTGGTGGGCGCACTGGGGGCGGAT
>Ga0364866_11145_pt1 | contig 10426 bp, 10 predicted proteins | sample ExccelAu500001D3_3_FD_206913 | JGI IMG/M metagenome (GOLD analysis project Ga0364866, IMG submission 206913) | Enriched cells from Trout Bog Lake Hypolimnion, Wisconsin, USA - BchlTB.Aug13.5000.01.D3 | ecosystem: Environmental > Aquatic > Freshwater > Lake > Hypolimnion/Profundal zone | place... | reverse complement strand
CCACAGGTACTCGTGGCCGCCGACAGTGTCGAAGGTTCCTTTTACGGCGAATCCCTCACCCGGTTTGGGAGCGGCAAGCTCCTTTTTAAAACCTGGAAGCCCCTCGCGGGCATGCTTAATCGCAGCCTCAAGCTCAGGGTCTTTGTGGCTTATACGTAGGACGTGGGTCGGTGCCTGACTCATGAGGCTGTAGATTCCGAAGCCAGCCAAGACGACAATAACGGCTGAACCAATGAAGAACCCCCGAGTTACCGGCTTGACGTTACGCATGGAATCACACTCCGTATTCGGCCCAACTGGAGGGCGTTTCCCAGACACGAATCCGCTCTAACCGTATTTTCGATGGAGGGATCACATAGTGATCCTGAGCGAATCCGTTTGCGAGGGTCGCCTCGACAAAATCGAAAATATCCTTTGCGATCGCTTCAGTCGTTGGTTCTGCGTTTTCGAAAACTACGACCGCATCCTCTGGGTACAGGTTCCTCAGAGTCGGTAGGAGTGGGTCGTTGGAGTTGACCGCCATCGCGTGGTCGTACCGTTCGATTGTCTCTTGGAGGGCGAGCCTTAACGCTTTGAAGTCGACCAGCATGCCGTTCTCGTCGAGCGAGTCGCCGGCAACGACGACCTCAACGGTGCGCGTATGCCCGTGAGGGTATTTGCATCGCTCCGGATGCTTGCTTAACATATGTCCGCTTTCGACGGTAAACGTCTTGCAGACGCGATACGTGGCCACACCGACAGTTTACTTGGGTCGCCTATCCCTGCTTTTTCAGCTCGATAACGGAGTCGGACTTGAACTCCTTTTTCGAGTGAAGCGTCTTTCCGTCCGGCGACAGAACCATAACGCCGAGTTTCATGTGGTTCTTTGCGTTTGGGTCCTCAGTGTCCGGCTTGAATGTGACCTCGTCGCCACTGACCGAATAGGTTCCTGTTTCACTCCCAAGCGACAACGAGACTTTGTACTTGCCGTCTTGGTTGAACTCGATCGTCATCGGACCGACAAAGGCGTTGAGAAGACCCTTAAACGCATCTTCCAACGAGTTCTTCTGGCCGGGGACGGGCGCAATCTCCCCTTTCCAAGTTCCTACCAGTTGTTTTGAGGCGGAAGAACATCCGATAAGGATCAGCGACAAGACAACGGCGATCGCAAAACTCGACTTTCGCATATTCTCAATACGATCAGAGTCAGGCCTGGGTTGTCGGTAAGTTCCGCGTTGTCCAACCGGTCCACCCTTCTTTCATGCTGAACACGTGCTCAAACCCCATCTCCTGTAAAGTACGTGCCGCCAAGGCGCTGCGATGGCCGCCGCCACAATAGCAGACGATCTTCTGAGTCCGGTCGGCGAGGCGGTCGTCTTTCTTGTAATGCTCAAGGTCGGCTTTGACCTCAAGGAAGCCTCGAGGGATGTTTATCGAACCCTCTAAGTGACCATCCTCATATTCGTTAGGCTCCCTAACGTCAAGAATGGTGTAACCCCCGGTCTTTTGGATCTCACGAACTTGTTCGGGTGTGACTTCAAGGACGGTCGTGAGGGCATCGGTGACAAAGTCGTGTAGCGATTTAGGCATGGTTTCTCAAAGCAGACTGCGTTCTTTCACGTGGAAGTAGAAACTCACCAACTTAGCGGCGAGATCTTGCGGCTCCGAATCTAGATTATGGATACCGGCCGAGCCCACCATGGTTGTCGCTGCTTTTCGATCCTCCATCAACATGCTCGCTGCCGCCTTCTGATACATGTCGTTTACGGTAGCCACATTGGTGTGGAGCACCTCTTCGATCTTGGGGTCTTGAACTCGACAGATTAGAGCCAGGTGACGCCTGGCAATCGGGCCAAAGGCGGTCGCCAAATCGCGTGCTCGGTCGACGTCTTCGTAATCGGTGAAATTCACGACGAGCGACCGGCGTTTCCACCGAGTAGCAAGGTAGGCGAACGCTGCAACCGGATCCGATTCGACCGGCTCTGCTACTAAATCGTGAACCGCTTCGATGATGATCCCGACCTGCCCCCGCCCCTTTCGAGGGGGAATATATCGGCGCACGTTGTCTGCGTAGACGAGCAAACCGACAAAGTCGCCGGCGAGAGCGGCGGCATTGGTTAACATCAAAAGGGCGTCCAGGACGTGATCGAGCTTTCGCACGCCGTTAACTTCGGCAAGCATGTGCCGGCCGATGTCGATGCAGACGACCACGACCTGATTCCTTTCCTGCTCAAACTGGCGCACCACGAGCTTCCCGCGCCGGGCGGACGCCTTCCAGTCGATCTTCCGATAGTCGTCCCCTTGCGTGTAGTCCCGAAGGGATTCGAAATCGGTGCCAAGTCCGCGCGTTCTTGATTTTCGGATCCCAAGCTCTTTCAACCGACCTTGCTGTTTGAGAAGATCGAACTCTCTCAGCGCGAGGATATTCGGATAGACGCGGACGGGCTCTTCGGTTGCGAGGCGCACCTCTTTCAGGGCCAGTCCGAGGGGGCACTCGACTCGAAGGTATGTGCCGCGAAACGACTCGGCTCCTCGTTCGGAGGGCGTTACGTGATAGGTGAGTTCGATCGGTCGTCGCGATTGAATCTCGACCTTGAATTCTTTCCGAGTGGCATCGAACAAGGGCGGAGGTTCATCCCGAAGGGTGGCCTGAATCGTCTCAAGCCCTTCGTTCTCAACCGTTAACGTTATTTTGTTCGCTGCTCGAACAGAGAGCACGGTGTCGAACTTTCGCCGTAGACTTAAGCGAGAAGTCGATGGAGCCAGAAACGTTGAGCCGTAGGCAACGACGACGAGCAGCGCGTCGTATGCAACGGCAATGGAGGGTGCGCCGGCAGCCGCGGAGGCGGCAGCGACCGGAATTCCCACTGCCACAAGCGCCCAGAATCTTTTCGTCGGTACCATCCGTATTGCCTCGAAGGTAGCATGCCCTAATGGATCAAGACCTCACGATCCTGAGCCCGGAGAAAACCATACTAACTTACCGGCTCGCGGGCCTGGGAAGTCGTATCGCCGCGCATATTATCGACCTTCTTCTGGTCGCCGCCGTTTTATACGGCTTTTCGATAGCCGCAATGATCGCCGGGTTGGCCATCGACAGCTATGTTGCCACGGGCATGGTCATGTTTGCTGTCTTCCTCGTTCCATTCGCCTATTTCATTCTGCTTGAAGGTTTGTGGAACGGACAGACGATTGGAAAGAAGGCGCTTGGGATTCGTGTGCGACTTGCCGACGGCACGCCGATCACCTTTCTTGCCGCACTGGGACGCAACATCATGCGACCAGCCGACATGCTCCCGGGACCCTACTTTGTTGGTCTTCTGGCGATCTTCACGAACCCCCGATCCCAGCGCGTCGGCGATCTGATCGCAGGAACCGTCGTTTGCTACGAAAAGCGCTCGCCACCCCTTTTCGCGGTAGCGCCTCACGTCGTTGGATACCACCCACTCGAATCGCACGTCGGAGAACTTCGAGGAATGACCCAGGAGGAGTACTATGCTCTCCGGCGCTTCTGCGATCGCTTTCCGGAGCTGTCGACGCGTACGCAGAACCGTCTTATGGAAGAGCTTTGGACGCCGATCGCTCAACGACGAAATGTTCCATCGCTGCCAAACGTCCATCCGATCTACTTGGCGGAGGCCGTCGTTATGAAGTTCGGCCGCGAAAAGGGTTTGCTGTAGAGCTCGAAAGTTGTCCAGATATCCCGCACGAGGTGTGGGGAAGGACGGTGGAAATCTTTACTCTGTTAGGAATGCGTTAAGAACTCACAGAAGAAAGTTATACATTGGATGAGTTATACACCTAGTTTTCCACGTTTGGTTTGTATAGGTTTTTGACGGTTTCAGGTTCATTTTGAGGCTTAGGTTCTGTTTTCTGGAAGCGGACTTTCGAGTTTTCCACCAAAAAGCTTGCCTTAAGAGTAACCATAAATTCTCATGATAGAAACGGATCTTTTAAAGAAGGATGGGGAAAGCTCGGGCGCTGCGCGCCCTCTTGCCGTCGGAACCGTCTCTCTTGAAGCGTTTCGAAACTATGTCCATGAGACTGTGGATCTGGCTCCAGGGTTCAACGTTCTCGCGGGAAAGAACGCCCAAGGCAAGACCAATTTCCTTGAGGCCCTTTATTTGCTTTCGACGACCCGGCTATTAAGAGGTCAGCGAGACTCCGAGGCGATCCTCCAAGGTCGCCAAAAGGCGCATGTGACGGCGGAACTGCAGGGGAGCGAGACACGGCTTTCGATGGTCCTTGAAGCTGGAATCCGCAAGCGAGCGGCGATCAACGGCCTCTCGATGCCTCGAGCCTCCGACCTGATCGGGCGTTTGCCATGTGTCTGCGTCAGTGCCCAAGACATGGATTTGGTACGTGGTGAGCCGGCCGACCGAAGGCTTTTTTTGGATCTTGAGCTTTGCGCACTGTCTCCTGCCTACTTACGCCACTTGACGATGTACAAGCGCGCTCTGGAGCAGCGGAACGCCTTGCTGAGGGATTCTCGAGAGTGGATGCAACCCAAGGAAAACTTCGAACCTTGGGAAGAGCAGATGGCGATGCACGGGGCCGCACTTCGAAATGCCCGAGAGGAGTTCATCGATCGGATGGCAACGCCGAGCGCAGACATCCACTCCCAGATGGGCGGCGGAGAGCAAGTGGACATGAAGATGGACCACAAAGATCCCGCAATGGATTCCGAAACTCTTCTGGCAGCGCTCTCAGCGACTCGGAATCACGATGTTGCGAGGGGTGGTACGGGTGTGGGGCCTCATCGCGACGACCTCCGAATCGATGTAGGGGGAAAGGATGCAAGGTTATACGGATCGCAGGGCCAACAAAGGACTGCAGTGATCTCCATCAAGCTGGCGTCGCTTCAAATTTCTCGGGATGAGTTTGGGGTTCCACCTCTGCTCTTGCTGGACGATATCCTCTCAGACTTGGACGAATCCCGAAGGGGGCTGCTTGTCGAAGTCGTGCTTGAAAAGGCAGGTCAGGCCGTCCTTACTTGTACAGAAGCGGCGGCAGCGGGGTCGAGAATCCTCGAACACGCGAAGGTGTTTCACGTGGAATCTGGGAGAGTGCTGGAAGCATGAGACGCATCCGTCAAGTGTTGCCTTCCGCGCTCGCCAACGAAGAACTTCTCAAAGTTGCTCGTGCTCAATCTGCGATGCGCAGGTGGCCTGAAGTGGTGGGAACGATGCTTGCGGAGAGGTCCTTTCCGGACCGATATGGCAGAGGGACACTATGGGTTGCGGTAGAAGGTTCGGCGTGGGCTCAAGAGCTTCGGATGATGAAGGACAAGATCCTGAGACGGCTCAACGATGTCTCCGGAGAATCCGGCTTGTTCACCGATGTGAGATTCGGCGTCCGTCCGCTCCCGCCACTTCCCAAACCGGTGGAGGAAATTAAGGCGGCTTCGGAGAAAGAGGATTTGGCCGGATTGAGCATCCGGGAGATCGCAGAACGACGCTTGGCGAAGTGGAAAGATGAGGGAAGAGATTGAGGCACGTCCCTCGGCAACCGTACTTATCGGTCTGATCCTTGGGCTTATCGCTTTTAACTTCCCGATTTGCCTTCTGTTTCTGTTGGCCTTTCTGATCTGGATTAGGCCGATGCCTGCCAAGACTCTGCTTGCGGGAGCGTTTGTCCTGGGTTTGGGCTTGTCACCGGTAAGTATCCCCGGGATCGTACAGGGAACTCCGATCGACGGGATCGGCACGGTATCGACGGTACCAACGCTTTCTCCGGATGGGCAGTCGTGCGAATTTGAATTCCGCGGCGGTTCGCTCTTTCTGACGTTGCCACTCAACCCAGGGGTGATGCTGGGCGATCGCCTCCGCATTTCTGGCATTGCTAAGCCACTTCAGTCGAATGTCGGCGGTTGGTCCCACCAGAGAACCATTGGAAGGATTCAGGTGGATCGATTTCAATTGGTTGAGTCGGGAAGTTGGGTTGCTCACTTTGCAGACGGTTGGCGCCGGTCGTTCATGGAGTTCCTCAACGCCAACCTCTCTCCAAAAGACGCAAGTTTGGTGGATGCGATCTGCTTCAATGCTCGCTCTATGATTGATAAGCAGACGAAGGAGGAAATGGGCCACAGCGGAGTGATTCACATCGTGTCTGCTTCTGGGCTCCAAGTCTTCGTCTTCGGTGGCCTGATCGCCATGCTTCTCCGGTTCGTGCCACTTCCGCGGTGGTTACAGATCCTGGTCTTGGCGATTGTCCTGGTCATCTATGCCCTGGCGGCAGGATTACAGCCACAGATCGTCCGAGCGGTCGTCATGACGATCTTGGGTTTATCAGCCTATCTGTTTAGGCGAGAACCCGATCCGTTATCCGCCCTTTCGATTGGAGGCATTTGCTATCTGATCTGGCGACCTGAGGCGGTTTACAGTCTGGCGTTCCAACTCTCGTTCATTACCGTGGCCGCGGTGGCCCTGTTCTTCAGGCGGTCTCCTGAAACTCATGCCTCGCCACGTTCGCAGATCGCTAGACATATCACAGATTTCTTGAAGCTCTCCGGAGTTGTTTCAATGGCGACGATGCCGATGGTGGCGTATACGTTGGGAGTTGTTTCACTCGTGGCGGTCTTCGCCAACCTACTCGTCTATTGGTGTTTGCCTTTCCTAGTGGCAATCGCCTTTTCGGCACACGCTACATCTTTGGTTTTGCCCCAGATGGGAGGGGCGATTGCTTCCATCTTTCTGACCCCAATAAGCCACTTTATCTACACCGTGCTCGGGTGGTTGGGTGATGAATCTACTTCTTTGCAGGCGCCGGCGTTCAGCGCGTATTGGTTAGTTGCGCTGTATGGCGCGTGGGCAATGACGTACAGGAGACGCGTTGTCCAACCCTAAGTTCTTGTTTGGCGCTGTTGCCTGCGTTGCACTGGGGTTCGGTGTCGGTTGGGTCTGGCCGAAACCGACGCGCCTAACCTTTCTCTCCGTCGGACAAGGGGATTGCGCTGTGTTTCAGCACGACGGGACGACAATCCTGATCGACAGCGGGCCGAAAAACCCGAAGGTGGATGCCGGGGAGAAGATCGTAGTCCCGAACTTGAAAGGACTTGGAGTGGATGGTGTCGACTTGATTCTGCTCTCACATCCCGACATCGACCACGTTGGCGGAACGGGAGCAGTGTTGAAAGCGTTTCCCAACGCGACGGTTGCAATCTCCGCGTGCTTTCATGAAAACACTCAGTTGTTAGAACTACTAAGAAAATGGGGCCGGAGTCCGAATCAGGTGAAATGGCTTGGACCCGAGTATCAAGGAACCGTCGGTGAGTTCAAAATCAGGATCGATTGCCCCCAAACCGATGTTGACGAGGAAACGAACGACGGCTCGATGATTGTTAGGGTTGCGGACGGCGCCGCTTCGGCAGTGTTCACTGGAGATGCTCCTGCGAAAGTGGAAGAGTCGTTTAGCCAGATTTCCGATTGGCGCTCGGAGATCATGAAAGCCGGGCACCACGGAAGTAGGTCTGCGACGTCAGAGACTTGGATCGAAACCGTTCACCCTGAGGTTGCGATTCTGAGTTGCGGATTGAATAACGAATACCATCATCCTCACGCCGAAGTCGTGAATCGCCTAATCAAGGATGGGGTGAAAATTTGCAGGACGGACCAAGAAGGGAATATCGGTTTTGTCCTGAAGAACGGCCGATTTGAACGAGAATGATTCGACTCTGCCGACGTGCTTTGATTGCGGTCGGCAGAGTCGATGACGTTACTTGGAATCCACTTCGAAGAGAGTTCGTCTTGCCACGATCTTCTCAAGTTGATTCTTGAGGGATTCAAGGGTCGCCTGTTCCTTTTCGACGATCTCTGGCTTGGCTCTTTCCACAAATTGGGGGTTGGAGAGGCGAGCTTCGATCTTGATCATCTCGGCTTGGGCCTTTTCCTCCTCCTTCTGGAGCCGGGCAAGCTCCTTCTCGGTGTCGACAAGGCCAGAGATGGGAAGATGGATGTCAACGCCGGCAACCGTCGTTGAAACAAAGCGTCCCTCTGTAGGTCGTCCGAACTTAATCTCTTTCACCCACCCCTGAGAGGTGAAGACAGCATCGTTGCCCTCGAGATCTCCTTCAATGTAGGCGAGAGGGATTGTCTTGATCGGTTGGAGGTCCAATTCGGCACGAAGGGCTCTAAAAGCACGTGTAATCTCGAAAATTCGCTCTATACGGGCTTCTGAGTCGGGCAGGTCATATATGGTGGGTAGCTGGGGCCAATTGGAGCTCATTAAGAACTCCGATTTGCCTGTAATCGGCAGGTGGCTGTACAGCTCTTCGGTGATGTGGGGCATAACCGGGTGCATCATCTTGAGGAATGCATCCAGTGCGGTAAGGAGGACCCACTGCGGTGTTGCCTTGTCGGTGGCACTGTTGAGTCGTGGCTTGGAGACTTCGATATACCAGTCACACAGTTCCGACCAGAAGAACTTGTACATTGCCTGGCAAGCCGATTGGATGTCATAGCCGTCATAGGCGGCTCGGACTGCCTTTTCGGTCTGATACAGTCTGCTGAGCAGCCACTCATCGACGGTGGTCAACGTCTTCGGCTCGGAAACCGGACCCTCAATATTCATGAGGACGAAGCGAGTTGCGTTCCAGATCTTGTTACAGAAATTCCTGGCCTCGTCGGTCTTGCGTTCGCTGTAGCGCAGCTCCTGGTTTTCGCCGGTCTGACTGAGAAGGGTGTATCGGAGAGCGTCGGCGCCGATGGAACTGATGATTTCCATCGGATCGACTCCGGTTCCGAGGCTCTTGCTCATCCGGCGTCCATCTTCGCGCATGACGGTTGCGTAAATCATCACGTCGGAGAACGGTTTCCCGCCAGCAAGGTCGTATCCCATCATCATCATTCGGGCAACCCAAAGGTTGATGATATTTCTATCCGTGATCAAGCAGTTCGTTGGATAGAAGCGCTTGAGATCTTCGGATTGCTCAGGCCAGCCTAATGTGGCGAACGGCCAGAGGCCGGAGCTGAACCACGTATCGAGAACATCCTCGTCTTGGCGGACGATCGGCTTGTCGCCCGCCTTACGCTGCGCTTCTTCCCAACTCAAGGCCGCAAAGTGAGTTCCATCTTCGGTGTAATAGACGGGGACTCGGTGGCCCCACCACAATTGGCGGCTCAGGCACCATTCTCGGATGTTTTCCATCCAATCCAGGAAGATCCGTTCGTATCGGGCGGGGTGAAACTTGACCTGACCCTGCTTTACCGCCTCTATAATCGGAATGGCGAGGGCAGGCTGATCACAGAACCACTGTTCGCTCAGCAGCGGCTCAATGACTTCGCCACTTCTATCGCTGATTACGATGGGAATCTCATGGTCCTCAATCTTGACCATGTACCCCTGCTCTTCGAGATCGTGAACGATCTGCTTACGAGCTTCGTTTCGATCGAGGCCAAAATACGGTCCCTCAAGGGAGATTCTTGCCTGGGGATCGAGGATGATCGGCATCGGCAGGCTATGGCGAACGCCTACTTGGTAGTCGTTCGCATCATGGGCGGGCGTGATTTTGACTGCGCCAGTTCCGAATGCTGGGTCTGGGTACGGATCCGCGATGATCGGGATCTCTTTGTTGAGAAGGGGAAGGAGCAGTGTCTTGCCGACTTTGTCTTTGTAGCGGGCGTCGCTGGGATGGACGGCGACGGCGACGTCGGCAAGCATCGTTTCTGGGCGCGTCGTGGCGATGACGATCTCTCCGCTGCCATCGGAATAGGGATAACGGACATGGTACAGCTTGCCTCGACGAGTCTCTCGGAGTGTTTCAATATCGGATACTGACGTTTGAAGCTTGGGGTCCCAGTTGACGACGCGCTTGCCTCTGAAGATGAGACCGCGGTCGTACCAGTCGATAAACACCTTCAAAACTGCTTCTGCGTACCTGTCGTCGAGTGTAAAGCGCTGTCTCGACCAATCGAAGGCGCATCCTAGGGTGCGCAACTGGTTGAGGATCGTGTCTCCACTCTCCTTCCTCCATTCCCAGACGCGCTCTACGAACTTCTCACGCCCAATTTGCGCCGCACTGGTGCCTTGTTTCTTGAGCTGCTTGTCTACAACGCTTTGAGTCGCGATGCCAGCGTGGTCTTGGCCGGGCAGGATCAGGACGTTTTTGCCAAGGAGGCGATTGTAGCGGCCGAGCAGATCCTGGAGTGGATAACAGAGGGCGTGCCCCATGTGGAGTGACCCTGTGATATTTGGAGGGGGAATGGTAATCGTGTAGGGTGGTTTATCGGATCCGGCCACGGGTCGAAAGAGAAGGGCTTCTTCCCACTTGGCGTACCACTTCTGCTCAGTTAGTGACGCGTCATAGCGCGTCGGCATATTGCTCAGGTCCATTAATGTAACTCCTCCCGGTCCATGTCGCGGACTGGTAGGTGTAGTTTACACTGCATAAAAAGGCCAGGGATTGTTTCATGTGAAACAATCCCTGGCCATCGAGTGGAATCGGTTGGCT
>Ga0364866_11142_pt1 | contig 10439 bp, 7 predicted proteins | sample ExccelAu500001D3_3_FD_206913 | JGI IMG/M metagenome (GOLD analysis project Ga0364866, IMG submission 206913) | Enriched cells from Trout Bog Lake Hypolimnion, Wisconsin, USA - BchlTB.Aug13.5000.01.D3 | ecosystem: Environmental > Aquatic > Freshwater > Lake > Hypolimnion/Profundal zone | place: USA... | reverse complement strand
ATTTGATTAGCTAGATGTGATTGATTTATAAAAGTAAGGTAATATGGTGTTCTATTACATTACTTAAGTGTCTATGAGTCTTATGCAGATTAAACGTCAATTAATGTGTCTATTATTGGGCATGTCTTTTCTTTGTAACACCGCTTTTAGTAGTGAGTTTGATCAACAAAGACAAGATTTTTTATTGGCAGAAAAGATGTTAGCTCAAGGTAAAAACGCAGAGTTTTTGAGTTTAAGTAGCCAATTAATTAATTATCCGCTTTATCCTTATTTGCAATATCAGTGGTTAAAGACCGATTTATCCCAAACTGAGCGTATTAAGGATTTCCTAGTCAATCATAAAGACACGCGTTATGCGGGGTTGCTTAGAAGTCAGTGGCTGAGCTATTTGGCTGATAATCAGCGCTGGGAAGAATTTGTTCAATTCTATCAAACGGCTGATAGCGTTGCTCATGAGTGCCAGTATTATTGGGCAAGTTATAAATTAGGTCATCGGCAGCAGCCTTTGGCTGAGGCCATACGCTTCTGGTTTACAGGCGATAGTTTAGTAAATGAATGTAATGATTTGATGTCGTTGTTGCTGTTGTCGCCTTTATTAACGCCTGAATTAATTTGGCAGCGCTTTGAGTTGGCATTAAAAAATAACAATAAACCCTTGATCAATTCTTTAAAATATTTGTTGGATGATCCTAATCGGAAGGCCGCTGATTTATGGTTACAAATACATAAAAAACCAATAATGATCCAATATGATCAATTTGTAATTGATAGTGATTTGAAGGCGCGTATTTTTATTGATGGTCTGCAAAAATTGTCCCAGTCAGATTTAGAATCAGCAATAACGGTTTGGGATAATAAGAAACAACTAGGTCACTTTAATAATCGACACGTTCAACAAATTGAAAAGATCTTAGGGCTTACTTTGGCTCATGCGCGAGACGACAGAGCTTATGTTCACTTGAGTCAAGTATCTGAGCCCGATGCAGAAGTTAGAGAGTGGAAAGTTCGCTCAGCTTTATTTGCAATGAATTGGCAGCAAGTTAATGAGGCTTTGACTGGTTTAAGCGCTGAAGAAAAACAAAAGCCCCAATGGCAGTATTGGCAAGCAAGAACTTTGATAGAAATCGGTGATGTACAGCAAGGACAATTTTTATACCAAACATTGTCTAATGACAGAAGTTTTTATGGGTTTATGGCTGCGGACATTCTTAATAATGCTTATGTGTTTTCAGATCATCCCGTAAATTTGCAAGAAAATGAATTGACAGCCTTAGCTGAGCAAGTTGATTTCAGAGTGGCTCATGAATTTATTGAATTAAAGCGTGATTCTGAAGCGAAACGACAGTGGTGGTTTGCAATCAATAAATTATCTAAAACTCAGCTTAAGGTCTCTGCTAAATTAGCGCAGCAATGGCAATGGGATCAAGTAGCCATTATGACCTTAGTTAAAGCTGATTATTGGGATGATTTGGTTTTACGTTTTCCGCTTCAATACGCTAATCAAATTCAAAATACTGCCTATTATATGGATCTTGAGCCTGCGATTATTTTTGGCTTAATTCGCCAAGAAAGTATGCTTGATCCAAAGGCAATGTCTGCGGTTGGGGCGCGTGGCTTAATGCAGATTATGCCAGAAACGGGAAAGGAAATAGCGGGTCAACTCAATGCGCCTTGGCAATCTGCTGATAGTTTGTTTGTGCCTGAAGTTAATATTAGGTTTGGCGCTTTTTATTTTAAGCATTTATTGAAGCAATTTAATGGACATTTTGCTTTAGCAACAGCAGCTTATAATGCAGGGCCTGGTCGAGTCACTAAGTGGTTGTCTAATGATAGACTATTACCGACTGATGTTTGGATAGAAACTATACCCTTTAAAGAAACAAGGAAATATGTCAGTTCGGTACTTGCATACACCATTATTTATCAAGAGCGACTGCAAGGTAAGGCATTAAAATTGCGTGAATTGTTGCCAGAAGTACCTCAGCATTAAAAATTGAGCTGATTTTTTTGAGTGACTGTTAGATAATATGGCTTTACTTTATAAGAATAATTAAAAGGTACACACAGGGTATGGAAAAACAGCATAGTTTTACGCGCGAAGAATTATTAATGTCCGGTCGGGGAGAGTTATACGGACCTAATAATGCGCAATTACCATTACCTAATATGCTGATGATGGATCGTATCACTTATATGTCTGATGAAGGCGGCACTTATGGTAAGGGTGAAATTGTTGCTGAATTAGATATTACTCCAGATTTATGGTTTTTTGCTTGTCATTTTCAAGGTGATCCAGTTATGCCGGGTTGTTTAGGGCTTGATGCTATGTGGCAACTGGTCGGTTTTTATTTATGCTGGATGGGTGGTCCTGGCAAAGGACGAGCATTAGGTGTAGGTGAAGTGAAATTTACCGGACAAGTCTTACCCACTGCAAAAAAAGTCATTTATCGAATTAATTTAAAACGACTCATCATGCGTAAACTAGTGATGGGCATTGCTGACGCGACTATGGAAGTCGATGGCAAAGTTATTTATGAAGCGACTGATTTAAGAGTCGGTTTATTTACTTCTACAGCAGATTTTTAAAAGGTCAACACTAAAATGAGAAGAGTCGTAGTCACCGGTTTAGGTATTGTTTCTAGCATAGGTAATAATCGGAATGAAGTTGTTGATTCCTTGAAGCAAGGTCGATCAGGTATTACATTTGCTAGCGTCTATGAAGAATTGGGTTTTCGTAGCCATGTGCACGGGGCGATTAACATAGATTTAGATTCCCTTATAGATCGTAAAATAAAACGTTTTATGGGTGATGGTGCCGCATTCAATTATGTAGCTATGCAACAAGCGATTGATGATTCTGGTTTATCAGAGGCAGAAATTTCTAATTTTAGAACTGGCTTAGTGATGGGTTCTGGCGGCCCTTCTACCTCAAACTTAGTTGAAGCGGCTGATATCTTACGTTCAAAAGGCGTGAAGAAAGTAGGCCCTTATATGGTGCCTAGAACCATGTCTAGTACCAATACCGCTTGTCTTGCAACACCTTTTAAAATTAAAGGCGTTAATTATTCTATCAGTTCAGCGTGTGCAACCAGTGCTCATTGTATTGGTCATGCCATGGAATTAATTCAAATGGGCAAACAAGATGTCGTGTTTGCCGGTGGTGGTGAAGAAGAACATTGGACCATGTCAGTGTTATTTGATGCTATGGGTGCTTTATCTTCCAAATATAATGATGCGCCTACTACAGCTTCCAGACCTTATGATGAAACGCGTGATGGCTTCGTTATATCTGGTGGCGGTGGTGTATTAGTCATAGAAGAGCTAGAACATGCTAAAGCTCGTGGCGCTAAAATATATGCTGAATTAACGGGTTATGGTGCAACTTCGGATGGTTATGATATGGTGCAACCTTCAGGTGAAGGCGCAATCAGATGTATGCAACAAGCCATGGCCACGGTAGAGGGCAAGATTGATTATATCAACGCTCATGGTACCAGTACCCCAGTCGGTGACACAAAAGAGTTAGAAGCTTTGCGTGCCGTGTTTGGTGAAGGAAACGTACCAAGAGTCAGTTCTACAAAATCATTAACAGGTCATGCTTTAGGTGCAGCCGGTGTTAATGAAGCTATATATTCATTATTAATGATGGAAGAAAACTTCTTGAGTGCTTCAGCAAATATTAGCCAGCTTGATCCAGGTGCTGAAGGCATTCCTATCGTTCGTGAACGTGAAGATAATGTGACCTTAAATACCATCATGTCCAATAGCTTTGGCTTTGGTGGCACAAACGCAACTTTAGTTTTTCAGCGTTATAACGGCTAAAACCGCTCTTATTGAGGCTCATCAACAGATGAGCCTCAATGTCCTTTCTTGCATAATTACTCTATATAATTCTGACCATGTCAGATCTACATCAAAAAGATAAATTCGAGTTTAATAAACTACAAAAACGTTTAAGACATAATGTCGGCGATGCCATTGTCGACTATAACATGATCGAAGACGGTGATAAGGTTATGGTGTGTCTATCAGGCGGTAAAGATTCTTTTACTATGCTAGACGTACTCATGAATCTGCAGAAAACAGCGCCTATCGATTTTGAGTTAATTGCCGTTAATTTGGATCAAAAACAGCCCGGTTTTCCTGAGCATGTATTGCCTGCCTATCTTGAATCATTAGGCGTGCCTTATCATATTATTGAAAAAGATACCTACAGTGTTGTAAAGCGCGTTATACCTGAAGGCAATACTACCTGTGGGCTCTGTTCTCGTTTGCGCCGTGGTACTTTGTACGGTTATGCAGAAGCTAATGGCATTACTAAAATTGCCTTAGGTCATCATCGCGACGATATACTCGAGACTTTCTTCTTAAATATATTTTATGGCGGTAAGCTCAAAGCCATGCCGCCAAAATTATTGAGCGATGATAAAAAGAATATCGTCATTCGGCCTTTAGCCTATATGCGTGAAAAAGATATCGAGCGTTATGCCGCTTTTAGAGATTACCCGATCATTCCCTGTAACTTATGCGGGTCTCAGATTAACTTGCAACGACAAGCGATGAAAGAGATGTTAAATGTTTGGGATAAGCAGTTTCCTGGGCGCTTAGAAACGATTTTTACCAGCTTACAGAATGTTGCGCCTTCACAGTTGGTTGATAGACAATTATTTGATTTCGTAGGCTTAATGCGGGGTGAGTCTGTATCCGAAACGCTAGTTCAAGCACATGCGGGTTTGGATGTATTAGCCATGTAATTTATGCATGAACCATGCTTCCCTTAATGTCCGGCTAACCCTATTACCTGCATCATAACCTTATGACACCCATTCAATATATCAATACACCTGAACAACTCGTTAGCCTATGTGCGCAGATTAGAACCGAGCCTTGGTTAGCCTTGGATACTGAGTTTTTACGCGAAAAGACTTATTATCCTAAGTTTTGTTTGCTACAAATTGCTACGCCTGATTGGGTCGCTTGTATTGATCCTATCGCTCTTGCTGATATGAGTGAGCTTTATGAGGCTTTAGAAAATCCAGCTATCGTTAAAGTTTTTCATTCTTGCCGACAAGATTTAGAGATCTTTCATCAAGCTACCGGTAAATTACCTGGGCCCATTTTTGATACCCAAATAGCAGCACCTTTATTAGGTTTTCAAGATAATCCTGGCTATGCCATGTTGGTGTCTAGCTTATTAAGTATTAATTTAAATAAAGCCCATACCCGAGCTGATTGGAGTAAGCGGCCGTTAACCGAAGCAGAAATAGAATATGCAGCGGATGATGTGATTTATCTGTGTCAGATATATCAAATCATGTTGAAAAAACTAACTGAATTAGGGCGTATCGATTGGTTGAAGCACGATTTTGCAGAATTAACTAACCCTGCGCATTATGTGGTTGATCCAGAAAAAGCCTGGCTTAGAATAAAAGGCAAAAACAAACTGACGGGTAAGCAGTTATCTATCATTCAGACCTTAGCGCAATGGCGAGAAAAAACGGCACAAGCCGAAGATAGACCTAAAAGTTGGTTGTTACGTGATGAGTTATTGTTTGATTTAGCTAAATTACAACCCGAAACGGTCGACGCTTTAGCCAGCGTGCGAGGGATTAATGAGCGTGCCTTGCATCGTTATGGTAAAGAACTTTGTTCATTAATTAGTGCGGCTAAACAGCGCCCGCCTTTACCATTAAATGACAAAGATCGATCGGCCAAGAAGACCCAGCAACAAGAAGCTATTTTAGATATTTTAACGGCCTTGGTGCGTATAAGAGCCGAAGAAAATGCCCTTAACCCGACCATCCTAGCTACTCGTAAAGATTTAGAAGTCTTGATGTTTAATGAAGATGAAGAATGTCCGTTATTGCACGGTTGGCGTTACAGCATGGCTGGTAAAGAATTGTTAGGTCTTTTAAAAGGCGAGTTTCTGTTAGGTATAGAAGACGAACGTTTGGCTATTATTGAAAGCAAATCCTTGTAGGTATAAATGTAGGCCGGAATAAGACCAGCCTAGCGTAGCGCGGGTGGCGTTTCCGGCACAGTCTCGCCTGATTGCCGGAAACGCTTTGCTCACTTACGCTCGCAAAGCCTTATTCCGGCCTACAGACTGCATCCCTGCGTGTAAGTTGTTGAAGTAGTAGGCCGGAATAAGGCCAGCCTAGCGTAGCGAGGGTGGCGTTTCCGGCACAGTCTCGCCTGATTGCCGGAAACGCTTTGCTCACTTACGCTCGCAAAGCCTTATTCCGGCCTACAGACTGCATCCCTGCGTGTAAGTTGTTGAAGTAGTAGGCCGGAATAAGACCAGCCTAGCGTAGCTAGGGTGGCGTTTCCGGCACAGTCTCGCTTGATTGCCGGAAACGCTTTGCTCACTTACGCTAGCAAAGCTTTGTTCAGGCCTACTGCTGCTATACAGGGGGCCTGCCCCACGGTGTTAAACAATGCACTTTCTACCTGCCATTCTTTGAAATCTTCATGAAAGTCATACTCACCGAAAAACCCTCAGTCGCTAGAGACATTGCCCGTTGTCTCAATATTAATCAAAAACGTGACGGTTATTTTGAAGGTAATGGCTATCAAATTACTTGGGCTTTTGGGCATTTAGTCGAGCTCAAAGAGCCTGATGAATATCATCCAGAATGGAAACGTTGGTCCTTAGACGCGCTGCCGATGATTCCTGAACAATTTGCTTTGAAAGCACGCGGTGATGAATCTGCGCAAAAACAACTTAATATTATTAAGCGTTTATTTCTGCCTGCCGATGAAATTATCTGTGCAACCGATGCCGGTAGGGAAGGGGAGTTAATCTTTCGCTATATCTTATCGTGGACGGAGTGCTTACAAAAACCCATTAAGCGTTTATGGATTAGCTCTTTAACAGATGAGTCTATTCAAAAGGGTTTTAGTCAATTACAACTGGGTAGTGCCTATGAAGGCCTATACCGTGCCGCAAAATGTCGTAGTGAATCTGATTGGATAGTCGGTTTAAATGCCACACGTTTATATACGCTTAAGTTTGGTCAATATGGAAGTTTGTGGACCATAGGTCGTGTGCAAACACCGGTATTAGCTTTGATAGTACAAAAAGATTTAGAGATAGCGCAGTTTGTCCCTAAAGATTTTTGGGAGTTATATACCCTTTACAGGGCTATTGATTTTCAATACGTCGGTGGACGTTTTGAGCAACAAACTGATGCCGATAGTTTGTTAAAGCAAATTGAAGCGCACCCGTTAGAAATTACTTCGGTTAAAGGTAAACATGAGACGGTGCATCCACCGTTACTCTACGACTTAACCGAATTACAAAAAGACCTGAGTATTCGCTATGGTTTGACAGCCGATCAAACCTTATCCTTAACTCAGCAGTTATACGAAAAAAAGCATGTAACCTATCCACGTACTGATAGTCGCTGTCTAACACAAGATATGAAGCCTGGCATCAAACCTTTGCTCGAGACTTTGCGTCAACATTTTAGTGAGCAGATAGCGCCTTTAAATTTGGAGGCTTTAAACTACAGTAAACGTTGTTTTAATGATGCTAAAGTAACCGATCACCATGCCATCATTCCAACCACTCTGCTAGCAAATCATTTAAGCCCAGATGAAACGAAAGTCTATGAAGCTATTGTTTTAAGATTTATCGCCGCTTTTTATCCGCCTTGCTTAAAACAAATCACCACGGTATTAGCTGCGGTACAGAAAACCAAATTTAAGGCCTCGGGTACAGTGATAGAAGTAGAAGGCTGGCAGGCTTTATATAAAAATAGTGCTGTGAATCAAGCCTCAAAAGTTAATGAACCTAAATTATTGCCAGTTTTTACAGTCGGCGAAACAGGCCCACATGAGCCTCATATAAACCAAGGTAAAACCACTGCGCCTAAAGCGTATAACGAAGCAAGTTTATTAGGTATTATGGAGTCTGCCGGCAAAACCTTTGACGATGAAAAGCTTAAAGAAGCTTTAAAGGACAAAGGTTTGGGTACGCCAGCTACACGCGCTTCTATTATTGAAGGCTTGATCAAGCGTCGTTATATTCAGCGCCAAAAAAAGTTAATCTTATCTACCGAATCAGGTCGACATTTGATTGCCATTATTGCTGACGAGCGTTTAAAGTCAGCAGCAATGACAGGTGAATGGGAAGCTAAGCTTAAAAAAATAGAGCAGAATACTTATGATCCCGATCAGTTTATGGCGGAGATTATTCAGTTTACCCAGCAATTAAATGACGCTTCAGAAAAATCCCTTTATGACCCTACCCAATTAGGTGCCTGTCCACGTTGCCAGCAGCCGATTATCGAAGGTCGAAAAGCTTATGGTTGTAGTCAATGGAAAAGCGGTTGCCAGTATGTGTTAAATAAGCAGATTTATGGCGTAAACATTAGTCGTGATATGGCTAGCCAACTCCTACAAATAGGTCGTACTCTAAAGGCTTATCTACTTAAGGTTAATAATGACAGCTTTAATGCACAACTTATTTTGCAGCCTTCAGGAGAACTCATTTATAACAAACTGCAAAATCAAGCAGAACAAAAGCTGACATCAATCCTAGCTGATTGCCCTTTGTGTAACGGTAAAATCATTGAAACCAACAAAGCTTATAGTTGCAGTGAATGGCGCAATGGCTGTAAGTCAGTAATCTGGAAAGTGATTGCCAAGAAAGTTATCACTGAAGAATTAGCGCTTAAATTACTCACTACGGGCGAGACAGGGCTGTTAAAAGGATTTAAATCCAATAAAGACACTGAGTTTGATGCTAACTTAAAACTCGTTAATGGCAGGGTCGAAATGGATTTTACTGGCGAAATTCTTTAATATGAAACAACCGATATCTTTGTCTTAAAAAACCTAACCACTATACGTTTGGGTGGTCTTATTCCGGCCTACAAGTGCTTAGCTGTAGGCATTGACGGAAAACAACGTAGGGGTGACAGATTCGCCCTTTTCGAACGAACTTAATTTTACAGGGCGTATGCAATACGCCCCTACGACCAGCACCACAATATTAATGATATAGCTGTAGGCCGGAATAAGACTTTTTGAGCGTAAGCGAGGAAAGCGTTTCCGGCATCGGCAGGGCTACCGTGCCGGAAACGCCACCCCGCGCTGCGCTAGGGTGGTCTTATTCCGGCCTACAAAAGCTTAGCTGTAGGCATTGACGCAAAACAACGTAGGGGTGACAGATTCGCCCTTTTATAACGGACTTAATTTTATAGGGCGTATGCAATACGCCCCTACGACTAGCACCACAATATTAAAGATATGGCTGTAGGCCGGAATAAGACTTTACGAGCGTAAGCGAGGAAAGCGTTTCCGGCATTTACATCGCACTCATCGAATCATGCGTCACAAAGATCTATATGATGTGCCGACGCTAGGAGGGGTATCACTTTGTTTTGCTCATCCAAAATAGAAATTGTTGTTAGCTTCAGATTAGTTACAAATCCCAATATTCAAAAATAACGATTGTAATAGGTCTTCCAAAAGTTGTTGGCGTTCGCTTACTGACCTCAAGCTACATTTCTACTCCTCATTTCCCAAACATCAGTACTAAAGTCGATATCGCTATTCTGCGGTGATCTTCGCTACCGGCAATCGGATTCAACTCCACAAAAGGTCTTTCGACTATTGTTAATGCTGATCTGAAGAGCAATATAGCTTCATCAACGGACATTTGACGAAAGGTGTTGGTTTGATTTCTTAAGGCCGTTTCTACATAAGGCTGTGCTAGGATATCACTATAATGATAAAACTCAGATGACAGCGTCTGTTGTTTAGCTAGGCAATCTTCATAGTAGCGTATGACCCTAGGATTCACTTGTTTTATTTTTTCAAAAATATAATCAATCATTACTTCCATAAAACTCTGCAATGGCAGATGGTCATCAAACTCTCTAAACTTTTGTGCTAAATTTCCTAGTTGCTGGGATTGGCCTTGCTTAATCACCCATAAAAAAGCATTCTCAATGATGCCTACACGATCACATAAAGTGCTTAGAGCATAGCCCGACCTTGCCGAGAGTTCTCTACTTGTAAATTTGTTTGGATTTGCCTGGTCTACTAGTTCAAAGGCTGCCTGTAAGATTTCATCTAGCGTTTGTTTGGAGCGATTCTGTTTTGCTTCTGGAAATTCAATAGTTATATTTTTCGGCATGTTGTTCTCTTCAAAATGCGAACGCCCTAAAAAGCAAGCTTAGTTGGTGTTGTAAATGTCAGCTAAATCAAGGCTTGCGGCGTCTTTGTCAAAAATCCAAATACGAACAAAAACCTTCTAACTTACTCTGATATTTTCGCTATATTAACGCCAATTTAGAATTATTCCGAGTGTTAAAAACTAAAGTTTAGCCAAGAGTCAAGTAGGCTGTGCAATGTTTTTCTGCCCAGCACCACAATATTAATAATATAGCTGTAGGCCGGAATAAGGCTTTTTGAGCGCAAGCGAGGAA
>Ga0364866_11141_pt1 | contig 10443 bp, 8 predicted proteins | sample ExccelAu500001D3_3_FD_206913 | JGI IMG/M metagenome (GOLD analysis project Ga0364866, IMG submission 206913) | Enriched cells from Trout Bog Lake Hypolimnion, Wisconsin, USA - BchlTB.Aug13.5000.01.D3 | ecosystem: Environmental > Aquatic > Freshwater > Lake > Hypolimnion/Profundal zone | place: USA... | reverse complement strand
CCCGAGCGTGTTTGCAATCAAAGGAAATGTATGAGTTCGTCACGAATCCTCGGCCGAGTTGTCACATTCTCGCTAGTTGTAGCTTTTGGTAGCGGTCAGGGAAAGGCGGAGAGTTTGACGAGCCTTTGTAGCTTTACAAATTACAACGGAACCTATCCGTGGGGTGGCGTTGTCGTGTCCAGCAATAAAATCTATGGAACGACCTATAATGGCGGCACGAATGGGGGTTGGGGCAGCATATTCTCCGTCAACGCCGACGGCTCCGATTATGCCGCGCTTTACCATTTTAGTCGGGAAGTTGATGACTACTACAACAGCGACGGGGCAAGTCCAGTTGGTGACTTGATCTTGTCGGGGCACACCCTCTATGGAACGGCGTCCCAAGGCGGCACAAATGGAGATGGCGCCATCTTTGCCATCAACACAGACGGTACCGGCTTTACCAACTTGCACAACTTCGCTTTTTCCGACGGATACAGCCCGCAAAGCGGCTTGATCTTGTCCTGTAACACGCTCTTCGGAACGACGTATGAGGGCGGGAGCTCTGGCAGCAGCTATGGCGGTGGCACGGTGTTCAGGGTTAACACCGACGGCACAACTTTCGGCACGGTTTATACTTTTTCCTTTGGCCACGATAATTCCTCAAACATAGTCACTAACAGCGACGGAAGATTTCCGATTGGCGGTTTGGTCCTGACCGGCACCATGCTCTATGGAACGGCGCAGAACGGCGGCCCGTACGCCAGAGGAACGGTATTCGGCGTTAACACCGACGGCACGGGTTTTACAAACCTGCATAGCTTCGGTGGCGGCGACGGAGAAGGTCCACGCGGTGCCTTGGCCCTATCCGGCAACATGCTATATGGAACGACTTCTGGCGGCGGTCCCGGTGGCCAGGGCACGGTGTTTGCGGTTCGTACCGACGGCACGGGCTTCACGAATTTGCACGCCTTCTCTGGCAGCGATGGAGCAATTTCGTATGGTCGTATAATTGTGGCCAGCAACACGCTTTTCGGTACAACGGAAGGTGGAGGTGTGTATGGAAGTGGCACCGTATTTGCGGTCAACATCGACGGCACGGGTTTTGAAAACCTGCACAGCTTCGCTGGGCTGGACGGAGCCAATCCTATCGGTGGCATGTTCCTTTCCGAAAACAAGCTGTATGGAGCGACAGAGGCTGGCGGCCCCGGCTCAGGTAATGGCTTTGGCACGGTGTTCGCCATAAATCTGAGTCCGACTTCCAGACCCCTGAACTTTCAAATTAACGGCCAGAATTTGATTTTAACCTGGGGCGACCCCGCCTATTCCCTGCTGGCCGGTTCTACGCCTACGGGGCCATGGGCAAAGCTGTGGGGGATCACAAGCCCTTACAGCGTAAGCATGACACAGACAGCGCAATTCTTTCGCCTTCTCAATAGCTCGACTCCTTAGGCTTGTCTCTGAAAAGACTTATCGGAGCGGAGCGTTCGCGCCTTGGCGTTTGGCTTGGCCTTTCGATTTTCAGCAAGCCGGATGATCCGCCGTTGTCAAGACTATGGCGGGACAAGCAACACGGGAACGCGCAGGGGGAAATGCCTTGAAAAAGCGCCGGAGGCTGTTAAAGTCGAATCATGAAACTTTCAGTGACCGTTGATCGCGACGAAGATGGGGTTTGGGTGGTTGAATGTCCGTCCATTCCAGGTTGTGTCAGCCAAGGGAAGACAAAGGCGCAAGCCATTAAGAATATTGAAGAGGCCATCGCGCTTTGTTTGGAAGTCAGAGCCGAGCGCGGGCTGCCGCTCACGGTCGAAACATGCCAGGTCGAAGTGCTCGTCTGATGCCTGCGCTCCCGGTTTTAAGCGGGCGAAAGACCGTCAGGGCATTTGAAAGGCTTGGCTGGCAGGTCGCCCGCCAGCGCGGCAGCCACATGATCATGGTTAAAGAGGGTGAAATCACGACGCTCTCCATTCCCGACCATAAAGAAGTCGCCAAAGGGACGTTGCGCAGTTTGATTCGCTCGGCGGGAATTACGGTGGACGAATTTACGGGCCAGCTTTGATCTCAACCGTAGCGCGGTGGGGAATGGAATTTGGATACTGCTTTTGGATACTGGTTGGCATTTTTCGAGCGAATTCGTGATAGTTCAGGATAACGCTGCATTCACGAAACCCCTGTAAACATTGGTCGGGATGACTGCTGATGATTCCTGAAAAGAGTATTGACAAATTAGAAGGCAGTTGCTCTATCCAACTGAAATACCAATTAAAAATTTAGAATTAAAAATTAAGAATGTGGAGCGCAAAAGCCTCTTATTGCAAACGGCTTCGGGCGCATCTTCCACTGCTACCACTTTCGGTGGGGCAAAGCTGCCGCTTGGCCCAAATTGTTTCTGCGGCTGAGCCGTATGGCAGGGGGCGGGAAGAACACAGCACATTTCGACCGCCGTTTATCGTGGCGGCGCGGCAGCGCCGCCCTACCACAGTAGCAGTGTCACTATGCGCCCAGCAGCTTCGGAATGGCGCATTCGCACTTGATTTAAGCCCGTTTGGGAGTCGTCATAGTGGGGGACATGAGCATCGCCGAAATGCTTTCTGAAAAAGCGAAGCATCTGCCGGAAAACCTCCAGGCAGAGGCGTTGCATTACATTGATATTCTTTTGAGCCGCCGCGCCGCTGAAAAGGAGGACAAGGAATGGAGCCATTTGTCCGCGACGCAGCTTGCCCGCCAGTATTCCCCGGAAGACGCCATCTACGATGACGACTAAACCGGGACGCGGCTCGAACTCAACTTCGCACTGCTCCGGCAGTTCCACCACCTCCAGCGGCCGAAACATGCCTTTTTCAATGATTGCATGAGCTGTCTTCATCGGTGAAATCATAGAGAAGGGCGTGTGGCAGGTCGATGTCCCCCTGACGACTATAGTTGTCCCGCGATTGAGATGATTGGCCGCAGTTGCGCCGCCACTTCCGCCACTTTGTTCGCGGCGACTTCCCAAATACGCTTCCCTGTTGTTTTTGCGGGCCTGTGCATCCAGAAAATCGGCTTCCCGCAAGATGTCGCGCAGCAGTTCAACTGTCGTCGGACGCATAACGGACGGTCGGCAGGATAATATTGGCCTTCGTGTCTGTCAAAGCCTTGTCGGTTACAAGGTCCACACGGCGCCCCAGGGAAGATTCCAGAAGCTCGTGCAGGGCAAAGAAGTTATCATAAGTCCGCTTTGCGTCGTCGAACTCGACGTACACATCCACATCGCTGCTCTCAGTGGCATTGCCCCGGGCAAATGATCCAAAGACCCCAACGCGGCGCGCCCCGAGACGGTGTATCTCATCGAGGTGCTCCTGCATTATCGCCAGCGGATTTATCACGCCGATACCATAAGCCCACGCCAGCGGTAACACAATCTCCCACTTCTCTGTTGACGCTGGCTAAGATTATGAATGTGGAGCGCAAGCGGCTACGGCAAACGCGCCCAGCGGTTGACCCTCTGCGACTTTGCGTCCCGGCGTCTTTGCGTTGAAAAAAAAACCAAGAACCGCAATGACCTAAAACACAGGAGGATATTAACGCAAAGACGCCAAGGCTTAAGGGCGCAAGGAGTTGTCAGATTAGGCTGTATGCGTTTTGCCCTATTTTTGAATTTACGTCCGCGCTCTTTGCGTTAGATTTGTCTTATGAGTGGTATCAGTTTCATGGTGGACGAGAGAGGCCGGAAAACGGCAGCCGTCATCGATCTGCGGAAGCACGAACAGATTTGGGAGGATTTTTACGATGCGCTTCTGGTTAAGTCGCGGGCAAACGAGCCGCGCGAAAGCCTTGAGTCTGTTCGGCAACGATTGACGCGAAAATCCGCCCGGAATGGCTGACTACTCCATCACGATCGCACGATCCGCCCGCAAGGAAGTTAGGTTAACTCCTCGGATTAAAATCGGATTCGCGCGCAAGCTGTTCCCATAGGTGCTTTGCCTGGTCGTTGATTTCCCTTGGCACTTGAACGCGCGCTACCGCATAGAGGTCGCCTTTTTCGCCGTCGCGTCCCGGTAACCCGCGGGATTTGACGCGCAGCCGCTGCCCGTTTTGCGTTCCAGGCGGGATTTTAATGCTGACACGCTCCGTCAAGGTCGGCACCGAGATGCTTGCACCCAGGGCCGCTTCCCATGGCGCGAGATCGAGATCGTAGTAGAGGTCGCCGCCTTCGACCCTGAAGTCGGGATGACTGGCCATGCGGACGCGCAGGTAGAGATCGCCCGGAGGTCCGCCCGCCGCGCCAGGCTCCCCCTTTCCACTGATCCGCAACCGTTGTCCGTCCCGCACTCCGGCCGGGATTTTGACCTTGTGGCTTTCGGTAACAGAGACCTGGCCAGTGCCGCGGCAAACAGGACAAACTTCGTTCCCCGAGGCGCCGGAACCGAGGCATTCGCTGCACACAGTGTTGCGGCGAACCGTAACCGAACGGACTCCACCGCGCATTGCTTCTTCCAAAGTTACCATCAGCACACCTTCGATGTCCGAGCCTCTTTCAGTCTGGCGGCGGCTGGAACCTCGCTTGCGATCAAACTCGGCGCCGAAAAACTGCTCGAAAAAGTCGCTGAATCCCGTGCCGCTGAACTCAAACCCTTCCGCCGGCCCGCCTCCACGGAACGAGTAGGATTGGTATGGCCGGCCGCCGGCGGCGGAATTTGGCATCGGACCACTTTTCCAGTCCGCGCCTAAATCATCGTATTTCTTTCGCTTTTCAGCGTCGCCAAGGACCTCATAAGCCTCGTTGATCTCCTTGAATTTCTCCTCAGCGTGCTTTTTGTCTTTGGCGACATCGGGATGATATTTCCTGGCCAATGAGCGAAATGCCTTGCGAATGTCGTCGTGGCTGGCGGTGCGCTCGACTCCCAGTGTCTTGTAGTAATCTTTGAATTCAACGGGCATAACGGTTCATACATAACAACGAAGCGCCGCAATATCAACCGCCTGCCGCATCTTTAAACCAGGTCAATACGAGCCGCAGCCGCCACTAATTTGGCGGGAGCCATTGTAACAACGCCCGAATTCCCGCCTCACTGCGACAACGTCGCTGAGAGACGGAAGAAACTGGGTGAGGTGACGGGTTGCGTCACGGTGAAGACCCCGTTGCCGTTGGTGTCCACAGTCGGCACGTTCGTCAATGTCAGCCATTGCGGATTGGTCAAATCGGTGCTGGAGAGCAGTTGATAGACTCGGCCACCCTGATAAGGAGCGAACTTCACTGACACCGCGGTCCCGGCCTTGGCCGTGACGGTGAATGACAGCGCCGATGCCGCATTGGTTGGATCAGTCCCGAAAACATACTCCGCATAGTTGGAATAACCGTCCCCATCCTCATCGGCCGACGCAGACACATTGTTGGTGCCGAAGAAAAATGACGTCCACCAGGCGGGAATGGTTCCGTTGGTGGCGTTGTCCTGGGCTGTGTCGTAAACCCACTGCATCGCGTTGGCGGCTACCGCACTGTTGGTCTTGCCCGTGTTGTTTTCAATGACCACGTTCCCGCTGGTGCCAGCTACAAAATACATATCCTGAACCAACGGCTGCCAGGTTCCGCCATTTTTTGATTGGTTGACGCTGGCAAAAATCTCGTTGGTCGCGCCGGATACGTACACCGGTGTGTTGGTGGCAAAGGCCGCGCTTTGGGGATACCAAATGGACACGTCGTAGTTGCCAGTCACTGTGATTTGCGGAGTGTATGTGGCCGTGGAAGTTGGATCGGAGACAGTCGTTGACGCGAAGAAATAATCGCTGCCATAGGTGTCTATGCCAGAGCCATTCTCAGTCCATGTGCCGCGGTAATAAGCGTCCTGGGTGTTGAGAATAAGGCTGTTGACAGTGGTAAAGGTGCCATTGGTGACATACAGCGTGCCGTTTTCCCAACTCAGCGCGTCAATGTAATAGTTCGTGTCGCGCGCCAGACCGGAAAGCAGCACGACGTGATGCGTGGACGGTCCGCTCACCGATGAAGCGCTCCCGTAAGCGACGGTGACGCCGTAATCCACCTGCACCGTCGCGCTAACCGGTGTGTCCCAGACGACAAATGCTCCGTTGGCCCCGGCCACGACGTGAAAATTCTCAATCGGTGTGGCCGGCTTGGCGGGGGTAATCAGAATGCGGTTGGAGACGCTCGGGGCGAAATCAAAGCACGAGGCTACAAACGAATTGGTCACTGTGCCGAGACTCTGCGGGACCGCTGTGAAAGTCACGCTGGCCGTGCTGTTGTTGCTAACCACCCCAATCGGAAAGACGATGATATTGTTGCTGATACTCGCCGGGTTGGGTGATTGGACGACACTGACGGTGCCGAAGTTTGGCGGCAGAACATCGGTTACGGTGATGAATCCGAATGGCGAAGGTCCGAAATTGGTGACTGTGATGGTAAACGTTTCCGGCGCCCCGACTTGGGCCGGTCCGGCGACAATCCCCGCGGCAATCGACTCAGCCGTCATTTCGACGGAGAAGCCAGCCGAATTGTTGGTCGGATTGGGGTCGTAATCCAGGCTGGAGACCGAGCTTGATTCGGTGCCGGAGGAGGCGGTGGCCAGCGCAGTGGCGGCGATGACGATATTCGTGGATTGGTTGGAGGCCAAAAGTCCAACATTCAGGACCAGGATGTTGTTGTTCGTAGAATAAGTGCCTGGAGTAACGGCATTGGGCGCAAGGCCCCAGCCGCTCGATAGCACCGTCAAGAGGCCCCAACTGGATGAGAAGACGTTCGATACGATCACGTCCCCGTTGGCCGAGGGGCCAAGGTTGGTGATGGAAATTGTATTTGTGACCATTTCACCGCCGTATAAATTCGTGTCGGACACGGACATGGCGAGCGCCAAGTCCTCGCCTTCGAACAATGTCACCAGGCTGTTGGTGTTGTTGAGAGGATTTGTGTCCGGAAGCGGCCCGTAAACACTGGCAAAATTGGTGCCGTACCCGGAAGTGCCCGCCCTCACGAGCACCAGCGTGGTGACGGATGAGAGCGCCGGAACGGCGGGAAGTGTCAAAATGAAAGTCTGATTGGTGATGACGTAGGTCGCTCCGAGCGAAGGAACGGCCGACTCAAAACTGACGTTGGCCGGCAGGACATCCGTTACGATGCACGTGGAGGAACTCGGACCGTGGTTAATGGCTGTGATATAATACGCGATCACTCCGTCCGACAGCACAGGATTAGGCGTGTTTGAAACTGTGACGGCCAAATCCGCGCTCGGCACCACCGTTTGGGCGACCGTTACGTCGAAATCGCTGTGCGGCCCGTTCGGGTTGATTAGCGCGATATCCGAATTGTCCGCCCACGCCGTGTAGTAATTGCCAAGGTAGAACGCCAATCCGGTGTAATTTCCAAACCCAATCGCGCTGCCGACAGCGATGGTGTCAATCGAGCCGAAACCGGTCACGGGCGGCTTGACCGTGGAATTGGGATTGATCATGAAGTTGGGTGAGATGGCGGACTCATTCGCCGCAAATGTGGCGCCGCCGCTGGTGCTGATTGTCGTGTACTCCATCGGCTCCTCGTTGGCGGCGCTCCCGGAAGTGTACTCATCCGTAAACGTGTCCACGATCATCAGGGTCACGGACGTGTTGGTGCCCATGGCATTGGAGCCAGTCGGACCCTCAAAGGTCAGGGTAATGTACGGCTTGGTTGCCGTGGAGATGTAGATGATGTTGGTCTGGTTGTTCGATACGATGTTGCCCAAGAGGTTGTTGCCCGTGATTGTGACTGTAAAGTTGATGCCGTCGGGGCTATTTGTGACAATACTAAGGGACGGGTTGCTTGCTCCATTGGTCACAATACTCAGTCCAGTGACGGAGAGTTCGTCAAACGTGATGCTGGCAGAACTGGTCTGGGTCGTAGATTTGGAGCCGCTCCCCTGGTCGTTGCGGCAATCATACCAGGAGCAGGCGACAATTCCGGTGATTGGATCGACTGCCACCCGAGGCATGAAATGGCTGTTTCCCGAGGAATCGTCATTGACGGTTTCCTGTGCGCTCCAAGTCGCGCCATTATTGGTCGAGTACCGAAACCCAATGTTAAGCGTGTTGCCAGCCAGCGCGGTGTAAATGATATAAGCGCGCCCATAATATCGGCTGTAAGGATCGGTGTCCCACGCGAGGCCCACGTCGGCGTTGACTCCGATGCCGGTGGATTGGGCGGGAATATAGGTCTGACCACCGATGGCTGTGGACGTCACAGTGACCGGCGCGCCAAAGCCGTTGGTCCCGAAGGCATTGGTATTGAGGCTCACAAAAACCTTGGAAGCGCCAGAATTGGTGAAATTGTTCTGATACGCCACCATTACCTGTCCCGCAGGACCGACGGAGATGTCGGGAAAGCCGCCATCAATTGATTGGGGAATGGTCAGCGGTTGGCCGAATTGACTGTTCGTACCAAGATTTGTTGCGAGAAGCCCCTGGGCCACGAGGGGATCCGAAGGTTGGCTGAAATCCTTATAGACAACCCACACTGAGCCGGGAGCCGAGGCTGGTCCGGCGGCAATTCGCGGTGTCAAGGTGGTGTCCGCCGCGGCGAGGTTGGTGAGCAAGGTGAAGTTGGCGCCGTAATTGGTGCTGATGGCGATGGCCACACCCTGAAACGCGGAGGGAAAGTACGCCACGTACAAATTGCCAAATGAATCGTAGGCCGCCGATGGATATCCGTACGCCGGCACCAACCCGTCAGCGCCGGTGGCGATCATATTTGTCGTCCACGTCGCTCCCTCGTTGGTCGAATACGAAGCGACAAGCGGATTCACCAAACCAGCGGTCTCGGTCGCCGAGATCACGAAGATGTTCGACGGGTTTAAAGTGTCGATGGTAATTGAGGGGTTTATTTCATTGCCAAGGATTGCCGTGGCATCGACCGGCAAGCCTGGCACGAAACTTTGACACCGCGCGCCCGTAGCCAAGATCAGGCCGGCGGCCACAAAAGCCAGGTGTGTTTTCCAAAGGGGGTGAAATAGGGTGTAGATCGTTTTCAAAGGTAAAAATGATGCTTTTCTCATTGGCAAGTATGGTTGATGTAACAGGTCGGCCAATTTTTTACAACAGGAAATTAACATTCCTCCGCGCCGCAGCACCGCGACGGACGATTGCGCCGGTTATCGACGCTGATTTCCAAGGCTTTTCAGTCGATCAACGAGCTTCCGTGCCTGGCGATTATCGGGGTCCAATCGAAGAGTCTCCTCGAATTGCGCCAGCGCCTCGCTATATTGGCCCAGCTTGGCTTCCATGACGCCTAAGTCCAGGTGGGCCATCGCGTTGTCTGGTCTGATTCGAATGACCGCGGCGTATTCGTCTTTTGCCTCCGGGATTCGATTGGCTGCTTCCAATTCGTCGCCCAGGGCAAAATGCGCTTCCCACAAATCGGGATCGATTTGCAAGGCGCGGCGGTACCGCTCAATTGCCTCGGAATGGCGGTTCAACTGGGTGAGCGCCCTGGCGATGTAGGCTTCGTAAGACCCGCTAAACGGCTCGAGCAGCGCGGCACTCTGATAATCGGCCAGCGCAAGTTCAGACTTGCCCATTCCCAAATGCGTGTTTCCCAGGACGCACCGGGCCTCGGTCAGGCGCGGGCGCAGCGATAATGCCGTGGTCAGCAGCGATTCGGCTTCTTCCCACTGGCCCTGGGCGCTCAAAAGGCGGCCTGTCTGGTACCTCGAAGTGCAGTCTCGGGGAAGCAGTTCGCACACGCGCCGCCACTGCTCCGTGGCCTGCTTCAAATCCCCCACCGATTCCAGAAACTGGGCGAAGTTTTCGATGAGAAAATAGTCCTTCGGCCAATGCCGCAAGGTTTCACGATAATCCTCCTCCGCCATTTGCGCCGCGGCCGGTCCCATGTGCGAGCGCCTGCAATCGTTCCGTGTTGTTCGATTGCCCGCTCAACGGCGGTTTGCGCAGGTTGTCCGCCACAAGCTTGGTCATTGCGCATCGGTTCCAATCAGTCAGGCCAAGGCGCTTGTCACATGCTCCTTGCGACGCCCAGCCGTTGGTGACGGCGCTACGCAGTATTTCCGCCGGCAAAACTTTTTCCACCTCGTCCGCCCACAAACGCCCCAGCCGGAAGTTTCCGTCAAAGTTGAAATGGACGTGTTCGTAGAATGTTTCCTGTCCGCAGATGCCCGACGGCAGTCCCGCCCCAAGCGCGCTGGCGGCGTCGAAAACAGTGAGGTTGGCGCCCCCGGACCGCCGACCCGCACTCTTGATCGCGTTGTTGATGCGCGAATCGGCGCGAAATGGCAGGGCGTCAACATCGCACGCTCTTTGAAAATGTTCCCGCGCGCCAGACAGATCGGCCCGCGCCAGCGAACACTTGCCCCACTGATATTGGAGTTCCGGGAACTGCGAATCTATTTGTGACGCAATCGCAAATTTTTGCGCCGCCGCGGCAAAATCGTTTCGCGATTCGGCGGAGCATGCCTCCGCATACAATTGGCCAAACCGGCCACGATCGGC
>Ga0364866_11137_pt1 | contig 10491 bp, 6 predicted proteins | sample ExccelAu500001D3_3_FD_206913 | JGI IMG/M metagenome (GOLD analysis project Ga0364866, IMG submission 206913) | Enriched cells from Trout Bog Lake Hypolimnion, Wisconsin, USA - BchlTB.Aug13.5000.01.D3 | ecosystem: Environmental > Aquatic > Freshwater > Lake > Hypolimnion/Profundal zone | place: USA... | reverse complement strand
GCTCTGCCGTATGCCTTTGCCAATGCCGTCACTGCCAACTACGGCACCATCGGCGGCGGCTACGGCAACCTGTCAGCAGGGTGGGGCAACACGGTTGGGGGTGGCGAAATCAACTCCGTGTCTGGTGACGATGCGACGGTGGCGGGCGGCAGCTCGAATATGGCAACTAACTTGGCTGCCACGGTTGGCGGCGGCGTTGGCAATGTGGCGGGCGGCAACTCAGCCACGGTGGCGGGAGGGTGGGGCAACATTGCCAGCGGAAACAGTGCAACTATTCCTGGCGGATTCCAAAACGTGGCTTCTGGAAGAAACAGTTTTGCCGCCGGGCAGAACGCACTGGCCAGCTATGATGCGTCATTTGTCTGGTCCGATGTTTCCGGAATTGGCGAAACCTTTTCCGCCACGACGACCAACCAATTTGCGGTCTCCGCCCATGGCGGAGTGCGCATTGTCACCGGCGGCGCGGGGATGACTATTGACGGCGTACCAGTACTGACCGGGACGGTTGGACACTTGGGGGACCTCACTGTCACGCCGGCGGGCGATGTGGGTGTTGACACGGCCGTTCCTTCGCAGAAACTTGAAGTCAACGGCAAATACTTGATGGTGGATGGAGCGAACGGTGAGCAGGCCTGTTTGGGCGGCTATGGCAATACCGTGCAAGTAGGCAGCCTTAAGTCCGGCGTCACTGCGCTGGCATGTTACAATGTCACCGACAATGCCTACATGCATGTCTACTGTAGTACCATCACGGTCGAAGGCGGGGCGGACTTGGCGGAGCCATTCACGATGACACCCGGTCGCGAGGAGATTCCGCAAGGCGCGGTGGTGGTGATTGACGCGCAAAATCCCGGGCATTTAAAATTAAGCGACCGGGGATACGATCCCCGCGTTGCCGGGGTGGTTAGCGGCGCCAACGGCATCCATCCCGGCATTCAGATGCAACAGCAGGGCTTGTTGGCCGGCGGCAAAAACGTGGCGCTCACCGGCCGGGTGTATGTGCAGGCCGACGCTTCGAACGGCGCCATCAGTCCCGGCGATCTGCTGACCACTTCGACTGCGCCCGGCCGGGCGATGAAAGTGACGGATCACGTCCGGGCCGCCGGTGCGATCCTGGGCAAGGCGATGACCGGTTTGGACCAGGGCCAGGGCATGGTCCTAGTGCTAGTAACCCTGCAATGAATGCGCCAGTGGCTTGCCTCCAGAAACCATGAAGATCAGAATCCCCATCCGGCTGGCACCATGCCTGGTCGTGGCCTTGCTGTTTTGCCTGGGCTCATGGCGGTTGTTTGCCCAAGCCCCGGCGGCTGCTCTCAGCCAACGTGCCGCCAGCGAAATTGCCGCTTTGTTTCAAGAAAAAGCTTCGTGGACACCGGCGCAGCGCAAACTGGATTCCCAACTGGTGCATGCGGCCAAGCACAACCGCGGGGAGCCTTTTGCGCCCGGCGCGCCCCGCCTGCAAATGGATGTCAAACTTGAAGGAGACGGCCGGGTGCAGGTGGATATCAGCGCGACCGTGACCCCCGAATTGCTGACGCAAATTCGCGCCGGCGGCGGTCAGGTGATAAGCAGCATTCCGCGTTTCCGGTCGGTGCGCGCGCTGCTTCGGCTGGATCAGCTTGAGACCCTGGCCGCGTCCACCAACGTGAATTATATCCGGCGGGCCACCCAGCCGCGCACCAGCATGGTTGATTCCGAGGGCGACACTACCCATCAAGCCAACTTGGCCCGCACCCACTTCGGCGTCACGGGCGCCGGGATCAACATCGGCGTCTTGTCCGACAGTGTGGACAATTACACCAACCTCCAGAGTGCCGGCGAATTGCCGACGGTCACCATTCTGCCGGACCAGAGCTATCTGGGGTGGGGAGGCACCGGCGAGGGGACGGCAATGCTCGAAATCGTCCACGATCTGGCGCCGGCGGCGGGCCTCTATTTCGCCACTGGTGAATTCGGCGTGGCTAATTTTGCCAACAACATTCTCAATCTGGCCAGCAACGGCTGCCAGATCATCGTGGACGATCTGACGTATCCGAACGAGCCGGTCTTTCAGGACGGACTGGTGGCCCAAGCGGTCAACACGGTGACCGCTCAAGGCGTCCTGTATTTCTCGTCGGCCGGCAACTCAGGCAATCTGGACGACAAGACCTCGGGCACTTGGGAAGGGGACTTTGCGGATGGCGGACCGGCGGTTTGGCCGATTCCTGAAGGAGGACGGATACATAGTTTCGGACCGGCAAACCATGACACCTGCACAGGCGGGTACGATTTGCGGGTGGATTTGTGGTGGGCGGATCCGCTGGGCGCTTCGACCAACGATTACGATTTGTTTGTGCTGGATTCCAATGGAGTCAGCGTGGTGGAGAGTTCCATGAACACGCAAAACGGCTTCCAAGACCCTTACGAGTCCGTCGGCGCGCTGACGAACGGCAATCGCATCGTCATCGTCAAAGTGAGCGGGGATGCGCGGTTCTTGCACCTGTCCACAGGCCGCGGCCAGTTGAGCATCGCCACCGCGGGCACCACCGGCGGCCATTCCTCTGCCGTCAACGCGTTCAGCGTGGCGGCCATTGATCAGCACTCCGCGTATCCCAACCCATTTTCGGGCATGGGCAACAATCCGTTTGAGCAATTCACTTCCGACGGTCCGAGGCGCATCTTTTTTAACGCGGATGGTTCGGCCATCACGCCGGGGAATTTTTCAGGAACTGGAGGGCTTGTCCGCCAGAAGCCGGATATCGCCGCGGCGGATGGCGTTTCCACGGACGCGCCGGGTTTCGGTTCTTTCTATGGCACCTCGGCGGCGGCACCCCACGCGGCGGCCATTGCCGCCCTCCTCCGGTCCTACCAACCCAGCCTCACCCCCTCGCAAATCCGCGCCATCCTCACCAGCACCGCCCTGGACGTTGACCCGCCAGGCGCTGACCGCGACACCGGTTATGGGATTGTGATGGCCTATCCAACGCTGCTCGCCGCCTCGCTCACGCCGGCCAGCGGGAACATCTGGGTGGATTTCAATTATGGATTCGCTCTCCCGCAGACGGGCGACTACTGGGAGCCATTTAGCCAGTTGGCGGCTGGTCTCAGCGCGGTTCCCGCCGGCGGGAATATCTGGATTCGCACCACCGGCAGCACTCCGGAAACCATGACCATTTCCAAGCCGGTGACCATCGGCCCATATGCCGGTCCGGCGACCATCGGCCGCTAATCCTCCACCGATGCGCGTGTGCCGCACCGGGCCAATTTTTGGCCAGCTGATTCTCCCGGCACCATTCGGCTCCACGATGGCGCTGAAAGCTTCGCCACGCCACCGCATTAGCTCGCTAGTTTCATAAGCAATCACCAATTTGGTCCGTCTCTGTACCAGCGGCAGATGCGCTTTCTGACCAGGTTGTTTATTGTGTTGCTACTGGTGCTATTTGCCCTGACGTTTTATGGCATCAACGGATGGCTTGCCCCCTCGGCACGGTGCGCCGGATGCCGGTTCAGTGGGACCGATGACGAGGGGCCGCGGTGGCGGATTCACTTGCGGGCGGGCGTTTTTTTCTGGCATCGATGCGGCAATCTTCCAGAATCTTTGAATGCTGACTCAAACCCGCCGACTGCCGCTGTATGTCGCTTTGGCGGCGTTGGTGGTCTACACCGGCTCCATGGGCGGCGGGCTGACATTCAATGAACTGGCGCTCGCGTCCAAGCTGGCGGGGTGGGGTGAACCGTGGATGACTAGCCATCCTTTGCTGTGGCTGCTCACGTTGCCGATGCAAGTGGTGCCGGCGGCTTGGATACCGCTGCTCCTGAAGTTACTTGCCGTGGTCCTGGCGGCAGCGATTTTGGGATTGCTTACGCGCACTGTGCAATTGTTGCCGTGGGAACACCCTTGGGATAACGCCGGCCGGCTCGCCTGCGCGCTACCGGGGTTGACCGCCGCCGCAGTGTGCGGGCTGGAATTCAGCTTCTGGCAGGAAGCCACCACCACTTGTGGGGATTTGCTGGATCTGCTGCTACTCGCGACGGCGGGGTGGTTGCTGCTGGAATATAACATCCGGCGGGAACTGCGCTGGCTTAATGCGGCCACTTTCGTTTGGGGACTGGGCATGGCCGAGAATTGGCTGATGCTGCTGGCGTTGCCGCTGTATGTTGCCACCGTGGTCTGGCTGCGCAGGACAAAATTCTTCCGCTGGGAATTCATCCTGCGACTGGCTGGCTTGGGGTTAGCGGGGTTCTCGGTCTATGTGGTGCTGCCAATGGCGACCGGCTTGTGGCCGCGCTCGCCGTGGACCTTGGGGCAGGCTTGGGTTGCCAGCCTGCATCAAACCAAATCCGCCTTGCTGCTGCCGCACACGATTTGGCGGGCAGATCGGTTCGTCGGACTCACGGCGGCAATTTGTTTTCTGGTGCCAATAATGCCTTTGCTGGTGCGGATGCGGGATGAAGGCATGCGCTACGAATCCCGTGCAGGCCGCTTTCAGCTCTGGCTCTATCGCGGCCTGCGCCTGGGCCTGTTGCTGGCGTGTTGCTGGCTGGCGTTTGATCCCAATCCAGGAGCGCGCCAAGCAATGCGCCAAATGGGAATCCGGCAACCGCTGCTGACCTTCGATTACTTGAACGCTTTGGGCGCGGCCTTCCTCACGGGCAGTTTCCTGCTCATTTCCGGGTGGGTCATCCAGGATTTGCGCCGGCGTTCGCGAGAAATGAACTCGTGGCGGCGGCTCCCCGTGCCCTTCGCCACCGTCAGCCTCACAGCAATTGCCGTGGGGTTGGCCGCGCGCAATTTGCCTGCCATCTGGCGGATGAATCATCATCCGGTGGAGCAATTCGGCGAGCTGGCCGTGAAATCGTTGCCGGCCGGCTGTGGCGTGGTGTTGAGCGATGACCCCGACAAACTGATTGTTTTCCAAGCGGCCCTGGCACGAGGGCACATGGAAGCAGACTGGGTGACGGTGGAGACCCCCCGACTGCCGACGGTCAAGTATCGCGCCCGGTTGGAACAGCGCCGGCCCACTGGCTGGTTAACGGACCAGACCCGGCATGAGCTGACCCCGGTCGAAACGCTCGGACTGCTGGAACAGGTGGCCCGCACTAACCGCCTGTTTTATCTGCACCCAGGCGACGGCCAATTGTTCGAGGGGTTTTATCCCGAACCCATCGGGACGATCTATGAACTCAAATTGCGCGGCAAAAATCCGGTGGACCTGCCGCCGATGCCTGCGGCCATCCGGGAGGCGAATGAACAGTTCTGGACGCGCCTGTGGGACCAGAAACTGGCGGCGATGGTTCCGCCGCCACCCCGCCCGGCTTGGTGGAAGCGAAAAATGGCGCAATTTGGCCTGTCGCCGGCGCCGCGGGACGAGGACCACGTGCTCCGGGAATGGTTTTCACTCCCGCTGGAGGGTTGGGGGATGACGCTGCAAGAACAGGGCCGCTTGCGCGAGGCGCAGGCGCGCTTCGAGGAGGTGCTGAAACTTAACGCCAACAACTTGTCGGCGCGGGTCAGTCTGTCCTGTAACACGAATCTTCAAGCCGGCCACAAGCTGGCACTGTTTGAACTCCACGACGCGGAGGACCGTTTGGACAACCATGACCGGGTGAATTTGATGCGGAAATTCTGCGGCCCCTTTGACGAGCAAACGGACTGCTATGTGCTGGGTTCCGGCTATTACGATTACGGATGGCTGGTGCAGGCGGAGGAACAACTGGAGCGGGTCCGGACGCTGACTCCCGGCTCGCCAGGCCCGGAACTCCTGCTGGCGGAGATTTACAACCGCTTGCGGATGCCCGACCACAGCCGCCCACTGGTGGATCAGGTGCGCGCAGAGATCCAAAAGCTGCCGGCGAATAGCACCTTGGACTTGGACCTGGCGCTGGTGGAGTCCCAATTATGCGTGTTGCAAACCAACCTGGCCAAGGCCCGCGGCGCACTTCAGTCGGTGCTGAATCAGCATCCCGATGACCCGGAGATTGCCAACCGAGTGATGTCCGCCTACCTGGCTTTGAGCGACGTCACGAATGCCTTGGAACTGGCTGAGGAGCGGCTCGCAAAATCGCCGGATGACTTGCCGAGTCTGAAGGCCAAAGCCCTCATTTTGAAGCAAACCGGCCAAGCGGCCGCCGCCCTGCCGATTATGGATCACGTCCTCGCCCTCACCAATGACCCGCCCACCCGGCTCAACCGGGCGTTTGCCCGCATCGAAACCCGGGATTTCGCCTCGGCCAAGTGCGACTTGGATGAACTGAACACCAACGGCCAGGTTTCCGTGATGGTGGATTTGGGACTGGGGTTGGTGGCCGATCATGGTCACGAAACAAATTCAGCCCGGCATTATTTCCAGCTCTGCCTCAGCAATTCGCCAGCCGGCACGCCGGCCTGGCTGCAGGCCCACATCCGCTTAAAGATGCTCGAACCGGCAATGAAGTGATGATGGAAACGAGCTGTGGCAGTGCCTGCCAACCCGCGCGACGTCCCGGCGCGCAGCACATGGGGAAACCAGCGGCGTACGGCGAACCTTTGGAGCTACTGCCTGAATCCAACGCGCTGCGACCGGGGACCGGTCGCGGTCCGAAGACCACGGACCGCTCGGTTGACAGATGGTAGCCGGTGCGTCGTTCAGGGGCAGGAGAGCGGAACGGCCATCGGAGAGAACGCTTCGCGAAAGAGCAAAAAGTTGCGGGAATGCCAAGGGCTGGAAAGCCCGCGCTACGACCGCAACCTAATTTGACAACTGTGCAGCGAAGCGGCGTGAACGCCGCGCGCCGGTTCAGGGGTTCAATACGCGAATGGTTCGGGGAAAGTCTCCCACCAACGGTCGCGATTGACTTCATCAATTCTTTGCGTAAGTTCTATCCATCATCAATATGAGCAAGAGGCATACTCCATTCTGGCGCGGGGTGGCCATCGGCGTCTTCATTTTGTGCGGGGGCGCCCGTCTCGTGGCGCTACCGGAATATGGGGCGGACTGCTCCAGTTGTCATAGGGAGAGCAAAACCGGAATGACCCTCACAAACTTTCAAGGAATGGCCAATCTTGGGGCGGGAACCCTGAAGGTGTACCAAGGCAGTCCCGGCGGGATTTTGCCCATTCAAATCTATGTGACCAACACCTTCGACAGCCTCTGGGGCCTGGCCGTCGAAAACCTGGGAAGCGCCGGGGTCACGAACCGTGCCGACCAGATTGATTTCACTCCGGATCCAACTTGGACCAGCCAGTTTTCAGGCGCTTATTTTACCCAGGGACCGGTCAATGATTCCCCTCCAGAATTGTGGACCTTCAATCTTGCCATCCAGACCAATACCCCGATTGATGCCTACGTGGCCCAAGTCCAGATGGCGGGAGTGAACCCCCGTGACGAACATTGGTCTCAGCCCGAAGCCTTTTATATTCAGGTCGTCAATGCGCTGCCGCCGGCCCCCGTGATCACGAGCGTTTCTCGTTTAGGCAACAACCTCACGGTGAGGGCGGCCACGACGATCGGTTTCAATTATTATCTGGATTATCGGACGTCACTATCCACAGGCGCCTGGCTCACCGCCACCCAGGGAACCGGCACGGGCAATACGCTGCCGCTTACCGATGCCGGAGCCACGAACGCCCAGCGTTTTTATCAGATCAGGGTTCAGTAGTTTGCAAAGCGAAAGGACCGCAGCAATGGCTGCGGCCCTTAAGAAAACCCTGGAAGTGAATCGCCGATTATTTCTTGCGGCGCAACAGCAAGAGCGTGGCCCCGCCGCCAATCGCCGCCAATGCCAGCGAGGTCGGCTCAGGTACAACCGCTATGCTGTCAAGCCCGGACGAAAACTCTCCGGGAGTGCCAACGGCCCCAACTAATGTCATCGCCCCGGTGCCCAAATTGACGTTAAAAAACTCAGTCTGCCCGCCGACCGTATTGGTCTGGACATAGATACATCCGGCAATGCATTTTTTTCAGGAACGGTCGGCGAAAGCGACACCCGTCGGCCCGACCAAGGTCGTGGCTCCCGTAACCGGATTCATCGCATACAAGTCATGGTTGACGGCGCTGACACCGAAAAAAGCGGTGGTGACGTAATCGAAGGCCATGGCATCAATGACCGCCCCTGTGTAGTTGGGCCCCGCCGTGGCGGTGCCGGTCGTCGGATTTATGATCAGGTTTTGCCCCAAGTCGCTGGAGACGTAGAGCTGGTTGTTGTCGGCGTTGAAACCATAATCAATGCCGTTCAAAATCGGGCTGAACCCGCTGCCCACCGATGTACAGGCGCCGGTGGCGGGGTTGATGGTGTATAAATGGTTCTGGTCGCCCAAGCCGTAGAGGGTGCTCCCGATGACATCAATTCCTCGGATCTGCTCACCCGAGACCATGCCGGTGAGGGCGTGGGCCGTGATAATGGTTCCAGGCGCGGCGCTATCGAAGGTAACCAGTTCGCCCAATTGATCACTCACGCCGTAAACGAGTTCGGCGTTTGCGGCGATGCCGGAAACCACCGCCAAGCCGGCAGCCAAGGCGAGGATGCTTCGGTTGCGATTAGTCCGTATTGCTTGATTCTTCATACGCATGTCCAAATGATTCAATGGTTGTTTGAATTTGTGCCTCTCCTTTTCACTTGATACAGAAAATAGTTTAACCCCGTGACGTCTTTCTTGCAAGCTTTTTTCTTTTATTTCTTTTGGGAATCCAACAAATTGATAATACAGCACTTGCGTCGGCAACCAAGGCGGCTGGCACCGGGAGTGGTGTAAAAAATGAATGGCGCATTACATTGATTCGCACATGCGGATGGCCCCACACGCTACGTTCTTCAATCCAACCTCCTCAGGGAGAAAAGCAACAAATCCGTTGATGCCATACTTTCAAAGCTCTTCATGCGGTTGCCTCCGGGCGTCGTGCCGTCGGCAATTGCTTGGAGAAATTCAGCGGCTCGATGGCCCGGTCCCGCGGCACGCGCCCCGGCGGCTTCGTGCAACTGGAGGTAAGCATCAGAACCTCACCGCGCCGGGCGGCCGCCAGCAATTCATCCGCGTAGGCGGACAGCGATCTTTCGGCCGTGACCGGGAGAAGGCGGGACTTGAAGCGGAGGAATGCACACCGCTAGCCGCGGGCTCGTACGCGGCGGGCGGCGGGGTGGATATCGCACCTGTGAAATCGTTCGGGGCGCCAGGGGCGGTTCCAGCCAGCAAGTCAGGGCGTCAGCAACTGCGCGATTTCGAGTTTCGATACCGTGGTTTTTTCCAGCTCGTTGCTTTCAGCGTACAGGCTGGTACGCAGCGTAAGCACCAGTCCGGGAATATCGGGCGCTTCAAGCTGGGAATAGTCCGGCTTTGGCTTCATGGACTCCTGACCGATGAGGGCAAATTGTTTTTGCACCGCCGAAGCTTTCTTGATCGCCGAATCGGTTCCATAGACGCAGAGCAGCGAGTAAATCTCGAATCGGTTCGCCAGCAATTCCTGGAAGCTGGGATACTTCCGGCCCGCCAGAGCGTAACGGTCGTTGACGTCGCCCAAGGCGGCGATCTCCGGGTCCTGGTTGATGATCGGCGCCAGCATTGCGGTCTTGCCAATATTCTCGATGACCCGCCGGTATATTTTGCGGCGCATTTTCGTCAGCGAAAATTCGCGTTCCTGGTTCTTTTGGTAAATGTAGCCGGTCATGGCCACCACAGCGGCCACCAAGGCCGCCAGCATCGTTCCCAAACCTTCGCTCATAATGCTCCTTTCAGTGGTTGCGGGTGATTGATCAAGCATCTCCTATCCATGAGTAGCAACTCTAACCTGCATCTTTATCCTGGCAAGTGCTTTCTCAAAATATTTCTCAAGTATTGATGGCTCAAACCGTGCGTGTGGGACGATCCAACTGCGCGGGAAGGCAGTGCCGCCGGCTGGTTGAACTGAGCGGCCACCAATGCAGCAACCCGGGCAACAGCAGCAGCGAGATCACCAGACAATTCACCAAGCCCAGCACGAGCAGGAGGCCCAGCCGCGCGTTGGCCGGCACTTGCGAGAGCAGCAGCACCCCGAAGCCCAAGGACATCGCCAGGGTATTGATCATGGCGGGGAGGGCGGTCAATGCCAACGCGCGAGGCACGGCTGCCACGGATGACGCGCCGTCTGCCTGCGCCTGCTGACAGTTCTCCAGCAGATGAATGGCGCAGTTGACGCCGATGCCGAGGGTCATGGCAGCGAACATCGAGGTGGCCACGCCCAGCGGAATGCCCGCCCAGCCCATCACAGCAAATTTGACCAGGACCGCCAGCGCGCTCGGCAGCACGCAAAAAATTCCCCAGCGCCACGAGCCGCCGAGCAGCGCGGTGACGAGGAAGATTCCGGCCAGCGACCAACCCAGCGATTGCAGTTGCGTGGTAACGATGGCGTGGATGAGTGACTGGCTCAACGCCACGTCGCCGGCAAAGCCAAGGTTGATTCCTTTTGGCGCAAGCTGTTCGCGTTCGTAAGTGCGGACTTGGTTCATGAGCCGGGCGGTTTCCACAAAGTTGGCGTCTTTCAAGAATACCGTCGTGAGTGA
>Ga0364866_11046_pt1 | contig 10491 bp, 2 predicted proteins | sample ExccelAu500001D3_3_FD_206913 | JGI IMG/M metagenome (GOLD analysis project Ga0364866, IMG submission 206913) | Enriched cells from Trout Bog Lake Hypolimnion, Wisconsin, USA - BchlTB.Aug13.5000.01.D3 | ecosystem: Environmental > Aquatic > Freshwater > Lake > Hypolimnion/Profundal zone | place: USA... | reverse complement strand
CAACTGGTAAACACAGACGAAGCGGCGCAAAACCGGCAGATTGCCGCAAAAGCCGGCGAGGCGGAGGATGGCGACAATTATCTGGAGGACTTGGATCTGTCGCCCAAGGACATTTTGTTGCAGTACATCGACACCAGTTATCCCACGACGCTCTATGAGCCGTACCAGGACGACAACGGCAACACGAAGTATCGGCCGGTGCGCGATGCCAACGGCAATCCGGTGAAGGACCCGGAGGCGCTGCGCCGCAAGCAGCAGCTCATGGATCGGATTGCGCTCTTGAATGCGCCAAGCTCTCCCATCGGCATGATTTTGGACACCTTTGGCGCGGACAAGGTGGCGGAGATCACGGGCCGGAGCCAACGCGTGGTGCTAAAGGAGCAGGAGGATGGCACCATGAAGCGGGTGCTGGAGAAGAACCGGAGCGACGCCAAGCGCAAGGTGGAGGCGCAGGAGTTCCAGGACGGCAAACGGCACATTTTGATTTTCTCGGACGCCGGCGGCACGGGATATAGTTACCACGCCAGCCGGCGCGCCATCAACCAGCAGCGGCGGGTGCATTATCTGGTGCAGGCTGGCTGGCGCGCGGACGCGGCGATGCAAGGCTTCGGCCGCACGCATCGCAGTGACCAGGCGCACGCCCCGGAGTATGTTTTGCCGTCCACGGACATCAAGGGACATCAGCGGTTCATCTCCACGATCGCGCGGCGGCTAAGCGAACTCGGGGCGTTGACCGGCGGCGAGCGCAAGAGCGCCGGCGGCGAGATGTTTAACGAGAACAGCAATCTCGAAAACGATTACGCGGAAGATGGGGTGGAAAAGCTGTTCCGCGACGCGTTTGGCGGGGGCAAGATCGCGGGCATGGGTTTTGATGAGCTGTGCCGCAAGCTGGGGTACACCAAGCTGGAGGTGGACGAACAAACGGGCGAGATCAAAGAGCGCAACCTGATGGTGAATCCGCATGACGGGTCGCTGGTGCAGGACAAGATTCCGAGCATCCAACAATTCTTGAACCGCATCCTGTCGCTGGAGGTGAACGACCAGAACGCGACGTTTGACGGTTTCATTGAACGCATGACGCAGCGCATCGAGGCGGCCAAGGCGGACGGCAGCTATGACCCGGGCACGCAGACGCTTAAGGCGCTATCCATCCGCAAACTGCGTGATGAGTCGGTGTATAAGGACCCGGACAGCACGGCCGAGACGCGCCTAGTGAGCATCGAGCATGACCACCCGCAAAAGCTGATTCATTGGGAAGACTTGAACCGGGGGCAACCGGTGGCGGGCTACGCGGCGAATATCCGGAGCGGACGCTTGTTTGCGTTGAAGGAGGGGCCGGTGCGCACGAGCGAGGCGGGTGGTTTGGTGCCGACGTACTACCGCATGTGGGTGAACGGCTACGACCTGGTGCCGAAGGCGGACGTGAGCGGGGACAATTACAGACGTCTGGACCCACCGGAAGCACAGCAGCTCTGGCAGCAGCAGACGGCGGCGCTGCCCAAGGTGCTAACGCAAAAGGATACTTACGTGGTGGGCACGTTCCTGCCGATTTGGGACCGGCTGAAGATCCCGAATCCGAAGATCTGGCGCATTCGCACGGATAAGGGCGAGAATCTCCTGGGGGCGCATGTGCCGGCAAAGATGGTGGCGGGGTTGCGGTCGCGCCTGGGCGCGGGCCTGGGCGAGCGGCGCAGCCCGGAAGAAGTTTTCCGTGGCGTGCTCGAAAATGGTGAGTCGGTCGAGCTGGCCAACGGCTGGAAGCTGATGCGCAAGCGGGTGGGAGGCGAAAGCCGCATCGAAATCATGGGCGTACCCTACGGGGAAGAAAACACAGTGACCCAACTGGGCGGCTACATGGAACGGATCGCTTGGACGCCTCGCTATTTCCTGCCGACGGACGAGACGGCAGGCATTGCGGCCATGGGCAAGCTGCTGGAGAAGTCGCCCGAGGCGGGCGGCACGGTGGAACACGGCATGGCCAGCTCGCGCAAGCCGAAGACCAAGGCGCAAATGCCGCCTATGCCCGAGGGGCCGCCTCCGGCGGTGCCGGTAACGGCGGCTGATCTGGCGAAGCCGGCGAACGACTTCATGAAAGACGTGAACCGGTTCCGGTCGGTGGTCGCGCCGCAAACCATGGGCGAGCCGGCGAGGTTCGCGGCCAACCTGCTGCGGATGCTCAATGCCGAGCTGGCCAATGAGGAGGCACGCGCGGACGAGGCGCTGCGGCCGTTCCGCAATTCCTTTGACCGCACGCCGCTGCCGAAGGGCTGGAAGTATGATCCTACCCTGCCCTTGCCCCGCAACCTGGCGTTCATCGCGGCGTACGAGGGCGGCAATGCGGCGGTGCTGGGACCCACGGAGGCGGCCGCGGCGGCGGAGTTTGCGCGGCAGAACGAGGCCTGGCTGGAGCAGGTCCATGCGTTGGAAACGGGCGCGCTGCATAACGTGATCGAAAATTACTTCCCGCATCTGTGGGATGACTCGGAGCGGGCCAAGAAGGTGATCGCGGCCAGCCTAGCGCGGCGGCCGTTGCAGGGCTCCAAGTCGTTTCTCAAGCAGCGCACGCACGAGCTGTTCCTGGATGGCCTGGCGGCCGGGCTCCTCCCGGTGCATGACAACCCGGTGGATCTGTGGATGCTGAAGCGGCGGGAGGTGGGCCGGTATATATTGGGTGTGAAGTTCTGCAAGCAGATGAAGGCGGCGGGGCTGCTGAAGTTTGTCCACGCGTTCCGGCAGGCGCCGGAAGGCTGGAGTACGGCCAACGATCGGGCGTTCCAGGTGTATGGACCGCCGACGGTGACGATCAAAGAGGCGTTTGATGCCGGGATGCGCGAGGCCACGGATGACGTGCTGCGGTCGCTGGGGGTGCCGGAAGAGCGCCTGGCCAAGATTGGCGGCGGGCGGTGGGGCTACGAGACGCATCAGCAGGGCGTGCAGGGCAAAGAGCGGATTGTGACGAAGTTTGGCGGGCCGGAGTGGGTGCGGTGGCACGAGCTGGGCCATGTGCTGGACAATCGTTACCCGGATCTGCGGCCGACGATGACGGCCACGGACCAAATGCAGGACGAGCTGCGCAAGCTGGCGGATCTGCGCTACGAGGGCGAGAAGCCGAGTGACCATTTCAAGCGCTACGTGCGGTCCATGCCGGAGAAGATGGCGGTGATTCTCCAGGCGTACCTCCATGCGCCGGATCGCATGGAGCAAGTGGCTCCTTCGCTCAAGCAGGCGTTCGCTGGCTTCTTGAAGGCGCATCCGGAGCTGGACAAGATCAATGACATCCGCCCGGGCCTGCGCCTGGGCGAGGCGGAGACGGAGCAGGCGGTGAACGGCCTGGTGAAGCTGGGGAATTATTACATGCCGGACTCCGCGGCGCGCGTGGTGAATAATTACCTGTCGCCCGGGCTCAATCCGCATCTGTGGTACCGCACGCTGAAGACCTCGAGCAACCTGCTAAACGGGATTCAGCTGGGGATGTCGGCGTTTCACTTGGGCTTCACGAGCCTGGACGCGGCGGTGTCGCGCCTGGCGGTGGGCATCGAGGACGCTGTACACGGCCGGGTATTGAGCGCGGCGCGCACGATCGCCAGCGTGCCGGTTTCCCCGCTGACGAACATCATGGCCGGCGCGCGGCTGCGGAGTGCGGTGCTGGCGGACATTACCACGGGCGAGCTGGCCCCGCTCGTGAAGGCGCTGGAGGCCGGCGGCGGCCGGATCGGGCAGGACAAGTTTTGGCAGACGGAGTTTACCCGGCGGATGCTGCGGGCGTTTCACCAGGGCACGGCCACGGGGCTGGCCACGGGCGCGCTGAATGCGCCGCTGGCGCTGGTCGAGCAGATGATGCGGCCAATCATGGAATACGTGGTGCCGCGGCAGAAGCTGGGGGTGTTCGCCGACATGGCCAAGCGGGACCTGCTGGCGCTGGGACCTGATCCCACGCCGGAGGACGTGCGCGAGGCTATGCGCAAAGTGTGGAACTCGGTGGATAACCGCATGGGCCAGGTCGTGTACGATAACCTGTTTTATAACCGGTCCATGAAGGATGTCTTGCTGCTGTCAATGCGGGCGTACGGCTGGCAGTTGGGCAAGTACCAGGAAGGCCTCGGGGCGATCGCGGATACAGCCGAAGCGGCGCGGCGAGGTGCCCGGGGCGAGCGGCCGGAGTTCACCCACCGCATGGCCTACGTGATGGCGCTGCCGATTCTGGTAGGTATATTGGGCGGCGTGGTGACGTACCTGGCCACGGGCCGGCGGCCGCAGGGCAAGGATTACTTCATGCCGCCCATCGGCGGCACGGACCAAAACGGCAACCCGCTGCGCGTGAACTTCCCCAGCTACGTGAAGGACGTGATGGCCTACGCGAAGCATCCGGCCACGAGTTTCGGTCACTCGCTCAATCCCCTGGGCAGCGCCATGATGGATCTGCTGATGAACCGCAATTTCTACGACGTGCGCATCCGCAACCCGGACGATCCGATTTGGAAGCAGGGCAGCGAGGTGGCGCAATGGGCCGGGCAACAGTTGGTGCCATTCAGCGTATCGGGCGCGATGAACCTCCACCAGAATGCCACGCCGGCCTGGCAGCAGGTGGCCCCGTTCTTTGGGATCACGCCGGCCTCGTCACGCATGAGCATGACGCCGGCGCAGGAGCTGGCGGCGGAGATCACGGCGGCCGCCATGCCCACGGAGCCGCGGACGCAGGCAAGCTACGATCGCGGCCAACTGATCAAACAGGTGGTGCGGGACCTCAAGACCGGCAAGCAGCCCCAGGCGGTGGCCGAGCTGCGCGGCGGCCTCCAGGCGGGCATCCTCAACGAGTCGGCGGCGCAGACGCTGGTGGAGCGGCTGCAATACACCCCGCTCCAGTTCCAGGTGCACCACATGACGCCCGACGCCGCGATGCACGTGTGGCGGGTGGCCAGTCCAGAGGAGCAGACGCAGCTGAAGCCCATCATCGTTTCGAAGATTGCCAACGCGAAGAGCCTGGACCCGCAGCAAGCGGCGGCCTACGTGCGGGAATTAGCGAAGTAGCATCTAAAGTAGCATCTTGACCCTGAGCGCTTGCGTAAGTAGCGTAAGCGCAACGGGCAAGGCTAAATTCGGTACGGCCTGAAAATCCTTGTGTCCCCGGTTCAATTCCGGGTCCTGCCACCATTTTCACGCCGTCAGGCGTTAAAGGACCGCCCGCACCCGCAGCTCTCTTTGGCGTTGGGATTCGTGATCTTAAAGCCGCCGCCAGTCAACTCATCGCTGAAATCCACCACCGTGCCCCGCAGATATTGCGCGCTAACGCCATCCACCAGCACGGTCACACCCAACTGTTCCGAGCTGAAATCGCCGTCGCGGGGCTCGTCGAAAACCATGCCGTATTGCATGCCCGAGCAACCACCCTGCTCCACGAACACGCGGAACTGTTTTCCGGCGTTCTCGGGCTTCAGCAAAATGTCCTTCACTTCCGCCGACGCGCGCGGCGTCAGCGTAAGGATGATGTCCGCGCTCAATGTCATCGCCGGCAAGTTAAATTCAATCCGTCCGCAAGTCAAACGCCGTCAGTCTTTCAAGGCTGCCCGTTTCAATTCCAGCGACGCTTTGAGCGGCGGAAACTCCCGTTCCAAGTGGGAGATGAACCGGTCCAGCTCCGGCCCCTTGAGGCGGCCGGTTTTGGACGCGAGCGCGAGCATTTTCAAACCTGCCTCTTTGCGCCAGAACTCGTCCGGGGTTTCGGCATCCGAATAAAACACGGTTTGATAGTTTGCGAGTGCCTGGTCGAGCAGGGCCTTCCGGGCGTCATCTGGCAGGCCTTCCGCTTCTGCTTTCTTTTCCAGGGCGATGCCCCAGCCCACTTGGGCCCGAGAGCGCAGCACCTGACCGCCCGGCGGCAGGTTGGTCGCGGTTAAGACCGGGGAGCTCAAGGCTTGGGCATAGGCATTGGTGGCGGCGTCGTAGGCACTCATTTGCAGGTTGCAATCGCCCGTCTCGCACCAGGCCAGGGCGCCCACCAGGTTCGTGACGGCCTCGGGATACATCTGGGCGAGCATGTTCGTGGCGTCCTGCAAACTGAAATTGTTGGTTTCCGAGGCCGACATGGCCCGCCGCGCTTCGCAATACGCGAAGCGCGCCTGATCCTGCAAGTCACCGGGGCAATTCGTGTCTTTAATGAGCGGCGTCAAATAGGAACGGATGGCACCCGCATGGTCGGACCGACCCATGGCGGCCCGGGCGGCCATCAATTGCGCCCGATCGGCGAGTTCATGGGCGGGAAAGTTCTGGGAAACCAATTGGTAGTAGAGCTCCGCAGTGAGGAAATTGGTCACCCCGAGCCGGAAATAATGATCGCCCAACCACCAGTAGGCCAGCGGCGTAAACTGGGCATTGGTCGGGTAGCGAGTGAAGAAATTGGTGAACAGCTCAAAGGCCCGGCCCTCATCCCCGGTCTGCGCCACCGCCCAGTTTCGCGCATATTCCACCGCCGGCCGTGATTCGTTGGGGCCATAAGTTTGCAGCCAGGTTTCGTAGCGGGCCACGGCCGCCGGCCAGTTTTGCTCCTGCTCAAAGGTCCTGGCTGCGGCAAACGCCACTTGCGGCAGCAGCGGCGAATTCGTGCGTTCCGCCACAAATCGCTCGAACATCTCGCGCGCCTTGCCCGGCAACCCGAAGCTGGAAAACCCCTGGCCCGCCAGCAGCAGACCGCTATCCGTCAGGGTGCTGGTCAAAAACTTCCCCAGCAATTGCCCCATCGCCTCGTCCACGCCGGCCGTGTTGGTCAGCGCCAGCCGCGCCCGTAAAATCTGGTACAGTGCCCGATCGCCCAGGGAAGCCGCCACGTTGGTCAGCCCGGCAAAACCCGCCAGCACCGCCTGATAATTGGTCTGCGCGCCCTGAAAGTCGTTGAGGGCAAACTGGGCGTCGCCCATTTTAAACCTGGCCACCGCCAGGTCAGCCGACACCGGAACCCCTGGCGCGGCAAAAAGCTGCGCGGCGGCTTGAAAATCGGCCAGGCTGGCGGCCGTTTTGTCCTTGAATTCACCCGCGTCGGCGGTTCTTTCCGCCGCCACCCAATTGCCCCATCCGTGATCCAAATACGCCTTGCCCCGCAGCGGACTGTTCGTGTAAACGGCGAGGAACTGCTCCAGCTTTGCCTGCGCCAGCGCCAGATGATTGGTCGCCGCCGGCTGGGCGGTGAAATCCTTCAGGTGCAGTTCGCCCAAGGTCAGCAGGGCCAGCTCCGCCGGCCCCGAAGCCGGGAACTGCTTGAGATAAGTTTCCAGGTCCGCCTCCGCTTCGGTCAGATTGGTTTGTACCAGCGCCAGGTCCGCCGTTTTTAGGACGGCCTGCTGCTGCAAATCCAAGGGTGCGCTGTTCGTGAGATCCAGACGCCAGGCGGCCGCCGCGTCGGCCGGCCGGCCGGCCCGCTCCAACAGTTCGGCATACAGCGCCACGCTGTTGGCCTGGTTGGTGGTCCAACCGCCACCCTGCGCTTGGGCGGCAATTTGGAGCAGATTCGTGGCCGCCGCCAGCGCCCCAGTCAGATCATTCCGACCCAGATGCGCGCGACACAGCCGATAAGCTCGCTGCCAATCCTGTTCGGGCGTGAGCCCAGCCGGATTGATCCGGTTCAAGAGGTTGGCCGCCGCCTCGAAATCCCGCTGCACCAGTTTGGATTGCCCTTGCAACAACCAGCCGGCCGCCACCACCGCGTTGGTCGGCTCCAACCGCGCCGTCCGTTGAAACACGCCGTTCGTGTTGTCCAGCAAGGCGTCCACCCGCGACCAAGTGCCGAGTTTTCCAAAAGCCGTCGCCCCCGCAACCACGGCGTTCAGCCCCAGCGCTGACTTGGGAAAACGGTCGGGCAGCGACACAAACAGGTCGGCCGCGCCAGCGAGATCGCCACTGGCGTAGCGCGCCTCGGCGGTCCAATAAAGGTAACCATCGACCAGCCCGGAGGCTTCGGCTTGCGCCAGATTGTTGGTGTCGGTGAGCCGCGCAATGGTTTCCGGGTATTTTCCCAAGTGATATTGGGCCTGCGCGAGCAGCAAGACCGCCTGGGGCGCGCTGGGCGATTTGCGGTAATCCTGGAGGAACTGCGTCAGCGCGGCTTCTGCCCGATCGTAAAAGGTGTCCTGAAAGGCCGCGCAGGCGGCGGCATAGGCCCGATCCTCGCGTGAATTCGCGGCGCCAAGCTGGGCTGCCCCCAAAAGGAGCACACACCAAATCAGCAGACTACGCTGGAATAAAGCCATGCCGGAATCTACCCCATCCAGCACAGTTGCGAAAAGCCGAAAGCAGGCTTATTTTATTTCAGTATGCGGCGAACGCCAGTTCGCCGCTACGGTGTCACCCCAGCACGCTCTTGAGGTAATGCCCGGTGTGGCTCGCCGCGCAGTGAATGATTTTCTCGGGCGGACCTTCGGCTACGATCTTGCCGCCACCGGCGCCGCCTTCGGGTCCCAAATCGATAATCCAGTCGGCGGTCTTGATGACATCGAGATTGTGTTCGATGATCAGGAGCGTATTGCCGGCCGCGCGCAGTTTGAACAGCACTTCGAGCAGCTTGGCCACATCGTGAAAATGCAGGCCGGTGGTAGGTTCGTCCAAAATATAAAACGTCTTGCCGGTGGCCCGGCGGCTCAATTCGGTGGCCAGCTTCACGCGCTGCGCCTCGCCGCCGCTCAGCGTGGTCGCCTGCTGCCCCAGCCGGATGTACCCCAGCCCCACCTCGGCGAGTGTCTCCAGCGGATCCGATATCTTGGGCACCGCCCGGAAAAAATCCACGGCTTCCGCCACGGTCAAATCCAGGACATCCGCGATGTTCTTGCCCTTGTAGGCGATTTCCAGCGTCTCGCGATTGTAGCGCTTGCCGTTGCAAGCCTCGCAGGTCACGTACACCGGCGGCAGGAAATTCATCTCGATCTTGAGGATGCCGTCGCCCTCGCACTTCTCACAGCGGCCACCCTTCACGTTGAAGCTGAATCGGCCCGGCTCGTAGCCCCGCACTTTGGCGTTGGGCAATTTGGCGAACAAATCCCGGATGTGGTTGAACATGCCGGTGTACGTGGCCGGATTACTGCGCGGCGTACGCCCAATGGGCGATTGATCAATCACGATCACTTTGTCGAGGGCTTCAAATCCCTTCAAGGCACGATGGGCGCCGGGCCGCTCTTTCGACCCGTAAAACTTGCGGAACAGCGCCCGTTGCAAGATGTCGCTCACCAGGGTGCTCTTGCCCGAGCCGCTCACCCCGGTCACGCAGGTGAACGTGCCCAGCGGAATCCGCGCGTCAATGTTCTGCAAATTGTTTTCCGTCGCTCCGATAATTTCCAGCCAGCCCTTTTCTTCAGAGGGCGCATTCCGCTTCTTGGGCACCGGAATGCTCAGCTCCCCGGTCAGATACTGGCCGGTCAGCGATTTGGTGCAGCTGAGAATCTCGGGCAACCGGCCCGCCACCACCAGTTCTCCACCGTGGACTCCCGCGCCCGGGCCGAGGTCCAGGATGTAATCCGCCGCGCGGATCGTATCCGCATCGTGCTCCACCACCAGCACGGTGTTCCCCAAATCGCGCAGGCCCCGCAACGTGGCCAGCAGCCGGTCGTTATCCCGCTGATGGAGGCCGATGCTCGGCTCATCCAGCACATACAGCACCCCGACCAGCGCCGCACCAATTTGCGTGGCCAGCCGGATGCGCTGGGCCTCCCCGCCGGACAGCGTCCCGCTTTCGCGGTCCAAGGTCAGATAGCCCAGCCCCACGTTCTTCAGGAAACCCAACCGGGCGCGGATTTCCTTGATGACTTCGCCGGCGATTTTCTGTTCGAACTCGCTCAACTGGAGCGACGTAAAAAATTCATCCGCCTTTTCCACCGACAGCCCGCAGACGTCCATGATGGACCGACCGGGAATCTTCAGTTTGCGCCGCCCGCTGTCGGGCTTGCGAACGGGGTCTTCCTCGCCCAAGGTGACCGCCAGGATTTCCGGCTTGAGGCGCCGGCCTTTGCAGACGTCACAGAATTGGGGCGTCATATAGGCCTTGAGCCGGTTGCGGATGAATTCGCTTTCGCTTTCGGTGGCCAGCCGTTCCAGGTTGGGCAGGACCCCTTCAAATGGCCGGTCAATGGTGCTGACCTTGCCGGCGCGCCAGAACTTAAACGCCACGTCGGCATCGCCGGACCCGTAGAGCAGGACGGTCTTGAAATCCTCCGGCAAATCCTTCCACGGGGTGTTCAAATCCACGTTGAAATGTTCCGCGATGGAGCGCAGCATGGCCTTATAATAAATGTTCATCCGCTTGCCCGCCCGTCGCCAGGGCTGAATGGCGCCTTCCAGGGGCAATTCGGGATCAGGCGCCACCAGGTGTTCGTCAAAGATCATCTTTTGCCCCAGCCCATGGCACGCGGGACACGCGCCAGCCGGCGCATTAAAGGAAAAATGCTTGGGCGTGGGCGGGTCATAGCTCTTGCCGGTGGCCGGCGAACACATCTTGTTGGAGTGCAGCGTCTCCAG
>Ga0364866_11115_pt2 | contig 10499 bp, 6 predicted proteins | sample ExccelAu500001D3_3_FD_206913 | JGI IMG/M metagenome (GOLD analysis project Ga0364866, IMG submission 206913) | Enriched cells from Trout Bog Lake Hypolimnion, Wisconsin, USA - BchlTB.Aug13.5000.01.D3 | ecosystem: Environmental > Aquatic > Freshwater > Lake > Hypolimnion/Profundal zone | place: USA... | reverse complement strand
ATAAATTGGTCATTGCTTTCTTAAAATGGGTTCTTGACGATGGTCAAAAATATGTGAATGAAACCGGATATATCAATTTAACCAAAGAGATTATCAATAAAGGACTTAAAAATCTGAATTAGAATGTTAAAAGGGAGATTGCTAAAAGACAGGATAGCACGTCATTATATGTTGTTGGCAACCATATTGTCCATCTTTATCCTTTTCCTGATAGGCGGAGGATTGCTGGCTAAATCGTTACCCATAATGCAGGAGAAGAGCCTTTGGACCCTCCTGACAACCAGTAACTGGCGACCATTTAAAGGCGATTTCGGATTTGCATCCTATATTCTCAGTACGCTATATGTCACAGCCATTGCAATTGCTATTGCCTTACCTTTGTCATTACTGACTTCAATCTATATCATTGAATATGCTTCTCCGCGTATCCTTCGGGCCTTCACGGCAGTAGTCGATTTGCTTTCAGGAATTCCACCCGTCATTTACGGAGTTTGGGGCACACTGACCATCGTTCCGTTTATATCCGAAAAATTAGCCCCTCATTTTGTGGAGTTCTCGACCGGATATAGTGTCCTGGCTGGCGGGATCGTTCTGGCAATCATGATTACTCCTTTGATTATTAGTATTTTAATAGAGGTTTTTTCAGCCGTCCCCAAAGAGATGCGGGAGGCATCTCTTTCGTTGGGAGCCACAAAATGGCAGACTGTGAAAAAAGTAGTGATCCGTAAATCAATTCCCGGAATCGTGGCCGCAACCGTACTGGCTATTTCACGTGCCTTTGGTGAAACAATTGCAGTTTTAATGGTATGCGGAAATTTTACCGATCTTCCGAAATCAATATTCGACGCCTGCTACCCTATTCCGGCCCTAATCGCCAATAATTACGGAGAAATGATGTCTGTACCCCGTTACGAATCGGCCCTGATGTTTGCGGCATTTTTACTTTTCTTTATTATTGTCCTTTTTAATGTGATCTCACGCCTGGTTCTGATCCAAATCGATAAAAGATATCAGTTATGAAGAAACTCGAAGAGAAGATATTCAAATTTTTGATGATCGGGTCCACCGTTCTGATATTAAGCGTATTATTATACATTCTTTATGTCATTATGAAGAAGGGATTGCCATCCCTTTCATGGGATATGATCTCTAAAATACCAAGCGGAGGATTCTATCTTGGAAAAGAGGGGGGAATCCTGAATGCGATTATGGGATCGCTCTATCTGATTTTCTTTTCGGTGGTGATCAGCCTGATGGTAAGTGTGCCCGTAGTGATGTATCTGAATTTCACCCTTCGGCGTAAAAGCAGGCTGGCCGCTTTTGCACGACTGACTTTTGATGTTCTTTTTGGAATCCCCTCAATTGTATACGGTGCCTTTGGATTTACGTTGATGATCTATTTCGGTCTGCAGGCCTCCCTTTTGGGTGGGATAATTGCAATTAGCTTATTGATCATCCCGGTGATGATCCGATCGATCGATGAAGTGGCCATTTTGATCCCCAATGATCTGGTTGAGGCCACAAAATCGCTGGGGGCGACCAACTATGAAACGATCAAAGTAATTGCCCGTCAGCTCTTACCGGGAATCTCGACGGCTGTTTTACTTTCAATCGGGCGTGGAATTGGAGATGCAGCAACTGTTTTATTTACTGCGGGTTACACAGACAGCATTCCAACTTCCTTAACCCAGCCGACAGCTTCGCTCCCATTGGCCATATTTTTCCAGCTAAGCAGTCCGGTGGAGGAGGTCCAAAACAGGGCTTATGCAGCTGCACTGGTTTTAACCATTATCATTTTAACGCTGAGCTTCGCGGCGAGATATTTCAGCAGAAGACTTTCAAAAAATAAAATTTAAATAATATGGAACTGATGACAGCACCCTTAATTGCAGAACAACCAACGCCAAATGCGAAGAGCTCTTCAGGTTGCCTTAGACCACATATTGAAGTTGAAAACCTGAATCTTTACATTCAGAATAATCATATTCTTAAAAACATCAATCTGGCTATACCGGATAAAAGCATTACCTGTATTATTGGTCCTTCGGGTTGTGGGAAGACTACCCTGCTCCGAACCTTCAACCGGCTTCATGACGATTCAGTGGATGTTAAAATTACAGGTAAGCTCTTTGTCGACTGCGAGGACATTTATGCCAAAGATACTGAGGTTACCCATATTCGTAAGAAAATGGGTTTGCTGGCCCAGCGACCCTGTTCGCTTCCGATGTCGATAATTGACAATGTGGCTTATGGACCACGCATTCACGGGGTGCGGGGAAGACGGAAACTGTATGCAATCGCCCGCCATCAGCTGAATGCCGTAGGTTTATGGGACGAGGTGAAGGATCGGTTGAAATCTCCTGCCTCAAAACTATCCATCGGACAACAACAACGACTTTGCCTGGCCCGGGGGCTCGCTGTTGAGCCTGAAATTATCCTGGGTGATGAAGCGACTTCCGCCCTTGATCCCATCTCGTCAAAAACCATAGAGGAGCTCTTCCTTTCGATCAAGGATAAATATACGATTGTTCTGGTCACCCATACCTTACGACAGGCAAAACGAATCGCTGACTATGTAGCCTTCATGTATATGGGCGAACTCATTGAATTTGGCACTGCAGACCAGTTGTTTAATCACCCGAAACATAAGTTGACCAAAGAGTATATCAGCGGGGGGTTTAGTTAATCAGAAAATCCCTCATTTTGGTTTTAATGGATTGGGCAGGCATTGAAGCAATGGAATACTGATTTGCTGATTTTATTTAGCCACAGGCAGTTAGCATTCGCCTGCTACCAATTGATCTTTACTCCTAACCATGTTCTGAAAAATAGGACTTTCAGCAGGTAATAAAACAACCGAATATCTGTTTATACTGGTCCTGCTTACCGAAAATCTTTATTTTAACCCGTTTCTGGTGTTCCTAAAACGAGTATCCTCAACGTGGAATAAACTGTTCAACTATTCCACTCCTCCCGATTCCTACCCAAATAAAACCAAATTCTTACCGCAGGTCATATTTCTGGCAGGGTTCCATGTCAATTATCCGAATGAATCCATGCATCTAAAATTGAGTTAGCTGGGTACTACTGCCATGCAAAGTTTTTGCCGCGGAATTGCCATTCTTTGACAAAATAACACCCTCCTCCCGGCAAAATTAATCGGCTTCGAAAATAGTTTTTCCGCACAACCGGATTCTCTTGTTCTGAGCCTTAATTTTTAGATATTTTAACATTTAAGAAGTAAATCAGGAAGCCTGAAAAATCGCGTTAAACCTGATTAACTCATGCGTAAATTATCTATTTATTTAATTATATGATTCTTATAAAATTAGATTTGACATTTTTAGTTTATTTTGACATTTTTTAAAATTGTATTTATTCGTTAAATTAATCTAAATTAACCGTAAAATTAATCGCCCTGTTAATCGCCCTCATCTACCTTTGTGTCGCGTCTTCGTAAAGCTATGATTAGAAGGCGCATTAATTTTAAACTAATATTATCATTATGAAGAAAAGATTGTACCTGATTTTGATCGTACTGTTTGCTTCATTTTCGGGCGTCATGGCTCAGGTGAAAGTAAGCGGGACTATTACTGACCCGGACGGGGTTAGTATTCCTGGTGTATCTGTCGTTCAGAAAGGCACTACGAATGGAACAGTAACTGATGCCGATGGAAAGTACGCGATTAGTGTAAGTTCTGCAAGTGCAGTACTGCAATTCTCTTTTGTGGGTATGACTCCGGTTTCTGAAGCAATTAATGGCCGTACGGTTATCAATGTAAAGATGGTTTCAGAGAGTGTCGGAATTAATGAAGTTGTTGTTACAGCTTTGGGTATCCAGCGTGATAAGAAGACGCTGACTTACGCCTCCCAGCAAGTTTCGGGAGCTGAATTGCTTAAAGCTTCCAATAACAATTTTATGGACGCTTTGAGTGGAAAAGCATCAGGCGTTAACATTGAAACAAGTAATTCCGGACCAGGTGGTTCGACTAAAGCTATTCTGAGGGGCAACAAGTCTCTTACTGGTCTAAGCGAACCTTTGTACGTTATTGATGGTGTTCCTATGGTAAACAATAAAGGGGGTCAGCCTGGCTCTTATGGCGGAACTGACGGTGGTGACGGTCTATCCCAGATCAATCCTGCTGATATTGAAAGTCTCAATATATTAAAAGGAGCCAACGCATCAATCCTTTACGGTAGCCAGGGTGCAAACGGGGTAGTTTTGATTACTACAAAAAAGGGTAAATCAGAAAAAACAACAGTTACTGTAAACAGTAGTACTACGTTTGAAAGCGTTTCCGGCCTTCCCGATTTTCAATACTCATACGGTGCAGATGGAGCAGATTATAGCTGGTCGATGACCAAAGGTAATTATCAAAAAGATTACATCAAAAATTTCTTCCATACCGGAGTTAACGCAACAAATTCAGTTTCGATCAGTGGAGGTAATGACAAAACAACTGTCTATTTTTCATATTCGAATACTTCCGCAACGGGTATTATGCCTACCAATACTTATCAAAAGAATAACTTTAGCTTTAATCAGTCCACTAAATTATTGGACAATAAGGTTACAATTAGTTCTAATGTAATGTTTTCCAATGAAGTATCACGCAATCGTCCCGGAGCAGGTTACTACAATAATCCACTTACCGGCTTATATTTATTCGCACGCGAAAGAGATTTTGCATCGTATAAAGCAAATTACGCAATCTTTAATGCGGCCAGGAATATGAATGTGATGAATTGGTATTCCACGGAGGAAAAACAAAACAATCCTTACTGGATACTTCATGAAGATCCACAACTTGCCACAACCAACCGGGTAATTGCCAATGTAAAATTGTCCTGGGATATTGCCAAGCATCTTAAATTCGATGTCAGGGGAAATGTTGACTATGCGGCTAAATTGAATGACAACAGGTTTGCGGCCGGTGGAAACTCAGTAAGCGTTAGTCCAAACGGAACATGGAATTACAGTAAATATACTGATGAGTCATTGTATACCGATGGAATTTTAAGTTATAACAACAAATTCGGCGATATCAGTTTAAATGCAATTTTAGGAGCAAGTTACCAGCATAATATCTTCAATGACGGTATGTCTGTTGCAAATGGTACTACACCCTTAATGTATCCAAACTTCTTTTCTTTTGCAAATATGCCATACAATGTCATATTCAATAATACCATTAACAGGACAATCAAACAAGGAGCATTTGCCAATGCCCAGGTAGGATATAAAGAGATGTTATTCTTGGATTTATCCCTTCGTAACGATTGGGCTTCAACTTTAGCACTTACCGGTAATCAGTCCTATTTATATCCTGCAGTTGGTCTTTCAGCCATTCTGAGTCAGATGGTTAAAATGCCTGAATCAATATCTTTCGCCAAAGTGAGGGCTTCTTCCTCGCGGACTGCCAATGAAGTACCTTTCAATGTGGTAAATCCGGAGAATAGTATTGGTGGCGCAGGAACTCCAACTGCAATCGGAGGTATAAGCCGTAATTCACAGGTTCCGTTTACCAATTTAAAACCTGAAGTCATAAACAGCCAGGAATTAGGAACTGAATGGCGGTTCTTGAAAGGAAGGGTTGGCCTGGAATTCACCTATTACAGCGATGTTAGTACCAATCAATTCCTGACTCTCTCGGCCCCATCGGGTTCAGGTTATACCAGTTACTATGTTAATGCGGGTAAAATCACCAACAAAGGTTTTGAATTGACAATTGATGCTTCCCCGGTAAAAACTTCCGATTTCAGCTGGAAAACCTCCGTAAATCTATCGCAAAACAAGAATAAAATTGTTACCCTGATTGCTTCAAATCCTAATTACATAGTTTATAGCAATAACAATGACGAAGGCTTTACTTCCGAAATCAAGACTGGCGGATCATTTAACGATGTTTACATCTTCAAGTTTGCCAGAAATGCTGCCGGTCAGATAATCCTTAATTCGAAAGGGGTTCCAACAGCGGCAACTACCCAGACCAAAGTGGGCAACGTAAATCCCGATTTTCTTTTAGGATGGAATAATACGCTTGAATATAAGAACTTCTTTTTGAGCATGCTGATCAATGCCAAGTTTGGCGGGGTTGCATTTTCGAAAACTGAGGCTTTCCTTGATTCTTATGGTGTAAGTAAAAGGACCGGAGCTATTCGCGATGCAGGTTCTACCATGCCAATTAACGCAGTTGACGCGAATGGCAATGCAGTTACATCAATTTCTCCTGTAGTCTATTATGGAGCAGTCGGTGACCGTAACCGGATTATGGAACCTTATATCTTCTCCAGGACAAATGTCAGATTAGGTCAATTAGTATTTGGATATAATTTTGACGTGAAGAAATACAATTTACCGATCAAGGAGGCTTCGTTTTCTTTAGTTGGAAGGAATTTATTCTTCTTCTACAAAAAAGCTCCTTATGATCCAGAACAGGCCATGAGCACGAATAATTCGCAGCAGTCTAACGAAGTGTTTAGTGTTCCTTCAACGAGGACTTACGGGTTTAGCTTAAAAGTCACTTTCTAAAATCTTAAAATTAATTAATATGAAAAAGATATTTATTGGTCTACTATTCATGTGTGGTCTCGCTGCCTGCACATCGAATTTTGTAAATGAAAATCAGAATCCGTATCAGATCTCTGATGCACTGCTTCAGCAGGACTTTAATCTGGTAGGTTCTCCATTTTCAGGGATGCTTTACCAACTTCATGGTGATCAGGGAAGTCAGGTTGAAGAAGATTTAGATTACGACTCCTGGATGGGGTATATGAATACCGGTACCGATTTTGTAGGGAACGTAAACAATACGACCTATGCGATGACCTGGAGAGGTCAATATTGGAGTCGCGAATATGGTAATATCATGTCACCTGCCAAACAGGTCATCGCTTTGGCTGCGAGCAATAACCTGCCACTTTTTGCAACCTGGGCAAAATTAATCAAGATTCTTTCGATGTCCAGAGTGACAGCGATTCACGGTCCTATTATCTATTCCAATTATGGCTCAACGGCCAATTCCATACCTTATGACAAGGAGTCGGATCTTTACAACCTGTTTTTTGCTCAGTTAGACTCTATTCAAACTGCTTTTTCCGCAAATAAAGCTTATGTCGGTTTTGCTAAATTCGATCCCAGTTACAATGGTAATATGGGGGCATGGATGAAGGTTGTAAATTCTTTGCGTCTGCAACTGGCTATGCGCCTGTCAAAAGTCGCTCCGGGCGTAGCACAAACGCAAGGTGAAAAAGCATTGGCTGATCCCGCAGGTTTAATAGCTACAAATGCTGACAATTTTTTGATTTCACAATTGGGACATATCATGCCTGTCGGAATGATCTGTTTCCAATGGGATGATACCAGAATGGGGGGCGTAATCGAATCCTTTATGGTTGGGATGAATGATGGACGAATTTCGAAATACTTTTCACCGGTTTCCGATCCCACCCTTTATGCCGATCATCCAGCTTCTCCTTACAAGGGGATCCGAAATGGTTCTTATATTACCTCTAAGGCTGCCCATATCAACTTTTCCAAAGTATCTAATGACTTTAACACCGTACAAACCAGAAGACATATAACCGCAGCTGAAGTTAGTTTCCTCAAAGCCGAAGCTGCTCTTAGAGGCTGGGCTAATGCAGGTGATGCCGGAACAAATTATCAAAATGGAGTCAGGTTATCATTTGCTGATTGGGGTGGAGCTAACGTTGATGCCTATCTCGCTGATAAAACAAGTAAACCTATTGGTTATGTGGATCCTGTCGACGCGAGAAATAATTTCTCTGCTGTTTCAACAATTACGATTGCCTGGAATGAAGCTGACAGCAAGGAGCTGAAACTGGAGAAGATCATTACCCAAAAATGGCTTAATGGTTTCACTAATACCCTGGAATCATGGGTCGATTTCAGAAGGACCGGTTATCCTAAAATTCCTCATGTTGCCAAAAATGACAGCCCATCTGCTGCGTATGGCATTGTTGCTCCTGATCAATGGATCAAGAGAATGGAATTTACCGATTCAGAAAGATTGGGGAATGCAGCTGCTGTTGCCACTGCAACCTCAAGCCTTGGTGGCCCGGATCAGATCGGTACCCGCTTATGGTGGGATACTGGCGGCTCGAACTTCTAAGCTCCGGATTATTGATTAAATAGAACATGAAAATACCCTTTTACAGGTATGTAGAGGGGTATTTTCTGTTTTTTAAAGAGAAACCAAACTGCCTCTTTTTTCGGCTGAAGTTGATTAATTTTGCAGCCGGTTGGTATCCTATGTTTGATTATCAGCTAATTAACAAACCAATGAACTTACAACCACTTGATATAGGAATAGTTATCGGATATTTGGTACTGACCCTGCTGATCGGTTTTCTGATCTCCAAACAAGCCAGCAAGAACCTTGATTCCTATTTTCTGGGGGGAAGACGCATTCCCTGGTATATTTTGGGAATTTCGAACGCTTCCGGAATGTTTGATATTACCGGAACCATGTGGTTTGTCTCTATTTTATTTATTTACGGTCTAAAAGGGGCCTGGTTACCATGGATCTGGCCGATCTGGAACCAGGTATTTCTGATGGTATTCTTAGCCACCTGGCTGAGACGATCGAAGGTAATGACCGGTGCCGAGTGGTTAAAAACACGTTTTGGTGAAGACCGCGGAGGGAGACTCTCCCACACGATTATTGTCGTTTTCGCCATCGTCAGTGTAATCGGTTTTATTGCCTATACTTTTGCCGGGATCGGGAAATTCGCCACCTCATTTTTTCCCTGGGACCTGACTACCGAAATCGGCTCCAAAGTGATTTCATCCGAGAATATGTATGCGCTGCTGATCATTGGTTTTACCACTTTATATGTAATCAAGGGTGGAATGTATAGCGTTGTGGCTACAGAAATTATGCAGTTTTTGGTACTGACCATATCCTGCTTTGTGGTAGGAGTGATCGCCATGAATCTGGTCACACCTGCCCAGTTGAACGCCGTTATACCTGCAGGATGGAAAGATCTTTTTTTCGGATGGAAACTAAATCTCGACTGGAGCAATCTGATCCCTTCGGTAAAGAATAAAATTTCAGCCGACGGATATGAATACTTTTCAATTATTTTCATGATCATGGTCTTTAAGGGTCTTTTGGTAAGCATCGCAGGTCCCGTCCCAAGCTATGACCTTCAACGGATTCTCTCAACCAAAAATCCAAGAGATGCCGCGCGTATGACCGGGTTCACCTCTCTGGTACTCTTTTTCCCCCGGTTCCTGATGGTTGCCGGGATTACTGTCCTGGTACTGGTCTACTTCAGTCCGAAATTAAATTCGATGGGTTCGGATATTGATTTCGAAATGATTTTGCCTTATGCCGTCAGCAATTTCATCCCGACGGGTTTACTTGGGCTTTTACTTGCCGGATTAATAGCTGCTTTCATGTCAAACTTCGCAGCCTACGTGAATGCCGGTCCTGCCTATATCGTTAATGATATCTACAAAAAATTTATAAACCCGAATGCCTCAAACAAAAAGTATATCCGGTTAAGTTACCTTGTTTCATTGCTTGTTGTCATCGTCGGTGTGATCTTCGGAATGTTTATCCACTCTATCGACTCAATGACCAAATGGATAGTTGCCTCGTTGTATGGTGGTTACACAGCCGCCAATATCCTGAAATGGATTTGGTGGCGGTTTAACGGTTACGGCTATTTCTGGGGAATGTTATCCGGGATAGCTGCCTCATTAGTGATCCCACTGGTATTCCCTGATTCATCTGCATTAAATACGTTCCCCTTAATTCTGCTTATCTCATCCGTCGGCTGTGTTGCAGGCAGCCTTTTGACAGACCCTGATAATGAAGAGGTGCTTAAAGAATTCTACTCATCCGTTCGTCCATGGGGATTTTGGGAACCTATCTATCAGAAAGTTTTGGCAGAAAACCCTGCTTTTAAGAAAAACAGGAATTTTAAACGCGACATGATGAACTGTTCGGTTGGTATTGCGTGGCAGATGAGCATGGTTGTAATGCCAATATACCTGGTTATCAGAGAATTTACGTCGTTGTCGATTGCATTTGTAGTTTTTGCGGCAACAACGGTTTTTCTGAAAATCTATTGGTACGATAAGCTTGAGGAAGAATGAAAAAAATCTTCCAGGAACCCGATCCGGAAAGAAAATAATTTAAAAATGCAAATTCCAAAGTGCAAAGTGCAGATGATGCAACTCATTTGGAGATAGAAGGTTAAAATTTGATTTTTGCCTCTTACATTTTTCACTTTTTATTTTGACCTCATTACAATATGGACAAAAATAGATTCGATATACGTCTGAACCAACTTTTCGAGGAATACAACCTGTTGATTAACAGGCAGAATATTACTCAACCTGGCGGGAATGGCATCTTTGACAGATACGAATACCCGGTTTTGACCCGCAACCACGCACCTGTCTTCTGGCTCTACGATCTGAACTACGACACCAATCCCCATTTGATGATCCGCCTTGGGATCAATAC
>Ga0364866_11136_pt1 | contig 10505 bp, 5 predicted proteins | sample ExccelAu500001D3_3_FD_206913 | JGI IMG/M metagenome (GOLD analysis project Ga0364866, IMG submission 206913) | Enriched cells from Trout Bog Lake Hypolimnion, Wisconsin, USA - BchlTB.Aug13.5000.01.D3 | ecosystem: Environmental > Aquatic > Freshwater > Lake > Hypolimnion/Profundal zone | place: USA... | reverse complement strand
TCAAAACGTATTGGATAACGCCATAGTGTTGGGCAAAAAAGAGGGCCTTTCCGAAGATTTTATTAAAGAGTTATATAACGCTATTCATAAAGAAAGTTTAAGAATTGAAGATGCCTTTAAATAAGTAAAGGTGATTTCTTCGCCCCTGCATAAAATCAGGCAGGCTTATAGCACCACAACAGACCAACAAATATTCATCTCACATAGAATAAATCTGGCTTATTTTCCGATCCAGCTTAACAAAAATAGTTGGGTTTACGTATGAATACTTAATAAAAAAATTTAAAAAGTTTTCATAAATAATGAAAATGACAATTTTATTCGTTATTATCGCTAAGTGAATTAATTTATAAGGTGTAGGATGATAAAATTTATAAAAATTCTGGGTGTTTTTTGCTTATTGTTGATACCCCCTTTCTTATTTGCCCAAAACAGGCAATTGCATTTTGACCACCTGGGAACAGCCAATGGTCTGTCGCAACTTAACCCCAATGCCATATTACAGGATAGCTATGGGTTTATATGGGTAGCCACCAATGATGGCCTAAACCGATACGATGGTTATAAATTTAAGATATACCGGAACGACGTAAAAGACACCACCAGTATAGGCAATAACTATACGCAAGACATAAAAGAAGACAATGATGGCAATATTTGGATAGCTACGGTCGGCGGCGGCTTAAATAAATTCGACAGAAAAACTACTCGTTTTTACCGCTATGTCCACAACGAAAAAAACAAAAATAGCATTTCGAGCGATTTTTTAAGCAAGGTTGTTGTTGATAAGGATGGTAAAATATGGGTAGCCACCAAACGCGATGGTTTAGATTTATTTGACCCTAAAACCGGGAGCTGGACCCACTATCTGCATAGCGACAATAACGCTAAAAGTATAGCCGATAACGAGCTTTGGACCGTATACAACGACGATGAAAATAATATATGGGTAGGAACTCTTAATAGCGGACTCAGTTTATTTGATCGTAAACACAACAACTTCATCAATTTTAAACATCAGGAAAACAATAAGACATCTATTTCGGGGAATAAAGTAAGCGTTATTTTCAAAGACAGTAAAAAACAGATGTGGATAGGTACACAGGAAGCCGGCTTGAACCTTTTCAACAAAAGTAAAGGCGTGTTTACCCATTTTGTAAACGATCCGCATAACATCAATTCGCTGGTACACAATAGTATCGAAAGCATAGCTGAAGACGATGGCCACAATTTGTGGATAGGAACAGAAAACGGAGGCCTGAGTGTTTATAATTATACCAGGCAAGAGTTCAGCAACTACGCGCACGATGACATAGACAATACCAGTTTGAGTGGTAACTCTGTGAATGTAATTGTAAAAGACAGGTCAGGCAATATGTGGACAGCCAGCTATGAAGGCGGCATTAACCTGTATAAAAAAGACAAAGACAACTTTACCCATTACAAGCACAGTTCATTGGCAAATAGCCTGTCGAACGATTTTGTGCTTTGCTTGTTTGAAGATAGTCGCGATGATTTTTGGGTAGGTACCGACGGCGGCGGACTAAACTTGCTTGACGTAAAAACCGGAAAGTTTAAGGTATACAAACATAGCGCAACGGATAAAGCAAGTATTAGCGGCGATAACATACTTGATATTAAAGAGGACGGAGAAAATAATTTATGGATCGGGACATGGGGAAATGGCGTTAGCGTAATGGATTCCAAAACACGGACATTCCGGGTTTATAAACACAGTGCTGCTGATGCATCCAGCTTAAGCGGAGATAATATTTATGAAATCGCGCTTACAAGCGATAAAAAGGTGTGCTTAGGAACGTACGGTGATGGGCTTGACTTGTACGAGCCAAAATCGAATAGCTTCATTCACTATAAAAACGATGCAAAGAACTCCAAAAGCATAAGCAGTAACTTAATTAATTCTCTTTTGGGCGATAGTAAAGGGAATTTATGGGTTGGTACTAATGATGCAGGATTAAATCTTTTTAATCCTAAAACAAAAATATTCACCAGGTACATACACAACGATAACAGTAATAGTCTCAGCAATAATACTGTTTTAGGGCTTTGTGAGGATCGTTTGGGCAATATTTGGATATGTACGCTTGGCGGGTTGGATGTGTTTGATCCTGTTACCCATCATTTCACTGTTTTTAAAACGAAGGATGGCTTGCCAAGCGATTATATACAGGCTATATTAGAAAGTGACAAAGGCCAGCTCTGGATAAGTACCAACAATGGCATATCCATGTACGATCCGCATACCAAAAAATTCACCAATTACACAACCGAAGATGGTTTGCAGGCCGATGAGTTTAAGCCGCACTCGGCTGGCAAGAGCCACACCGGTGCTTTTTATTTTGGTGGGGTAAATGGTTTTAATTCGTTTTTCCCGAACAAGGTAGCACAGGCGCCTTACGACCCGCCAGTGGTTTTAACAAACTTTCAGCTGTTTAATAAAACAGTAGAGGTTAAGAAAAATGCAAATGATCCATCCCCATTAGGGCAGGATATTTCCGAAACCCAATCTATAACGCTATCATACAATCAGTCGGTTATGGCTTTTGAGTATGCATCGTTAGATTATTTATCGCCCAATAAAAAAAGTTATGCCTACCTGCTTGATGGGTTTGATAAAAGCTGGAACTACGTAGGCGACAAAAATACCGCTGTTTATACCAATGTGCCTCCAGGCGACTATACACTTTACGTAAAGGCAGCTAATAGTGATGGTGTTTGGACGCAAAAAGTAGTTAAACTGGAGATAGTCATTGTCCCGCCTTTTTGGGAAACATGGTGGTTTCGGATAGTAGCCTTTTCGATAGTAGTAATTGGTATTTACACACTTTACCAAAACCGGATAAACAAAATCAACCGCCAGAAGGAAGAACTCGAAAAGCAGGTTGAATTGCGCACCAGCGAATTAAGGTTACAATCGGAAGAGTTGCAGTCGGTAAACGAAGAATTACAGGTGCAATCAGAGGAACTCCATTCTCAGTCGGAATATTTAGAGAAACTGAACGAAGACCTTATTCTCCAAAAAGAGAATGAAATGGAAAAGGCTGTTGCCATGGGTAAATTTGAAATAGCCTCCGAAGTATTGCACGATATCGGGAATGCGATGGTTGGTTTCAGTACTTATTTAACCAGAATAAAGCGCGTTACCGATACAAGCAACCTCGAAGCTGTTAAAAACTTAAATTTGTTTTTGGCTAAGCAACAGGCACTGATGAGTGAGGCCTTGGGTAACGATAGGGCAAACGCGTTAATAGCGGTAACCGAAGGTATTGTAAAGACTCAGGCGAATAATGAAAAGGAAGTTAGCTCTTCGATAAACGAACTGATAAATATTGTTACCCATATTCAGGAAATATTGAATATACAGCGGCAGTTCGTAAAAGGCCAGGAGGGTAAGCATGAGCGTAAGCCAGTACACTTGAATCAAATTATCGACAATTGCCGCGCCATGCTGTTAGCATCGTTCGAAAAAAGGTCGGTTAAGCTCGATTATGATGTTAAGCCAGGAAAGTATGTGGTTAAAGGCGATCCGACCAAATTGATGCAGGTAATCTTAAACGTGCTGAAAAATAGTCTCGAAGCTTTAGATGTTGAAAGCAAAACAAACAGCATTTCTATTTCTTTAAAGGCCGATGAAAAAACAATTGAATTAAAAATTGTAGATAGTGGCTGCGGATTTGACGAGGAAACCAGTAAGAAATTCTTTGAGAGGGGCTTCACCACCAAAAAAAGCGGCACAGGGCTAGGATTGTACAATTGTAAATCGATTATTGAAACCCATCAGGGCACATTTTCAATTACCAGTGACGGGCCGGGCCTTGGGGCGACTACTACTATAAAGTTTGATTTGTAGGGATTGCGAAGGTATGCCTCACTATAAATCCTAATAGCATATTGATATAAATGGACCGATTTTGCATTTGTCAGGCAGAATCGGTTCACTTGTTTTAAAAGGCCTTTGATGGGGCGAATCGGGCGCTGCTGGTCAGGCAAATAGTAGAAACCAAACTGGGCCAACATCCAGACGATGAACCAGCGATTTAACCCATAAATTTTAAGGCTTAGTCCCAGTTAAATACAATTTTTGATTTTATCTTTATAAGCCAATTCTTTTCTTGGTTTAAAGCACAATCCTTCAAAAATTAAGATTTAACAGCATGTTATTACTTCAGCACAAAAATGCAATTGTATACGGTGCAGGCGGTTCCTTAGGTGGTGCCGTTGCCAAAGCGCTGGCCGGAGCCGGTGCCAGGGTGTTTTTAACTGGCCGCCATCTTAGTCCCCTAAAAAGGATAGCTGACGAAATTATAGCATCCGGAGGCAGCGCCGAAGTCGCCATCATTGATGCCATGGACGAACATGCCATCAATGTCCACATAGCCGGGGTGGTAGAGCTGGCGGGTAGCGTGGATATCTCCTTCAATGCGATTCACTTGCAAGACGTTCAAAGTATCCCGCTGGTGAACATGGCTATGGCCGATTTTGTGCGCCCGGTAAATATCGCGATGCAAACCAACTTTTTAACTGCTACAGCCGCAGGCAGGGTAATGATGAAACAGCATTCTGGGATTATTTTATCGCTCACAGCAACTCCCGCCGGAATAGCTTATCCTTTAACGGGCGGCTTTGGCGTAGCCTGTGCGGCTATCGAGAATTTCTCGCGGTTGCTCGCTACAGAGTTGGGCCCGTATGGAGTGCGTGTGGTTAATGTACGGTCGGGCGGCTCGCCCGATTCGAAATTTTTTATAGATGCCCTTACCGATAACCCGGAAGTGGTAGCACCTATTCTTCGGAAAATGGAGGAAGACACAATGCTCAAGAAACTTCCCCCAATGGCCGATATAGCCAATACCATGGTATTCCTGGCATCGGATATGGCCGGCAGCATTACCGGCGGCACCATTGACGCAACCTGCGGCACAACTGCCGGGCTGAATTATAAAATGGCCGTTGTGCCCACGAGCTAAGGGCATAAAAGATGATGCATCGCCCCATTGGCATGTAATTAGGCAATTTCTTTTAATTAGATTTGTTGTACTAAATTATAAACCAACCAATTTCTTAATCATGCAGGTAATCTTTGGTGTTATTTTCCACTTTATTGGTGGCTTTGCCTCCGGCAGTTTTTACATTCCCTATAAAAGAGTAAAAGGCTGGGCCTGGGAAAGTTTTTGGATCGTCGGGGGGCTGTTTTCCTGGCTTATTGTGCCGCCATTGGCCGCTTGGCTAACCATACCAAATTTCACCGAAATTATTGCAGGCACAGCCGGTCACATACTTATCTGGACTTATATTTTTGGTCTGCTTTGGGGAATCGGTGGTCTCACTTACGGATTGGGTGTACGTTACCTGGGGGTATCCCTTGGCAGTACTATCATATTGGGTTTGTGCGCTGTATTTGGCTCGCTGATCCCCTCAGTGTATTATAATTTCTTCCCCGAAAAGGGCAAGGATACCATTACCATGCTGGCTACAAACCACTGGGGGCAAATGGTGCTATTAGGAATATCTATTTGTGTAATCGGCATTGTAATTTGTGGTAAAGCCGGTACCATGAAAGAGAAAGAGTTAGCTGCTGGTAAGGCAGATGTTGAGGACAATAAAGATTACCGCTTTGGGCTTGGTATTTTTGTAGCGATTGTTTCGGGGGTATTGAGTGCTTGTTTTAATTTTGGCATAGAAGCCGGCAAGACAATGGCCGATTCAACCAATGAAATATGGAAAGCTGCCCATCAGGGACAAGGGAATTTCCTCTTCCAAAATAATGTTACTTATGTTATTATACTTTGGGGAGGCCTTACCACCAATTTTATTTGGTGTATGGTGTTGAACGCCCGTAATAAAACCTTTGGCGATTATACCGCTAAAGCTAAACCACTACTTAAAAACTATCTTTTTTGTGTCCTCGCGGGGACGACCTGGTTCCTGCAGTTTTTCTTTTATGGTATGGGCGAAAGTCGCCTGGGTAATGGTGCCAGTTCGTGGATACTGCACATGGCTTTTATTATATTGGTTGCCAATAGCTGGGGACTTTTACTAAAAGAATGGAAAGGTGTAAGCAAAAAAGCGATATTTACCGTAGTTGCCGGTATTGTCACCATTATCCTTTCGGTGATAATAGTTGGCTACGGAAATTCGATAAAATAAAATTGTGATTATTTATATTAAGCTATGTCTATCCAAACAAAATCATTTAAACATGTTAGTTATTTATGGGACGATGCCCGCGCGGCTGAATTAGCCGGAGACGAAGTCGCCCTTTTGATATACCGTTCTAATTTATTAGGTGCCGATTTGCGCCTTACCAATTACGGCGGCGGCAACACTTCCTGTAAAGTAATGGATAAAGACCCTTTAACGGGGCAACAGGTAGAGGTAATGTGGATCAAGGGATCGGGCGGGGATATTGGTACATTAAAAAAGAGTGGCCTGGCCGCATTGTATATCGACCGTTTACGAAGCCTTAAAAACGTTTATCGGGGCATTGAATATGAAGACGAAATGGTTGCACTGTTTAACCACAGTATATTTGATTTGGATTCGAAAGCTCCTTCCATCGATACACCCCTGCACGGCTTTTTACCCTTCAAACATATCGACCATTTGCACCCCGACGCGGCCATAGCCATAGCAGCTGCGAAAGATGGTAAAAAAATAACGGAAGAACTTTTTGAGGGGGCAATTGGCTGGGTAAACTGGCAACGCCCCGGTTTCGACCTGGGTTTACAGTTAAAAGAGTGTTTGGATAATAATCCGGGCATCCATGGCATAATGTTGGGGTCGCATGGTTTATTTACCTGGGGCGACACAGCTTACGAAAGCTATATCAATACCCTCGAAGTAATTGAAAGATGTGCCGAATATCTCGAACAAAACTATGGTAAAAAAGACCCTGTTTTTGGTGGACAAAAATTGCATAGCCTCAATGATGCTGACCGGAAAAAGCAGGCAGTCGCTTTAGCTCCCATATTGAGAGGTTTTTGCTCTTCGAAAATAAAAATGATTGGTCATTTTACCGATGATGCCCGTGTTTTGGAATACATCAACTCGAACGACTTAGAGCGTTTGGCACCGATGGGGACCAGTTGCCCCGATCATTTTTTACGCACCAAAATTAGTCCGCTGGTTTTAAGTTTGGGTGCGGATGACGACTTATCGGATGTTGAGGCGTTAAAACAAAAGTTGGCCCCGACATTTGAGGCTTACCGCGAAATGTACACCGATTATTATAACAACTGTAAACATTCAAACAGTCCGGCCATCAGGGATGCAAACCCGGTGGTTATTTTATATCCGGGTGTGGGCATGTTCACTTTTGCGAAAGATAAACAAACCGCGCGGGTTGCTGCCGAGTTTTACATCAACGCTATCAACGTGATGAAAGGTGCCGAAGCGATTTCGGAATATACTTCGCTGCCCCGGCAGGAGGCTTTTGATATTGAGTACTGGTTATTGGAGGAAGCAAAACTATCGCGCATGCCAAAACCAAAAGCATTGTCCGGTAGGATTGCTCTAATAACGGGTAGCGCGGGAGGGATCGGCAAAGCAATAGCCAAAAAGTTTGTGGAAGAGGGTGCGGTAGTCGTGTTGAACGATATGAATGCCGAACGTTTGGAAGGTGCCGGCCAGGAATTTAAAAAACTGTACGGAAAAGATGCTTATATAACGGCCAGTCTGGATGTTACCAATGCCGCACAAATTGAAGAAGCGATGGCGGCCGCCATATTGGCCTTCGGTGGTATGGATTTAATTGTAAACAATGCCGGTTTATCCATTTCAAAAACAATTGGCGACCATACCGAAAAAGATTGGGATTTGTTATACGATGTGCTGGTTAAAGGACAGTTTTTGGTAACACAAGCCGCTGTTTTCGTAATGAAGAAACAGGGCATCGGTGGCGATATTTTAAATATAGTGAGCAAAAACGCCCTGGTAAGCGGGCCGAACAATGCCGGTTATGGTAGCGCGAAAGCGGCGCAATTGCATTTGAGCAGACTAAATGCTGCCGAATTAGGTGCGGATAAAATCCGTGTAAACGTTATCAACCCCGACGCGGTGATCAGCGACAGCAATATTTGGGCTGGTGGCTGGGCCGAAGGGCGTGCTAAGGCGTATGGCGTAACCGTAGCCGAGCTGCCCGCCTATTATGCGAAACGGACCCTGCTCAACGAAATTATCCTTCCGGAAGATATTGCCAACGCATGTTTTGCCTACGTAGGCGGATTGCTCAACAAATCAACGGGCAATGTGCTGAACGTTGATGGCGGAGTGGCGGCTGGTTTTGTTAGATAATTGATTGTTTGTCGTTCAATAAAAACCATTTTATGAGAATTGAGCAATATAAGTTAGATGAAATAAATCACAGGCAACTGGCGGAACATAAACGCAAACTAGATTTTGTAAGTTATGATGTGCCAAAACTCGATGAGGTGATGCAAAAGTTGCAGGCCTTTAATATAGCCATACCAAGCTGGGCTTTGGGTACAGGTGGCACCCGTTTCGGACGTTTTTCGGGTGGTGGCGAGCCACGCAGCCTGGAAGAGAAAATAGAAGATGTGGGTGTTATTCATGCCTTAAATAAGTCAAGTAACTCCATTTCGTTGCATATACCCTGGGATATTCCGGAAAACGCGACCTCTATAAAAGCTTTGGCGGTACAGCTGGGCCTCCATTTTGATGCGGTAAACTCTAATACTTTTCAGGATCAGCCGAATCAAAAACTAAGTTATAAATATGGCTCCTTACACCATGTTGATAAAGCAGTGCGCAAACAGGCTATTGAACACAATATAGAGGTAATAAAATATGGTGTTCAATTAGAGTCGAAGGCATTGTCGGTGTGGCTGTCCGATGGTTCAAATTTTCCCGGACAGCTAAATTTTCGCAAGGCATTTCAAAATACCTTAGAGAGTTTACAGGAAATTTATGAGGCTTTGCCCGATGACTGGAAAATGTGGATCGAATATAAACCATACGAGCCTAATTTTTATTCTACGACTATTGGCGACTGGGGCCAATCTTATTTACTGGCCAGCAAACTCGGCGATAAGGCAAAAACACTGGTCGATTTGGGTCATCATTTGCAGGGTGCCAATATCGAGCAGATCGTTTCTTTATTATTGATGGAGGGTAAGCTGGCCGGGTTCCACTTTAACGATTCCAAATATGGTGATGATGACCTTACCGTTGGGAGCATCAATCCATATCAATTGTTTTTAATATTTAACGAACTGGTTGAAGGCATGGATGCCCGGGGCATGAACCACGCTACTGATATAGGGTGGATGATAGATGCTTCGCACAATGTTAAGGATCCGATAGAAGATTTGTTGCAATCTGTTCAGGCCATTAAAATTGCTTACGCGCAGGCTTTGCTGGTTGATAAACCAGCCCTCATTCCGGCGCAAAGCAATAACGATGTAACGCTGGCGCAGGAAATTTTGCAACAGGCGTATAGAACCGATGTTCGCCCGTTCGTAGCAGAGGCAAGTTTGCGAAACGGCGGTGCTTTAAGTCCCGTAGATGTTTACAGGAAGCTGAACGTGCGGGAACATTTAATAAAAGAACGCGGGTTGAAAACGGTGGCAACGGGATTGTAATTTAAAGGTGTTCGAAAGATTTATAGAGCTGGGGGAATGTGCGATTCCTTCCTCGGGGAAGGGGAGGTAGGGGTAATGTCGTCTATGCATGGTGCAGAAACCCACCCCGCCACTACACATTCCAACGCACCCCTCCCAGGAGGGGAATTAAAAAATAACCAAATAGCACGTGTAAAAACTAGGCATCAATCTTTCGAACATTGGTAATTATAACGCCATAAAGAGATGAACAAAATACCCGTCGCCGCTGTATTTGATGTTGGCAAAACCAATAAAAAACTATTCTTGTTTAACGAGAATTACGAAATAGTTTTTGAAAGATCGGCCCGTTTTATAGAGACTGTAGATGAGGATGGGTTTCCCTGCGAAAATTTGGATAGCCTGTGTTTATCAGTCTTTGAGTCGATGAACGAGGTACTCAAACTCGAAGAATTTGAGGTTAAGGCGGTTAACTTTTCCGCCTACGGGGCAAGTTTTGTGTATATCGGTGAAGATGGCAAACCAGTGGCTCCATTATATAATTACCTTAAACCTTATCCAGAACAACTGACAAAACAATTTTATGCTGCGTATGGCGATGATGAAAAGTTTAGTCGCGAAACAGCATCGCCTGTTTTGGGTAACTTGAATTCGGGTTTGCAACTTTATCGGCTTAAACAGGAGAAACCAGAGATTTTTAATCGTATTAAATATGCCTTGCATCTGCCGCAATACCTAAGTTTTTTGCTAACTGGGCGTTTCGTTTCAGAAATGACCAGTATTGGATGCCATACCGCGCTATGGGATTTTAACAAGAACAAATATCATAAATGGCTCGAAAAGGAGGACGTTTTGTTAAAACTCGCGCCAATTGTGCCAGAAGACACCATTTCACCTGCCATTTTTCCG
>Ga0364866_11135_pt1 | contig 10515 bp, 6 predicted proteins | sample ExccelAu500001D3_3_FD_206913 | JGI IMG/M metagenome (GOLD analysis project Ga0364866, IMG submission 206913) | Enriched cells from Trout Bog Lake Hypolimnion, Wisconsin, USA - BchlTB.Aug13.5000.01.D3 | ecosystem: Environmental > Aquatic > Freshwater > Lake > Hypolimnion/Profundal zone | place: USA... | reverse complement strand
AATAGGATGATAGGGTGAGGAAGCTGCTATAATATAAGTAATTAAAGCTTCATCCCAACCGTATACGGGAAAATTCATGTCAAAATTATTAGCTGGGCTCCAGTGCCAGTACAGCAACTGGTTACTGTTATTGGTATGCCAGTTCCAATTGGCCGCTTCCCAAATTTGTTGTACTCTTTTCCTGAAATATTTTTCTTCAACCGTATTACCATTAAAATATTGCCGGGCAGATAATAATCCCATCAGTAAATAAGAGGTTTCCACTATATCTGCCCCATCATCCAGCCTGCCGAATGGGATGGTTTTACCGGTAGTTCCATTCATAAAATGTGGATAGATCCCATGAAAACAATCTGCTTTAGCCAGAAAATCAACAATTTTTATCAATCGCCATATCGCTGTATCTCTGCTTATCCATTTTCTTTCCACCGCAACTACAGTGGCCATAATGCCAAATCCGGTTCCGCCTATAGCACATGCATCCTTACCAAAACTGGCTACACTTAAATTCGGTTCATCCTCTGCTTCATTAATATAATCCCAATAGTATAATGCTTTAACAGTATTACTTCTTTCCCTAGCCAATCCACTTACCGGATGTGCCCCATTCCAGAAATAACGGAAAGTTTGCCTTTGGACAATCGTCAGCAATACAGAATCAGAAATATTTTTCACAATACCAACTGTTGGTACATCACCCCCTCCTGGAAGACTTTTTTTTCCTGTGGTTTTCTGTGCTGGTAATACTTGCCATCCAAACAATCCTATCACTAAAATAATTAACCTGTATGGCATCCTTCTTTATTTTTTATACTCAAACCCCAATTTGTTTAGCCCATTTTGTATTTCAGGAGCAGACATAAATAATTTCCATAACAACCCTGATCGGTAATTTTCTATCATTACTATAATCGGGCCTTCGTCTATTGCCAGATAAGATTTGGCATACCAGCCTTTTGTTTCATTAAAAGCATCTACAAAACCATATTTTCCCCAAATTTTATCTCCCAGATCTTCATAAAAATGTCTTAATGCTTTCATGGAATATTCCGGTGTATAAGGGAAAGCAGATAATGCTGCTGTTGGTGTGATAGTACCATGGTCATTGGTGGGAGAATGAGCATCATATCCATTATACGTATCGCTGGCAGTTAATCCCCAGCAATTTTCCCCATACCCTTTAAACTTACCCGGGTTTGCTACACAATAGTCATGATTAATTAAAGTATGATTTTTATTCTGCATCCAGTAATCAGCATATTTATCTTTTAACCCTTTAGGATTCAATCCCAAAAATGAATAATGCGAAAAAAACAAAGGACCGCCATAATCAAATCCCAGTGGCAGGGTATGACCATAAAATGTTTTTCCATTCTTAAAAAAGCTGCCCTGTGCCCATCCTTTATCATATACTGCAGCACTAACAGGATAACGCTCTGCAGAAGCTGCAAGCACATACATAATCAGGCATTCATTAAATCCATGTACAGGAAAATTCATAGCCCAACCGTTGTTGGGGCTCCAGTGCCAGTATAAAACATTCTGCCCATTCGTAAACCAGTTCCATTCAATATCATTCCACATCCATCCAATTCTGTTTCTCAATTCATTTTCTACAGCATTATCCGCATTAAAATATTGTCTGGCACATAAAAGTCCTTCAAATAAATAAGAGGTCTCTACCAGGTCTGCCCCATCGTCTTTCCTGCCAAAGGGTATGGTTTTTCCAGTTGCCCCATTCATCCAATGCGGAAATGCACCATGATAGGAATTTGCTTTCTCCAGAAAAAGTACCATCTTCAGTAAATGGCGGGCTGCAGTATCACGTTTAATCCATTGGTGTTCTGTAGCTACAATTATACTCATTATACCAAAGCCAGTTCCTCCGGTAGTAACCACTTCATCCCCATATCCGTAACTCACATTGCTTCTTTCTCTTGCCATACCGCTAACAGGGTGGGCAAAGTCCCAGAAATAGCGGAATGTTTGTTTCTGAACCAGATCAAGTAAAGCAGAGTCTGAAATACTTTTTATTTGTGCATTGGTCACCTCTACAATTAAAGAGGCACATAGAAATAATAAAATGGCAAACTTTTTCATATCAATCGTTTTAAAAGTAAGGACTGGTTATCAATGCATTTATTGATTGGACTGCTGAATAAGGTAAAGTTGAATTAGCTGCAACAACAGACCTCTTCACTGCTGCAGAAAACTGGATATTTATTACAGGATTGATATTATATATCGAAACTGATGGAATCATTCCATTAATAGTGTTACTATTAATCATAAAGGTAGTAGGTACAGTTGTAATAACAACAGGTGAAGTATAAACTGATTTTTGCATACACTGTTCTTATTATTTCTGAATTTGATAAAACTCTATTCTGTCATTATTCTTAGCTGCCATTAATACCTTACCATATTTAGCAGTCTTAATCCATTTTAAATCCCTTACCTGACCTTTAATATCCAGTATTTTAACCTGGTCAGCAGTAATAGTATTTTTCGAACTGCTCATATTAAAAACTGACAATGAAGCTGCATCATAAAAACCTTCATAAGGTATCACATCAAAAAAGTTCCCACCGGTAATAAAAGTATGATGATCATCCATTTGCTGAAATGCAAATATGGGTGACAATTGCAGGTCAAATGGCAAGTCCTGTTTTGTAAAGTTCCCTTTACCATCATTAATAAAACAGGCAGATCCCAAAGTTTCCGCTTTTAATTCCACATAATCCTTGAACAAATCGTAAAACATATATTGTACTGTTTTACCTGCAACTTCACTATAGGTTACATATGCTTTTTTCAAAACCGGCAATGCCTGCTCCAGTTCATCTTTAGGCAGAAAAGTGTAATCCTTTCCATCAATAGAATAAGTCATCACCTGCTCTATTCTGCCATTATCATCAAAGTCTTTTATAAATAACTTTACAGGCCCGTTTTTACCGGCATACAACTTTGAATTGTGTCCCCAGTTACCTGCCATTATATCTGGAAACCCGTCACCATTTATATCTGTTATATACAATGATTGCCAGAGGCCAGTAGAATTAGGCATATCAGTTTCCACAAACTTTCCTTTATGGTTCATAAATATCTTCATGGGCATCCATTCACCTGTTACAATCAGATCAGGCCATCCATCATGATTCAAATCTGTAAAACTGGCTGCTGTTACTAAACCCAGGTTGGTCAGATTCATGGTTTGCATATCTGCAATATCAAACTTACCTTTTCCATTATTGATGTATAAATAAGAATTTCTGGGAAGCCCAAATTTTGTCTGATCACATAAATGGCCAATAAAAACATCCATATCCCCATCATGGTCTATATCTGCTACCGCAATACAGGACTTCGTCCAGTATTCCTGCTGAAAAGCATCTCCTGAAAAACTGAAATGGCCTTTACCATCATTAATATAGAGCCTGTCTGCATTGGCAATCCCATTGGAAGGCAGTTCATTTCCACCACCTACTACCCATAAATCCGGGTATCCATCTCCATTGGCATCAAAAAATAAAGCATCCACATCTTCACAAACTGCAAATCTTTTAAATAAAGCAGTATCTGTAGCTACAAAGTTTCCATTAGGCTGTTGAATCATCAAAGCCCCGGGCTGACCTTTCGCGCCACATACATAAAAATCTTCCAATCCATCTTTGTTAACATCACAAACTGCAATCTTGGGGCCTCGGGTACTTTCCTTATGCGGAATCAGGTATTGAATATTAAAATCATTAAAATCATTTTCCTGATGTTTAAAATTACATTGTATCTTATCTGTAATATTGACCAGCTTTTCTTTTGCAGGCGGAAAGAATTGATCATATTCAAATTTGCCAGCTGCTTCTTTTTGTAATACAGTCAATGGTTTATTAACGGACACATTTTTAATTACCTGATATTGCTGATTGGGCCAAACAATCAGAATACTGTCAATAACACTTGACTGATCCAAACCAAAATGAAGCCTCGGTTCAGTAGATGATTGAAATCCACGGGTAAGCATTAACTGCTCATATTGCATTTTACCCTGGCAAAAAAGATACGCTTTAGATCCAATGCCAAATTTATTCATCCCTTCACCTTTAAAACTAATGGTGAGATGATTTTTCCCGGTTGTATTGTTTTTAAAAATAACTGCTTTTGAATTGAGGGAATTTACAATCAAATCCAAATTGCCATCATTATTCAGATCTGCATAAGCAGCGCCATTATAAAAACCTTTTTTATCCATCAAGCCCCAATTTTTACCAATATCATGAAACTGCCCATTTCCATCTCCTTTAAACATAAAACAATAGGAACTTCCTTCCGGCATTTTTTCAACAGTCATATCGTCGTATTTAGTGGAACTGTTCCTGTTAACAGTGGCAGCCAGATTAGAAACAAACCGGATATAATCCAGGTCTACAGGACGTTTTACAATACCACTGGAAATAAAAATATCCTTATTGCCATCATTATCAAAGTCGGCCATAAGTGGCGACCAGCTCCAGTCTGTTGCAGATACACCTGCTATCAATCCTATATCACTGAAACTTTTTCCGTTCCCGTTATTTCTTTGCAGGCAATTTCTTGAAAACTGGGGCTGAAATCCATTATGTGTTATTTTAAAATCATAAATATCATTATGCTCATCACTGCCATAAGTCTTTAAAGTTTTTTCATCAGGAGGCAGCATATCCACAGTTAATACATCCAATTGACCATCATTATTAAAGTCAGCAATATCATTCCCCATACTAAACCGCGAGTAATGATTAAAATGTTTGGCACCACTTTCAGTAAATGTTCCATCCCCGTTATTTACATAGTAATAATCATTTTCATGAAAATCATTCCCAATATAAATATCATCCCAACCATCATTATTCAGGTCGGCAACTGAAAGTCCTAAACCATATCCAAGATTACTTTGGCTAATACCAGCCGTCTTTGTCACATCTGTAAACTTACCTGTTGTGCTGATATCATTTCTAAACAGGTAATCCCCGGCATTATGATCAAATCCTTTTCTATGGCTGGTATCAACAATATTCTGATGTGGCTGCTGGGATTCATTTAATACAAAACAATCCAGATCACCGTCATGGTCATAATCAAAAAATACGGTTTGAACAGTATAACCTGAAAAGTCTAATCCATATTTTACAGAACTTTCTGTAAATGTACCGTCGCCATTATTTATGAAAAGTTCATTATGCCCTTTCAGTCCATATGCATTGCTAACAGCTGAAACATATATATCCAGCAGACCATCACCGTTAATATCTGCCATGGTCGCCCCGGTACACCAGTCTGCAGTACCTGCCACTCCGGCTTTATCTGTTATATCTTCAAATTCATAATTCCCTTTATTCAGGTATAATTTATTATGGCCTTTACTGTTGGCTGTAAAATAAAGATCAGGCAATCCATCATTGTTTATATCGCCCACAGCAACACCTCCCCCGTTATAATAATAGAGATAATAGAGAATGCCAAATCCTTCCTTTTTTTCCAATATATTTTCAAACTGAATATTCGTTTTGGAAGCCGGTAAACTGGTAAACACTGTATCTGTCCGGTGACATGAAATAAAAAACACAAACCATGTGATTAAAAATAGCAGATTTTTTTTTCTTTTAAACATACAAGATTATTATAAACTGTCAATCAAGATTTTCCTAAATAAAGTCCTGTTATTTTTTGATACGGGCAGCCAAAAATTTACTGGTCTGCTCAGGATAAATACTGATATAATGCGAACGCATGGATGCAGGGGTTGGAACACTCTGCCCCTGCAATAATACCATTATTGATTTTGAAGGCATTTCGGGCATATGGCAATCGATACAATTTTTAGTTATTTTACTACCTACTCTTTCTTTTTCTTTACAAAAATTATTATGAGATTCATTATGGCAATTCATACATTTCTGAGAAAATGCTTCTTTTTTACCGGTTTCATTTTCATGTGGATTATGACAGGTACCACAGGTCATTTCGGTATTATTAAAGCATTTACTGGCTATTAACATTCCATATTGATTGCCATGTACATCTATGTTCGCAATATCTTTTTGAATTGTATCTATCTGAAAAAAATCAGATAATGCATCCCCGGCTTCAAAACTGAAAGATGGTTTTGTTTTTGAAAGCTTACCTCCATGGCATAATCTGCAGGATTCCAGCTGTTGCTTTCTGGAAAAATTAGATGGCTTTTTGATAAACTGTCCGGTTTTTTCATCTGGATGCTGTGTTTGAAAATCAACATGCATGGCAGCAGGCCCATGGCATTTTTCACAATCCACTCCGTAAATAATTTTGGAAGTTGAGAAATCTTCCGGCTCTTTACCTTCTGCTGATATTTTCTGAAAATAAGTACTGTGGCATTCCATGCATCTTGAAGTAATTGGGCGCCTGAAAACTACTTTATTGGAATAGCCTGGACTGTTGGACCATTGTTTAGCAGAGGTAAAATAAGAGATCGGTAATTGAAACAACTTATTTTGATTCCAGTAAAGGAAGGTCTGCCCTCTTTTTCCGGAGCCAACAGTTATATCAAATGGTTCAATAATTTTTTCAATACCGTCAACATATTCTACCTGATAAAAATGATCATTCCTTTTTTCAAGGGTTACATTTACATACCCATCATAGGCAAACCTGTTTTCACCCGGTTTAAAGCTTCCCTTAATATTTTTTTCATCAGCTTTCTGAGAAGTAAGATAATGTGCAGTTTTTATATGTTTATTGTAAATATCCTGGTGGCATTTTGCACAGGTTATTGAACCCGCATATTTTTCATACTTATTATCTGTAACTACGGTTACCATTTCTTTTTTTACCTTATTACTTTCATTATTAATGCACTTTATAAATAACAGCGTGCTTAACAGAATAGCTGCAATTACTAAGAATGTTCTGCGGTGAGGAATTGAAGTAATCATAATGGCAGGTTCTATACAAAAAATTCAGGAAGATGATCTGTTGTCATTAATCCTTTTAAAAAAAAGGGCTGAATTAATTTGATTCAGCCCTTTTAAATACACTATAGTAAGGTTAAATCAAAACATTAATTATTAATGCTTTGCATTATACAATGCCTGAACATCCGAAGCTGCCAGTGCAACACCATATAATCTTATATTGTCCAGTTTTCCAGGAAAACAGGACATCCAGGTATTGCTGGCCAGTGATCCTTGCACTCCAGCTGCCTGTTCAAAACTACCCACAACAAATTGTGCAGGGCTACTGTCAAAAGCACAGGATTCATTGGTCTTTTTGTCAAAGACAACGCCATCGCGATAGAATGTACCGGTTTTACTGGTAGCATCATACGTAAATACTACATGGTGCCAGTTACCGTCATACATATGTGGCCACCTGTTATTGCCGGTATATCCTGCAAAGTCCCAATTATCATTAGACCCATTTCTGATATACATTTTAAGGTCCATACTATCAGAATTACCTCCGGTTGTATGGTCAGCATAGAAAGTTACATTTCCCCAGAAATTATTGGAGCTGGCTAACGCTAAAACGCCATCTGCATTCACATTGTCCTTATTGGCCAATGTAATATTCATCCAGAAGGATATAGTAAAACTGGTGGAAGATCCAAAATCATTGGCAGAAGGATATACAATATAACTGGTTAAATTTCCTGACCAGCAATTACCTTCCACTCCACCTGAAACAAAAGAACCACTTCCTGATACCACTCCGAAATTGGCACGGATACTATCTACAGCAGCCATTGATTGATTGGAATTGGATCCGTCATAAGCAGCAAAAAATTTCAGCGGACCGCCAGGAGGATTGGCATCTGTAGGGTATTTACCCAAAGCAGGCCTGTCCATTTTCTGGCAGCCGGCAATCATCATACCCAGTGTAAGAACACTAAGGGCTAATTTGGATGCTTTATTAATGAAATTCATGTTAAATATTTTATTTGTGAAACTAAATTGGTAATACTTTACCCTGAATTTTTCTCAGGGTAAAGTGAATACTATTAATAATTTGGATTTTGTACCAATACTCCACCAGATAAATTAATTGCTGGTTGTGGTATGGGGTACAATGCATTTCTTGGCTGATAACCCAGACTTCCTAATGCAGAAGGTGCATCAATACCATCCGCTGCCGGAGTCCACCTTACCAGGTCATAAAAACGATACCCTTCCATAGCAAATTCCCAGCGCCTTTCATTCTTAATAGCTGTTCTCATTTGAGTCTGACTGGTATATGCAACATAAGGAAGTGCTGAACTACTGCCTCCTCTTGCCCTTGCCCTGATTTTTTCAAGATTTGCAGCTGCAGTGGCGCCATCTCCCAGCTCATTGGATGCTTCAGCCAGCATTAACAATACATCGGCATAACGAAGTATCCTGTGATTAATCCAGTCTGCACCTCCATTACTGTTAATTTCTCCGGTATAACTGCGCATAGCCGGGTCAGAATATACTTTCTTATTCCAATAAGGTTGGTCAAGTGCAACACCCGGGTTATATGGAGGCAAGGTTGCGCCATATCCTCCGGTAGCACTGCCACCATCAAATTGTCCGGAATATAAAATGGTTGATGCTTTACGTGGATCGGTAGGGTCCCATGCATTTTGCAATATTTGAGTGGGTACATTCCATCCCCATCCAAGGTTCCAGGAAACATCCGCACCACCCTGTCTTACATTTTGCCCTGTACCCCATTGCGTACCGTTATAGTTGGCACCATTGGCACCAATATTACATTGCATTTCAAAAATAGATTCAGGACCGTTTTTACCCGCTCCATTTAAACCATCTTTCCAGATATCCACAAAATTGGGTTGCAATGAATACTGGTTAGAATTGATTACAATATTACACAATGACACAACTTTTGACCACTGCTGTCTGAACAGATAGGTCTGTGCCCATAAAGTATTGGCAGCACCACTGGTTAACCTGCCAGGATAACGGTTTGTTCCAGCTACTTCCCAGTTTAAAGGCAACAATATTGCTGCAGAATCCAGGTCATTATCAATCTGAGCATAGATGGCTGCTACAGTGGCTTTGGGCCTGATTCCATCTGCAGCATTGGTATAGTAATAATTGATTAATGGAACCTGCCCATACGCTTTAACCAATTCAAAGAAGGAGTAAGCCCTGAAGAAATGTGCTTCTCCCACATTGCGTAAGGAAGCTGCATCACTAACCTTCAGAGAATCGGCCCAGTATAATTCTTTATTACATAAATTAATCATGGTATAATGATCATTCCAGTAAGTATCAGTAGCCCAGTCATCCTTCGTATATTTAAATGTCTCAAATTCTGTGTTGATTTCGGCACCATCTGTAGTACTGCTTCCTTTCTGTGCATCATCATCACGAATACTGTTAAAATCTAACCAGGGCAGTGTAGAAAAGCCTGCATAGGTTCTAAGCGTATTGTACAGTCCCAGGCTCTGAGCTTCCAGAGCCCCCTGGTTCAGGTCATTCAGCGTGGCAGTTAATGGTTTCCTGTCCAGAAACTTACTGCACCCCGCTATTGTTAAAAATAAGGTAGCCAACAATAGTAAGCTCCCGCAATATTTAATACTTTTTTTCATATAATAGTTCATTTAGAATATTATTAAAATGTAACATTCACACCCATTGATGTGATCCTTGGAATGGCACCACCACCATTATCATATCCGAATGCTGTGGCATCTCCACCATATTCAGGGCTATAGCCGTTATTATGTTTCCAGGTTTTCAGATTCTGAACATTAGCAAATATTCTCAGGTTGTTAATCCTGTATTTTGATAAAGATTTGGAATCAAGTGTATATCCCAGCTGAAGATTCCTGATTCTGAAATAACTTCCGTCTTCAATATTATAAGTGGAACCATTATAGTTAATCCTGTCTGCCTGGCTGATGATCGGTTCCCAGTTGGAAGTACCGGCACCATGCCATCTGTTCATTTTAAATTCAGGATAATTTACCCTTTGGAAAGGAGATTCAAGAGAGCCCCATGTTCTGAAGATATTATTACCATAAACACCTCCAACATCAATACCCAGGTTAAATCTCTTATAGGTTAGATTGATAGAACCACCATAGGTAAATTTAGGACTTGGATTTCCGATAACAGTTCTGTCATCTGCAGTTACATTGCCATCAGGAGTTGGTGAGCCACCTGCTCCTCTGATATCCTTAAATTTAAAGTCACCAGGTCTGTATGCCCCAATAGATGATGCAATCGGGGAAGATAAGATATCATTATAAGATTGGTACAATCCCTGTACAATATAACCATAGAAAGAACCTATAGGCTGTCCAACCATCGTTCTGCTTTCCGCACTTCCATTATTCTGGAATGCCCTGCTTAAATATCCGGTTGGCAGATCTGAAGCCAGACTAACCACTTTATTTTTCATAAATGTGATATTGCCACCTACAGTAACTGACCAGTCTCTGTCCAGTTTCTGATTCCAGGTTGCAGCCAGTTCTTCACCCCAGTTTTTTAAACTGCCCCCATTAATCAATTCATT
>Ga0364866_11132_pt1 | contig 10549 bp, 6 predicted proteins | sample ExccelAu500001D3_3_FD_206913 | JGI IMG/M metagenome (GOLD analysis project Ga0364866, IMG submission 206913) | Enriched cells from Trout Bog Lake Hypolimnion, Wisconsin, USA - BchlTB.Aug13.5000.01.D3 | ecosystem: Environmental > Aquatic > Freshwater > Lake > Hypolimnion/Profundal zone | place: USA... | reverse complement strand
GCCAGGCTGACCGTGTCTGTCACACCTGCCATAATCCAAACCGGATTGCCCTCAACCGCCGCCTTGTTGGTGACGGCAAAAATGCCGGGCGCGGCATTGATTGCGGCTTGGAAGCCAGCATTAGCCAATAGAAGAACAAACAGCAGTTCGATCCGGTGGCAGGTGCGCGACTTCACAATTTTCATTCCGAGCTCAACCTGCTTTGGCGACGTTAAAGAATCACCAGAGATTTCATTAAAACTCTTTAATGAAATTCCCTTCGACGGCCATAGCCATCAGCATTAGGCTGATGCCGTGAAAATCCTTGTGGTCGAAGACGACAAAAAACTCGGCGGGTTTCTGCGCAAAGGACTCGAAGCGCAGGGCTTTGTCGTGGATTTCTGCGACAACCCATGGACGGTCGGCTACAACGGCACAAACCCTTTCGCGCAGGTCACGAATTCGAACTACGGCGGTAATCCCTGCGTTTTACAATTCTCCAGAGGCACGGCCAATCTCGCCGACAGCACCATCACGACCGCAAACGGTATCAATGCCACCGGCAATGCAGGCTACATCGAGTTTTATATCAAGACGGCGAATTTGATCACCAATACCGGTTGGGCCATGCAACTGAACGCTGGCTCTGGCTTCGTCACCCGGACGAATGACCTGACCGGTTCGGTTCACAACTGGCAGCTCTATCACTATAATTTGCAATCTGCGGAATTGGTTTCCAACTTGTTGTTGCGCTTTGAGTTTGCCGGTGGCGGGAACACGAACAAAATTTATCTCGACCAGATTTCCGTGGTGGGGACGACCGGCGGCGGCAGTTGCACAACGACAGCGCCCCCGATGACGGAATTTACGGGGGGCAAATTCCGGCGTTTCCCGCCGGCACGACCGTAAATTATTTCCTGACGGCCACAGACGTTGCCAGCCTTTCGGCAACGAATCCGGTGACTGCGCCAAGTTCAACCTACAGCTACACGGTTCAACCGGCGGTGAGCTATGATTTGATGCTGGGACGGCCAACGGACACATCAATCGCCGTGAGCGTGCTCGCGAATCAAAATCTGCAAGTCTATGTCCAATACGGCACGCAATCGGGATTTTACACGGGCCAGACCGCGATAAGTTCCATTACCAACGGCACGCCAACGCCGCTGACAATTGACCAACTTCAGCGCAATCAACGGTATTTCTACCGGATGTGTTATTCGACCAATAATGGAACTTCGTTCAACGCCGGGACGGAGCACACTTTTGTCACCCAGCGGGCGCGGGGCAGCACCTTCACTTTCGACATTGATGCGGACCCGCATTATGGCGATTACGGCCTCAGTGACGGGGGGACGGTGGATGCAGTTTGGAAACAAACCTACACCAATGTTCTCGCCGACCAACCGGACTTTTTCGTGGACCTTGGGGACACATTCATGGGAGAAAAGCTGTATAATTACTACGGCATCACCAATGCGCTGAGCCAGCCAAGTCTCAATTTTGATTGCGCCGATACGCGGGCAAAGTTTTTCAACATCATCGGCCATTCGGTGCCGCTCTTCTTGGTGAATGGAAACCACGATCCCGAATTGGGGTGGTATTTAAGCAACAGTGCTCCGCAAAATTGCTCACCGGTATGGGGTGCCGGTGCCAGAGAGCAGTATTTCGCCTGTCCTATCCCCGGTAGTTTTTATTCGGGCGCAACCAACATTGATTATTACCAGCAGCGCCCTCGTGATGCGTATTATGCCTTTGAATGGGGCGACGCGCTGTTCGTGATGCTCGACCCGTTCTGGTATAGCGACCAAGGCGTGACCAAATCCAGCGACCCGTGGGCGTGGACGCTCGGCACGAATCAATACTACTGGCTCAAGTCCACGCTGGAAACCAGCACCGCCAAATTCAAATTTGTCTTCGCACACCATTTGATCGGTGGCAGTTGGGACACTCAGGCGCGCGGCGGTCTGGAATTTTCGCCTTACTTTGAATGGGGTGGTTTGAACACCAACGGCACGCCGGGCTTTGCGTCGCATCGCCCCGGTTGGCCGATGCCGATTCGCGATTTGTTGCTGACCAACCACGCGCAAATCTTTTTCCACGGCCACGACCATCTTTTTTGCAAACAGGATTACTACGTAAGCAATGCGACCAACGGCAGCCCGGATTTGATATATCAGGAGACTCCACAACCAAGCCATTACCCTTACGACTCCTATAGTTATGCGACGGGCACCAACTTTGGCTACAATTATCAAAGTGGTGTTTTCTTTGGAAGTTCTGGTCATTTGCGTGTCACCGTCACGCCAGTCAACGTCACGGTTGAGTATGTGCGCTCGTATTCTTCGGCCTATCCGCCAACCTCGCCCGGTCCGGGCATCACCAATCGTATGGTCGATTACAGTTATGCCATTCCAGCAAACGGACTGCTCAACGGGGCCATCGCCACCAACAACATGGTTTTGCAATGGTCGGGACAATCGGGGCTGAACTACTTTGTCCAGTGGTCGTCCGATTTGATGACTTGGAGCAATGTCGCCGTGGGGCAAACGAACGTCTGGACTGACAGCAACCAGATCTCGACTGTTCCGAAGCGTTTTTATCGGCTCATGTGGTAACCAAATGATTCGCCCGATTTACATTTCTTGCCTCGTTAGTTTGGCTCTGTATGCCAGTCTCAGGCATGTCGAGGGGCAAACCAATGTGGTGTTTCTGGAGACGATGGCGACCAACGCGACAAGCTTATGGTTGGGAGATGACTGCAATTATGCGTGGATTGTGACCGGCAGTTCCTTCAACCAATCGCCAAATTGGAATTACGGCAGCGGCAATCCCTGCGGAATGCAATTCAAGCAAGGCACTGCCAATTTGTCTGACAGCATGATGACGGCGGCCTCCGGCGTAGCGGCGACTGGCACCAGCGGCTTTGTCGAATTTTGGATTAAAACCAGCGACCTGACTCCCAATACCGGCTGGGCCTTTCAACTAAATGCCGGTTCCGGCTTCGTGACCCGGTTAAGCGAATCGAGCGGCACCAATCATAATTACCAGCTCTACCATTACGATTTGCTGCCCAGCGAGTTGGTCAGCAATTTGAATCTTCGTTTTCAATTCGCTGGCGGAGCTTCGACCAACCGCGTTGATCTGGATTACATTTCGGTTAGTGTTGTGGCTGCCGCCAGTTCAACCAACACGACTTTTAACGGCTCTTTGATTTTAGGTCGTCCAACGGCAGATTCCATTACCATCAACGCTTTGGCGAACACCAATCTAACTGCCTATTTCGAATACGGAACACAATCCAACGTTTATACCGGTCAGACTCCCGTTACCAATTTGTTTGCCGGACAACCGTTCGAAGTTGTCCTTAGTTCGCTCTCGGCAAATACGCGGTATTATTATCGTCTCCGCTTTCAATTACCCGGTGGCACGACGTTTTTGGCGGACACGGAGCACACGTTCATCACGCAACGTCCGCCGGGGAGCACCTTCACGTTTTGCATCCATGGTGATTCGCATCCCGAGCGCACCAACAACATGTATAACGCGAATTTCTACGCGTTGACATTGAGCACGGCCGCCGCCGATCAACCCGACTTTTATATGACTATTGGAGACGATTTTAGCGTGGACAACATCCCGACCAACGAGATCAACCAAGCTGCGGTGACTTATCGCTACACGCTGCAACGCCCCTATCTGGGCCTGGTCGGAGCGAACGCGCCGGTCTTCCTTGTCAATGGCAACCACGAGGAAGCGTCGCGCTGGGCCTTTTTGAATACGAACTTGGTTGCCCCCGGTTATTCGACGGTCACTTTCAGCAACGTGGCCGCATGGGCGCAAATCGCACGGAATCAGTTTTATTCCGAACCCGCGCCGGATAACTTTTACTCCGGTATGACCAACGATACGCTTCCCGGTATCGGCTCATTGCGAAGCTGTTATGCTTGGACCTGGGGCGACGCCTTGTTTGTCACCCTTGACCCCTATTGGTATTCCACCAACTCCGTGGATACCGCTTACGCCGAAAGCCAGCACCCAAACAACAATACCTGGCTGGTCACTCACGGCGATCCGCAATATTTCTGGCTGAAACAAACCCTCGAACAAAGCCGGGCCAAATTCAAGTTTGTGTTCGCCCATCATGTGATGGGCACCGGGCGCGGTGGAATCGAGGAAGCCGTTCAGTATGAATGGGGCGGGCGGAATACGGACGGCACTTGGGGCTTTACCACGAACCGCCCGAATTGGCCGCTGACCATTCACCAACTTTTCGTTTCCAACAACGTCACCATCTTTTTTCAGGGGCACGACCACGTCTTTGTTCATCAGGAACTCGATGGCGTCACCTATCAGGAATTGCCCAATCCCGCCGACCCGAACTATTCGTTGTTCAACGCGGATGCCTATACCAACTATCTCTACATGACAAACAATTCGGGCTATACCCGCGTCACCGTTTCACCTGAGAATGTCAAAGTGGATTATGTCCGCACGATATTGCCGGCGAATGAATTGCCGAACGGCATCACCAACAATGCACCACCGGGAGTGACCAACGGTCAGGTCGCCTACAGCTACACAATTCCGGCGGCGGGATTACTCACCAGCGCAATTGCCAAAAACAACATGGCGCTGCAATGGTCTGGAAATTCTGAGCTGAACTACGTTGTTCAATGGTCTTCCGATTTGATGACCTGGAGCAACGTGTTCGTGGGCCAGACCAACACCTGGACCGACACCAATCCAGTTTCAACGATACAAAAAAAGTTTTACCGGCTCATGTGGTGAACAAAAGATGATTCCGACAAACAACAACCAAAATAAAAAGACCAAATAACTATGAAAGAAACCAATATCTACAAAGAAATCTTCCGGCTGGCCGTCCGGCTAACCGGATTGTTATTCCTCTGCATCGGGCTGAAAGACCTCGTCGTGCAAACCTTCATGGTGCTTGCGCAGGCACGAGGCACGCCGCTGATCAACATCGTTAGCAATTTCCTGCCGGTTGCCTTCACGCTGACCGTTGCCATTTGGCTGCTGCGCGGGAATTGGTTGATCCGCATGGCCTATCCGGAGGCTGGCAAAATCCATCAACCGGTATTGCCGGCTGTTCAATCAACTGAATCGACGGCGACTACCGCTGCGACCCCGAAATTGTCTGAAATGGAAATGGCCGAACAAAAACTGGCGGCGTTGGTGGGAAAGAAGGAAGGCCTGCCAGCCTGACCGCCATGAAAACGACACGCTGTCAGTGCTGTTTTCGGATTGCCTTGTTGGTAGCCCTGTTTGCCGGTGTGTTGCCAGTGAACGCAACAACGACAAACACGGTGGTTTTTTTAGAAACGATGGCCACCAACGCGGCCAAGCCGTGGACCGGTTCGGGTTGCAATTATCCGTGGACAGTCACTTTCAACGTGAATAACCCCTTCGAGCAAAATGTGAATGCCAATTACGCCGGCAACCCGTGTGGCTTGTCGTTCAAGAATGGCACCACCAACCTCACCGATAGCACGATTACCACGGCTCTGGGTATCAATGCGCAAGGCAACAGCGGAACGATGGACTTTTATTTGCAGATTCCGTCGCCACTTACCGCGAACAGCTACGCCGGTTGGACGATGCAGATCAATCCGGGCACAGGCGTTTTCACCACGCGCTTGTCGGGACAGACCACGAACGGTTTTGGCTGGACGCACTACACTTACACTTTGCAGTCGAGCGAGCTAGTCAGCAATTTGACTTTGCGATTTCAGTTCAACGAAAGCGCCACCGGCAACCGGATTTTTCTCGATCAAATCGCCCTTACGACCACTACCGGCACTTCCAACGCCATCATTCCATTTACGGCGCAATATGTGCGGATTCCCGGCGGATATTTTCTGATGGGCGACCAGTTCGGTTATATTGATCCCAAGCATTACACCGACGAAGTCCCGGTCCACAACGTCTATGTCTCGCCGCTTTACATGGACACGACACTGGTCACCTGCCGCGAGTATTGCAATTTTCTTAACGCGGCGCTGGCGCAAGGGCTGATTGAAGTGCGAACGCACCAACATCGTCTATGCCGTCGGCGGGACAAACGAATATTTTTACACGCACGACATTTCTTACTCCAGCCGCATCCAGTATCAGAACGGCGCATTCGTCGTGCTGGAAAGCCATGACCTGCATCCGGTCACGAGCGTGAACTGGTTCGGCGCGATTGCCTATTGCAACTGGCTGAGCCAAACGAATGGATTTGATTCCTGCTACAACCCAACCAACGGCGATGTGGATTTTACAAAAAACGGCTGGCGGCTGCCGACCGAGGCCGAATGGGAGTATGCCGGGCGCGGCGGGCTGACGAATCCTTATTGCATGTTTCCGTGGGGCACGAACTATAACGCCGATGGCACCTTCGCAAATTGGGAAAATTCCGGCGACCCGTTCGAGACCACGAACGATTATCCCTGCACAACCCCGGTGGGATTTTACAACGGCTCGCTCCGCTATGCGACAAATTACAACTGGCCCGGCAGCCAGACGACTTATCAGACGAGCGACGGCTCGAATCCCTACGGCCTTTATGACATGGGCGGCAACGTGTGGGAATGGTGCAACGACTGGTATATGAATAACTATTACGCCTACTGCACGAATTACAATATCGTCACAAATCCGCCCGGACCGACGCTGGCCATCCTGTCAACAAATGATTATTTCCCGGACTATGCCACCGGCGCGCCTTATCGCTGCCTGCGCGGCGGCACTTGGTGGAACGGCAATGCCACCAATGATTTTGATTACGGCCATGCGCGCGTTTCCAATCGGGACCCCGCCTGGTTTCTCGGCGGCGGCCCGCCCGGCGATCCTTACGGTCAATGGAGTCAAACAGGCTTTCGCGTGATGCGACGGGAAATGATTCCGCAGACGGTGGGATTGTTCACCAATCTTCCTGGCGTGCAGGCCGGCTATACGTTGATGTCGCCGATGCAGGGTGACAGCACGTATTTGCTCAATAACAATGGCCAATATGTCCACACGTGGACGAGCGCCTACACGCCGGGCCGCGCGGACTATTTGATGCCAAACGGTCACTTATTGCGAACCTGTTCCTTGGGTTTTGCGGCGCTACTGAACACCGGCGGCGGTGAAGGCGGCCGGGTGGAAGAACGAGATTGGCAAAATAATTTGGTTTGGTGTTATGAGCAGAACACGCCGACCAACCTGACGCACCACGACATCGCGCTATTGCCCAACGGCAATGTGTTGATGATCATGTGCGAGGAAAAATCTTTGGCGGAAGTTCTCGCTGCCGGTTTTCAGACGAATTCGCAGACACAAGCCAGTGTGACCACCAACGGCGGATTCTTGCTACCCGACGCCATCATTGAAGTGCAGCCCGCCGCGAAAGATGGCACAACCAACGGCACGATTGTCTGGCAGTGGCATGTCTGGGATCACCTCATTCAACAATATGACGCGACTAAGGCCAATTACGGCGTGGTCAGCAATCACGTTGAACTCATCAATGCGAACAGCGGACCGCTGCAGCAGTTTTGGAATCATTTCAACGGCATAGATTACAATCCACAGCTCGACCAAATCCTCATCAGCTCCCGAAACCAATGTGAAATTTGGGTGATTGATCACAGCACCACCACCGCGCAGGCCGCCGGACACACTGGAGGTCGTTACGGCAAGGGCGGCGATTTGCTGTATCGCTGGGGTAATCCGGCCATCAACAATCTCACCGACACGACGCACAAGGAAATGCTCTGGCAGCAGCACTGCGCGACTTGGATTCCAACCAACTGTCCGGGCGCGGGTCACATTCTCATCCATGACAACGGCATCAATCGTGCCAATCCTGCCTACACTTCGATTGATGAAATTGTTCCACCAGTGAACGCAAATGGCTTTTACACTGGTGCGAGTAACATCTATTTCGGCCCGACAAATTATTTCTGGCAATACACCAACAATCCCGCGACCAATTTCTACGGTGCGGATATTGGCGGTGCGGAACGCGAGCCGAACGGCGACACGCTCATTACTTTTGGCATTCGCGGCACGCTGTTCGAAGTCACCAGCAACCTGCAAACCCTCTGGCAATACGTGAATCCTGTGACCACCACGCCGTTGGCCCAGGGCAGCACGATTCCTTTCGACCCGAACAGCAACACGAATTTTCCGCTGGAAACGCTCAATGAAGTATTCAAAGCCCATCGTTACCCACCAAATTTTTCCGGCTTCGCCGGCAAGGATTTGACGCCACGCGGCACAATCGAAACTTACACCGGCGCGGCCACCGACACGGTTGGCTTGGGTCTGCCGGACTGCTGGGTGCGCTCCCACTTCGGCACACTCTCCGCAGTAACCACGACGAGCAGCCATTCTGGTAACGGCCTGACAGATATTCAGGAGTATCAATACGGCCTTGATCCGAACGTCTGGTCCTCCGCCAATGACGGAATTCCCGATGGCTGGGCTTTGCAATATGGCTTCGATCCCACGGTTGCTTCTGTCGCGAGTCTCATTAACTCGAACGGGAACACCACGCTTCAAAATTACACGGCCGACCTCAATCCCACTAACGCCTCCTCTCGTCTCGCGTTCGTCGGCGTCAAAGGCGACGGCAATAGTGTTCAACTCACTTGGATTGGCGGTAATAACGCCACGCAATATTTGCTCTGTTCGCCTGTGCTTGTCTCAACGCAATGGAACACGATTTTTACGAACTTGCCGCCCACCGGCATTACGAACCACCTGATTCAGCCGGCGGGAAGCTCCAATCTTTTCTATCGCATTGAAGCAACGAGATGAATATTGACCAATTTTACCGGTAATTCGCTGTTGATTTTGGTGTCTGTAATAGCTGGGCGATCTATCGCTACGAACGAACACATTAAAACTTTTTAACGAAACCTTGTGAAGATGCTTAATCTGGGTCGTGTCTGCTAGAACTATGAAATTGAACATTCATTTGGTTGCGGCGCTGGGAGCGGTTTTATTTTCTGCGACCGATTTTCCTGCTTTAGCCGATCCGCCGGCGAAACTGGCGCTGATTCCGGCAGGCAAGTTCGAGATGGGTGACCATTACGGATACCGCGATGAAAAACACGAGAGCCATGAAGTGCCGATTCATCCGGTGTCTTTGGATGCATATTACATCGGCATCTACGATGTGACGACGCGTGAGTATTGCGATTTTCTGAACTCCGCGCTCGCGCAGAAATCCATCGAGGTTCGCAATGGCGGCGTGTATCTGCCCGGCGGACCGGATTTGCTGTGCGACACGCGCGCGTCGTCGCCCTATTCGCGGATTGGCTGGGACGGGAAGACTTTCACCGTGCTCGACCAAAAGGAAGCGCACCCGATGGTCTGCGTGCGTTGGCAGGGCGCCGCCGCGTATTGCAACTGGTTGAGCGCGCAGAAAAAATATCCGCTGTGTTACAACTCGACGACTTGGGAGTGCGATTTCAACAAAAGCGGTTTTCGGCTGCCGACCGAGGCGGAATGGGAATATGCCGCGCGCGGCGGCAAGTTGAATCCGTATTGCAATTATCCGTGGGGAAATGACTCCGACCCGAAGAAGGCCAACGTGCCGCAATCGGACAACCCGTTCCGCTCCGGTCCGATGCCATGGACGACGCCGGTCGGTTTTTTCAACGGCAAGTTGCAGCGCAAAGCTGACTTCAACTGGCCGAGCGCGGCAGAGACATACCAGACGGCGGACAGTGTGAACGGCTTCGGTCTTTACGATATGGCGGGCAATGTCTGGCAATGGTGCAACGACTGGTATGCCCACAATTACTATTCGTTCAGCCCAACCAATAATCCCGTCGGACCCGCGCAAGGCAACCAGTTGCCCGACGGCAAACCTTATCACTCCATGCGCGGCAGTAGTTGGTTTAACGGCGACTACATGCGTGCCCGCATTTCCAATCATGTCCCGTCGTATTTCCGCGGCCCCGATCCTGCGACCGGGAGCAGCGACCCTAACGGTCCTTGGTTTCATTATGGGTTTCGCGTTGTCCGGCCCGTGGATGCCGAGCATCGCCCGCTCATCAAACCGATTCAGATGCCACTCGAAAACCGGCGTCCCGGTCCGCGCGGCGACCGGCCGCCTCGCGATGCGAATCAGTCGCAATCTCCCGACGGACAGCGCCCCGAACGCAATGATGCACCGCGCGCCGAACACACGGAATCGAGTTCGGCGGTTCACAAGTCGAGCGGGTCATTTGTTCTGCGCAGTGCGGTGGTGAAGGATGACGGAGTTTTACCGAAGGAATTCACCGGCGACGGCGACAGCATTTCGCCGCCGCTGGAATGGAGCGGCGCGCCGGCCGGAACCAAAAGCTATGCAGTCATCATGCACCACAACGCGCCCGATATGCTGAAATGGTATTGGGTGCTCTACAACATCCCGGCTGATGTGACGAACCTTCCAAAGAACGTGAAAAGCATCGGCACGGTCGGCAACAACAGCGTCAACAATCGCGGTGGTTACGCGCCGCCGCACTCGAAAGGACCGGGCGCAAAGACCTACATCCTGACCGTCTATGCGCTCTCGGCGCCGCCG
>Ga0364866_11086_pt1 | contig 10574 bp, 8 predicted proteins | sample ExccelAu500001D3_3_FD_206913 | JGI IMG/M metagenome (GOLD analysis project Ga0364866, IMG submission 206913) | Enriched cells from Trout Bog Lake Hypolimnion, Wisconsin, USA - BchlTB.Aug13.5000.01.D3 | ecosystem: Environmental > Aquatic > Freshwater > Lake > Hypolimnion/Profundal zone | place: USA... | reverse complement strand
CAGCAATTGGCTGTGCTCTCATATCGAGAATTGTGACAAAGACTACGCCCGCTTTGTCGCGAGTAAACAGGGAGGGAGCGAGATTGCGAAATCGTCTCCAAGCTGGCGACAGCGTATTGCCGCCAGTGTGACGTTGTCCCGGTCGGTAATGGCTGCTCTGATCTTGATTACGATGGCGGTCGACATCACCGTTGTTGGGTTGCTCACCTATGGCCTGAACGCCACGAGGAATCTTCAGGAAAGAGAGATCCGCGCCACGGTGGAAAGTACGGCTCTCCTGCTCGATCACAATATTTCGGAATCAGTCAGTAAAATTGACCTGACCCTCCACGAGATCGAGGACTGGCTGGAGCACGAGCTTCGAGTAAAAGGGCGCATCGAGGACCGGGAAGCCAAAATGTTTCTGGACAACCGAAAATCCTGGCTTTCAGGTTTGGCCAATTTTCGCGTAACTAATGAGCACGGCACCATCTTGTATGGTTCCGGCACCTTCCCCTCTGAATCAACATCCATTTCTGATCGCGACCACTTCATTGTGCACCGCGAGAATAGCCGTTCCGGACTTTTTGTCAGCACTCCCATATTGACGCGTATCGGCCATGAATGGGGTATCTCGCTGTCACGGCGCTACAACAGCCAAGACGGTAGTTTCGCTGGCGTGATATCCGCGACAGTTAATATTGATTACTTCAATAGCCTGCTGTCAGCGGCGAGACTTGGGGCAAATGGTGTCGCTCTATTGCGCGACGGCGATACAGGCATGATCACCCGGTATCCGGCCAGTTCGTCTCCATCCCAGCAGATCGGCACCAAGGTTTTTTCTGACGAATTGGCGCAGGCCATCGCCTCGGGCGATCAGGCTAGGTCCTTTCATACACAGCGAATCGGCGACGGGGTCGAACGGCTCAACGCCTATCGCCGCCTGTCGGCGGCACCGTTCCATCTCGTCGTTGGGATGGGAACAGAAGATTACCTTGCCCAATGGCGCTCAGATGTCATTAAAGCCGTTGTTATCGTCTCGGCATTTTTGCTGTTATCGGTCGGTTCGGTCTGGTTGTTGTGGCGGCTATTCGGTCTGACTAAGAAGGCAAACAACTCGGCCCAGCTGGTCAGGGAAATCGCTAGGTCGACGCAGCAACTAAGCGAGGCACACCGCATCGCAAGGCTTGGGTTCATCGAGTTGAACCTGATCACTGGCGTTTATTTGCTTGGCGAGGGCACCCAGGACATGCTGGGGATTGATCCCGCCCGGAAGTCTGGGTCGGAGGAGGATGTGTTTTTCAATGTCGCATCCGACGACAGGGGCCAGCTTATGGACTTACTTTCGGGAAAGTCGGGATCCTGCTTTGACCTCGAATTGCGGATTGGAGCGCGGACACTCCACGTTCTGGGCGAGGTCAGCAGCGACTCCACCGCCCCCGCAATGATCGTCATGACGCTTCAGGACATCACCGACCGGATCATAGCCGAACAAGAGCGAGCGGCCATGATCGAGCGGATCGCGGAGTCGGACAGAATGGAAGCCCTTGGCACCCTTGCCGGCGGCATTGCCCACGAGATCAATACTCCGACCCAATATGTCAGTGACAATATCGCCTTTATGAGTGACGGAATTTCCAGCCTCCTTGATCTGGCCGAGAGAGTGAAGGTTGCAAAATTAACGGAAGGCGATCTGGTCGCCGTGAAGTTTTTTCTGGACGGCCTTGACCTGGACTTTCTCAAGGCCGAGTTACCCGCTGCGGCGGTCCAGGCGCAGGATGGGACACTTCGCATCGCCAAGATCGTTCAGGCCATCAAGGAATTCTCATATCCCAGTTCCAAACTGCCGCATCCCATCGATCTCAATCATCTGATTGACGTGGTTGCCACAGTCACCCGGAATCAATGGAAATATGTGGCAGAGTTGGAATTCGACTTGGACCCTGACTTGCCGAAGATTTCTGCTATCGAAGGCGAGATCAACCAAGCGCTTGTTAATCTGCTGGTTAACGCCACGCATGCCATAGCGGAACTTGGCTCTTCATCACTAGGCCGGATCGAAGTGAAGACGCAGAGTTTGGGTGATGGCGTCGAATTAACCGTCAGGGATTCTGGAGGCGGGATCGAGCCGGAAAATCTCAAGCAGATCTTTGAGCTGTTTTTCACCACTAAAGCTCCGGGCCAGGGAACGGGGCAAGGACTAGCGATTACCAAAGCGATTATTCATCGCCATGGGGGCCATATCACCGCAGAATCTGAACCCGGGTCAGGAGCGTGCTTCCGGATCCGCCTGCCTATTGAAATACCCGTAGCCTCGTCTGAAGACGCTATTTTATCGTAAGGATAAGGTTCATGACCTCCGCCCTTCCCACCGTTCTGTTTGTCGATGATGAGAAAAGCGTGTTGGACGGCCTACGCAGAAGCCTTTATGGGCAACGCAATGAATGGAATCAGGTATTCGCCACCAGTGGCGCCGAAGCTCTCGAAATTCTTGCTCGGGAGCGAGTGGCTGTCGTGGTCAGCGATATGCGCATGCCTGGAATGGATGGGGCAACACTGTTGGACCGTGTCAGAACGATACAGCCCGAAGCAGTCCGAATAATTTTATCCGGCTTTTCTGAGCGCGAAGCTATCTTTCGTACCATTGGCCCGGCGCATCAATACTTTGTCAAACCATGCACCCCTCATGCCCTGGCCGAGGCGATTAGGCGCTCCTTGGGCGTGCGCCAGATTATTCGATCAGCTGATTTGATGGCCCTAGTGGGGGGGGCGACATCCATTCCTGCCCTCCCAAAAGCTTTGACGGACTTGTTCAGTGCGCTGCAGTCTCAAGAAGGATCCACTACAGAAGTCGCAAGGATTATCTCATCGGATACTGGGCTGACAGTCAATTTGCTTAAGCTGACCAACTCCGGATTTTTCTATCTGCCGTCATCCATTTCGGATGTAATGCAGGCCGTGAAATTACTTGGTTTCGAAATGGTTCGAACTTTGACCGTCCTCGGGACCGTGTTCGAGTCGTTTAGTTGTATCGGTATCGACTGCCTTGCTGTCAAGCAATTGCAAAAAAGAAGCCTCCAGATCGGGCTTTTGGCTCGCAGGATCGCTGAAAGCGACCGCCTTGACCCGCATGAAATTGATCTCATTCAATGCGCCGGGATGCTATCCCATGTTGGATCCCTGCTTTTATTTGCGAAATGTCCGGTCCCAATGGCCGAACTACGTACCACGCTGGACCGCTCAGGCGGTGGCATCCTCGCAGCTGAACGGAATGCACTGGGAGCATGTCATGCAGAATTGGGGGCGGCACTTCTTGGGCTTTGGGGTTTTACCGATCCGGTTGTTGAGGCGGTACTTTTTCATCACGAACCAAGTCGCTGCGAGTTTTTCTCACCCCACACTATGGGTTCCATTACCGCCGTGCATGCGGCCCAACATTTGGTGAAACCTCCCCCCGAAGACAAGGCGGGAAAAGCAGAATGGATCAATTGCTTGGATATGGTGTTTTTGCAAAAAACTGGCGCTGTTTCCAGAGTTGAGGATTGGATTGATGTCGCCGAGCGGGCACGTGTGGAGTACGGCTCATGAAGCAGACCGAAAAGATTTTGGTCATCGACGATGACGTCAACCTCCTGGCAGGTCTGCGCCGCCACCTCGGGCAGAAGTTTGATCTGATGACTGCTGAGGGCGGTATTGAGGCATTAGGTATTGCGCAGAGTTCTGGTCCTTTTGCGGTCGCCATTTGCGACATGCGCATGCCCGGAATGGACGGTGTTGAGGTCCTCCGTCAGCTTCAGGAGATATCGCCAAATACGGTTAGGATCATGCTAACTGGCAACGCGGACCAGAAGACAGCTATCAATGCCATCAATGACGGGAAGATTTTTCGTTTCTTCAACAAGCCTTGCCCCATGGCGACGCTTATCGATGGCATCGAAGCCGCTATCCGTCAGCACCAGTTAATTCAGGGGGAGCGAGCTCTTCTGGAAGGAACCTTGGCTGGTAGCATTTCCTTACTGAGTGATGTTCTGTCGCTGGTGGCCCCGGATATTTTCCACCGCTCCCGACGTATTCATGGCTGGGCCGTAGAGATTGCGCGTCATATGAAGCTTGGTGATCCGTGGGTTGTGGAAATGGCAGCGGAGCTGTCACAACTGGGGGCTATTGCAGTTCCTCCAGAAGTTATTGCCCGACAGCATGCGGGTCAGTATCTTTCCGCGATGGAACAAGAGATGATCCACAGCATTCCTGCCGTCGGAGCGGCCCTTATCAAGAAGGTTCCCCGCCTTGAGCCGGTCGCTCGGGCAGTCCAATTCTCTGCTGGGGGAGAGCGTGATTTCGATCAACGGTCCCCAACCACTTTGCCTGGACGAATTCTGAAAGTACTGCTGAATTTGGATCGCATAGCTGGCGCGAGTCCCTCCAAAGAAGCCCTTGTCGCACTCGAAAAGGAAGGCGGGTATGATCACGCAGTTCTTGCAGCAGTTGGGGCCTGTCTTTTAACCCCTAGTGGTCAGTCTGATGACGGGGCCGAAATCCGCGTTGCTGTTCCAGCAACGGGCATTTGCGCAGGTGATATCTTGGTGAGTGATCTAACGCTTGAGAGTGGACGACTGGTGCTCGCTGCCGGTGAAACCATCAGTGATCTGCTGTTTCTGAGACTGCAAAACATCAACGCCATGGCGCGGTTGAAAGAGCCCATCATGGTGCGCCGCTTTGCCTCGAGGCCCAGGGCTAAGTAGTCGGGAGAGCGTTATGCCGACTTATCATAAAGCAGTTGCAGTCTTAATATTAGCAATGACGGCTTGGTGTTCGAATGCTAGGGGCGATGATGCGCCTACCTACAGCATCTCGGTCGTGCCCCAGTTCGATCTTCGGCGCATCGAGGCCATTTGGCGTCCAATTATTGAACGGCTTGAGCCCATGACGGGCCTTCACTTTCAGCTTGTGATGGAAGGGACCATTCCCGCCTTTGAAAAAGCCCTCAATGCCGGGGCTTATGACTTCGCCTACATGAACCCCTACCATTACGTGGTCGCCCATCGCCGCCAAGGCTATCAGGCCATTGTACGCGACGTTGAGAACGATCTGTATGGGATCGTCGTCGTCGCGAAAGGCAGTGGACTGAGCAATGTGGCGATGTTGGACGGCCGTAAGGTCGCGTTCCCTGCGCCCAATGCTATGGGAGCTTCGTTGATTCCCCGCGCCGAGTTCGTCCGCAAGTTCCACATCAAAATCTCCGAGGTTTATGTGAGGTCGCACGATTCGGCCTATTTAAACGTATTGCTGGGCCAGACGGATGCAGCTGGGGGAATACGCGCGACCTTCGATCAGCTAAAGCCGGAAATCCGAGATGGCTTAATCATCATTCATGAAACAGATCGGTTTCCGCCGCACCCGCTGGCGGCTCACCCGCGGGTTCCTGCCGCAGCCGTCCTTCGTGTCCAGAAGGCATTGTTGGAACTCGGACGGGACCGTCAGGGGGTGAGGCTTCTCGCCGATGTCCCAATTAAGTCGGTGGGGCCCGCCAGTGATCAGGAGTATGAGTCCTTGCGCCATCTTGGACTGGAGGCGTTTTACGTCGACCAATGAATATTCGCGTCAAGCTTCTCGTTCCTCTTCTCCTCGTAGCGGGCAGCGTACTAGCGGTCATGCATTTCATCGCCTTCGCCTCACTGAAGCAGATGCTGGTGGTGGAACGAGTGAATGGAGAGAAGCGCGCGCTGACCCTGGTCGGTCTAGCCATCGTTCCTGACCTTCTGGCCAGCGATCTGGCCAAGATTTACGAGACACTCTCCGAAGTTGGGCAAGAGCATCCCTGGTGGCGGTCTTTGACCCTGACGACCCCAGCGGGAAAGCAGCTCTATCCACTGGGTAAGCCTGAGCAGACTGAGGCGAAGACCCGGCTTAGCGTTCCGTTGGCTGGGGCGGGACGGTCATTGGGAATGCTGACGGTCGATCTAGAGGAAAATAGCCTAGTGGCCCCTGCCATTGCCGTTTTACAGCGGCTTGAACTTATGGTCGCGCTGATCTTACTCCTCGGCACCTTGGCTGTGGTATGGCAGCAAAACAGCTCGGTAATCAGGCCGATAAAGAAGCTGGCCAAGGCCAGCCATCTTCTCAGCGAAGGCAACTACGACGTCACCTTACCCATGCCGTCCGGTGATGAGATAGGGAAGTTGGTTCGCACCTTCAAGATCATGCGTGATGCAGTCAGTAGCCGTGAAGCCGCGCTTCGCCAAAGTGAGCGCTGGCTGGAGGCGGTCATTGATAATTCAGCGGAGGCTATTCTGACGTTAGACGATCAAGGCCGCATCCAATCATTCAATAGTGCCGCGGAACGCATTTTTGGAGCTCCGGCCAGCAGGGCTATTGGTTCTCATTTTGATCAACTGGCTCCGTTTGAAGCCCTGGTGGAGGTGGGAAGCGCGGAGATCGAGGTTTCACGATTTGATGCCAGTCGGTTTCCGGCATTGATCACCGCCAGTCGGGTGTCGGTAGGTGGTCTGAGCATGGTGGTGGCGACCATCGGTGATCTGACACAGAGGCGCCAGTACGAACGGATCCGTGCCGATCAGCATGCCGAGTTAGAGCGTCTCGTGACGGAACGTACTGTGGCTCTCAAGGAAGCCCAGCGCGAGGCTCTGCAGGCGTCTCGCCTAGCCAGTATCGGACAATTGGCTGCAGGTATTGCTCACGAGATCAACACCCCGATCCAGTATATTGGCGACAATCTCAGCTTCATCCAGGACGCCACGAAAGACATTCTCCCTCTTCTGGACGAGGCACGGAAAGTGTCCTGCAATTTGGAGCGTTACTCCAACGGCGATGCGCTTGTTCGGGAGTATTTCGAGCGCGTTGGTCTGGCTAATCTAGACTTTTTGATAAATGAGCTGCCTCCCGCTATTTCCCAGTCGTTGGAGGGAGTGGCGCAGGTTGCGAGAATCGTGTTGTCCATGAAGGAGTTTTCCCACCCAGGAACTACCCAGAAATCAGTGGTCGACCTCAACCGAGCCCTAGAAAATACCGTAACTGTTTCACGAAACACGTGGAAACATATCGCAAATCTTGAGACCAGACTTGACCCAAAATTGCCAAGAGTGAATTGTCATCCAGGTGAGATGAATCAGGTATTTTTGAACCTCATCATCAATGCGGCCCACGCCATTGATGAATCAGGAAAGCCTAAACCAGGCAAAATTACCCTCGAAACCTTCAGTCTCGGGGATTTTGTCGAAGTCCGCTTTTCTGACAATGGGACCGGCGTACCGGACGACATCAAGGACCGAATTTTCGACCCTTTCTTCACCACCAAGGACGTGGGAAAGGGTACCGGTCAGGGGCTGGCCATTTGCTATGATGTCGTCGTCGTTAAGCACGGAGGCCAAATTGTCGTCGGAGGTTCGAACGGGGAAGGAGCCGTATTCACAATCCGGCTCCCGGTGGCATAGGCCTCAACCTTGGAGAAATCAACGCGATCCAGATGAACGGGAGCTTGACCTCATTCTTCATCGTTGGCCTGATAGGGGGTCCACGCCAAAACATTCGCGTTCTGAGAATCGCACTGTTTTGATATGGAAGCACCGGTAACTCTCTGGGCAACCAGCCCGTTGATGCTGAGCATTCCGGCCTTGATCAGCTTCCAGCTTACCTGAATACAAATTGAGCGCGGTATGCCGTCAACTTGTACATTGCCATCCTTGGCCGCCAGTTTCCCTCCGTAAATATTGCTCGTCGCCACATCACCCTTCGCAGCCATATGCATTTGCAAGATCAATTCGGACGCACTGGCGTCATTGGGAGGCTGCGAGGATTTGTTGTAGTAGAAGAGCACCAGACCTCCTGCGGCGCCAAGGAAAATGGCTATAATGGCGGCGGCTTTGATGATGCGAAGACGCCAACGCTTTCTGGACAATGTTGTCTTGCGGCCAGTCGCTGACGTAGGCCCAGAGCTGCTTCCGGCTATATTGTGGATGGCGGTCTTCTGTGTCGACATGGGAGAACTGGTGTCTTCATCTGCCGGAGTCTCCATGCCGTCGATAGGCGGATTGCTATCGTCCTCCAAAGGTTTTTTATCTTCTGCCATGGGCACTTCAAGGCATTCGCGGATAATTTCAAAGACATCCGGGTCGTACTGTGCCTTCTTAGCCTCTAAAATAGTGAATGCATTTTTGTTGGGCGCGCCAGCCGCTTCGACGACTTCGCTAAGGTCTTTAAGCACCTTGAGGATTCGCGCATCCCGAGGAATGCCCTCTCCAACAGGACCGTCGTCAGGAAATCCGCTGCCATCAAATCCACGATCCTGAAAGTAGATGGATTCAGCGACCCTTCCCAAACGCGGGATATTAGCGATGAGATTTCGGGCTATTTCCGGGGCACTGGCCAAGGTAGACTGTTCTTCCTCGCTCAGGGGTCGGCCGGTGTGCCGCTTTTGAACCAATTCGACCGGGAGCGATAACTGTCCAATCAATGCAAGTGACGACGCAATTTCCAACTGCCAGTGACGGGGGAATTGGCCATCACCGGTCAGCTTCCTGGCATAGTCACGGATCCGTCTTGCCTGCCTTGATATAATTGGATTGGTAGAAGACACGAGATCGATGAGAACCTTGATGCTGCCTGCCAGGGTCTTTTCCAAAATCTCGTGTTCGGCCTGAAGCATTTTGAATTTTGTGATGGCCTCGCTGATTCCGCTTTCGAGAATCGCAATTGGGCATGGCTTGTTATAGAACCTGAAAATATGGCCGCTGTTGATGGCATTGATCGTTGTTTGCTGGTCTGAATTGCCCGTCAACATCAACAAGATGGTATGGGGCGCAATCTCGTGAATTCGGGCTAGTGTCTGGAGCCCATCCATTTTAGGCATCCGCATGTCGCAGACGACGACGGCAAAAGGCGCGTTCCTATCTTGAGCTGTTCGTACCACTTCAATGGCTTCCGGCCCGCCTTGGGCCGTTGCCAGATTAAATTTGCCGACAAGCTGGCGACGCAGCGACAGCAGCAAATTGGCGTCGTCATCGACGATGAGAATCGGTCCTTCCATTGGCCGTATTCCTTATTTAAAAATGCACGAACCCTCACCGATCGCTTTTGCGCCTAGTCATTGAGCCTGTCTAACCTGCGACATCAGAAGCTCATCATTTTTCACGCGCCAAATGCTTGGGCTGTATCGATCATTGCGGCCGGGCAAATACTTAATCGGACAATTTTTGATAATATGCTTTAGCGCATATTTTTCTTCCGTGCACCCCGTATACCGCACCGTATAATATGATCATAATGGCAACTAATACAGTATCATAATGAGCCGAATATATTTTGAATTTTGTTCCTTAGTGTCTCTTTTGAGAATGGCTTTACGATATATTCGCTAACTCCATTTTTCATCGCCTCAATTATGCTTTTTTTATCTGATTCTGCGGATAGCATTATGAATGGCAAGTTTTTTAGCTTTCCATCCTTCCTGACGTGCCTGAGTAAATCCATTCCGCTAACCGGCTCCATGTTCCAATCTGATACGATCAAATCAAAATCATCAGACACCAGAAATTGCAATGCTTCTGTTCCGTCTATTGCCAGCGTAATATTGGAAAAACCAAGCATGCCGAGCACATTCGTAACAATTCTTCTCATCGTCGCGGAATCATCAACTACTAATATTTTCACATTGATATTAGCCATGGCATTTTTAATCCCTAACCATCAGCGCTACCACCCGACCCATATTTGGCGGTAACTTTCAGATCACAAACGACTTCACATCACCCTTTCATGTCAAGTTACCGTCGCATACCCCCAAATGGGAGGGGTCTGGAAATTTTGTTGAATGTCGTTTGCGCGAACGGATTTGCCGGAATTCCCCTTAGAGTCGGTCCGCGAAGTTTTCTATCCTGGAGAGGTTTTCGACGGCCTTTGCAAGGCGTCGGCAGCGGCTCAGCCAACCAAAGGTGCGTTCGGCAATCCATCTCTTGGGCAGCACCACGAACCCCTTGGCGATGTCGGAGCGCATGACGATTTCCAGGTGCCAGGCCCCGAGTTGGCGAACCGCCGCAGCGGTGGCGGCCCCCTGGTAGCCGCCGTCGACGAACACCCACACGACAAAGGGAAAGAGGCGGTGGAACTATTTGAAAACTGGCAACACCACATAAGCATTCTGACCATTGGTGGTCTTGATGTGGGCCGCCAGGATCACCTCGAGTGTGTCGATGACAAAATCGTTTAACAGTTCAAGTACATTAGAGCATTTTCCGCTCAGTTACGGTCATATCCGGCAGCAGCAAAGTAGTTCTGACACTCTGTCGGGGTGAAGAGGTCGATACCGAGGCCGATGGCATCCCAGAGGTCATCTTTGGTTCGAGCCGCGACCTTCTTGAGGAAGCTCTTGAGCTTCGAGAAGGCCATCTCGATGGGGTTGAAGTCGGGACTGTACGGCGGCAGGAAATACAGCGACGCACCCGCCGCCTCGATGGCAGCCCGCACGGCTGTGGGCTTGTGGGCAGGCAGATTGTCCATAACCACGATGTCGCCCGGCGACAGCGTCGGCACCAGGACCTGTTCCACATAGGCCAGGAAGGCCGGGCCGTTCATGGCGCCGT
>Ga0364866_11129_pt1 | contig 10575 bp, 10 predicted proteins | sample ExccelAu500001D3_3_FD_206913 | JGI IMG/M metagenome (GOLD analysis project Ga0364866, IMG submission 206913) | Enriched cells from Trout Bog Lake Hypolimnion, Wisconsin, USA - BchlTB.Aug13.5000.01.D3 | ecosystem: Environmental > Aquatic > Freshwater > Lake > Hypolimnion/Profundal zone | place... | reverse complement strand
AAAGGAACTGACGCGTCGAAGCGATGAGCTGGCGCGGCAACGGCAGGAGCTGCCCTGGGTTCGACTTGCTAAGGCTTACCGCTTCGAGACGGATAAAGGGAAAGCGTCCCTCGCTGATCTCTTTCGAGGGCGCTCGCAACTTGTCGTCTACCACTTCATGTTTGGGCCCAGCTATTCTGCCGGCTGTCCCGCCTGCTCGGCGACGGCCGACAGCTTCAACGGGGTGCTCCCGCACCTGGAAGCTCGGGACGTGACGATGATCTGCATCTCACGCGCACCACTCGAAAAGCTTCTCGCCTACCGACGGCGCATGGGCTGGAGTTTTAACTGGGTATCAAGCTACGACAACGACTTTAACTTCGACTTTGGGGTTTCCGCCACCGCGGCGCCGCAGGAGGTCCCGTCGCCGATCGAGGCCAACGAAGTTGCGGCGTTTCGGATGCTGAGTGACAAGCAGTTTCGTGACAAGCTGCCCCCGGTGGCCGCCCAGAACGCCAGCGCAAGCGGCACAGACTTGGCCGGCTACTTCTCGGAAGGGCATGGGTTCAGCGTATTCGCGCTCGAAGGCGGCGCAGTCTACCACTGCTACTCCACCTACACCCGTGGCACAGAATTCTTGATGGGATACTACGCGATCCTCGACCGGACGCCAAAAGGCCGCGACGAGGACGGCCCGATGGGGACGTGGTTGCGCCGCCACGATGAATACGACAAAGCCGCGTCACGAGACTGCTGCGCTTGAACCGCTCGCCAAATTCGGAGGACCATACCTCGGTCGCGCGCCACGCGGCCGAATCGAGATGGACATCAGGTTTCGCAGCCGCGACTAGTGGCATGTTGCAGTGCCTCCCGGGTCCTGGATCGGGCTAACCTTGCTGGGCTTCGCCGTTGGCGGTACTCTTGCGCAATGCGACCTCTTCGGTATTCCATCAACGTCACATTGGACGGGTGTTGCGATCATCGTGCCATACCCGCGGACGAAGAATTGCATCGTCACGCGGTCGGGAACCTCGACCAGTCCGATGCCCTCCTGTTTGGGCGGATGACTTATAATATGATGGAGTCAGCGTTCCGGCCGCTGGTGGGGACGGGAGCGCGGCCTGATTGGATGGAACCCTTCGCCCGGACGATCGACGCGGCAAAAAAGTACGTGGTGTCGAGCACCCTGGAGCGAGTCGATTGGAACGCGGAGCTAGTGCGCGGGGATGTGGCGACGGCCGTTCAGCAGCTCAAGCGGGAGTCGGGTAAGGGCCTGCTCGTGGGGGGCATGAAGCTCCCGCTCGCGTTGGCGGAGCTGGGACTGATCGACGAGTACGAGTTCGTGGTGCATCCCAGGCTGGCGGGCCACGGGCCGACATTGTTCGCGGGGCTATCGAAGCATGTCGACTTGAGGCTCGTGAGCCGGATAGAGTTCGGCTCGGGGGCGGTGGCGATTCGGTATAAACCGAGAAGATAGCTCATCGAGCTTGTTGCCCGAGCCGGCCGAATCGTGGGACAACCCGGTTCGATCCGCGGAAATATTACGATCTGACCCGTCGTGTTCACAGTAGTGCTGTTTCTGCGACATGGCACTAGTTCCGACGGTTTTCGCAGAACGGCTGCTCGATTTGCCAACTGAAAAATGACAAATGAACCGCATCAAGAAATGGCCGATGCCGACCACAACTGGCGTCGGTTCGTTCTCTTTCGCGTTCTCTTCAATTCGCGGTTTTATTATCCGGTCCTGGCAGTTCTGTTTCTCGACCTGGGCGTCTCAGCGACCGAATATACGTTGCTAAATTTTGCCTGGGCGCTCGCGATTGTTTTTACTGATATACCCGCCGGGGCTCTGGCTGACCGAATCGGTCGCAAGCCTCTTGTGGTCGCCGCCGCGGTTTTCATGGTGCTGGAAATGATTTTGCTTAGTGTCGCTCCTCTTCACGGCGGTGCCGTGCTTCTCCTTTGCTGTCTAGCCAACCGCATCCTCAGCGGGATGGCTGAGGGTATGGCAAGCGGGGCGGACGAAGCGCTGGTCTTCGACTCGCTTGCGGAACGGGGCAGGTCCGACGAGTGGCCAAAAGTATTGGATCAAGTCATGCGGTGGCAAGGCGTGGGCATGGTCATCGCAATGCTCGTCGGTGGAGCAGTTTACGACCCCACATTTGTCGGACGCCTTTGTGCAGCCTTGGGGTGGAGTCACTTGTTTGACCAAGGCACCACATTGCGTTTTCCGATTTATCTCAATCTGATCACGGCTCTCTTGACCCTCTACGTTGTGCTCGGACTCCGAGAACCCAAGATCCATACGAGCCATGTTGTGCCAGAGACCAAGGACGTGGCTGGGCCGGAAGCCACAGCTTGGCACCTAGTCGCCAACGCTGGGGCTTGGATCGTGAACACCCCGGTGGCACTTTTTGTCATAACGGCCGGCGTCCTGATCGACAGCGTCGTCCGACTTTTCCTCACCTTCTCCAGCTCCTACTTCCGCCTCATCAAGATTCCGGAAGCGGCCTTTGGCGTCATTGGCGCGACGATGGGTGTGCTTGGCCTGGCTGTATCTCCCCTGGCCCGGCGCATGGTGCTGAAAAATTCGGTGGCGCGAAATTACGGCCTCCTGGCCTTGATCGTCCTGGCCGGTTTGATCGGGGTAAGCTGTCGATGGACGTACTGGGGCGTGCTCTTCATTGTGCCGTTGGCCGGCGCCATGATGGCGCTCGGCTATGTCGTCTCATACTACCTCAATGCCATCGTCGCATCGAGCCATCGCGCCACCGTTCTCTCCTTCAAGGGCGTCGCCTTCAACCTCGGCTATGGGTTTATCAGCCTCCTCTTCGCCCTTGTGCTTAGGGCCGTCAGGGACGGCGGCAATGCTGGCGATGGGTTGGAACGTGGTCTCGTATTCCTGCCGCTGTGGATTGCGTGCGGCTGCGTCATTTGTGGATCCATATTTTGGCGAAAGCAAAAACTTCTGCGCGTCCAGCTTTGAACTAATCCGCAGATCCGTAAAGTGATCCCGCGGGTCACTGTGCGAGCGGTATTGGTGGTCGGATGCGATGGCCGCGGTTCCACTGTACGCGCTCGCGCCGGACTGGAGGTCATTGATCTTGGCGCCCCCATTGACGTGCTTTGGTTTAGGATCCCAAAGCATCCGGGCGACCCGCCGCAAGCTTTCGGCTTCGTCAGCGCTGCGCAATTCATGGTCTTGATCGACCGCGCAGATTATTGGCAATGCGCCTACGTCATCCGTAATGGAAGTTTCGCGCAAAAACGCGCGTACGGTCTGCCCGCTTTCCGCGAAGATGTCGGCCGCTGCGCGCCATTTCTCCGCGACCGAGTGGCGCAAATAAAGGAGTGGGACGATGTAAAGTTTTTAAACGTGAAAGTGGATCACCTGCGCCAGTGGCATCGCGAGGGCCTGCTCTGCATCGGCGACGCTGCGCACGCCATGTCGCCGGTGGGAGGTGTGGGCATCAATCTGGCCATCCAGGATGCCGTCGCTGCGTCGAACCTCCTGGCTGAAAAACTGCGCCGCGGTAACGTATGTTCATCCGACCTTGAATCCGTGCAGAATCGCCGCAGCCGCCCAGCCCGCCTTACGCAAGGATTGCAGGTTTTTATGCATGAACATCTGCTCGATCCCATTTTCGACTCCACCGAAACGATTCCGACCCCGCTAGCCATGCGACTCCTGGAGAAATTCCCGCGGCTGCGGACTCTGCCTGCGCGCGTGGTTGGGATGGGTTTTCGCCCCGAGCACATCCGCGATTAGGGAGTTTCTTGACACTGTTCAAAAGCTAGATGACATCGCACTGCGATGGCCCCACACGCGTCCAGCAGGCGGAACGAGATTTCCGGGTAATTCTGGATATAATGCGCGTCGGGCGACCTTTCCGTTGCGTGCTTCAGCCCACTGGAAAAAGACAAGCCCGAATCAATTTAAATCAAGCGAGGCGCGGATTGCTTCAAGCGCGGGCTCGACTCATCCAGAGAGACGCTGCGAACCGAGCGGTCGTTGCTAGTCTGCAACGCTGCGAGTTTGAAACGTTGTCGTGCTTGAACGCCAATTCCATACGGGGCATTCTGGCCAAATTACCGTCAATGCAATTTGAACGAGAGAAACTTCAAGCCGCGCTGGCACAGCTTGCGGCCAATGGGGTGCTTATCGGGACATCCTCATGGAAGTATTCCGGGTGGCGAGGGATGCTTTACGACGAGCAGCGATATATGTATCGCGGCAAGTTTGCCGAATCGCGCTTCGAGAAGAACTGCCTGGCAGAATACGCCGAGGTGTTCAAGACGGTCTGCGTTGACGCTGGCTATTACCGTTTCCCGGAACAGCGCTATATCGAAGGCATGGTCTCGCAAGTCCCGGCGGACTTTCTTTTCACCTTCAAAGTGACCGACGAGATCACCCTAAAGAAATTCACGAACCTGCCGCGTTTTGGCGCCCGGGCCGGCAAGCCCAACGAGAATTTCCTCAACGCGGACCTCTTTGGCTCCGCATTCGTCAAACCATTTGAGTCGTTCCAAAAGAATATCGGGATGTTCATTTTCGAGTTCTCGAAGTTTTACCCGACCGATTATCAGCTTGGCCGGGACTTCGTGGCCGACCTGGACCGATTTTTGGGCGGCATCCCCAAGGGCTGGCGTTATGGGGTGGAAATTCGCAACAAGCACTTTCTGAAGCCCGACTTCTTTGCCGCGCTTTCTCGGCACGGAGTCGCTTATGTATTCAACTCGTGGACCGAAATGCCGCCGGTCAGCGACCAGCTTCAAATTCCGGAAAGCATCACCAACCCGGAATTCGCTGGCGCGCGGTTCTTGCTCAAACCCGGCCGCAAATATCAGGACGCCGTGGATTTTTTCAGCCCCTACAGTGAGGTCAAGGAACCCAACCCTGAGGCCAGAATCGCTGGCGCTGAACTCATCAGTGGCCGCGAACTCAGGAAAACCCTGCGCCAACTATTCCTCTACGTGAATAACCGCCTCGAAGGAAACGCGCTCATGACTATCGCGGCTATGCTTGACGGGTAAGCGAAACCATTCCGCTGGCGAGGGCAAGTTAATCCGCCGCAATGGAAAGACTGTACACTACGCCCCTTCGTATGCGAGGGAACTCGACAAATCACGGTGGGCGTTGATCTGTTGCTGAAGCAACGCAACCTTTTGCTCTGCGGTGCCAATTGCATCGGCTCCTGCGATGAAACGGCGTGGCAATTGCGTTCGGTTCGCGAGTGTAATCAACGCCTGGGCCAGCTTGGCCGGATCGCCGGACTGTTTCCCATTCTGTGCCTTCCAAAATTCATGCTGTTGTGCGTTGCGCGCTTTGTAGTCTTCAATGGTTGTCTTGGCGTAATTCGTTGACTCTTCAGTGAGAAGCTCCGTGCGGAAGAAACCGGGGTTGACCGTCATGGTTTGGATGCCGAACGGCTCGACTTCGGCCTGTAAACCTTCCATCCATCCCTCAAGGCCGAACTTCGATGCACAGTAAGCAGTGCAATACTCAAAGCCGGTGAGGCCCCCACTCGACGAGATCGAGATGATTTTCCCTGAGCGCTGGTTCCGCATTACAGGCAAGAAAGCGCGGGTGACATTCATGGGGCCGATCAGACTGGTTGTTAATTGCAGTTCCATCTGTTTCGGTGTCAGTTCCTCAAAATAGCCCGCATAAAAACTTGCAGCGTTGTTGACCAGCACATCAATTCGGCCAAAGTGCTCGATCACTGTCTTCACCGCAGATTCAGCATCAGCGCCACAGGCGACGTCCAGCTTCACCACCAAAAGGTTTGCGGACTCGCCGATGGCCTTAGACACCCGGTCGGTATTTCGGCCGGTGGCGACCACGTCATGGCCAGCGGCCAGTGCCGCCTTGGCGATATACAGGCCTAAACCGCGACCGGCACCGGTGATAAGCCACACTTGTTTGTTTGTCATATTTCTTCCTCCGTTTTATTCGCTCAACGTTGGAGCGTGAATTCAGGTTGAGGCGTCTACCTTGTTTCCGGCGCCTCTTTGAGAAGGTTTCGGAGGTCCAAAGGTTCTGTGAGCATGGCCAGCCCGCCATCGGGAGTGTGTGGCCACTCTTCCTTGGGGCGATCCCAATAAAGTTCCACGCCGTTCCCGTCAGGGTCGCGCAGATATAATGCTTCACTCACCCCGTGATCGGATGCTCCGTCGAGCTGAATCCCTGCTTTGGTCAGTCTGCGCAAGGCATCGGCCAACTCGGCGCGGGTTGGATAAACAATGGCCACATGATAAAGACCAGTCGCGCCACGATGGGGTGGCAATCCACCCTGACTCTCCCAGGTGTTCAGTCCGATGTGATGATGGTAACCGCCCGCGGAGAGGAACGCGGCCTGTTGGCCTAAACGTTGAGTCACTTCAAAGCCGAGCACATCGCGGTAGAAGGCCAAGGACCGTTCCAAGTCGGCCACTTTCAAATGCACATGGCCGATGCGAACTTCCGGATGAACGGGCTTTGACTTTTGATGATTCATCGGAAGCATTTCAGGCGGCATGCGCCCCATCGCAGAAGGGTTTGTTGGCTGATTTACCGCAGCGGCACAAGGTTAGACGATTCCGAATTTCATAAGTTTTTCCGTCGGCGGAAACCACCGGAATGCCGCCACGGACCCAAATGGGGCCACTGACTTTTTTGTTCGTGTCTTCAATCAGTCCAAGCGACGGTTCATACTTGGGTTCGATGGGCTTGCCTGTCGCCCGATCCCACACTACCAACCGCCCGGCGGGACAATGAGCGGCCTCATATTCGGTCAGGCGCCGGGCCTCGGGATCGTCCGACTGTTTGACCAAATTCCAAATTCTGCCTTTCGGATCACAGAATCGAGCGAAGGCGCACAGGTTTTCCTGGTCGGTGAGCACCATCGTCGGCCCTTCAATTCTCTCGGCTTGCTCCAGGTATGGCTGATGGCTGGCCGTCTCGGCTCCGTCGAAGTGAGTCGTTGCGTGGGTGCCATCGCAAAAGGGCTTGCTGGAGGACTGCCCGCAGCGGCAAAGCGCATATTGCTTTTGCGCGGGGTATTTCTTTCCTTCCCGGTAATCAAGAGATTCGCCTTCGGCGTTGGTGACAATCGACTGCTCGCTCAACGGCAGGTTTCCGCTCACGAGATAAGGGCCGTTTTCGGTGACCTCGATCTTGGCGTCTGGAATCGTTTCCATAATTTTAAAATCCTCCACTAGTCAACGGATAACAACCTAAATTCCAATGGCATCGACACGGTAAAAAGTTGTATGCGGCACAATCGACTGGTGGACTCCGCTGAATGTAACCGCAAAGCACGATCAGGCCAATAGGAACATTGATGGCAAATGGTCCAATCCAATGCCGATGCTGGTTACGCAAATGAAACAGACGGAGTTGGATTGACCCGCTTCGACCTCTCTTCCGAGCTCTGGATCATCGGCATGACCTGCGTGCCAAGAAGCTCAGTCGCGCGCAGGAGCTTTGTTTGGGGAAGCGTGGCGACCGTCATCTGAAAGCTGACCCGCGAAATGCCGCCCAAAGCCTCGTTCACATAGAGAATCTTCTCCGCGACTGTCTCAGCATCGCCAATGAAGAGAGCACCTGTACGGCCCCGCAAGGCATCAAACTTGGCGCGATCGACTTGAGGCCAGCCGCGCTCCCGTCCAATTTCAGTAAAAGTGTGCGCATACCCTGGATAAAAATCTTCGGCGGCTTGTTTCGCGCTCTCGCCGACAAATCCTATCACATGCAGGCCGACCTTTATTTTTTCCTGCGCGTGGCCGGCATTGACCGCGGCTTCCCGATAAAGGTCGATCAGCGGACGAAAGCGACGCGGTTCGCCGCCGATGATTGCCACCATCAGCGGGAGACCAAGCGTTCCGGCTCGCACAAACGATTCCGGCGTGCCCCCCACGCCGACCCAAATGGGCAGTGGGTTTTGAATTGGACGCGGATAGACGCCCTGGCCGGTCAGGGCCGGGCGATGTTTACCCTCCCAATGCACGTGCGTTCCGCTCCGAATTTTGAGCAGCAGTTCGAGCTTTTCAGCGTAGAGTTCGTCATAGTCCTCCAGCTTAAATCCGAAGAGAGGGAATGCTTCGATCGACGAGCCTCGGCCGGCGATAATTTCCGCACGCCCGTGCGAGAGGAGATCAAGCGTGGCAAACTCTTGGAACACCCGCACCGGGTCTGCAGCGCTAAGAACGGTGACAGCGCTGGTGAGTCGAATTCTCTTCGTGCGGGCTGCCGCCGCGCCGAGAATCACTGCCGGTGCGGAATCCAAGAACTCACGCCTGTGATGTTCCCCCACGCCAAAGGCATCAATTCCTACCTGGTCCCCAAGCTCGACCTGCGTGAGCAAGTTCTCAAGCAGACGGTCCGGCTGAACATCAACACCGCTTCCCGGCGGTGCAATCGCCGTCGCGAAACTGTCGATTCCAATTTCAATCATATTCCGCCTTTCGCAATTTTTCTCATTTCAACATTCAGAGAGCCGGTTTGCTGACACTGGGCAAAACCGGCCCTTGTTCAAGATTGGACCGCCACGGTTCTGCCGGCGGCTTCTTGACTGTGTGAATCCAATCGCGTGGGAGCGCCAGCCAGGATGCCGGCAAAGTTCCTGCGATAGCTCCACAACAAAAAAAGCGCCAAAACCGAAACAACAATTGCCAGCGGCAAGCCGGCAGGCGCCATCAATGCGTGAAATAAGAGGATATTCACGATTACCGGACCGACCAGTGTGAGTCCCAAAGGCGTCCATCGGCCAGTGAACAGGAGAAGGCCGCCCACGATTTGCAACGCCCCCACGAAATAGAGGAAGTGGCTGACAAACAACGCCGTTGTGAAATCACGCGCGGGACCTTCCGGCGGCGGCGGCATGGGAATGAAGTGCAGGAAAACGTTTGAGCCGAACACGACAAAGATCAGTCCGAGCAGACTGCGAGCGATAATTGTTGCGATTTTCATATGAATCTCCTTCTTGTTGTTCTGTTTTGGGTGAGGTTTCTAAATCACGCGGCTTTCAAAACGATCTTGCCGCGCGCATGACCGCTTTCACTCAATTGGTGAGCGCGTCGGGCTTCCGCCAAGGGAAGGACCGTTTCAATCACAGTCTTTACCGTGCCGACGTCAATCAAATTTGCGATTTCAGCCAAGTCGGATGAACTCGGATGGCTGCCATAAAACAACGCGCGAACTCCGTATTTCGTAGCCAGTTCTTGCGAAGGTGGCTGAACAATAGACACCAAAACGCCGCCTTTTTTGAGCGCTTTGAACGAACGCTCCTGAGTGTCGCCGCCAATGGTGTCCAGGACCACGTCCACTTCACGCACCACGTCTTCAAAACGCGTCTTTTGATAATCGACGGCTTTGTCCACTCCCAATTCTCCCAGAAACGCCTGATTCTTGGACGAAGAGGTTCCAATGACATAGGCGCCTTTTGCTTTCGCGAACTGCACGGCAAAATTGCCCACACCTCCTGCCGCGGCATGGATCAACACTTTCTGACCGGCCCGCAGCTGCGCCACTTCAAATAACGCCTGCCATGCGGTCAGGCCCGCCACTGGCACGGACGCCGCCTGCACGTGGTCTAAGGTGCTGGGTTTCCCCGCCACGATCGTTTCCTTGGCCAAAGCGTATTCCGCGTAGCCGCCACCTTCCAGTCCCAGGCTGGCATAGACTTCATCGCCCCGTTTGAACCGGGCCGCACCGGGCCCAACCTCTTCGACCGTTCCTGAAATATCCGCCCCAAGCGTTGCGGGAAAGGTCAGAGGAAAAATATCCTTCATGTAGCCGGCCCTCATTTTCCAGTCAGCAGGGTTGACCGAGGCGGCGTGAACCTTGACGAGCACTTCGTTCGCGCCTGGTGTGGGACGCTGCATTTCCACTTGCGCCAGAACTTCTGGTCCGCCGTATTGATGAATTCGTATCGCTTTCATAATTATATTCTCCAGTTATTGCGTTGTTGTGATCTGCTTGATCATCTGACCCCATCTTCCGCCACAGACTTGAATCCGCCCAATACCATGATGCTTGCGCAGCCATGCCTTTTTGGCATAATGGCTCGCGATGGAACTTCGGCATCTGCGATATTTTCTGGTGGTGGGTGAACTCCTAAGCTTCACCAAAGCGTCGGCGCAACTGCGCGTCGCCCAGCCAGCCTTGAGCCGGAGGATCCAGGACCTGGAAGATGAAATCGGGGTGGATCTGCTCAAACGCAGTCCGCGGGGCGTTACCCTCACTGCGGAGGGAAAACTGTTCCTGGAGAAAACCCGGCACCTCTTAAAACTGGCCGATGATTCCGTGGAACAAGTTCGCGCGTTAGCGCGGGGACACTCCGGCGACCTGCACATTGGCTATTCACCGTCCCCCACCGTTGAAATACTGCCGCCCGCGCTGGCCGCGTTTCAAAAGGCGTTTCCGCAGGTCAACGTCCTGCTCCACGACGCTTCGCAGCGCGAACTCGCCGAGGGACTTCAAAACGGCACGCTGGAACTCGCGGTTACGCCTGGAAACACAAATCTGCAGATCGAGGGCATCGAGTTTGAAGTCTTGCGCAGGTACCCGTTGTCAGTCGCTCTGGCTCGAACGCATCCGCTGGCTCGGTTCAAAGC
>Ga0364866_11123_pt1 | contig 10636 bp, 15 predicted proteins | sample ExccelAu500001D3_3_FD_206913 | JGI IMG/M metagenome (GOLD analysis project Ga0364866, IMG submission 206913) | Enriched cells from Trout Bog Lake Hypolimnion, Wisconsin, USA - BchlTB.Aug13.5000.01.D3 | ecosystem: Environmental > Aquatic > Freshwater > Lake > Hypolimnion/Profundal zone | place... | reverse complement strand
ACGAAAAGCAATCTAAAGGTGCTGAATACACCAACATTGCCAGAACAGAACATATTGATTGCAAAATAAAACAAGCAATTCACAAATGCAAAGAAAGAGGATTGAATCTTGGTTCTGGAAATCTTGGCAAATGTGGATTAAGTATGGCTACTTTTTACAAGCATAAAGAAGCAGTACAAAATTGGATTAGATTACTCTCATAACTATCAAAATAGTTCCACTACGGTGTCTATCAGATAATTACCCCATTTATGGGGTGAGGTGGAAGAAGAATTCCGAAGGATTAATTTCAGCAAATTTAATCCCGCAGGGAATCAAACAAAAATCATAGTGTTCGCAGAACAGAGAAAATAAAAATTGGCGAAGTTCATACACTTCAAACAATCAAGGTTTGAATTTGACAGAAGAAGATACTGTATTGATAGATGGAAATGCCATTTGAATCTCATATGACTTGAATTCATCTACCGTAAGCTTTTTACCATTGACCCACCATTGTTTCGTTCCATCGGAAGATTCAATGGCAGGACCATCTTCACGATGCCACTTGCCATTCAATAGCCACTCTGTGCGCCCGTTGTCAATAACAGCAGGTCCATCAATACGATGCTGCTTGCCACGAACCCACCAACCTACATAACCGTTCCTGCAAACAATAGCAGGACCGTCCTCACGATGAAGCTTTCCTTCTTGCAACCATTCCTTATCACCGTTAGCCCATTCTACTGCTGGACCATCTTCACGATGTAAAACACCATTTTTAAACCAAGCAATACAATCCATGCCGATCTTGTCGCAACAAAGCAAATCACCATCTTTTAATTCAAATCTTCCATGTTCCATATTTGTTCCTTTATTTCCAATTTTCGCAAATTAAAAATAAACGTCAACAAATTGAATCCAAAGAAATTAAAGATACCTCGCACTAACAACAAGACATTGTGGAGTAGCTGTTGTTTGATTGTTTGTTCCAGTAGTGGAATAAATTAGATTAATTCCGTCATATGGATTATAGGTGCTAGGCAAATTATTTAAATTTATCGTTGTTGAATTGTTTAGTGTACTAGCACCACCACCACCCAAATCAGCAGCATCAACATATCCATTGATAGTGGTTGACCCACTTGTTTGCAATATATTTCCTGCAACCAAATCGCCATAAACAGTAGTTCCCCCATTAGTCATATTAATATTCCCACCGTTGTAATTTCCATTCGTAAGATAGGACCCGGCGAGAACAGCAATGTTACCAATTGGATTGGAAACATAAGAACTGCTTCCAGAATTACATAACTGTGTTGGATAGTTTGGATAATTCGCATTAACGCACACATTGGAATACCCTGCATAATTAACAGAATAAACGGTAGCAGATCCACTTAAAGTCACATTTCCAGTTGACAAGAAAGTATTGTAGAAAGTTCCATTGGTTACACTCACATCACCATTAAAGAAAGCAACACCAGGTGCCAAGGAACTACCTGATAATTGCCATTGGTTTGCGCCAATGTTATATGTGATTAAAGTATTCCAAGTGCTAAATCCTAGTCCCACTCTTGCCGGGCATTGACTTACAGATGTTGGATTAGGTGTCGTACAGATGTAGTCTCTATATGATTGCGAACCAATATTTCCCTCATATAGATAATAATTCCCAGATGGAACATTGTAGACATTGCTGACAGCAACCATGATGTACCCACCTGTATAGCTAAAAACGTAATTAGCAGCATTCTTTAATAAGTTCGCGTCAACAGATGGTTGACTTACTGTCATGAGAGTCAAAGGTGTAACATTTACCGCAGCAACTGGGGTAATTGGAACCTGCAAACCAGGCACTACCGTTCCGTACACACTTGTGTTCCAGAATTGTGTTTTTGTTATGGCAACACCAGCTTTGCCGTTCATCAAACTTCCCCATGAGTTTTCAGTAAATGTTCCTTTCACAAGTGCATTGGAAGTGGAAGTATTTGATTGCCATAAATTGCCATCTGTCTGAGCATTGTTGATTGAACCGCCGGATGATGTAATACTACCAATAGCATTTAAATTTTGAACGGTTGGACCATAACCGTTCAAAGATGAGTATGTACCATTTGTATTGATTGTTGGAAATGTTCCTTGATATACAGATACATTTCCCATCGCATTTATAGTTGTGTTATTTCCAGTGCTGATAAAAACATTGCCATTTGCATTTGCGGTTGAAATTGATCCATTGGTGTCATTAATATTTCCCATTGTAGTAGCGGCTGTAATATTACCTGATCCAGCCAATGAAATATCGCCAATGCTATTTACAACACCTAAAGTAGAACTTGAAACGCTTACATTTCCGTTTGCTTGAACAACCTGCGCAGACAACCCACCATTTAAAGTCACATTTTTCAATGAATTGACCGTTCCATAAGTGCCAGAACCAGTTAAGTTAACATTACCCAACGATGTTGTTACGGTGTTTTGACCTATTCCACTTCCAGAAATATTTACATCACCAGTTGCAAACAAATTATTGACACCAGAAAAGCCATTTGAAGTAACAGTTCCGTCTACTACTAATGAAGTAGGACTATTACTGTTTATAGAAATACCACCACTAAGAGAAATTCCACCTTTAATGTTTATGACGTTGTTTGCAGCTACAGCATTTGTTGATGATGAACCTGCCACTGAGAAGACCACTTGAACAACTGAAACAGATCCCTTTTGAACATTCTTATTGTCCAAAGAACATGATGAGTTTGTTGTATCGCTGCATCCAACAATATTGACGGTTATTAGCTTGTTCGTGCTATCCACACTATTGACAATTGCTGAAACGCCATTCATGTTTCCGTTGAATGGAATGGCATAGCCCACAGGCAATTGAATTGCCGTAGAAGCACCAAGTCCAAACATGACTTGTCTTACAGCCTCTGCGCCAGTCCACGCACGAGCCTGGGCTTGTACCAATTCATGCTCTGCAACCGAATTATTTTGAGAGCCTTTCAATTCGTATGTTGATGCAGCGAAAATTACCAGTGAGGCAAAACTGATAAGCATGACCAACAATATTGTTGCTATCCCTTTCTCTTTCTTATTTTTGTTTTTCATAAAACCATCCTAATAATTCAATAAGCAATATCCCTGAACATTACTTGTTCCGTTTAAAGTTGAATGCAACTTAAATGTTACGCCGCTATTCGTCACACCACTTGTTGAAAGCAAACCAAATGGAGAACAACTAGCCTGAGTGAACATTTCAAAAGTCAAGGCACTTCCAATCACGTTGTCATTAACTATTTGACTAACACTCCAAGCACCACCAGTATTTATCACCTGACAATTACTCTGATTAATATAGAGCACGCCTCCAGTAACCTGATTTGAATAAAATCCTTTACATTGAAAATTGTCAGCACCATTAAATTTATCGTCCTCTGTCCAGATGACTAGATTTCCTGTTGAAGAAACTGGACCGATGGTGAGTTTTGAAGCGTTAGAAATTACTCCATTCACCATAACTGCATTAGTATACAGTTGAATATTTGTATTCAATGCTGGTGTAATTCCAAAACCTGCACTTTGTACTTTTAAGCCAATGATTGTTAGGGCGCTTGTTACCTGACTATATGCTTTTGATGTTTGAACTAACCCGTTCTTACCATAAGCAATCTTTGTCTGACTTTTGAAAATCATTAACATAGTTGCAATCACTATCAATGAAATAACCAAACCAATCAATATTTCTATTAAGGTAAATCCGTTTCTTTTCGCTTTTAAAGAGTTCATCTAGTACCATCCTAATTGCCGACAACAAACGGATACTTTTGACCCAACATTCCAGATTGACTTGAATAGACATACTGTATTTTTGGAACTGAGACAGCAACGGATGTACCATTCACATTGACATTAAATGACTGAATGCTGCAAGTTATTGTTTCAGAAAAATTCTGATTACCCACTGTGACTTGCTGAGTGAAAGAACTATTACCGTTAGATGGGCATGTGGAAGAAATGCCATTCATACTGACGTCTTGCTTCATCCTATTGGAAACCAAGATCAATGCATTGTTATCCCTTTGAGTCTTAACCATTTTCACAAATACATAGGTCAATCCTGTTCCAAGAATTCCCATGATTAGAATTCCAACAATTGCTTCTAGCAACATTACCCCTGACTCTCTTTTATATTGAACCTTGCACATTTTTATTGCCTCTAGAAATCGTATAGCTCATCGCATTTGAGCAAGTTGTTGTTTGTGTTGCTATCCCTGTGTTGTCATACGCGACACACCCATACTGGCTATTTCCAATGTTTACCGTTGCAGTCAAGCTATCTATCCAGGTGTAAGAACCAGCGCAGCTAATAGCAGTCACTGAACCAGGTACAACACATACGGCATTGGGCGTCACCACAAAACTAGAGCCTATTGAACTTCCTAGCTTGTTTCTCAATGACAAGGCTCTAGCGAGCTTTACACCTGTTTGCATTGAAAGATTGGCTTTTTTTGTCAATGAATCATCTATCCAGTTTTTGCCAATTTGAGTTGTTTGAACAGCCAACGTGACCACAACTGCCATTGCAACCACTAGTTCTATTAAGGTGAATCCGTTCTTTTGGTTTACCATGAAGTCACCACGCAGTTAGAACTAATCGTTTTATTGTTGCTTTGATCCATAGTTAAGGTGCAATTAGACAATGCACCTGACAAACCCTGACCTGTTATCGTGTATCCGGTAGTGCTTGAAATTACTGTGTAGTTGAAATTTGATTGCGCTGGACTCCAATTGCTTCCAAATAGGCTGATTGTCTGAGCCGTTGTTGTTGTTGTCGCTGATGGATAGCTAAGTTGACTTTGATAGGAGTTCTCTAAATTCAAACTAATTGTTTGAATATCACCCTCAGCCCCTCTTACAGCGGACTTATTGACATAGTTCTGATATGTGGGTAATGCAATCATGGTAATGATCGCAACCACTGCTACAACTATTAGAAGCTCAATTAGTGTAAATCCATTTCTTTTCATGCGCCATTTCCCATAAATCAATCTACCCATATATCACTTTCAACCAACCTGCTTGTATCCATCTCTTCATTCAAGAAGTCAGTATCTTTTAGATTCATTACATTTTTGAATTTGTAATTTGCTTCATTTAATGAAGTCAAAACTGGAAGCAATACATTTAACAATGTTGTAATTGACTTTTCAATCTCGCTCATAACCTTATGGTCTTGTTGATATTCAACAAGTGAAGCTCTAATATCCATTAGATTTTTTAGAACAATGACATCATCTTTAATTTCTTCAAAACTTACGTAATTTTTCATATATCACCTTTCTTTAATGATGATATATATTTAACACGTATTTACACATTGTCAACAAAGCAGTATTTGACTGTCGTTAGACAATAGGATTTACGATTGGAATTAAGAATTTAGAATTCCGAAATTCGGAATATGCATTCCTGAATATGGAACACTTATTCCTGAATATAGAAGAGAGATATTTGAAGAAGTTTCTGTGTCTAGACAGATCTAGTTGGTCTACTGACTTCAGGATTGAACTTCTTTCTCAATGACAACATCTTGTTCACCACTGATACGGAAGGCTTCTGAGCAGCGCGAAACTCTTCTTCAGTGTGTTGCACACCATGTAGGTACCAATCGTTAGTACCGTCAGAACCGACCACAGCAGGACCGTCTTCGCAATGAAGCTGTCCATGTAGGTACCAAGCCTTAGCACCGCCAGTGGTAACGACCGCTGGACCTCCTACACGGTGCAACTGTCCATTGAGATACCAAGCAGAGCTATCTTCTGAATAGACGATAGCCGGACCATCCTCACGGTGTCGCTGGCCGTTTTTCCACCACTCCTTCGCGCCATCTGCCCATTCCAAAGCCGGACCACCAGAGCGATGAAGCGCACCGTTCAAATACCAGGAGATCGCCCAACCAGGTTCAACTGAGTAAGCGCGCCATGAACCACAGGTATTCAAGGCAAGGGAATTGGCGATATTTCTGGTAGGCGCAGATTCCATGGCAGAAGCGCCTCAACTTCTTCAACCGTCTTTGCTGCCGGCAATTCACGCAACACCCGGCGCAGCCACGCATACGGTTCCACACCGTTGGCCTTGCAGGTTTCCACCAACGAATAGATGACGGCGCTGGAGTGTGCGCCCGCCGGCGTGTCACTGAACATCCACGACTTCCTGCCAATAACAAATGGGCGAATGCTGTTCTCAGCCCGATTGTTATCAACGGGCAGGTCGTGGCGCTCGGTGTAACGCGTAAGCAGGGGCCATAAATTCTGCATGTACGCCAAGGCGGTGCCCAGGGCGCTCTTGGGCGTGACCAGCGGCAGTGTTTTGAGCATCCAGGCATGGATCTCTGCGAGTGCTTTCACGCTTTGGCTTTGCCGTGCCTCATGCCGGTCCTCGGGCGAGGCGGCCTTGAACTCGCGCTCAATACGGTACAACTTGCCAATGAGCGCAACCGCCTCATCAGCTTTGCCCCGTTTGCCCTTGGGCTGCACCCGCACAGCATCCACAAAGTACCTGCGCACATGCGCCCAGCAAGCCAAACGCTCAACACCGGTAGTTTTCGCAATGTCGTTGTAGCCGCCATAGCCGTCGGTCATCAAATAGCCCTTGAACCCCTCCAGCAGACGCGTGGGCACCGCCGCACTGCGGCCTGGGTCGTAGTCAAACAGGACCACCGGCTTGTCCGGCGGTCCACCGGACTGCACCCACATGTAACTCTTGGTGGTGGCAGCCCTGCCGGGCTCCTTGAGCACCTGCACTCCCGTCTCGTCCATGTGGATGAGGGAATAGTCCAGCAGGATGTCACGCATCAGGTTGTGCAGGGGCTGCAGCAATTTGCTACCGGCAATGACCCAGCGCGCCAGGGTTTGGCTGGGCACGGGTGCGTTGTGGCGCACCAGCACTTTGCCGAAACGTGTGAGCGGCAGGCCATCGACAAACTTGACTGTGTACAGCATGGCCAGGAAGTCCGCGCTGGCATTGCTTTTTGGCAAAGGCTGCGCTGGCAGTGGGGCAGTCACGGGTGCATGCTGACTACCAGGGCAGCCATAGCGATTGCGGATGTTGCGGATCACGCGCACTTGCATGGGCACGATGTCGAGTTGTTCGCTGATGTCCTGACCAATTAACACCATGGGGGTGCCGCAAGCGCAGGTGCGATCAGCCTCAGGCACGTCGTGCAGGACATCCACCCGTGGCAGGCCCGCAGCCAGGCGCGCGCGTTTGCCACGTGCGGGCTTGGAGGCGGCTTTGGCGGTGTCGGCAGTGGCGTCGGATGTACCCTGTGCGTCTTCTGCGGCAATGGCTGCCGTATCGTGTTCGTCGGTGCTGGACTGGGCGAGGACTTCGGCTTCGTCAAACAAGCGACTTTGGGCGGAGGTCTGTTCAGAACTGGTGCCAAACATGCGCTGGCGCGCCAATGCGGCTTGCTCCAACATGCGGATGACGTAAGCCTGTGCCTCGTCACGTACAGTCTGTACCTCAATACGGGCGGCCTGTACTTCGTCGCGAATAATCTGCATCTCTGCGTGCATTATTTGCGCTTCTTGGTGCAACGTATGCACGACCTTTTGCTGGGCCACAATGAGCGCCTGCAGAGCACCAATATCGTGTGGCAAAACGCTCGGCAACCGGTACGTTTTTGAAGCCTCTTCAAACGCCTTCTCCAGAGGGGAAATAGGTGTTTTAAGGGCATCAAACGGCATGCTGTATTTTACCAAATTGGCCTATGAAACGGCCTCGAAACTCAGTGTCTTATGGGGTTTATTTTTCCACAAATCGAAGCCTTCGAGCAGCCAGCCGAACTCCTGCAAACTGATGGTTCTGGTGAGCTCGTTGGCGTCCTTTGGCCAGACGAATTTGTCGCGCTCCAGGCGCTTTTGCCACAGGCAGAAGCCGTTGCGATGCCAGTACAGCGCCTTGATCTTGTTGCGCGATCGATTGGTAAAAACGTACAGAGCGCTGGCAAACGGGCTCAAGCCCAGTTCCAGCTCCACGAACACAGAAAGACCATCTATGCCCTTTCTGAAATCAATGGGTTGGCGACACAGGTAGACCTGATCGAGGGTGCAGCCTGGGTGCATCAGTGCAGCACTTGATTGGCACGACCCACGGCCACCAGCCATTGCGGATCCGGCAGTGCCGACATTTCCAAGCGCAGACCACCGGTGAATACCAGCGTGCAACACCACGATGGCGCCAAGGTGGCGGGCAGCGCATCGTTGACCCGCAGGGCGACAAATTTGCTTTGGGTCTTGGGTGTGGCCACCGGTGCCGATGTTGATATCGATGGGGTCGCAGACTCCGACAACAGCTTGCTTCGCCAGAAATAAAGGCTCGGCAGTGAAAGCCCGTGCTGCTTGGCGTAGGCGCTGGTGGCGCCCCCCTGCGCAATGATGGCCGCCAAGTGATTTGACCAATAGTTTCGCGCGTTCTGCATGCTCTTTTCTCCATCATGTTTCGATGGATTGAGCTTGTCTATTTCAGCGCACGGAAACAAGTCTGGGGTTTATGGTGCGCTTACGTTCAACTGAAGCTGGACCATCTTCACGATGTAGCACGTCGTTGAAATACCAAAATTCACCACCCTCTTCCATGTATTTTCCATTTTTCATTTCAATCTCCCTTGAACTTCTAATTAAATATTAGAGGAAATGAAAAATTTATCAATAGAAGCAATCAACCCAACGTTAAACGTTTATCAAAGACGTTTTAATGGCTGTACGAATTTATTCATAAATTCTACAATTCAAACCATCATACAGCGACGAAATAAATTGAATTACCCACCAACAGCCTGAAAGTGCGGAAGTACTTGAAAGGAGGGTTTGAAAATATGACTTAAACAAATTTAACTTAAAGGAATTATCATGTCTAAAACAAAAATTAACTCTTTCATCGAATTCGATGACGCATTCAACAACTTTCCCAACACCGAAGATGGGAAGACATTTATTGAAATGGCGAACAAGCTTTGCGAAGGAACAACCATTCAAAAAATCTCTCTATATCTTAGCTTTTACAAATATGTGGATATTGTTGAAACCACAAAGGCACTAACAGGTTTGACCAGCTTAAGCGATAAATTAATCGGAAACGTTTTCGAAGACACGACCAATTTTGTCAACAAGCATTTCTCAGAACTTTTCTCACAATTAAGCAATGAGCAAATTTCTACTTTGTTGAGTCTCTTTACAACAACAAGCGCTAACAAATAAGGAGGAATATATGAAAAATATCGCTAAAAACACATCCTGCCTTAATTACTGCATTAGTGGTATGGGAGAACGAATTTTCACATTTGCGAATACAGATGAAGGAAAGAAATTACTTGAAGCATGCAAGATGTTGCAAAGTGAAAATGACAAACGGATTCAAGAAGTTTTAATTGCTTACAACAGCTACTTTATGGTTCAAGGTGCTGTGACAGCTTTGAAACTTCCAAAGACGCAAGAATCAGTTATCAACTTCATGATGTCAGAAGCCTTCACAAAATTGCACAATGAAGTAGTTGATGCAATTCAAGAAAACTTCCAATATTTGATGAATCGCTTGAGTTCAAAGCAAAAGAAAAGACTTGAAGCATTGTTTGCATAAAAGAAAGGCACCCAGTTGGGTGCTTTTTTATTCTTGAAGGGAATTTTCTCGCGCATCAGGATAAAAAAACTAATCAAAAGACTGGTTTTTTACATCACACTATCAAACCATGAATAACAATTTGAGAAATGAGAATGCGTGACTTCTCAATCATAATATTTCAAATATTAAAGTCAAGATACATGCTGCAAATAAAAAAACACTCGCTAGAGTGTTTTCCTATTAAGCAACTATGATTAAGCTGTTGTGCAAGATGCAGGAACGTAAGCAGATTTAACTTTAGTTCCGTCTGGAGCACATCCCCAGTGAATATTTCCTGATGCATCAGGCAATGGAGTTAGAACCAATGTTCCACCTGTGATTGCGGTATTTGCACCAGCACCGTAAGAAACAGTTATTACACCTGCTGCAACTGAAATTGCATTTGTATATTTACCAGTTGGTGATGCTGTGATTCCTAATGCTGCTAATGAAGTAGCTAAAACACCTGTTTGTGCATAGTTTTCTGCGATTGCAGTTTGAATACCACCAGATAAAGTGAATCCCTCTGCTACTTGCGCACGAATTGTATAGTTTTGATATGCTGGTAAAGCAACTGCTGCCAAGATACCTACGATTGCTACGGTAATCATCAACTCAATAAGTGTGAAACCCTTTTGTATAGACTGTCTGTTAATTTTCATTTTTTCCCCTTTTTATTATTGTTGTATATTCATTGAATCACAAAGAAATGAAATGTCAACACGTATAAGAAAATCGCAATTCCGCTTCAATCAGAACTCAAAAAACTCAGCGACTCAATTTCAAGAATAATTTCATCAAACGTCTTAAATGAAAAGAAGCTTTTCAGATCAATAGACGCCAATCCTTTTTTCGTAGCTACTTCAAGATACGCTCTATACGCCATGTTTCTGTAGTAAATATCTGAGCTATTGGAAATTCTAATTTTACATATTTGAAGCAAGCGAATATTTGCATTCTCATCTTTGGTTCTTAAAGTTAACGCCGCATT
>Ga0364866_11094_pt2 | contig 10697 bp, 8 predicted proteins | sample ExccelAu500001D3_3_FD_206913 | JGI IMG/M metagenome (GOLD analysis project Ga0364866, IMG submission 206913) | Enriched cells from Trout Bog Lake Hypolimnion, Wisconsin, USA - BchlTB.Aug13.5000.01.D3 | ecosystem: Environmental > Aquatic > Freshwater > Lake > Hypolimnion/Profundal zone | place: USA... | reverse complement strand
TTTAATGGATTGGCGCCGACACCGCGACCGAGACTAAAGCTTTTCGATCAAATATGCAGCGTTGCGTTAAAAACCCGGCGGGGAGCAGCGCTCCATGTTTTCTGTCAATGCTCTAAGACGAGCCGGCCGAAGCCACCATTCGCGGGTGCCTCCGCTCGAAAATGGAAGCACCCCGAACCGGTGGAAACCGGTGGTCGGCAGAAAACCGACTTTGAATTCAAATGGGCGAACGGGCATACCCGCCCGCAACCGCGGGGGGGTGTGCCGTTTAAAGTATCTGTATCTTATACTGTTATTGCCAAGTGGGGGATTGGCGGCGGAAGCCGGGCAGACGATTTTGATATTTGGGCCATCCAAGGGCGACCAGGCAAAACAATCCTCCGCCCAGCAAGGCGAGCTTGGAGGGTTCAGGGACTGAGGTCACAACAAATTCCGCATTGGGTGAGCTGCCTGAAAAATTGATGGTTCCGGGATAAGCCACTGAATCGCCAATGGGAAAACCCTGCGCATTGCCGGCCAGGGTGGCGGGCGTGTCGATAGAAACAAAGGTAAATATGGCGGACTGGCCCGGGGCGAGGGCGTCCGTGGAATTGCCCTGATATTTGATGGAATCACCCACAACTGAGGCAGCCCAACCGGAGGTGCCGCCGGACGCGCTGGACGGCATGGTGGGCAGAAAGAAATGGCCAGGAATCCACGCATACCAGAATCCTTCGATGGCAGTCGTGGCGGAAATTCCGTTGTTCAGGGTCAAGGTGTAATCATAGGTGTTTCCGGAACCCGGCACACCCGCCAGGGTGGCGCTGGGGATAATGCCCTGGGCTTGGGTGGAAACCATCGAGGCTGCAGCCGTGGCCCCAAGGGCAAGGAAAACGCGAAGTGAATGCAAGGAATGAGTCTTATTCATTTTTTAAATTTGGTTTGGTTGTTTTTTTACCAAAATACAATGGTGAGAGAGTCGACATGGTGAAAGGTTCCAGAAAAATTTGCATGCCATGCGAAAGCAAACCGGAGCCGGCAGGATGCAAGGCCAGCTCGCGGCGAGGACACCCGCCCACGGAATTTAGTAAAAACCTTCCGGCAAGTCCGAAGGCTTCACCAGTGCGAAAGTGAAATACTCGCCATCATGTCTTACGTCGGCATCGGGGGGAATCTCGGTTTCGGCCATGGCCCCGCGGCCACCGGCAGGCGGGCCCATGGGAGGCGGCCCATTGCCGTCCGGTGCGCCGCCTGGTCCAAATCCGTCCCCCGGCCCGCCGGGAGGAAACTGGTCACCGCTGGGAGGCGGGCCAAAGGGCATCTGCATTCCGGCGTTTTGCCGCAGGAAAAAGACCTGGTCGAACTTCTGCCAGTCGTCCGGTTTGAGCGCGTCAACATGCGCAATGTGGGTGTGGAGGTACCACGCGGTCCACCATTCCAGACCGTGACGGGCCACGACCAAGGTTTTTTGCGGGCTGGTAATGATTGAGTGTAGGGAATTTAATTCCGCTGCCGACGCCAGGGTAATGGTGGGGCGTCCACCGCCAGGGAGGCGAAGTGCGCCCGTGCCAACCATCGCGATGGCGATCAGGGCCATAAGGGCGTTGCGGGTTTTTGACCACCGCAGTTGGGTCAAGGCGAACGCCGAGGCAATCACCGCCGGGATCACCGCAATCAGACCGAAGCGCTGGACCTTGTCACCCGTCACCCAGGGCCCACCCAGCGCCATCACCGTTAGCGCAGAGGCGCCTACCACGGCGATATCGCCAGGGGAAAGAGTTTTGCGCCGAAGCCACAGCGCCCCGATAGCACTTGCGCCAACGAGCAGAAAGAGTGAACCAGCGGCATAGTTGAGCCGGCCGAACATCGGTGATCCGCCGGGGCCGCCGGCCGGGCCGGGGCCAGGCGGGCGGGGATCCGCGGCGGAAGTTTGCCCAAATGGTGGTGGAGGAAATTGATTGGCAGGTTGTTTGCCATGTTCATTGCCAATGAAGGCCAGCGGATGCGCGATGGCGGTGGCGAGACGATGCACCCGGGCGGGATCGTATTTCCACAACACTAATCCGGCGGCCAAGCCACAGGCCGCCACCCCGACCAGGAGCCAGGGAATCATTTTGCGGCGGATGGAGATGTCGCCCAGCCAGAGGTAGATGGTGGTGGCCAGTCCGGCCAGCACCAGGACCCACCCAAACACACCAATGTGGGTGAGTCCCACCAACCCCAGCAGAAACACCGAAAGCGCGGCGTTTTTGGCCGTGGGCATTTCAAACCACCGATGCAACTGGCAGAGCAACGCGGCCAGCCAGACAAGGCCCAGGGAATTTTTCTGGAAGTCACCGACCATCGTGAGGGCCGGCCCGCCGCAGGCCACGGCCAGGGCCGCGCCGATGGGCAGCCAAAGTCCCGCACCCGCTCGCAACGCCCAGCGACGCACCAGGACAAACACCGGGACCGCTGCCAGCGAAGGGAGAATGGAATCCTCCAATTTGACGGCCAGCAGGATGCAGGATTCCAGGGACGCGTGGGATAGCAGATGGAGCAGTTTTGCGATTCCGGCGTCGATCCAGAAGGTCAGTGGCAGGTCGGTGATTCCAAGTTTGCCCGACTCGATGAGAGCCCGGGTTTGAACCAGGTAGTAGGCCCCATTGATGCCTGGCACCAGCGGGGTGCTGAAGTGCAACCACGCGCGTTCGATGATCGCGGCTATCACAACGAGAGCACACGCGAGGGCAGTGGCGTTCGTGCCGGCCGATTTGGATTCTATTGGACTGGACAATTGCTCATTCATTTAACCGGCATCATAGGCAGCTTAATCTTAAGCTGGCATGAAGCCCCGTGGCAAACTGGCCAAGCCAAGCCGGGTTACAAAGTCCAGGGGCAGTGGCCGGCTGCAACCGGGCCAATGCGGTTAAAGCAAATGGCCCATTTTCTCGCGCTTGGTCTTCAAGTATTTGGCATTGTGCGGGTTCGGACTAATCTTGATGGGCACTTGCTGCGTGATTTTCAGCCCGTAACCTTCCAACCCGACCAACTTTTTAGGGTTGTTGGTGAGGAGCCGGAGGGTTTTGATCCCCAGGTCCACCAGGATTTGCGCACCCAAGCCGTATTCGCGCAGGTCCATGCCGTAGCCCAGTTTTTCGTTGGCTTCCACGGTGTCGTAACCCTCTTCCTGCAATTTATAGGCTTTGATTTTGGGTGCCAGACCGATGCCCCGGCCTTCCTGCCGCATATAGACAATGACGCCCCGGCCTGCCTCAGCCACCTGACGCATGGCCTGATGGAGTTGGGGACCGCAGTCGCAGCGGCGGGAACCAAACACATCCCCCGTGAGGCATTCGCTGTGAACGCGCACGAGCACATTCTTTTGCCCGGCGACGTCGCCCCGGATCAGGGCCAGATGGTGGTGGCCATCGAGTTTGGAGCGATATAGAGCCAGTTCAAAATCCCCGTAATCGGTGGGCATCCGGACCGTTTCCACGCGTTCCACCAGTTTTTCCCGGGTGCGGCGGTACTCAATCAAATCAGCGATGGTGGCAATGCGCAGCTTGTGCTTTTTGGCAAATTTCAGCAACTCTGGCAGTCGGGCCATGGTGCCGTCGTCATTCATGATCTCGCAGATCACGCCCACGGGGCGGCAGCCCGCGAGAACGCTTAGATCCACCGCCGCCTCGGTGTGGCCGGAACGCTGTAGTACGCCGCCGGGACGGGCGCGCAATGGAAACACATGGCCCGGGGCCACAAGGTCGTCGGCCTTGGCCGAGGGGTTGGCCATGATTTGGATGGTTTGGGCGCGGTCGGCGGCGCTAATCCCGCTGCTGATGCCCTTGGCGGCATCCACGCTGACCTGAAAATCGGTGCGAAAACTCTCGCGGTTGTCCTTCACCATGCTGGCTATGCCGAGTTGCTCCAGGCGTTCGCCGGTGGTGGGCACGCAGATCAGTCCCCGGCCCAGCCTGGCCATGAAGTTGACACTCGCCGGCTTAATAAATTGGGCGGCCATCACCAAGTCGCCCTCGTTTTCGCGGTCCTCATCATCCACGACAATGACCATTTTGCCCCGGCGGAGGTCGCCAATGACCGACTCAATGCTATCAAACAGTTTTTTCATCGAACGCCAAGAGGCTAACCCGCCTCGACCCAAAAGTCACCCACTTCCAATCAGGCTTCCAACCGGGTGACTGCCCACCCGCTTTAAATTGCCAATGCCAAATTCACTCACCAGCCTCAAAATCGTGGCTTGAAGGTTGGATTTTGAATATTGGAGTTTCCGCCTTTGGCGTCCCCTCATCGGGCCAAAATAACTTTACAAGTTCCACTGCCTGCGGAATGATAATTTAGTCATCCGTTTTTTCCATTATGTTGTATTTTGCGCGCGGTTCCTCCGTTGACCAGCAGTCGCCGGACGATTTGCGCCAGGGCTTGTTTGCTGCCCTGGAGCGGCTTGGACCGCGCAAAAAAGTGCTGGTGGTGCCGCCGGATTTCACCCGTTTTCATTCCCAGGCTGGGACCCTCACCCGGCTGGCTTATGACTTTTATGGCCCCGCTTTGACAGACATTTTGCCCGCGCTCGGCACGCATTCCCCGATGACGGCAGCCCAATTGGACGAAATGTTTCCTGGGGTGCCGCACGAGTTGTTCCGCGTTCACAACTGGCGCACCGGCGTGACCACCGTCGGAGATGTTCCAGCGGCGTTTGTCAGCGAAGTTTCGGGCGGTTCGGTGGATTTCCCCTGGCCGGCGCAACTGGCCAATTTAATCTGGTCCGGCGGCCACGACCTGATTTTGTCGATCGGCCAGGTGGTCCCGCATGAGGTCATTGGCATGGCCAATTACAACAAGAACATCTTTGTGGGCACGGGCGGCGCGGAAAGCATCAATAAAAGTCATTATGTCGGCGCGGTCTACGGCATGGAACGCATGATGGGCCGGTCGGACACCCCGGTTCGCCGCATCCTCAATTACGCGTCAAAACATTTCACCAGGCACCTGCCCATTGTGTATGTCCACACCGTGGTGGGCCGCGGCGGGGATGGTAATCTGGTGGTGCGCGGATTGTACGTGAGCGACGATGTCTCAGGCTTTGATCTGGCCGCCAAACTGTCGCTGGAAGTGAATTTTGAAATACTCGAAGCCCCGCTTAAAAAAGTGGTCGTTTATCTGGATCCGGCGGAATTCAAAAGCACCTGGCTGGGCAACAAGAGCATTTATCGTACGCGCATGGCCATGGCCGACGGCGGCGAATTGGTCGTGCTGGCCCCCGGATTGAAGGAATTTGGCGAGGATGCCGAAATTGACCGGTTGATTCGCAAATACGGTTATTGCGGCACCCCGGCGGCACTGGCCGCCGTGCGGGCCAATGCCGAGTTGCGCGACAATTTGAGCGCGGCGGCGCATTTGATCCACGGTTCCACCGAGGGCCGCTTCAAAGTCACTTACTGTCCCGGCCACCTCACCCGTGCGGAAATTGAAAGCGTCCACTTCCGCCATGCGGATTTGCCACTCATGACCCAGCGCTATCACCCCGACCTCCTTCAGGATGGCTGGAATACGTTGCCGGACGGCGAGGTAATTTATTACATTTCCAACCCCGCGCTGGGTTTGTGGGCTTGTCGCGGCCGGTTCCCAAATTAAGGACCCTCTTCATATATGAAAAAACCAGCTGAATTGTTTTCCCTCACCGGCAAGGTGGCCGTGGTGATTGGTGGCACCGGTGTGTTGTGCGGGACCATGGCCGAGGGGTTTGCCGCGGCGGGCGCGACGGTGGCCATAGTCGGACGGGATGCCGCCAAAGCGCAGGTGCGCTTGGAACAGATCACCGCGAACGGCGGCCAAGCGGCGTTTTTCGCCAGCGACACCACCTCCAAGTCCGGTCTGGAAACGCTGCTGGCCGAAGTCATCGCCAAATTCGGTCCGGTGGATGTGCTGGTCAATGGTGCAGGCGTCAATTCCCCCACGCCCTTTTTCGACATCACCGAGGCGGAATTCGACCAGATCATGACCGTCAATTTCAAGGGGGTTGTGCTCGGCTGCCAGGTTTTTGGCCGGCACATGGTGGAGCGCCGTTCCGGCAGCATCATCAACATCGGCTCGGCCTCGGGCCTCAAACCGCTTTCCAGGGTCTTTACCTACTCGGCTTCCAAGGCGGCCGTGCATAATCTCTCCAAAAACCTCGCCCGCGAATGGGCCACCTCGGGCGTGCGCGTAAACATCCTCGTGCCGGGCTTTTTCCCGGCCGAACAAAACCGCAAGGTGCTAAATCCCGAACGCATCGCCGCCATCATGGCGAAAACCCCCATGAAACGCTTTGGCGAGCCCCAGGAACTAATTGGGGCCGCCTTGCTGCTCGCCTCGGAGGCCGGCAGTTTCATTACCGGCGCCGAACTCGTGGTGGATGGTGGCTATGATGCGATGAGCATTTGAGGCAGCGTAAAGGGGCGCGGCAGTCATGCCGCTTCAATGTTGTCACCTGAACCCCTTTCGAAATTGCGGCGCCTCCCTTGCTGTCCTCCTTGAATTGCCGTGAGATTCCAGGCGATTACATTATAATATCTGCCATCAATCAAAAACCCGGTTTATCATTGAAACGCATTCAATAATATGGTCAGCGAGTTATCCCCAAAGTTGGCACTGATCAAATCCACCAGGCCGTCTCCATTCACATCCGCCGCCGCAACTGCTTGCGGAAATTTGCCAGCCAAAGAGGAAAGGGCCGTCACAAACTGGCCCGCTCCCGCATTAGTCATCACGGTGAGCGTGTTGTCCGCGTAATTGGCGCAAATGAGATCAATTTTGCCATCGCTGTTAACGTCCGCCGCGGTTACGGAAACTGGGTGCCGGCCGACCGTCAGCGTGGCCGCCAGCCCAAACTTGCTGTTGCCGGCGTTGGTTAGCACCGTAAGCGTGTTATAACCCGTATTGGCGCATATCAGGTCAATTTTGCCGTCTCCATTAACGTCGGCGGCGGTGAGCGCTTGGGGAGCCACCCCCACTGCCGCCGTGGAGGCGAAGGCAAAACCACCCCGGCCATTGTTGGTCAGGATGGTGAGCGAGTTATCATCCATGTTGGCACAGATCAAGTCCGGCCGACCGTCGCCGTTGACATCGGCGGCAATGACAGCGCTGGGGGCGTTGCCGACGACCGGCGTGGCGGCAGTAGTAAATGCGCCGTTTCCATTATTCGTGAGCACCGTCAGCGTATTGTCTGCAAAATTGGCGCAAATCAAATCCGGACTGCCATCCCCATTGACATCGGCGGTGGTTACGGACCTGGGATGATGGCCCGTTGCCGGTGAGGCGGCGATGGCGAAGTCCTGGCTGCCGTTGTTGGTAAGCACCGTTAGCGTGTTGTCCGCATAGTTGGCGCAAATGAGGTCCGTCAGTCCGTCACCATTTATGTCGGCGGCCGTTGCCGCCACGGGAAAGTTTCCCACCTTCGGGGACGAAGCGGGGTGAAAACCACCGCTGCCGTTATTGGTCAGAATGGTCAGGGTGTTATTGCCCCAAGTTGCGCAGATCAAAGCGGGCGGCCCACCGGCATTGAGGTTGGCGGCCAGAATGGACTGGGGCGAGGGGCCCACGCCCAAGGTGGAAGCCGGCAAAAAAGCCACCTCCTGGCCATGGGCCGGAGCCGACAGGATAATAATTGAGCCCCCCATCCAAAGGAGGAAAACCAGGGGTTTCATAATGTCAGGTTGTTTGCCTCTACGATTTCCACGTTAAGCGCCAAAGTTAATATTGAATCCGGTAAAAGGTTTGTGGCTGGTCCGGCTCGACTGTGATACTGTTGGAACTGGTGCCTACCGCGATGGTCGTCCAGGGACCGGTCAGACTGGTCCCTGCCTGCAAGCTGCCCCCGCAAAACCAAGTCAATTGCAGGCCGTTGGGTCCAAGTTGAGCCGATAGCGTTTGCGTTAACAGGGATTTGATTTGGTAAATCACTCCGGCATTCACACTTCCGCCCGGGTTTCCGGTCGAAGTGAAGTCTGCGAGGAACAGGGAGTCATGCGTGGACAACAAACCATCCAAATGGCCGATGGCGGGTTCGTCGTTGCTGATGATTTGAAAATAATTGGTGGCGGTCAGATCCACGTAGACAACCGGGTTCTCCTCGTTGGTGATTCCGGCCGAGCCCCATTTGCCGTGGAAGCCCACAAACAGGCCGTGGTTGAGCGGGGCCGGAAAGGCCGGGGGAGCGAACGCCATCTCATTGGGTCCCTCGCTTTCAGACCCGGTAAAAGGATCGGGCAGTGGTTCAAACGCAAGCAACGGCAGAACCCGGTCACCGCCAACCAGCCGGCCGGTCCGGTACTCCGTGTAGCTGGCAGGAAAGCCAAAATCCGGGACAGCTCGATTGGTAAGCCAGGCGGCGGGAATAGTATCCAGCACGTCCGCGCTCAATGGCTCATTGGCGTTGGTCAGTCCGTCCATCCCATTGTCATTGAAATACAAATCGCCCGTCACTGGATGGAAGGCCATCCCAGCGGCGTTCCGAAGCCCCTTCGCCACAAGGCTCAAATTGGAGGCGACAACGTTGGTGAGATTGTCGGTGAGGGTAATACTGTAAATAGTGGCCCCCTGCAGGGTGCCGTCAACCCCGGCGATCTGTGCGCTGCTCAGGCCTGCCGTGCGGGTGGTCTGGGCCAGGTTCTCGTCCGAACCGATTTGAAACAGCAGGTCGCAACTCCCGGGCTGGCCGGGAGTCGGCCGGACTGCCAGGGCGGAATTGCCATGCTCCCAGCTTCCCGGGGGATAATTAATGTTAATTGTGCCGACCAGGCTGAGCGGTGCCGCCGGCGTCGACCCTGACCGCAGCACCTCGATTGGCTGGCCTTGGCCGGTGACAAAAATCAGGTTGCCAAACATCCGCAACGCGGTCCGTGCATTTGGCAAGCCGTCATAAACCACGGTCCCCGGACCATCGGCCACCCCATCCTGGTTGGTATCAGTCAACCGAATGATTTGCCCGACCGCGTTCGCACGGTTGTAACTCGTGCCCTGGGTGACGGCCACCAGCAGCGAACCATCGGCGAGCTGGACCATGCCCACGGGAAAGCTCAGCCCGCTGGCAAACACCGTGATGCGGAAATCGTTTGTGTCAACGCCCGGACCTTGCAGCGAGAAAATGCCTGCTTGTGTGCCAGTAATTCCCAGTCCCCAAAGGGCGGTAAACGCCAGCACACTCGCAAACTTGTATTTGAGCAGGCGGAAAAATGATCGGGTGCTCACCTTAAAAGCAAATATTTTGCGAGTTAGCGGCCAAAGTCAATTTTATCCGGCATAGCGGCGGAATGTATGTAACGCCCACTCTCGTTCACAAATCCGTGATCGACTGATGTCTCGGCACCAGCACTTTCATACCCGTCCAGGCGATCAAATAGCTCACCGAGCATATGACAAACATGATGAGGTAGGCGGTTTGCGGTGTGGCTTTGTAAGTGTCCGTCAAAGTGCCGGCAATCAATTGCACAATCACCCCGCCCAGTCCGCCCGCCATCGCGCCAATGCCGGTCACCGACCCGACCGCGCGCTTGGGGAACATGTCGGATACCGTGGTGAAGAGATTGGCCGACCAAGCCTGGTGAGCCGCCGCGCCGATGCAAACCATCGCCACCGCGTAAAGCATCGCCCGGTCGCCAAAGCGGCTCACGTCCCCCAGATACTGGGTGGCCAGGACCGCCAGCGGACAAATGGCGATGAGGAGCATGGCCGTCATGCGCGCGCGGTATACCGGCATCCCCCGCTTCATCAGTGTCATCGGAATGCTGCCGCCGTAAATGCTGCCCATGATGGACACACCATAGACAATGAAGGTCGGCCACATGGTGTCATGGATTTTCATGTGGAATTGTTTCACCAGATAATCCGGCAGCCAAAAGAGATAAAACCACCACACCCCGTCAGTCATCAACTTGCCAACAAAAAACGCCCAGGTCTGGCGATGTCCCAGGAGCCCCCGGCTGCCCGGCGGTCCAAATTTACCCGTGCCGGCCAGGCTGCCCCCCGTGCCGGCCGCGACCATGGCAAGAAGGGCCAGGGCCACCGCGACCAGATAAACTTTGTTTTCAAACCCCAGTGCGATCACGGAACCAAAAGCCGCCAGCACCGGCACGGCATAGCTCAGGGCCAGCCAGCCGGATCGCCCGGCGTCATGCCAGCGGCGCGCATGCAGCGCCAGGCTGGCCGCTAGCGCCACCACCACCGTCAGGGCGAAGAAGACCAGTGAGGGCGTGTTTTGCAGGACATGCGGCCCCACAATTTTGGCGAGGATGAAATAAATGAACACACACAGCAGGTGAATCATGATCGTCACCCCCCAAAATCCGGATCGTGGAATTCGCCCGGCAAAACTGAACAAACTCGCGGAGATCTTTTTGGCGGATTTATCCTCCGGTCCGGTCTCGTCCCGGTCGCTGTGAATATGATCGTATTCGGCTTGGGACAGCCATCGGTTTTTATCCGGCGTGTCGTAAAGCCAGAACCAGAAAATCAACCAGATGAAACCGGCGGCCCCGGTTAAAATAAAGGCCATTTTCCAGCCTTTTTCGGAGCCGTAATAAGTTAGGCACCAGGGTACAAACAAAGCGGCGATCATCGCCCCACAATTGGCGCCACTGTTGAATATCCCCGTGGCCAGCGCCCGTTCGCGCTTGGGAAACCATTCCGCCACCGTCTTGATCGAGGCCGGGAAGTTACCCGCCTCGCCAATCCCGAAAAGGCTG
>Ga0364866_11120_pt1 | contig 10703 bp, 11 predicted proteins | sample ExccelAu500001D3_3_FD_206913 | JGI IMG/M metagenome (GOLD analysis project Ga0364866, IMG submission 206913) | Enriched cells from Trout Bog Lake Hypolimnion, Wisconsin, USA - BchlTB.Aug13.5000.01.D3 | ecosystem: Environmental > Aquatic > Freshwater > Lake > Hypolimnion/Profundal zone | place... | reverse complement strand
CTCCAGAATTATTAAGGGTTAGGGTTACCAAAACTTTTGTCTCCCTGAGATCTCGTTACATGTCTGCTAGACGTAAACAATCTTTGAAGGAATCCTTTTCTGATGCCGCTTATCATCGGTCTGTCGCTCGATTTGTTAAGCTTCATAGTACTGATGAGTTTGACCTCCCACATATATTGGTATCGCGTGAACAGGAGATGATGCTTGTTTGCGCAGATCCATGGCCTCTCATGCTTTCTACTTCGCGGCGGAATGGTGATTTTATTTGTCCTAATTGGTACACGTTCTACGCGGGGTACAATCAGTTGTCTAGCACGAAGGCGCGTTTGTTGGAGCTTCAGGACTTGCAGGAGTTAATCTTTAGGGCCATATATCATGAAGAAATTACCTTTGTGGAATGGACTCCACCTGTCTCATCACACTGATAAGACTTGCCATCTCGTTGTGAATGCTTCTCACGCGCATCTCTTTATCCATTGCTTCTCGTTTTAGTTCTGCGTACTCGCATCGTATGTGGCACATAAACTGGTCGTGACAAACATATTTTGTTCCTTTTCCCTTGTTTCCGGTGTGTTTAACTAGTGCCCAGCTCCCGTTTTGCACGCCACATTGTACGCAAACACGTTTGCCGTTCTTGATCCGTCCTTGTTGCATGCGAACTTCATATTTTTCCGTCCAGTCGCCATCTCCGCTAGATGCCAAGGCGTGTATATATTGTTGCCAGACTTCGAAGGTCCAGTCCTGCTCTTCTCGCTCCTTGCGTTTCCTACGAAGATAGGCATCCCAATCGTTGCCGATTTGTTCTTCGGCTTTCAAACGGTTTACTTTGTCGGTGTTCTCGCCCATGACCTCAGGTTAAAGACAAACTACACCCCAATTTTTTAATTTTTTACAAAAGTGCAGCTCGGCCCTTAGGGTCAAACGTTAGATCTAAATGTCCAGCTGTATTAATATATGTGACCTCTTGTATGACTCCCCATGTTTCTCCCCATCCTATTGCGTACGCTACTATTGCCATGGTATCACCTGTTTTCAATTGTACTTGCAAGTCTTTTTTACAACCCTTCCATTCTATGGTAGGGGTTTGTTCGTTTATAAAGCCAACCTTCTGAGCCAAGATGTACTTGTTTGATCCTTGCAAGACTGTTGGCCATACTCTACTAGCGGATGATCCCACGGGTGGGAATCCCACTCCACCAAGATAGCTTTGGTATTGACCTATGTCCGACCAGAGTGCCATATTAAGGAAGACGTTAGCGAATCTGTCTGGTTCGTTAGCGGTTACGCTTGTTACGTCCGCAGCTTCTAGACCTATAATTAACATATGAACCAGCATACTTCTCTTAGTTGCAGGTTGTGCTAACACTATGATCTGTTTTATAGCTATAGTTGGCGCACTATTAGTCATTGTTCCAGTTTCTACTCCTGGCGTGTTTGTAACTGTTCCACTAATGCTATTAGGACTTGTTCCAGGTACTAAGTTACTGTCTGTTTCAGCTACAGTACCGACTATAGCTGTTGTAGTGCGTGTACCCGTAGTAGTCGTGCTACTAAACGTACTACCATTATCATTTAGAGCTGCTTGTGAAAGGTCTTTTATGAGGTTTCCGAAACTCATAGACATATGCCATTCTGCTTCCAACAGGTATGTTGGACTCAGGTTTACCTGAGCTGGCCATTGATTAGGGTCTACTCCCATTCCTGTATTTGGTATAGGTGGATACGTAGTAGCTGATGATGGTAGAGGTGACTCTATGCCGTTATAAACGTTGAATACATAGAATGCTGTTGCTCCCGGAGGGAAAGCTCCCGTGCCGGTTATACATTTATCTTGTCCACCAAAAATTACTTTAGAAGAGCTTCCTGCTCTAGTACGGCTAAACCATTCTCTGGTACCCATATCTAGTCTCGGGACACTTGAAAGTTTAAGCTACTTCTATGATGATTGACCCTAACCCCTAGTCCAATTTTTTTTTAGCTGAAATTTTTAGGGTTAACCCTAATGCGACACTTTGTTTTACTTTGGCCCCCTGCGGTCTATAAAACCATTTGCCTACCGTGCCTACCTCTCTGTAGAATTGCCTACTCAAAAAAAAGGCGGGCGCACATTGAACTTGGTAAGCCCGCCTTTTTTGCCTACCGTGCCTACCTTTTGGTTGACTTTTAGTTTGTTCCGCAAGGCTTATTTACATGGCGTAGGCTCTCTTTTGGGCTCGCCTTTTCTCTTATATGCCTTACTTTGTGTTTGAAGGCCGTTTGTGTTATCTTGATCCATTCAATAATTTTATTCGTTATTCTCTTGACGGTGTAACTTATTATTGCACAGTAACTATTGTGTATACGGCGTCTAATACTCGTCGTTTCAATTGATTGTGTAGCTGTTGCCAACGGTTCTAGTTGATGTCAACTGTTGATGCGGCGCCACAATCCTTTCCTAGTCGACGAGGTGGACGAGGAGGCTCCCTCTCAGCGCCGCCGTCGCCTCACTACACCAACTCCTCCTGGATCTCCCCCCCCGCCTCTCTCGTCCGCTCCTCCCCGAGGTCGGCCTCCCAGAAATGCTTCGGCAAATGGAGCTATGCCGCCCGTCCTACCTCAGCGGCCAAAGGCAACTGTAACAAAGGCTGCTGCCCAGATTCTCAATGCTCACATACCGACATTGCTATCCGACTCCTCTGCACGGATGACGTTCGTGACCCTTATATTTCCCATCAATGCGACCAAAGAGGAGAATTGGAGCAAGGTTATTTCTGTACTCCCTCGTCTGGAGGCGCTCGTAATGGCAATACCTGGCGTCTTAGCTGCATTTATTGCGGTCGAAACCCATCCCGGGTCCAAACCCAAGAAAGCCAAGCCAACACTAGCGATTCCGGGCCAGCCTCATTTGACGGTGATTCAACGCCCCCAGAGCGACGACGATTCGACCGGGGAGAATATAGAGGAGGAGCGCGGATCTTCTCCCTCTCGCCTTCACTGGGACAGGGAAGTTCAGTCTCGTCGGCGGAGTTTGTTACCCCCTACTGTGACACCTGCGGAGACGAATATGCCTGCGATAGCGATGGAATCCCTTATTGCCCCTCTTGTACGCGACACTACGCTACCGCGTTCACCACCCCCCGCCAGGTCGAGCTCCCCGTCGTCTCTTCCGCATTCCCGGCGCCGTTTATTTCAGCGCGCGAGCTCTCCAGATATACAACCAGAGGAAGGCGCTCTGGAAGAGTTTCTGGAGGATTCGATTCCTCCACCGTTCCCCCAATTGTCGAGATCTGCCGCTCCTGCCCCGCCGATCAACGATGTGATCGCCCCCATAGTTCCCGCTACTCCAGATCCCGCTCCCGCTCCCCAGTCGCGCGACAAGAATTCGCGCAAGGATCATCCTCACGTTCATATTGTGATAATCCACTCGCTTCTGATGGAAAATCCTCCGGATTATTACTTCTCGCAACGCCAACTTCTGCCTCACTTCCCAGATGTTCATCTGGCTCCCCCACCCAAGAAGGGTGGTCCCAAGAAGGCGAAATCGACGGTGGGGTTAGTTCGTTATGTTCTAAAGGGGGACAAGTGTCAATTAACCCTGAACAACCTTCGTCCCCATTTGCCTTCAGCAGCCCCTCCACTCCCTTCTTCAACTTTCTTAACGCATCGCCTCGTACGTAATGAGAAAAATCTCTCGCCGGCTTTAAGGGAGCGACTCGGTTGCTTTGAGAAGGCATTGCGTGATCCCCTTGCGGGTCCCATAATTCTCAGCACCTTGGCTGATGGGCAATTGCCCCAGTCTTCTGTAGCCCCTCCGGGCAAACCTGAAGAGAAAGGAATAGGTCTTTATTACTCTTCAGTTGAATCGTTTATGCGTCGTCATAGGTTATTCCTTCATCCCAACGGTATATTCCAGATTAAGCCGCAGGCTCTCTGGACTTTGGTACATTGTATGACTCATGATGCTTTCATTACTTCTCTAGCGAGTATGGATGGTCAGAAGAGTGCATGGGCTACTTACTCTGAGAAATTGCGGCTCCATATGCCTCTATGTCCTCCTATTTTTCCTTTGGCAAAAATCAATTACGATTTGGTTGAATTGAAAACCGGTATTTTTCGAATTTCTACTCATGATTTTTTGCCTCTCCCGGCTCCTCCGGCCCCAGCCGCCAAAGATGCTTTATATTTTGATGTCCCCCCTGTTCTATCAGAAGGATTTTGTTTCGTACACTTCGATTTGCCTGCTGAGCCTCCTGGTCTTCCTCGCTTGTGGCTTAATATATTGCACGCTCAAAATTGGCCGGCGTATACCCTGGACGACTTTGTCAAGTTATATGCCAAGCTTTTTCGTCATCCTCGCAAGAGAAAAGATCGTAATATGTACCTGTCAGGAGCATCCGACTGTGGTAAATCTACAGTGCTCCAACCCCTCGAACGTTTCTTCTCCTCCGCCGATATTGCCCGCCTCAACTCTGGTAACTTCTCCTCAAGCTACTGCATTGGGAAAAGGATCGCGATAGTTGAGGAATATGATGTTAAATGGATGTCCTACTCTGACTTTTTGCTTTGGACCGAAGGTGGACGCGATATTATGCTTCAGCAAAAGTCAAAGAACACTGTACCTACTCCTGTTAATTATCCTATTGTTTTTTCCTCTGGTAATCGTCCTTTTTACGCTGCGGATAACGGCTCCGTGGCGAACCGTCTATACTATTTTGATTTCACAGTCTCTATTCCGCCCCACCTCATAGATGTGACCTACCGTGAGAAAGTGGAAGCAGAGTCCTTTGCTGTCTTATACTTTTGTAATCGCAAGTTTTTGAATAAATAAGTTTGTTATCTCTTGTTTACTGAGTTATAAAAAAATATTGTATGGCTCCGCAGCATGTAATATCTCCACTGCTTGTACCCATCCAGTTGTTACCGTTCCATTGTAGAACTAGTTGATCTCCAGCTTGAACCTTCCTTGAAGTTCTAGTGGCTCCTTCTATTTGTATAACTTCTTGTTGCCAACCCAGTCCGCTTGCTGGCATGCTAGCGTTCCAGTTTTTAGCCTGACCTAGTGCTACGTGTCCGCTGGCTATAACATCTTTAATATCTATTCTTTCGTTGCTTGCGTTGTCTGGATTTATATCCCATGGAAATAATCGCCCACTTGATGTACCTGTGTCTGTGTATAGCCAATTTAAGTAAGGCCAGGTATCTGCATTATTGGGTGGGATGTTGGGCCCTACTATTCCTTGTCTATATATGTATAGTGCCCATGATAAACTCCAATTCTGTATAGCCGTGTACTCGAAACCACCTGTTGTTTGCCCAAACCCGAATTTCCATCGAAATGAGGCTAGCTTGCCAGGTTCAATTATGTTGCATGCATTTACATTGCCTGGTGCTCCGTTTGTGCTAGTTAGATTCACACATTGAAAACCTTCTGGCAGTACTTCATCTAAGTGTAATCCTTCTCGTTGTATGAAGATAATCTTTTTGTCAACCTTCCTCCCGTTACGTCCGGAGCTCATCTTCTCGGCAGTTAAACAGAGTAGGTTGAAAATTTTGAATTTTTATTTCACTAGTGAGTAACAAAGAAATATTGTATCATTCCACAGCAAGTTATGTTGCCGGGTTCTACTCCGATAGAAGGGTTGTCTCCGTTGAATTGTAGAACAAGTTGATCTCCGACTTCTACTTTTCTTGATGTTTTTGCGGAACCTTCTACATAGACGATCTCTTGATCTCTTGCTAGTCCGCTTGCTGGGGTGCTCGCGTTCCAATTTATGCTTTGTCCTAGCAATATTTGGCCGGCAGCTATTACGTCGCGTATGTTGACTCTCTCTTTACCCGCTACACCCAAGGCGCCCGTGTTCCATGGTAGTAGTCGGTTATCTGCTAGCGGTACGTCTCCAGCTACTATCCCCGTAGGGGCTAAAAACGGCCACGATGTAGCTGTGTTAGCTCCTACATTCGGTTCTACTAGGGTTTGTCGTATGATATATAGAGCCCACGACATACTCCAATTTGTAGAAGCCATATAGCTTGCATTTCCAGCTGTTTGGCTGAATGCGAGTTTCCATCTAAACGAGCTGAGCTTGCCGGGTTCAATAATCTCGCATGAATTTGTCGTCTCTGCGACTCCGTTTTCGGAGGTGAGGTTTACAACCTGAAAGACGCCTTGCGCTGGTACGGAATCATTTGCTAATTGTTCTCTTTGTATGAAGATGATTTTCTTATCAATCTTCTTTCCTTTACGGCCGCTCGCACGAGGCATGATGGTTGAACGGGTTGGGGTGCCTTTTAGGTGGGGCCGCGACGCTGACTAACTCTAAACCGTAATTATTTTTAAACTTTTATTGGGGTGTTGACCGTAGTTTTTTTACGAGTTGAAGAAGTATTGAATTGCAGCTGATACTGCTACAGTTGGCGCAGCAACTCCTGTGGTGACGTTGCTCATTGCCTGGAACACTGCTTGGTCTCCTCTTGCGAGCACACGCTTTGTCTTTGATGCGCCCTCGTCGAGGTAGCCTTGATTCAGTTGTGTCATTCCTGACCCGAATGCCATGACGTCCTCCTCGGGAATGCCGGCTACAATAGGTGCTCCGTTTGTTAGACTGAAGGTAGGTGTTTGGGCGCCTCCGCGTAGGATGTAGATGATCCAGTATATGGGCACAGCGGGTGGTGAGTTACCGGCCGTAAGTGGGGCAACTGTCGCACGTGCACTGATTGACCACCGAAGCCCCAAAACCGTACCTGGAAAGGTTGTAGGCACTTGCAATCCCATTTGAGGGGAAGCTCCTGCTCCTGGTTGGTTTTGGGTTGCGGTTCCAGCGAAATTGACGATGACTTTCTGGAGAGTTTTCTTTGCTTTTCTGAATCCGCCGCGTCTTCTATGCATTCTGGTTCTTTAGGCTCGGTTTCTGTGTGCGGTCGTTTTTGCCCAGGTGCTGCTGGTGATGCTGTAAGGCTCATGAAAATTTTTAGCCGTTTAAAATTTAAAAACTTTATTTTTTTAACCTCCGTTTTTGTCATGCCTACTCACACTGTAGAGATAACTCATGATATTTCTAACAAGATTTACATTCCTATTTGTATTCTTTTGTGGGTTTTCTTATGTCCATTATTTATATCATTGGTATCATTTTACTTATATGGACTTCCTCTCCTCCGTCTATTTCCGAAAGCTTTCGGAAATTAGTGAGTTTCTTTATTGAAGTGAGTCTCTAGCTTCCACATCTAGCTCGTAGTTGTTCTCATAATAAGGAAAATATTTTTTTCCTATCAACCTGATCTACTGAGAATTTTTTTTTATTCATATATGATGACACTCACACACAGTTTAGGTTACATTCCCTTTTGCCGCAGTTTGCACACAAAGAATCCTCGGGTTCCTCTTCTCCTGTTTATATTTTAAAGTGCAAATAATAGTTGGGACTATGTGGCTTGAGACCTTCTCGCTCTTCGCCTTCCTTAACGATTAGTTTAGGAGCCGTTGGCGGATCTGGCCTCTCTTGGCTCGCTTTGCTCGTGTCTGCTCCTTGCTGAGCTGTCTCTTAGAGATCGGAGAGCATATAAAAGCTCTAAAGCTTTACCAGCTTGTTCGTGAGGTTTTATGTTATCATAATACCCCTTTGGCGCGTGTCTGGTGCCGCTTTCAGTATATCTTGATTGTTTTTGCTTCCATTTATCGAGGGGCTTGCGCCATTTTCTATTAGGACCATTTTCTATATCTGAGCCTTGATTGTCGCTACTGTGCTCGCTGAAGCCCTCTGGGTCGTCGTCCTCAATGTCGTCGTCGTCTCCTTCTTGTCCCTCTTCGTCGTCGTCGTCACTGCCGTCTGCTTCGTCGCGCTGCCACTGGCGCCTGCCTCCTTGTTGTTGGCCGCTTCTTTTTTTAGCACGCACTTCTTTGAGTTTATTCATAAGATACTGTTCGTATGGCACCCAGTTTGCGGGTCGTTCCTTTGAATTTACACTCTTAGGAAGTACTGGACTACTCCTGCCAGGCCGATCGCGCTGCCCCCGCCTCCAGCCGAACTGTTCTGAATCATCGCGAGTTGAATTGTATCTCCCTTTTGCAGCTTTCTGCTGGTGCCAACTTGTCCCACGTGAGTGAATCCGTCGCTCGGCACACATAGCCCAGTTGAGAATGCAAGGATGTCGCTTAATGGTATGTTTGTCGTAAGGAAGGTTGCTCCCAAAGGTGGCACTTGATTGGCGTTAGGCGCGTTTAGCACAGGAGCAGCTTGCGTAAGCCTTTGTATGTAGATCACCCAGTAATACGCCACTGGCGTAGCACTGTTTTGGTTCGCGAGACTTTTAACTGAGAGAGTCCAACGAAGGCCGGAGACGGTCGCCGAGAAGGTGAGTGCCGGATTAATTTGTGTTGTTTGAGTCGCCCAAGCGTTGTCTGTTGCTGCCGTAAGGACTATAAGGCGTAAATTCTTCTCGACTGGCCTTTTTGCCTGTCTTCGGTTACTAAACTTGCGCTTGCCGCCTCTCATGCCCTTCATGCCCATTCTGCTGCCTTTTCCCTTGTTGGTCTTACGCTTTTTGGCGAAACTACTATTTCTCATCATGGCTCGTACGAGTATAAAACACCAGACTTGGTTCTTGGGTTGTTTTGAAACTGTAGACGCTTCAACTTTTTAAACGCCCTAACTGCTCATTAGGGCCACCTCTAATTTTTTTAAAAAAAATTAAATTAGCTAGGGTGCACACTCCCATAAAGGTGCTGTTCGCGGTTCGCTGTTCCTTTTATGGTGAGTTCATTCCTCTATAATTTGGCTTCTACGCACGCCATGAGTCTAACTGGTTTCTTCCTGTAGTGGGATGGGATTGGCAAACCTCTAAAGCGAAAGTTGCACGTATTGACCGGCTGATGAGTCCTTAGATTCTCGCCACCTTTTTTATCGAGTAAAATCTCTTTTCGAGTAATGTATTTTTATTACTCACACTTAGACAAGCTTAACGACTCTTGCGACTTTCCACACGTTTTGTGTATGACATTGTGTACTCGAGTGTGAAACATCATACTTGTAGTAGGTAAACTTCCACATCATATTTTCTGGGTTAACGAATTTGCATGCTTGTGTAATGCGTACTGCAGGAGCGCATACATGGCCTTCTTTTTTCTCTGTGTACTTGCAGTATGACCAGGGACATAAGTCTCCACTTCTTCTTCTTATTTCTAAATGATTGCGGAACACGTCTCCATCATTCACAAACACTAAGGGATTGGCCACTGGTTGCGGTCTTAGTTTTGGAACAATTCTATTAAAGAATTTTGGGTATAAACGCTCAATTGAATCTCTCTCAAATTCCACAGGATCGTCTATTTCTTGATTGTGCGCCCCCCAGGGGTGTGAACTACACTCTTTGCATTCTGGTCCGTGCAGTGCAATCCACATTAACTGTTCTACAGTGAATTCGTTGTAATATTTTGCACTTCCTAAGTGTGGGTAATATTTAGTTACCGGTGTTCCGTGATCAGTATTCATATTTGTTAACCACATTTTGATCAGGTTTCGATTATTTATGGCATTCCTCTTATCCCAGAAACCATTTTTGAGTGATATTCTATTTATCTGTAAAGATTATACTTACTTTCCACAGCTTGATACGAAACACATACCTTCTCTGCCAAAGCTCCCGAATATCCGTATGCCATGATAGAGTGTACGCGCTCACATTTAAATATATGCTCTCCACTGTGTGTCCACGTAATATCGAATGGTGCAGGTGTAATAAGAGCAGAAGCCGTGTTTAGTATATCTCCTCCTGCAATCACGCATGCCATGCAATCAAAAGACAAGACGTATGGTAATCCTTGTAATTTGCACGGGCAGCAGCTTGGCGTCCAGTGTTCTCTGATGCGTTTAACATATCTGTCTAGATTTTGTGCCACGATCAATTTTGCCGCCTCTGGCAGGTCCTCCATTTTCTTAGGATCAACTAATGGCATAAATCGTATTCCATCATCTAGAACCGCAGGTTCGATGCCCAACATTTGTGGCTCAGGTGTGAGATCTATATTATTATAATTCCACCCTTCTTCTGCTTGTTCAGCGGCCATTTCGGTAATTGAGTGCTCTTCATCCGAAGAATGCACCTCAACTATCTCAGGCTCTTCGACCTGGACTCGTTGTCGTTTCATTGCTTAGACCCTATACTAGTTAGTACAGGGGATGCTCCGTAGAGTAAATTACACGCCTTTCTTCTCGAGTAAAAGACTCTTTGAGAGGGTGATCTCATGTGAAATGCCTACCTTCCTATATTACACTATGTTGGGTGTCTGCATTATGGGAGCACTTCCTCCCCAGTAGGGGGTGGTAAAGAGGGTTAGGTCATTATATGCAAGTACTATAAGGGTGGAGGAACTTCACGCTGAGATGTCTCTACCCCAATATTTTTGACTTAGAAAATATTTTTAGGCCAGATCTTTTTTTCTTATATACTCATGCTAAATGACTTGTTATACAGTTTAACATGTTTCATAAACTATCATATATCATACATATTAAAGTGTTTAACACCTATATTAAACTCTCATATATCCGAGCTCGACGGATACTCTTGGATACTTTTTTTGGTACATCCGGATACTCTTGGATACTTTTTATTTTAGTACATCCTGGGGTTTAGCGCTCTCAAGTTTGCCCCTTTGTTAGCCCCCCTCGGGTTAGCCTTTATCGAGCGAAGCGAGCCCTAGCGGAGCGCCCCAGGGTTAGATAGTC
>Ga0364866_11116_pt1 | contig 10717 bp, 9 predicted proteins | sample ExccelAu500001D3_3_FD_206913 | JGI IMG/M metagenome (GOLD analysis project Ga0364866, IMG submission 206913) | Enriched cells from Trout Bog Lake Hypolimnion, Wisconsin, USA - BchlTB.Aug13.5000.01.D3 | ecosystem: Environmental > Aquatic > Freshwater > Lake > Hypolimnion/Profundal zone | place: USA... | reverse complement strand
GGAGTTGGCGGTAAATATGATATGGGGCATTTTTGCGTTTTCGTGAACCCATTTATTACCGTAAACGGACTGATATTGTATAATAATCCAAGCTCAAATAATCTCTTGGAAGCAGGTGCAAAATTTGGATTGGGGTATAATTTTTAGATTATTATGTTCGGCTGTAGCCGAACAGAGCATTCGTCGTTGATGAATTTTTCAAGGGACACACCACAATATTGATTTTTGAAAAACAACTATCACAAATGAAAACAATCTTCCTTTTTCTATTCATTACGTTAATTAGCATTCACGCATTTAGCCAGCAAAAAAATAATATTGCCTTTATATACGGCGTTAATAACAATAGTATAGATAATCATAATGATAACGGTGGTTATTCTGGCTACAATAACCAAAGCGGCAGAAAATTTGGTTTAAGTTACACCCGCAATTTAAATCGTTTTTTTTCTATCGAAACTGGCTTATTGTTTGCCGATAATAAAGCACAGACATCATTGATAGCACCAGTTACCTATCCAATAATGGCCGGTCCAGGCCCAGGTGGCCTTATCATTACAAATGGCGATATTAAAATGCTTTCTATTCCCTTGTTGGCGAAATTTACTTTTTTCAAATACGTGTATGTAGACGCAGGATTGGTTGCCGACTTTGAGACCAATTATTCGAACTATACAATTGCTAACGACCAGTCGGGAATTGGATATGAGGTGGGAATTGGCGGCAAATATAGTTGGGGGCATTTTTGCGTGTTCGTAAACCCGTTTGTTACTGTAAACGGCCTGATACTGTTTAACAGTACCAGTTCAAATAACCTCTTGGAAGCAGGTGCGAAATTTGGTTTAGGGTACAATTTTTAAATTATTCTATTCAGCTTTAGCGAGTGCTACACTTGTAGTTCCGACTATTTAAAATTCTAAATTTAACATCGTTTTTTAATTATAAAACCCTACTTTTGCGCCCGGTAAATGGGTGATTTTATACCTCATTTCGCTAATAAAAACAATAAAATGGACACAGGCCCGAGTTATAGTTATCAGCATGATCTTAAAAATACCCTACTGTTTAACAGAAAAGGTAAGCAGATTTGTTTGGTACAAACCGTTCTCCATCTGCTTCGCTTATCCATCAGCTAAACCTCTTTTAGCCGAACGGGAGTACTATTTCAATAAAATTCTTCCTGTTAAAGTTTCTCAATTTTTACATTTTGTATTTCATTTAAACTGCGCATTCAGCGGACCAGGCTGAACGTTAAATATTTAACTTAAATCTATGTGCTACGGCGCGTAGAAGTTTTTAAACTACTGGTATGTAAAAAATAGTAACCTGATAATAATAATGTCAACCGCGGTAAAAGAAAATAGAAGAAAATTTAGTCTGCTAAACCGGACCAATGGTCACAATCCACAAGAAGTTGATTCTGCCTCAATCACGAAACTTAAAAGTATAGCGGTGTGCGACCAACTTGGTTGTTTTGAGGGCCTGGAAACAGAAATCACTGGTTTATCTAAAATAGAAGCCCGCGAACGCCGCGCAAAATTCGGCTTAAACGAAGTCGCCCACGAAAAAGCGCCAAAATGGTATGTTCAGTTTTTTCAGGCGTTTATAAACCCCTTTATAGCGGTTTTAATAATATTAGCGATTATATCGCTGATAACTGATGTTGTTATACAAAAACCTGGTGAAGAGGATTATACCACCGTTTTAGTTATCAGTACAATGGTTATGTTGAGTGCCATGCTTCGGTTTGTACAGGAGTTTAGAAGTAACCAGGCCGCTGAAAAGCTAAAATCGATGGTAAAAACCACGGCAACTGTAATACGGGCCGAAGGAAAATCTGAGATCGACATTAAAAAATTAGTGCCCGGCGATATTATCCAGCTTTCAGCCGGAGACATGATCCCGGCCGATGTACGGATACTGCAATCAAAGGATTTATTTGTGAGCCAGTCTATGCTTACCGGTGAGGCTATTCCCGTTGAAAAAACCGAACATGCAATACCAGATGCTGCCAAACAATCACCTTTAGAACTTACCAACGTTTGTTTTATGGGCACAAACGTAGTGAGTGGGACAGCAATAGCCACGGTGGTTAACACTGGCGAAGAAACCTATTTTGGTTCGCTATCCAAATCCTTGGTTGGCAAGCGCGCCGAAACCAGCTTTGATAAGGGCGTAAACAGCGTAAGCTGGTTATTAATTCGCTTTATGCTGATAATGGTTCCCTTAGTATTTCTGATTAATGGTTTTACCAAACACGATTGGTTACAAGCACTGCTATTTGGTATCTCAATAGCGGTAGGCCTTACTCCAGAAATGTTACCAATGATCGTTACCGCCAATCTGGCCAAGGGCGCGGTTAATATGTCGAAACGCAAAGTGGTGGTGAAACGCTTAAATGCGATTCAAAACATCGGCGCCATGGACATCTTGTGTACCGATAAAACGGGTACGCTCACCATGGATAAAATTGTGTTGGAACGGCATTTAAATGTTTATGGCCATGAAGACAATGAAGTAATGAAATGGGCTTACCTGAATAGTTTTCATCAAACAGGATTAAAAAACCTATTGGATGTGGCCGTGTTGGAACATGTTGATATACACGCCTGTTTAAAAGAAGGGGAAGCCTACGAAAAAGTAGACGAAATTCCGTTTGATTTTCAACGTCGCCGGATGTCGGTTATCCTGGAAGGTCCTAATCACAAGCACTTGCTGATTTGTAAAGGAGCTGTTGAGGAAGTGTTGGATTTATGTACCCACGCCTTTGACCCGGGGGAAGATGACAGTTTACAAATTGCAAAGGACGATGTGATCCCGATGGATGACAAGATGCGCCAGATTGTGCTGAATAAATCCAGGGAACTGAATGAAGAAGGTTTAAGGGTATTATTGGTTGCCGTAAAAGAATATGACGAACGGCCTTTAACTTATAGCAAAGCCGATGAAAGTGATATGATTTTGACAGGGTTTATCGGATTTTTGGATCCGGCTAAACCATCGGCCAGTTTAGCGATCGATGCCCTTCATAAACTTGGCGTTACCATTAAGGTACTAACTGGCGATAACGAAATTGTTGCTAAGAAGATATGCAAGGACGTTGGTATCCCTTTTACGCATATACTATTAGGGCGCGACCTCGAAACCATGACCGACGAGGAATTGACCGATCAAATTGATGAGGTAAGCATCCTGGCAAAATTGAGCCCGATACAGAAATCGCGGGTGGTTAAAGTTTTACAAGCCAAAGGACACACTGTAGGCTTTATGGGTGATGGCATTAACGATGCCGCTGCTTTACGCGATGCAGATGTGGGTATATCCGTCGACACCGCGGTGGATATCGCCAAAGAAAGCGCAGACATCATTCTGTTAGAAAAAGATTTAATGGTGCTACGCAAAGGTGTTATCTATGGCCGCAGAACCTTTGGTAATATCATTAAATATATAAAAATGACCGCCAGCAGCAACTTCGGTAACATGTTTAGTATGCTCGGTGCGAGTGCCTTGCTCCCGTTTTTGCCGATGCTGCCTATTCAAATCCTGATCAATAATTTATTGTATGATATTTCGCAAATATCAATTCCGTGGGATAAGATGGACGAAGACTATATCGAAAAACCACGTAAATGGGATGCCAGCGGTATAGGTAAATTTATGATTTACATTGGCCCGATAAGTTCAATTTTCGATTATGCGACTTTCGCGGTGTTATGGTTTGTATTCAAGGCTAACTCACCGCAGCATCAGGGCTTTTTTCAAACCGGTTGGTTTATCGAAAGTTTGCTTTCTCAAACGTTAATCGTACACATGATACGGACAAAAAAGATACCGTTTATACAAAGCTGGGCCACAGCGCCTGTGGTTGCATTAACGACAGGCATAATGGCTATTGGCTTGTTCCTGCCATTCTCGCCCTTAGCTTCGGCGTTTAAATTGGAACCAATGCCAGCGATGTTTTTTGCATGGCTCATCGCGATATTGTTCGTCTATTGTCTACTAACCCAGTTTATAAAAAATTGGTTTATTAAGAAGTTTGAACATTGGTTGTAAGGGAGGCGAAAGGTTAAAGCTGAAAGGTAAAAGGTAAAAGGTAAAAAGCTTTTCGCTTTAACCTTTTACCTTTCAGCTCTTCTATAGCGTGTAGTTATATTTTATAACAGCTGAATTAACTTTATTTAATTTCGACAGGGTTTGGTTAACCTGCATTTTCCTTACTGAAACCTGGATGCTGCAATTGTTATCGAAAGCTTGCGAAATTATCCCGAGGTTATCATCCTTAATAATCTTCATCACGTCATTCATTTGCAGATATTCAAATTCAATGGTGTAAATATCGTTAACGGTTTTCTCGATAATAACAGCTTGGTTCAGGGCATCTTCAGTAGCCGATTTATAAGCGTTTATCAGGCCGGGTACGCCCAATAGCGTACCGCCAAAGTAGCGTACAACCACAACGCCTATATTGGTCAGATCATGTGATAATAGAGTATTAAGGATTGGTCGACCCGCTGTTCCAGAGGGTTCGCCATCGTCATTGATCCTGAAAACAGAACGGTCGACACTTAAGCGCATGGCCCAGCAATGGTGGTTTGCTTTGGGATGCAAAGGTTTATGTAGGGAAACTTTATCCTTTAAATCGGCCTCAGTATTAATGGGATAAGCAAATGCTAAAAACTTGCTGCCACGGTCACGGAATAGACCCTCAGAAGGTTTTTCTATTGTACGATAAGTGTCTTCAAATAACATTAAGCCCCCGTTAAACGTACAAAATATTGATAATAGGATATAATGATAATAGCCACTACAGCCAGCAAAATACCAACCTTATTAAGTGTACTCAATTTCTCTTTAAAAATAAAAATGCCCATTATGGTCCCCAGCAAAATAACCCCGATATTCACTGCAGAAAATACGGTAGAAGGATGACGAGGCAAAACTTTGTGTGCCTTTATATAGCAAAGGATGTTGCCAAAATTAACGATGCCCAACACCCCTCCGATAAAAATATGAGGCCACGAAAATTTCATTTTTTGGGTCGCTACCTGATAAATTAAACCAATAAACGACAGCGTAAATGCCAATACAAAAACGATAAAGAGCGAAGTATTTGACGAAACCAGCGAATATAAAGCCACTTGTTTAAACAGCACATCGATTATTCCCATACCAAAAAACACTACCAATAAATAGATCCAGCTATTAGACGGAATTTTGCGGCCAGCCACTTGTTTTTGCCATGGTATCGAACACAAAATAGCAGCAAATCCAATTACTATTCCCACTAACTTCACTAAATCTAATTTTTCGCCGAAAACCAAAAAGGCCGAAACGACCGGGATAAAAAGCGACAAACGCTGGGCGACATCCGTTCGCACAATACCCGTCACACTTATCGACGCGGCTAAAACTAAAAACAGCACCGGTAAAAGGATGCCCAATAAACTATAAACTAAAAACGGTGCTTGCGAAATATGTTGTAACTGGGGTTTTAAGAATATCCAGGTGAGGATTATCGCGACAAAATAATTCCATGTTACAGCCTGGTAAACATCGATATGATACCTTTTAGCAAGCTTAAAAAGCACAGAAACTGTAACACTAAAGCAAACACTTAGAAAAACGTAAAGCATTTATCGTTGGTTTTTGGTTGGTTTTATGAGTATTTAATCCGGTAATTGTCAAAAGGTTGTTTTGGTGTTGATAATAAATTTTACTCATCCCCATCAACCATTAACTAACAACGATAACTTGTCGTGTCCGGCTATAAATTCCCCAGCAATTATACCTGTTATTAATGGTGCTTTTATACCTTTTTGCAAATTTGTTTTACCTGTAAATATTCGAGCTTCATCCCAGAGGCCGGCCTCTATAAACGAACTTAATGTGATGGCACCACCTTCAATAATTATTGATTGTATATCCTGTAGATATAATTGGAACAAAACATATTGCGGCACATATCTTTCAAAGTCCTCCAGTGCAATGAATTTGTTTTTTCCTTCAATATCCATTTTTATTTCGTTAAAAATAAGCGTTTCAACAGATTGATCAAAAACATTTAAAGCCGGACTTAACTCAAGTCTACGGTCGATGACAACCCGTTTTGGTTGTTTCCCCGGCCCATATCTCACATTGAGTTGTGGGTTATCAATTGCGGCCGTGTTTTTCCCAACCAATATAGCGTCTTCCTCGCCACGCCATTGGTGAACCAGCTTGCGCGATTCTATCCCGGTTATCCAAAACTGACTATTATCATCGGGGGCAAAAAAACCATCCGCGGTTTGCGCCCATTTTAATATAATATAAGGACGTTGTTTTTGTACCCGGGTAAAAAAACGACGGTTCAACCATTTGCATTCTTTTTCTAAAACACCCGTCAAAACCTCTATTCCTGCCCCAATAAGCTTATCAATGCCTTTACCATTCACTTGCTCAAAAGGGTCGCGGCAGCCAACGACAACTTTTTGTATTTGATGTTTAATGATCAAATCAGCACAAGGCGGTGTTTTCCCAAAATGCGCACAGGGTTCCAGCGATACATAAATTGTAGATTTTTTTAGCAACTTAGCATAATCGGGAAAATTACTGATCACCTGGTTTATCGCGTTTACCTCTGCATGTGCCTGGCCGTATTTATGATGGTACCCCTCGCCTATTATTTTATCATCGTACACAACAACAGCGCCCACCATCGGGTTCGGACTTACAGAACCCAAACCTAATGCAGCGAGATCTAAACAGCGTTGCATATATTTTTCGTGGTGTACCATGCTGCAAATATAATGTGTAAGATTGTCTGAATCAGAATTTGCAGAATTTTAGAATTAAGAGAATGAAAAGTTTAGTTATGCTCAATTCTGAAAATTCGAAAATTCAGTAAATTCTGATTCAGACTTTAGTTACTTTGCTGCATGAAAACGATAGCCGATGTTTTTACCCGGTATAAAGCAGGTTTAAATGAAATTTACGATAAAAATGAAACGGAGGCCATTACGCTCTTTACAATTAGCGAAATAACGACGCTATCAAAAGGGATAATTAAGGCATTCCCCGAACGGGAAATCACCGAAAAACAAAGTGAACAGTTTGAAAAAATATTAAGTGAATTGACAACCGGTAAACCCATCCAATACATTTTGGGCAAAACGGAGTTTTATGGTTTAACTTTTAATGTGAATCCCTCTGTATTGATTCCGCGCCCCGAAACGGAAGAATTGGTGGAATGGGTTTTAGGCAGTTGGCAGTTAGTAGCGGGCAGTTCTCAGTTAGCTGTTGGCAGTATTTTGGATGTAGGTACGGGCAGCGGGTGCATAGCTATCAGTTTAAAAAAGAATTTGCCGGGCTTTAAGGTTACTGGTGTGGATATTTCTAGAAATGCATTGCAAACAGCCAAAGAAAATGCAAAATTGAACCAGGTTGATATTGAGTTTGTTGAGGCAGATATACTCAATCTTCAATCCATCCCCAACTCAAGCAATTCACTGCTCACTGCTCCCTATTCACTAATCATAAGCAACCCCCCTTATGTTACCCAGCACGATAAAACCCAAATGCATACCAATGTAACCGACTTTGAGCCGCACACTGCGCTTTTCGTACCCGAAAATGATCCACTTATTTTTTATAAAGCTATTGCCGATTTTGCTTGTGAACATCTCGTTCCGGGTGGTTTATTGTTTTTTGAGATTAATGAAAGTTATGGCGAACAAACGGTGCAACTACTCAACGATAAAATGTTTAAAAATATTGAGCTGAGAAAAGATATGAGCGGAAGGGATAGGATGATAAAGGCATCTATTGTCTGAACCTGGATTAAACAGATTTATCAGATTTTCAGGATAATAATCTGCGTTTCACTCTCAATATCTGGATAATCTTTTAATCTTGCGAATCAAGGTTCAGACAAAAAGACTCAACGAAATCAAATAATCAAACGAATCGGCGGTCAGCTTCTCGGATGGTATTGAATAATCGTCCCTTTCAAATATTCCCTGTCCAAATGGGTATAAATCTCGGTTGTGGTAATACTTTCGTGACCCAGCATTTCTTGCACAGCGCGCAAATCGGCACCGCCTTCAACCAAATGTGTGGCGAACGAATGCCTGAAGGTATGCGGACTAATGACTTTATTTATCCCGGTAACTTCGGTTAATGATTTGATAATCATAAAAATATAAACACGACTTAACCTCGCTCCTCTCCTGTTTAAAAAAACCAAATCCTCCTCTCCCTTTTTTATAGGGACGTGTACCCTGATATTTTCTATCCAAATTTTCAAAGCTTTTACAGCCGAACCACCAATAGGCACTAAACGCTCTTTACTGCCTTTACCAACCACTTTAATAAACTCAATATCCAGGTAAAGATTGGATAGTTTAAGTTCCGTTAATTCGGATACACGCAGACCGCAGCCATACAAAACCTCCAGTATCGCCTTGTTGCGCCCGCCTTCGGGTTTGGATACATCAATGGCATCAATCATTAAATTAATTTCATTAATACTCAAGGTGTCGGGTAGTTTACGCTGAATTTTGGGTGATTCGAGCAATTCAGAGGGGTCAATTTTTATCAAATCCTCCATCAATAGGTACTTATAAAAAGATTTTATTCCCGATAAAATCCTGGCTTGCGACGAAGGGATCATACCCAATTCATTTACCCATTCAATAAAATGTCGCAAATGTGTTAAAGTCACCCGTTCCGGATTGAGTTTTTCTGGCTGAATTTCAGCGTATTGGTATAGTTTTTCTATATCCCGGGTATAGGCCTCAATAGAATTTCCGGAAAGTGACCTTTCCAATTTTAAATAAGCCTGAAAACCTTTTATCGCCGAATGCCAATCCAATTGAATTTTTATAAAGTTTTTATTTAAGTTTGAACTGATGAAGATACAAATAATAAACGGCCCTAACTTAAACCTATTAGGGGTTCGAGAAAAATCTATTTACGGAAATGCCAGTTTTGAAAGTTATCTCGAAAAACTAAAGGAGTTATATCCAAACCTGCAAATTGATTATTTCCAAAGTAATATTGAAGGCGAGCTCATCAATAAATTACACGAAGTTGGTTTTAGTTACAACGGTATCGTGCTAAATGCAGGTGCCTATACCCATACTTCCATTGCCATCGCCGATGCTATTGCGGCAATAAATACTACTGTAATTGAGGTTCATATTTCTAATGTTTACAAACGGGAAGAATTCAGGCATACTTCGATGCTGGCTGCCAGTTGTAAAGGTGTAATTGCCGGTTTTGGTATGGATTCGTACCGTTTAGCTATTGAAAGTTTTTTAATTGATTAATAAAATGCGCAACTTAATTAAATTACCCCGTTTTATTTTTATCGCTTTACTGCTGACTGGGTTCACGAACTTTAGCCAGGCACAACATAAAAAAACAAAAGTCCACCGTACCCTAAAAGATTCGTTACGACGGGCGGTACTGCAGCGGGATTCCTTGATGCGTACGTTTAAGAATTCAGATAATTCGTTAAATGAGCTGCTTCAAAAAATTGAATATTATAGTAGTTCTTACAATCAGGACTATACAGATCTTTCGCAGGGTTTTGATACCGTAGACGTAAGCAAGAAATTGCCGGCAATGGAAAAACGGATGGCAATTATGGGTAACCTTATAAAAAACGACCGATCGAGTTCGTTAAGTTATTTGTTTACTATACGCGACATCATGGATCATTTTAAAGAAGATCTCGATAACTGGCAAAGTGAACTTGCGGACGATAACACAAAACTTTATAAAATACTTGGAGATGGCAATGAGTTTAAGGTGGACACCGCCATGCACACGGTTCCATCCGATAGTACCCTAAGGATAAAATACCTGTCGCAAGTTCTCGGTATTCAAAAAAACTGGGACACACTGGAAACCGGCGTTCAAAAAGACCTCGTTAAAATAGGGCTTTTACAAAACAGGGTAACAGCGCTGGATCTGGCGATGTTGGATAATAACGATCGTATCGATTTAAAAATCCAATATTTTACCGATAAAGCAATGACCAACGAATATGGCTTTATTTGGGAAAATAAACATGAAAATTTAACCAGGTTTGATACTGCTTACGCAAAAACCTACCGTTTAAACTCAAAACTGCTAAAATACTTCTTCGATCCAACAACAACCAGCCACGTAAATATCATCAGTCATTCGGCCACTTTGTTTGTATTAATCGCCTTTTTTCTGTGGGTGTTCGCCAGCAAACGAAAACTTGCCCGTAAAAAAGAGCAACACAAAGACACCTTTGATCAAACACAATATATTGTTAAAAGCACTTTTGTATCGGCATTCATCATCACAGTAATTTTGGCCTTGTATTTTTACGATCAGCCACCATTCGCATTTCTGGAAATACTTATGCTGCTAACGATGGTTTGCATAGGTATCTTAATAAAACCAATCTGGCCCAAGCCCTTGTTTAGCTTTTGGCTTGTCCAGCTTGTTTTAATTATATGCTACTCATTTACCAACTTATTTATCCAGGTAAGTTATGGTGATAGGATATTTTTATTGATTTTGTCGGTCATCAGCATAATATCAGGGTTGTTATTCCTCAATAAAACAAAAAAAACTACAGAAAATTATCCACCGCATACGCGGCTTGCCATCATATTGTTTACCAGCTTTAATACAGTCGCGCTAATATTAAATATTATTGGCCGTTTCAGCCTTGCGAAAATAATTGGTGTAGCAACCATTT
>Ga0364866_11112_pt1 | contig 10775 bp, 2 predicted proteins | sample ExccelAu500001D3_3_FD_206913 | JGI IMG/M metagenome (GOLD analysis project Ga0364866, IMG submission 206913) | Enriched cells from Trout Bog Lake Hypolimnion, Wisconsin, USA - BchlTB.Aug13.5000.01.D3 | ecosystem: Environmental > Aquatic > Freshwater > Lake > Hypolimnion/Profundal zone | place: USA... | reverse complement strand
CCGGCTCCATTGTCCTGACAGCGGGCGGATCTGTCGTGTTGAGTACGCTGGCGGCAGGTGGCACCCTGTCGGTTACGGCGACAACGGGCAGCATTTCCACGATTTTGCCGTCGGCCCCAGTATTGTCCGATTTGAACCTGTATGGCACCACAGCGCAGGTGACCTTGAGTGCTGTGACCGGTATCGGTAGGTCGAACGGAAATATTGAAGCGGATATTGCCGAACTGACGCTGACCAACAGCGGTTCGGGCACGGTCTATATCAACCAGACTCAAACGGGCGCCTTGCAGCTCGGCACCGGAACGGGTAATGCCGTGACAGTGGGCGGCACTACCGCCACTACCAGTATCGTGACCAGTGACGGTGACATTTCAGTGCTTGGGGCTGTCATCAGCACGGCTACTGGCGGCACTGCCGGTCAGACCGGTCACATCCTGATTCAAAGCAATCGCGGGGTGGCAAGCTCGGCCAATATCGTGGTCTCCGCAAATATTCAATCCAGCAGCGGCAGCATTGAGATCAACTCGGCGGGTGGCATTAGCCTGGGTGTTTCGGCACCGATCACCGTGGCGGCCAATGCGTTGCATGAGACGGTAGAGTTGCAAGCGGTAGCCAATATAGGACTGGCACCGGCCACCATCGTGAGTGCGGATGGCAATATCTGGATTGACGCCGTGGGTGGTGGTGTGGCGTTGGGCGAGGTTCGTTCCGCTGAGGGTTTGGTAGACGTTGATGCGGGCAACACCATCACGAATGCGCAAACCAATGCGCAGCAGACCATTGCTAACGTGACGGCCGGGTCGATCCGCTTGAACGGCGCCTATGGCATTGGCAGTTCCTCCAATCTGCTTGAGCTATCGGGTGGCACATCTGCGTTAACCATGGCAGCCGCTTCGAGTGCTGGCGGCATCTATGTGCTGTCGCAGTCGGCGGTTACGGTGGCTGCGGTTGGCGCGGTGCCGGTGAATGTGATTGGCGCATCGGCGACACCGGGCACTGCGGGTGATTCGAATACCTTGACTTCCGTGTCGGTGTATGGCGCCTCCAATCTGGTGCTGCAGTCGCAGGATGCTTTGACGGTGGCCTATGCCATCAACATGGCCGGTCCGGTGGTAGGACAGTCCAGCGCGGTACTGCTGGAAGCTGCGGGTCTGTTGAGCCTCAACGCCAGTCTGGGGAATACGGGCGGCGCGTTTACCAGCTATACCGGGAACATCAGCCTGTGGGGCGGCGGCGGCGTGGTCGTGGCGCCCGCCGTGCAGGTCAAGACCCTTTCGGGAACTATTGATGTGGAGTCTGCCAGTGCGGGCGTGCAAATGGGAGCTGCCAGTTTATTGAGCAGCACTAGCGGCGCGATTCAGGTCCTGGCCTATGGAGCCTTGGGCCTGGCCGAGTTGTCCACCGGTGGCAATGTGGTGCTGCAGGCCAGCAATGGCAGCATCCTGGATACGAACGGCAATACCAACAGCACAAGCATTGGTCTGAATGTGATTGCCAATGGTTTGCTGCTGAACGCTGCGGCCAATATCGGTAGCTCGGTGGATGGAATGCAGACGCAGATCACGGTGCTGACTGCCAACAGTGCGAATGGTTCGATCTATGTAAATGACAAGCAGGCGCTGAGCATTGGCACGGTCGGTGCGACGGTGCAGGTTGTCGGTCTGACGGGCGCATTGACACCCATGATCGACGGCAACCAAAGCGGCGTGAGTGCCGGTGGTTCTGGCAATGTGGTGCTGGAGGATTCTTCCGGCGACTTCACGGTCAACAGCGCGGTAACGGCCGCTGGTGCGGGCAATGTATTGTTGCAGGCCCAGACCGGCAACTTGTGGATTTTGGCTGACGTGAGTAGCGTGACTGGCGACCTGACCTTGCAGGGCGCAGCCGGCGTCTCGGTGGGCGCGGCGAACACCGTTGAAACGGTCAGCACGGGCGGTAGTGGCGCGTTGGAGATTGAATCCAGCGCCGGCAGTATCAGCCAAAGTGCCGATAGCGTCTTTCGCAATGCCGGCGCCGCTGTGCGGCTGGCGGCGGCACAAAACGTCGCTGTGGCCGAAATTATCAGTACCGGCAATGTTGAAATATCGGCCCTCGCTGGCAGCATTAGCGACGCGAATGGCAACGCCGACGGCAGCGTCGGAACTTTGAATGTGCAAGCCAGCGCGCTATATTTGAACGCGGCCAATGGTGGTGTCGGTCTGAATACGGATGCCTTGCTGACGCAAGTGTCAACGCTGAGCGCGAATGCCGCTGCCGGTGGCATTTTCATTTTGAATAGCGGTACCGTGACGGTTGGCAGCGTGACGGTGAACAGCCGCCAAGTGCAACAGACGGGTAGCAGCACTGCCATCAGCGACGCAGCACAGGCGGGCCTGGTGACAAGTGGCGCTGGCAACATCGTGTTGCAAACGTCCACCGGCGACCTCACTGTCAGCAGCGACTCCAGCACCGTGCCCGGTGTCAATGCCGTGGGCACCACCGGCAGCAACACCAACATTTTGCTGCAGGCACAAACCGGCACGCTGAATCTGAATGCAAATGTGGACGTCAGCGGTAGCAGCACCGGCAACGGCAGTGGTAGCCTGAGCCTGCTGGGCATCACGGGCGTGAACATGGCAGCAGCGGTGGTCGTGTCAACGGGCTCGGGCACCATGGATGTGGAGTCGGGACAGAACGTGGTGATGGGGGCTGCTAGTGTGCTCAACAGCGGCAGCGGACGGATCGGTGTCGTCGCATCTGGCGCTATAGCGCTGGCCGAGGTGCAGACCAGTTCGGGTGTGGCATTGACCGCCAATGGTGGCAGCATTCTTGATGCCAACGGCAATGCCAATGGCGTCTCCGCACGGACCGAAAATGTGCTGGCAACTGCTTTGCGACTGTACGCCAGCAATGGCCTGGGGCTTGCTACGGATGCCCTGAGCACGCAGGTGACTAGCCTTAGCGCCAGCGCGGGCGCGGGCGGGGTGTACCTGTTGAACGATCAAAGCGAAACCATCAGCCATGTGGCGGTGTCTGTGAACCAGGTTGCACAGAACGGGATTGTCGGCACGCAACTCAGCCAGAGTAGCCAAGGTGGCGTGGTGACCTCGGCCAATGGCAATGTGGTGCTGCAGGCCTCGGCCGGTAATATCACCCTGAACAGTGCCAGCAGCAGCAGCACCTTGCCCGCTGTGAACGCCAATGGCAGCGGCAATGTCTTGGTGCAATCACTGGCTGGATCGGTGGCCGTAAATGCCAACATCTACACCAGTGCCGGTGCGGCTGGCAATGGCTCTGGCAACATCAGCGTGCTGGGGTACTCGGGTGTAACCGTGGCGAAGATCGCTGGTCAGTCAACTATCGGCACGGGCAGTGGCACGCTCGACCTGGAGTCTGGCGCTGGCAGTGTCACCATGGCCTCCGGCAGCTTGATTACCAGCGTCGGCGCTGCTGTCAATGTGAAGGCAGCGCAGGATGTGAATGTTGGTCGGGTGGTGGCGGGTGCAAATGTTGCCTTGACCGCAGTCAACGGCAGCGTCGCAGACGCCAATGGCAATGTCAGCACCAGTGGCAACGGCGTGTTGAATGTGCAGGCCAGTGGTCTGAGCCTGCAGGCTGCGGTCGGCCTGGGCAGCAGCACCGATGCACTGCGAACCCAGGTCAGTACTCTGGCAGAGCAAGTGGGCGCGAGTGGCGCTTACCTGATCAATAACCAAACACTGACGGTTGGCAGCGTATCGGTGAGCATTGAACAGGTGCAGCAGAGCGCTGCAGCCGTGTTGGTCGTTGAATCGACAGAAGCCGGTTTGGTCAGCAGCGCGAATGGCAATCTGGTGCTCGACGTGACCAGCGGCAATTTGACCCTGACAAGTGCCGCACCCGCAACGCCGTCTGTCAGCGCCAATGGCAGTGGCAATGTCTTGCTGGAAGCACTTGGTGGCACCCTCAACGATAGCGCCAATGTGTCGAGTGGCAGTGGCAATATCACGGTTCTGGGCTCGGCTGGAGTGAGTGTGGGGTTCAATAACACGACGGTGCAGATCTCAACCACAGCCGGTACGGTGGATGTGGAATCCGTTGCCGGCAATATTGCGATGAGTGCAGGCAGTGTGGTGAAGAGCCAAGACAAGGCGGTGCGCATGAACGCCGCAACCGGCATTGCGCTTGCCACGGTGGTGGCTGGTACCGACGTGTCCTTGGACGCCGGCACCGGCAGCATCCTCGACAGCAACGCAAACTCCAACCGTAACGGACTGGGTCGATTGAATATCCAGTCCAATGGCGCACGCTTGAAAGCCGGAGCAGGAGCCGGAGCCGGCAGTGGCACCGATGCCTTGCAGTTGCAGGTGAATACGTTGAGTACCAATGTGGGCGCAGGTGGCGCTTATTTATTGAGCGACCAGACCGTTACGGTGGCCGGTGTTTCCGCCACCATCAATAAGGTAGGTTTGAATGGAGCGACTAGCACAGTGCTGGACGTGCTTCAGGCCAGCCTAATCAGCAGCAACAGTGGCAATTTGGTGTTGCAAGCCTTAGCCGGCGATGTGGATCTCACAAGTGCCAGCAGCGCGCCGGCCATAGGCGCCATCGGTAACGGCTCGGTGCTGGTGCAGGCCTTGGTCGGTACGGTAAATGTGCAGGCCAATGTCTATAGCAGCGCCGTCAACGGTTTGGGCGATGGCTCCGGCGCCATCACCTTGTTGGGAGCAAGTGGAGTGAACGTGGGCCAGACTGGCACGTTCGTGACGGTAAGCACCGGAGCCGGGACGCTGGATGTGGAGTCGAGCGGGGGCTCGGTGCTGATGGGCGGGCAAAGCGTGCTGGCCAGCGCAGGCGCCGATATTCGGGTCTGGGCAGCGCAGAACATTGGGCTGGCCGAGGTGCATGGAGGCGCCAACGTGGCGCTGACGGCCGCTGCGGGCAGCATTCTCGATGCCAATGGCAACGCCGATGGTGCCAGCGGCAATGTGCTCAATGTACAAAGCAACACGCTGCGCCTGAGCGCCGGTGTGGGCGCGGGAAGCGCCACGGATGCGCTGCAGACGCAGGTGAACGTGGTGAGCGCCAGCGTGGGTGCTGGTGGCTTGTACCTCATCAACGACCAGGCGCTAAGCATCAATGCGGTGGCTGCCAGCGTGAACCAGGTGGGCCTCAATGGCAGCACCAGCGCGGTGGTGGATGCCGCGCATAGCGGACTGAGCAGCGCCAGCGGCGGCAACCTGGTGCTGCAAAGCCAGAGCGGAGCGTTGACGGTGGGCACGGCGGTGAACGCCAACGCCAGCGGCAATGTGCTGCTGCAAGCGAGCGCGGGCGCAGTGAACGTGCAGGCCTTGGTGCAAAGCGGCAGCGGCGCCATCAGCGTGCTGGGCAGCAGCGGTGTGGTGCTGAGCGCGAACATGGGCGTGAGCACGGGAACTGGCACCGGAGCCGGAACTCTGGATGTGGAGTCAAGCGGGGGCTCGGTGCTGATGGGCAGCAACAGCGAACTGCAGGCCAGCGCCAACGTGAACGTGCAGGCCGCGCAAAGCATTGGGCTGGCGCAAATTGTGAGTGGCGCCGGGGTGGCGTTGACTGCCAGTGCGGGCAGCATCAGCAATGCAACGCAGGCGAGCAACAACGTGACAGCGCAAACGCTGTACCTAAACGCGGGAGCCGGCGCAGGCCAGAGCGCGCAGGCGCTGCAGACGCAGGTGAACACGCTGAGTGCGGCGCTGGGAAGCGCCGGCTTGTACCTGCGCAACGACCAGACGCTGAGCAGCAACAGCGTGAGCGTGAGCGTGGGCAAAGTGGGCTTGAATGGGGCCACCAGCGTGGTGACGCAGGCGACGCTGGCCGATGCGATCGTGAGCGCGGGCACGGTGGTGCTGCAAACGAGCAGCGGGGACGTGAATTTGAACAGCGCCAGCGCCAGCGTGGCGGCGATCAAGGCCAACGGCAGCGCCAACGTGTTGGTGCAGGCGCTCGCAGGTGCGGTGAGCGTGAACGCGAACGTGCAAAACGGCAGTGCGGCGAGTGTGGGCAATGTGAGCTTGCAGGCCTTGGGTGCCAACGCCAATGTGGTGGTGGGCAGCAACGGTGTGGCGGTGAGCGTGAGCGACGGGGCCGGCAGTGTGGACGTGGAGTCGGGTGCGGGCAGCGTGGTGATGGGGGCCAACTCGGTGCTGAGCAGTCAGAGCGGCAACGTGCGACTGGCTGGGGCGCAAAACGTGGTGCTGGCTCAGGTGAGCACGGGCGCCAGCGTGTCGGTGAAGGCGGGTGCGGGCAGCATTACGGATGCCAATGGCAATCTCAACAGCAACAGCGCTGGTGTGCAGAACGTGGTGGCGAGCGCGCTGATGCTGAACGCGGCGGGATCGGTGGGAGTGGCCAGCGATGCGCTGCGCACGCAGGTGAGCACGGTGAGTGCGGTGGCGGGCGCAGGCGGCATAGCGCTGCTGAACGACCAGAGCGAGACGGTGGGCACGGTGGCGGTGAGCGTGAACCAGGTCAACGCCTTGGGCGCCACGGACCTGGTGAGCGATGCGGCCCTGGCCGGACTGTTCACCAGCGCCAATGGCAACATTACCCTGCAAAGCACGGTCGGTGACATCACGCTGACTAGCGCCACGAATACCAATCCGAGCGGGGTGCCAGCGATCAGCGCCAATGGCAGCGGCAACGTGCTGGTGCAGACCCTCTCAAGCAGCGCCAGCGTGAATGTGCTGGGCAACATTGTCAGCGGCAGCGGCAATATCAACGTGCTGGGTGGTCTCAACGTGGTGCTCTACACCCCGGCAACCGGCGCTGCCTTGATCGGCACCGGCACGCCCGGACTGGTGAACGTGCTGGCGGGTGCTGGCGAGGTGATCTCCGGGGGCACGACGCAGCCCGGACAAACGGTCAATCTGAACTCCAACACGCTAAGCCTGCAAGCGCCCTTGATTGGTTCGGGCAATCTGCTCAACATTGCGCCGGCCACGGGAAGCGGCACGCCGGCAGCGGTGGTGGTGGGTGGCACGCCAGCCAATGCAGCTGGCGCGCTGTACCTGAGCCAGGCGCAAACGGCGCTGATCCAGGCAGGCTTCTCGGACGTGCAGATCGGCAGCAGCAGGGCAGGCCAGGTGGTCAGTCTGGTGGGGCAGAACGGGCAAGGAGTGGCCTCGAACAACAGGCATGCATCGTCATTGACGCTGCGAATGGCTGCGGTGTTGTCACCACTCTTGTCGATGGTGATTTTTTCAGGCAGGTCATGCAAAATTGATGGCGCATTCCAGGTAACGCCGTGCTGCGGCCAGATCCCGCTTGGCGGTAAGCAAGAAGTCCACCGTGTCGCCGCTCTTGTCGACTGCGCGGTACAAATACTTCCACTTGCCTGCCACTTTTGATGTAAGTCTCGTCCATTCTCCAGCTATTCCCAACTGGGCGTTTACGGCGACGAAAAATCAGAGCCATAACTGGCAGAATTTTCAAGGCCCAGCGATCCACAGTGGAATGGTCAACAAAGACGCCGCGTTCCTGCATCATCTCCTCCAAATGGCGAAAGCTCAGCGGGTAAGCTGCATACCAGCGGACGCACACCAGCATCACCTCCAGTGGATAGTGCAGCCGCTTGAGTACCTTGCGTAGTTCAGGGATCATCACGTTGGAGGTCAAATCATGCGTCCAGGCATTGTCATGCACTAGCGCTTATCGCGACAGAACCGCATAGGCGCACCTGTAGAATAAGATCAAGGAGTGCAGGAGTTCCGGATACGGGGGGGATGGCAGAACACTGCCGATAGAATGTGAATCATGCCTCAAGTGAGGTCTGGAGCGTTTTGATGCAAAGAATTCGTTGTGTCGGCCAGCGCCTTGCGGTGCTTTCACTGCTGCCAACACTCATACTAGCCACGAGTGCCAGCCATGCGACGCTGGGCGGCGCTGTCACTCCAATCACCGGCGTTAGCACCCAACAAAAGGTCAACCGGCAAGTCAATCAGCAGTCGAATTACCAGGTGCATGAACTCAGCATCGACGGCACCGTGGTACGCGAATACGTGAACGGCACAGGAACGGTGTTCGCCGTAGTCTGGCAAGGTCAGTTTGCACCCAACTTGTATCAATTGCTGGGAGACACCGCGTTCCAGCGTCTAGGTGCCGCAGGCAGGGCTGCACACGCAGGACATCGACAACTACAAGTGCAGGAAACCGACCTTGTGATCCAGTCCATCAATCGCGCGCGCAGTTCCAGCGGACGCGCCTATTTACCGGCACTCATTCCCGCGGGTGTGGGCCTTGACACCATTCAGTAAAAGTTGCTTGAAATGCGCATAGAAATTAATTCGCGTTGGATAGTTGTTCTGCTTGCCACCCTGCTGCTGCAGGCCTGCGGCGGAGGTGGCGGTGGCTCCCTCGTTCCCAGTAGCGCTGCCGTGAGCAACACCGTTGCCATCAAGATAGGCGCTGGGGTGTCAACAAGTACCAACAACATGATGCTGGCCAGCGTCACCCTGTGTCAGCCCGACAGCAGCAGCTGCGTGACCATACCGAATATCCAGATTGACACCGGCTCCACCGGGCTGCGCGTGTTCGCATCACTACTGCATGGCGTAGCACTCCCGCCGGTCCCATCCGGCACCGGCACCCTCTACAACTGTGCAGCCTTTGGCGACGGCGTGGTCTGGGGCAATATGGCCACTGCCGATGTCAAAATTGGCGAAGAAACCGCCAAGGGAATCAGCGTTCACATTCTGCAGGACACAGGTGCCGGTGCGCCTATTCCGACCCCGTGCAGCCAACAAGGCCCCAACGAGACCAGCATTCTTGGCACCACTACCATCAACGCCTTTGGCGTCAACGGCGTCCTTGGCATCGGCCTGTTCAACCAAGACTGCGGTACGTACTGCACAAACTTCGTATTCAACCCTGCACCCAAATATTACGACTGCACCAGCTCGGCACCATGCACCGGAACGACCGCAACACTGGCCCAGCAAACCGCCAATCCGGTCGCGTCGTTTACCGATGGCAACAACCAGGGCGTGGCACTTCAATTCCCGGTCGTGGCCAACACAGGCGCCGTCAACGTCAATGGCACACTGATTTTTGGCATCAACACCCAAGCAAACAACACCGAGAGTGGCAGTGCCATCAAGGTTTCCACGCCGTATGCCAGCAATGGGTACTTTACTAGCACCTACCGGGGAGTAGGCCTTACTCAAAGCATCATCGACAGCGGCTCGGCCGGCTATTATTTCAACGATGCAACGATTGGTAGATGCAGTGTGCAATCTGCTTATTTTTGCCCCGTCCCTGGCAGCAACAGTCTCTCTCCTTTATCCATCAGCGCACTATTCCCGAATAGCAACACCAACAGCGCATCCCAGGTAAGCATGCAGATCGCCAATGCCGATGTGCTGTTCGGCAATACCCCAACGCTTGGAGCCTTCAATGATGTGGGCGCGCCCAACAGCGCAAATCTTCAAAGCTTCGATTTCGGCGCCCCCTTTTTCTTTGGTAAAACGGTTTTCACCTCCAACGAAAACGTCGGCATCGCCAACATGCATGTCGCCTTTCAAGCCTACAACGGCAACTGAATCGTATCGGGGACACGCTTGATTGAGCTGGTGCACAAGGAGCAGCAGGCTGCACCTCTGCAGCCCCTGCTCACTCAGACCGTCAAACTCTCGGTCCAATAATCGTAGTTACCGTCGCCATAAATGCTTGCGCCCGACATCAGCGGCTGCGAGGCCGCCGCGCCAAGCACATAGCTGCCGCCAAATGCACTCTCACGCAGGGTGATATCAACCGACACCCCTTGGCTTGCACCGCTGTTCTGAGCGCCAGTTCCGCCCAGAATATTGCTCATGAAATTGTTGACCGCTTGCACCTGCGCGAAGTGGTACACAATTTCCTGCATAGAAAGTCCTTGCACCAGCATGGCAGCCGTGCTCTGTGTCAACAGCGTGGCAGGGTCTATTGTGACGCGGGTCACACCACCGAGCACCACCAATTCTTCGTAGACGGAACCATTGTTCAACAGGTTGTAGTTTGTGCGTCCGTTCTCGCCGGCATCCGCTACTGCAGCGCCTTGCGGCGCCAACACCTGGACCACTGGAGCGCGGACCTTAAGCACCAGGCCTTGATCGGCGCTGTTGCTCTGGAACAGGCCATAGCCATTCATCGACATTGCGGTGGCATAGACATTCGCGGAGTCGTTGTCATTGGCATCGAGCACCTGGCCCGACTGCACATTGATATTTACAATGCCCGCCTGCGCACCACCGGCACGCGTGTCAATCGTCGCAATCGATGCCGTGCTGTTGTTGCCCGTCACAATCGCCACGTTGCCGCCCTGCGTACTGATCTGCGTTTGCGCTGCCATCTGCACCGCTGCTGTCGCACTGCTCAAGCTCACCGCTGCCGCCGTGGTTGTCGTCACGTTCGAGCCGACCTGAATCACACCCACCGCGTCCAGCGTAAACACCCCGCCCACGCTCACCCCAGTGCCACCCGCGCTCACCGTGATGCTGCTGGCGTACACCGCCACCGACGTGCCAACCACCGACAAATTCGTACTGCCATCCACGCTCACGCTGCCCGCCGCCGCGCTCGCATGCCCCGTGTTCGCATCCACCGTGCCCAGCACCAACTGCTGGAACCCTGGTGCAATTGCACTCAGCGCCGTGCTTCCAATGTTCAAGGCACCCGTGATCGTCTGCGCTCCCACCTGGATTGCGGTGCTCGGCGTTTTGCCCTGCAGCGTCAGCACGCCGCTGCCCGTGAGCGAGCCCGCTCCACCATTCAAGTTCAGCACATTGCTAGCAATCAGCACATTC